>JGI20160J14292_10000141_pt1 | contig 65520 bp, 56 predicted proteins | sample COG_10_FD_14292 | JGI IMG/M metagenome (IMG submission 14292) | reverse complement strand
GCGATGATGTGATAGCGCTGATTGATCGCTGCCGCCAGCATACCAATGTGCCCATAGGTGTTGGCTTTGGCATTACCAGCAAGGCTGATATGGATTTTCTGCGCGGCTCTGCCGATCTGGCTATTGTAGGCACCGCAGCCCTGAAAACCTGGGAAGAGTCTGGCGCAGAGGGTCTGCGCAGCTTTTTTGCGGAGTTGCTGGCTTAGTAATATTTGCGGCGAGGTTTAATGCTAGTTGTCTGCGACCGTGTAGCGCCAATCATTAATTACCTGGGATCGCACTGAGTCCAGATCTGGAATCCTGCCCAGTACCGCCGTTTCTATGCACACCAGGTGCACGCCTTGGTTGGAGGTGATGGGCCCTGTCCAGCAGGGTAGGTTTGGCTGGTTATCTAGCACTGCTTGTTGAAGTTTGGCCGAGAAGTTATTGCCAAACTCGCGGTCAATTTTATCTGCTGATTTCAGGCCGTATTGATCCTGCAGATCGCTGCTATCGCCCAGTGGCATTTGGCCCTCGGCAATTTCATTCAGCGCCTGCTGGGCTTTTTGGTAGGCCTGACCACCATGTTTGGCGCGACTAAATAGAATCTGACGAAAGCTGAATTTGGAGGCTTCGCGATAGTCGGCCAGGTTGGCTTGATAAAACTCTACCAGCTCCTGTTCTGTGGGCTGGCGCAATGTGGTGACATTTTTGGTCAGGCCGGCGAGTTTGGCTTCCATGGCCTCTATATCTATAGGCTGATCTATATCTGCGCCCATACCCCCTGTGGCTGGTGCTTCTTCACCAAATAGATTGAGTTCGATACGCTTTTCCAGTGCGCCTATATCGGGCAGGTTTTGTCGGTTGGCATCCCAGTCTTTTTGGCTGGGGGTGCTATTTTGGGACAGCCAGAATGCGGCGCTGAGCCCTATAGCTATAATCAGGGCTATGGCCAGCACCTGTTTAAATGAAGGCTTTGGAAATGGTTTTGTCATGGCTCGATGGCAACCTAGCGTTTAAAGATTTTGATCCATTGCCCGGCGACTGGTTCTCCGCTGGGGTAGAGACCATTAATTATACGCAGGTCTTCGATATCGGTGGCACTTAACTTAAGGGCTTTGGCCAGTCCTGCGAAGGTGGTGGCGCTGGTGGCCTTAACATACTGAACTCGCTGGGGTCGCTGACCCTGAATTTCGCGGCTGGAGATGGGGCGGAAGGTATTGATGGAGGCGAGAAACAATTTATCGGTCTCTGCAAAGCTGGCCTGATCTTTGACTTCACCGCTAAACAGATAGGCATTGAGCTTGTAGTAGATAACGGCGATTCTGCTATCTGGTTTGCCCTCAGTGCCGGGTAATATGCCGGTAAAGCCTTTTAGGCGCGCTGGGGCTATGGCTCTGCTGTCTCTAAGCTGCGACACCTTTAAATAGTTGTACAGATATTCTTCCGGGCTCTGAGCGGTGCGGGCGATGGGCTGCACCCGCAGTATGGCGGTTTTATCTTCCGGTGAGGCACTGATCAGGGATTGGGGGTCTGCGGAATCCTGTATCCAATCAGTGGGGAAGTCTATGCGCACCCGACGCTGCATATCTGAGAAGCGCTCGGACTTTTGCTCTTTGGCGAGAAAGTTTTCTCCCCAGACCAGGCCATTGGTCAGGCTGCGGTAGCGCTCTGCACCATTGCCTCTGCTGATATCGGCTTTAAAGGCATTGGCTTTGGTGACCACGGTGCGCAGTCGGCTATCGTTGCGCGGATGGCTGGCGAAGATACCATGATAGGTCTGTTTGGCGGCTCCCCGGGATTTTGCCCGTTGCTTTTGCAGGGACTCGTAGTCTTTCATGATGGATAGCATGCTGATCATTTCGCTGGGGGCGTAACCCAGCTTGGCCATATATTCGGCGCCAGCTTCGTCGGCTTCCAGCTCATTGCGCCGCCCATGGCCTTTAATTAATGAGTTGGCGTAGGCCATACCCGCCTCATAGACTTCGTTGCTGCCAGATAGCACGGCGGCGATAGTGGATAGAACCTTGGCGCCTGTGGCCTGACCCTCCTGGCCGCGAACATGGTTGCGGGTGATATGACCCACCTCATGGGCCAGCACCGAGACCAGCTGGGCTTCGTTGCTGACATAGTTAAGCAGGCCGCGGTTAACATAGATGTAGTTATCTCTGGTGGCAAAGGCATTGAGGTCCGGTGAGTCGAGCAGGGTAAAAATAAATTTTTCTCCGGCCATCTCTGACTGAGCCACCACTTCTTCACCTAGCTCGACTATATAGGCCTGCAGCTTTTTATCTTCATAAATATCTGTGCCTTCGAGCACTTCTTTGTAGATTTCTTCGCCTGTCACCGCTGCCCAGACACTGGCTGGCAACAGCCCAATCAGGGCTGCCAGAAGCAGGGTTGGTAATAGTGGGCTGGCTTTATGCATAGGGCTTAAAGCTTTTCAGGGGCTGAGAAAAATAACTTTAGCTGGTTTCCCAGGCTGCTGCAGGCATCGCTTTTAACCGGAGTGAGCAATGGTATGGGTGCCACTGCGCCAATTAAATAGGAGGTGCCTTCGGAGTCTACGCGCAGGCGACCCATCTCCTGGAGGTTGGTCATATCCCAGACTATGGCTTCGTAGACAGAGAGTTTGTCCCACTGGGCAAACCCAAAGCAGCCACCGCCCCCTGGGCCTATGGCACAGCTTATGGAGCCACCCTGATCCAGAGTTTCGGTTGAACCATCCAGCCACACCAGATAGCGCACAGCCTGGCTTTCTACCTGGCCTTTGATCAATGGGTCCTGCATCAGGCGTTTAAGGCGCGGTAAACCTTTGGGGGCGGTGCGCGGTTCAAACCAGGGGTAGATGGAGTCGATAAACTGCTGCTCTGGCACTACGCCAATATCGGCGCCTTTCATGCGCTTGGCCACGCAGTCGATAAATTCCCGATCGGTTTCGTAGTGACCGGCATCGCGGCGCCCCAACACCACCACTCGCTCGTTGGGATTAAGGTCAATGGCATCGGCGGTGGGGCGATATTCATCAATGGTGGTTGTGGCGCTGCAGCCGGCCAAAATGGTTGCCAGGGCTAATATTGAGGCGATTTTAATTGTAGGGCTGGTTGTGGCGTTAATTGTCGGTTTCATTTTGATTCCTCCAATATCTGCTGTTCCATCATCCAGCCATAGATGGCGGGGATGCGATAGAAATCGAGCATTAGTTTGGCACCGGCATCGCGCAGGGCAATAATGGAGGCCTCTTCAATGGCATTGGATTTAGAGGCCATAAAGGCGTCGGGGGTTTTGCCGTAGGCGGGCATAAACCAGCTGTCGATGATTTCGCCGTCGGCACTCTGTATTTCCAGGTTATATTTAATCCACACCTCGAATACATTGAGATAGTTGTCGGAGGGAGTGGATACCTGTACCTCGCGGATGGAAGGGATAATCACCAGTTTATAGTCGCCATTGACGGTCTCTCGGTCGCTGACAAATTCCACTTCTTCGAAGAGGCCTGTGAAGGCATTGCTGAGCAGTTTTATCTGGGCAGTGCCAAGATCGATCACTGTGTTCTTATCGGGCTGGGCCACATAGGTCGCGAAGCTTTCATCGAAAACTATGCTGGCAGATACCGGTTTTGGCTCTGACAACACAGCGGGAAAGTCACTGGTGATCTGCACTGAGGCTGAAGAACTGCAACCACTGAGAATACCCACTAGCAGCATTGCGGTTAGTGGTTTTATTGCTCTTTTATTGAATAGTATTTTGAACATAATTTTAATTCCCTTAATTAAGGCTGTTTAAGCCGATAAAGGTTCCTCCATTGTTGTAACTCAGTTCGCGCATCAGGTTGGCAAATTTAATAGCTGATGCGCTAGGGGTGCCTCCAGGAGGAAAATGCACTGGAAACCCTATGGCATGAACGCGAACTAGCCGATCACTGCCACGATTAGCTCTATTTAGTTTATCTACTACCTGTACCACCCGACGGATTGACCGGCCCTGAAAGTCATCGCCCAATGTGTAGATGCTGATTTTGCGGCCAGGCCGATAAAAGGTGCGGATGGCACCGGTAATGCCCTCCACAGGACTGGAATTACTGAAGGGTGCCCAGTTCGACAGGCGGTTAATAATATTTTCCCTGGTTTTGGGGCTATCGGTTATCCAGCGGCCCTTGTTGCCGGAGAACATATATTGGCCCATATCATTCAGCACCTGAATGCCTTTGACCTCTGGGTAGATATCGAGAATATTGAGCATCTCTTTTTTAACTTTTTCCCAGGCGGCCACCTGCATGCTGCCGGAGGTGTCGATAACAAAAATAATATAGTCACTGTCTGCTGGTATGCCGCCGATCAGCTGNTTTTGCTGTTTAAACTCTGGCCCCAGCAAGCGCTCCATCTCTTCGGTTAATACCTGCAGTACCAGCTGCAGCTGTTCTTTTTCCCGAGACTGGGACTGGGATAGCTGATTGGACTGCTTGGCCACACTGGCCAGCTTGGCCTTGAGTCGCGCTATGCGCTCTTTTAAATCGGAGAGCTGTTGTTTGCGCGATTTAAGGCGCTCGTCCAGCTGCACGGCTTCGCCGCGGATATCGAACAGGCGCTCCTGATAGTCTTTTACCGAGCCCAGTAACTGGCGCTCTGCCTCTTCCAGTGCTGAGGGGTCTCCCACCTTGGCGATTACCAGCAGCAGAACTATGGCGCCAAAGCCACAGCTAATAACATCCAGAAAAGACAGGCTGGCCTCGGGCAAATCCCGGCGTTGTTTTTTCATGGCCAGTCCCTCGATGGGGCGATAAAGGCGCCTTTGGTATTGAGGGCAGTCTGCCAGAATAGGGCGGCAGCTTCTGGGTCGCCCTCCATGGGAAATAGAATGGTATTGATTGGCACCCCTCGGGGAAACTCTTTCATGGCAGCATCAAAATACTTGCGTCGCTGCTGGCCCGACACCATATATTTGCGCGGCGGGGTCTTGCCCTGGGTGGGCAGGCCATCGGTAAGTAGAAATAGATTATCGGGCCGATCTTCAAAGTCGGCGATGGCGCCAAAGGCATTAATTAAGCTGGTGCCTGCGCCAGGGGAGTAATCTCTGATGCCAGTGACGGCATTTTCCAGCGCCAGATCATCGGCGGCATCCAGCCATTCACCCTCGGTACCGGCCACTGCGGTCTGGATCTCGGTATTAAAGATATACACCTGAAAGCGACTGCTGGGCGGCAGCTGGGCCAGTAGCCACTCCAATGTGCGCAATGTCCACTGCCACTTGGGAGACTGCTTTTTTTGCTCGTCGTCCATATTGCGGCGGCGCACCGCATTGACTACTGTGTCGGCAAGCATGCTGGCGGAGCCATCCACCAGAATAAGCACGCGTTCGCCACCCAGTTTTAAGCCAGTTAGATACTGGCGGTTGCCATCGCCCTGAAATTCTCGCACCTTATCGCCAAACTCTACCTCTTCCATCTGCGCAGTTTCATCTTCGAGCTGCTCTACCTGCCTGCGCAGTTTGTCGATATCGTTGGGGTCGTTTTGGATGCTTTTTTCCTGCTCTTCCAAATCAGTGATTACCCGCTTGGAGAGGCCCTGGGCCTCTACCAGTTGCAGCTGGATTTTCTCCAGGCTGTTAAGTAGCTGGACCTTTTCTTCCTCTGCATCGCGGATATCCATCTGCAACATATCCACCTCGGCGGAGATGCGAATATCTGGCGTGATCACCTCTGTGGCATTGTGGCGCAGAATTAAAAATAGCAGTGTCACAGCACCAAAGCCACAGGCCATAATATCCAGAAAGGACAGGCTGACAGCTATATTACGGCGCTTTTTAGGCATTGCTGACCTCGATTAGGCGCAGCTTGTGGCCGGCTACCATTAGGGTTTTGCCTACCTGGCAGAGGTCGGGAAGCTGCAGCTGCAAATCCTCTTGCTGATGCAGAACCCTAAGCTGGTGGTTGTCGACAACAAACACCAGGGCGGCGCGGTTGTCTATGCCGGTCACCAGGCTCAACTGCTTGTCGGCAATATGCAGGCTAATGGGCTGATCCAGAGGGTAGCCATGGTCCTGATACAGCAGATGAGTGGCCTGATGGATTTTTTTGCTGGCACCAGCCTTGGATTTGCCGGGAGCTTGCAACTCGGAAATACGCTGTAGTTCGCCTGTGGTCAGTCTGTCTTGCAGATTAAAGCAGTTATCTATGCCGCTGTTTTGGTTGCACAGCTTAGCCTGGGCAAACTGGGGGAGCAATGTGGGCAGCAGACTGGCACTGTGAGAAAAGCACAGCTCGGCGCCTGGGTGTTTTTTAATCAGGGTATTTAGCCCGTTGAGCCGCTGCTCTAGAATTTCTGCGATCTGCTGTTTGCGCAGCACCAGATTGAGGTCACCCTGGGCTGAGGGCACAGTGACTGATATTTCATCTTCCCAGCCCAGTTGCATTAGCCAGTGGGGCAGCTGATCGTAGATAAGTTGCTCGCCATCAGAGGTATGCAGTGGGTCGTAGCGGTAGTCAGCGATAAGCTGATCGCTGATATGGCGAGCGGCGGCATTGTAAAGCTGCATCACGCCCAGATCGGGAATAACTTCTTGATTGCTAATCTGCTGGCGGCCATCGACCTTGGCAAGCCCTGTTACCACCGCCTGCTGAAGTTGAAGTTCAATAACCAGGGCGTCGCTGTCTTGCTCAGCGCTGCTCGCCAGTGCGCTGTCGATTACGGCTACGATCTCCACTGGCACGGCGCTTGCCAGACCCAGCAACAGGGATAACTGCTCGTCGGAAAAGCTGCCTGGCACACTGAGTATAAGCTGCTCTGGTGACCCCACTGCGGCGACTAGCTGTTTAATCTGGGCAAAGGCAATATCGGCATGATGCCGAGCCCAGCGCTGTTTGCTGGGTAGGGCCAGCTGGTTAAATTGTCGCCAGTACTGGTTGTAACTGTGCTGGGGTTGTTGCCAGGCGACGGCGCGGGCGCTATCTCCGGTTTCAATTCCGTTGGCCGTTAGCTGAGCAAAACCTGGCTCTGTGTGCTGGGTGCCATCCTCTGTCTGGATAATCAGATTCTGGTCATTAAGCTCTAGTACGGCGACAGTCATAATTATTTAGCGGCCTTTAGGAAGCGCAGAAGTTTATTTTCGCAGTAGGCCTGAGAGTCCAGCACCAGTCGCTCCTGGATCAGCTGTAGCTGGTGCATAAAGAACATCACCACCATGCTGATCAGCAGGGCGATAAAGGTGGAGTTAAAGGCCACGCCCAGACTGCTGGTAACGCCGGCAATATTACCTTCCATAGCCTCATGGGCCTGACCCAGGGCGGCACCAATACCGCGCACTGTGCCGATAAAACCAATGGAGGGAATGGCCCAGGTGATATAGCGCACCATGGATAGCTCGGAATCCAGACGGTCATTTTCGGTGTCACAGACATTGGACACGGCTTCGGTGGCGAACTGCACACTGTCGGTGACCTGAAATCTGGTTAGGGCGGTTTGCAGGGCGCGGGGCAGCAGGTAGCCGCGCTGTTCATCGGGCAGTGCCTGCAGTGGTCGGGCCAGCTGGCCGGCATCGTCTGGCAGCACTCTGGAACCCTCGGCTATGGACATTAGTGGCAGCTCGAGCATATGTTTCTCGCGAATGCTGGTGCGGGTTTTGTAGCCCATAATGGCCAGCGCCCAGAACATCAGAATAAAACAGGACTCCTGCTCTAAATCTTTAACCACAATAAAAAATGATCGCGGCACCACATATTCTTCACCTGCTGCGGCCATCTCGGCATGGCGCCGGATAGTGCTGTCGGCATTGGGGCGCACTACGGTCACGTAAATGGTGTGAATAATAATGACCGACAGCAGCAGGGCCACTAGCTGGAAAAACATCTCGTTGGTTGCACGATTGGTTGGACTGTTCATGGTGCTATTCCTATGTCTTGGTCGCTTAAATATCTGAGGGAAGAGGTACCGGAAAATCCTCGGATATCTCTTCGTTGGGTTTAAAATCGCCGTCTCTGGGGCTGGAGGGGGCAGGTTTTTTGTCTGTTTGATTGTCTTCGCTGTTATCTGCCGGGCTGGTATCAATATCGCTGGCGATGGTTTCGCTGGAGTCTGAGCCCGGTGCGGGCTGCTGGGCTGCGGCAATCACTGGCAACAGTATTAGCAGCATAGCCAAGCGGCGTAAGCTATTTGTAAATCTCATGGTTTGGCTCCAGCTCTGTCCACATAGCGGGCGATTCTAAAGCCTACATCCAGACGGCCATCAGTGCCAGCATCGCGATAGCTGAGGCGCAGCTCGGTGCGTGAACCCAGGGCCCAGCTGGCGCCGCGAATCACGTGGCGATTGCCAGTCTGAGGACCGCGCGGGTCCATTATGGGTTCGCCGCGATGGGGCCTGATATCGTAGTAATCATTGACCCATTCGGCGACATTGCCACTCATATTGTAGAGGCCTTTGTCATTGGGTTTAAAGCTGCCGATATCTGCCGACACTGGGAAGTTGTCAGCATAGTTGGCGATGGTGAAGTTCAGGAATCTCGAAGCGCTCTGGTCGGCATAGTTGTCTTCGAGCTGCAGCGGCGGGTAGAGGTTACTGTTCCAGGGGAATACCTTGGCATTGCCAGCTTTATCAATTTTAGCCGCCCAGGCCCATTCGGCCTCTGTGGGCAGGCGATAGCCATGGGCATCCCAGTTAAATCCGCTGATCACCCCGTCGGTTACCTGATAGAAGAGGGGAAGCCCATCCTGGCGGCTCAGCCAGTTGCAGTAGAGAGCGGCCTGCTCCCAGGAGACTTTGGCTACTGGCTGGCTGTTCATATCCAGAGACTGGCCCTTGATGGCGGTGGAGCTGTGTTCCTGCCAGCGACGAAATTCCGAGTTGCTGATTTCTTTAAGCCCCAGATAGAAGGGTCGCTCCAACCCCACTTTGCGCTCGGCTTCGTTGGCTCGACGCCCGGGCTGGCGACGGGGCGCGCCCATAGTAAAAGTCTGCTTGGGCCGGAACAGTTTTAGCTCAGAGCCGGCAAAGCTTTTAGCCCGAGGTGGGCGAGAGGCCCAGTAGGCTTCTTCGAGAGTGAGCAGTGCAATACTCAGGGCCTGCTGATGGCCGGGCCTGGGGGTAACGGTAAGGGATTTGGACTCATAGCCGGTTTTTTGCACGGTCAATGTATGGGGCTTGGCATTGAGTGACAATGTGCGACTACCTGTGCCTTTGGGTTGGTTGTCGACCAGAATCTGCGCATCGCTGGGGCTAACCCTCAGGGCAATGCTGCCAATATTGGGCTTGAGACTGACGGTCATCTCTGTGGTGGTCTCGGGCTCCAGACGGGCTGATCTGGTAGCCTTGAGATAGCCTTCGAGAAACAGTTCCAGACGATATTTTTTAAACGGTGCCATGGCCAACTCAAGGGGAGTGGTGCCCAGAAACTGATTATCTATGGTTACATTGGCCCCGGATGGGCTGCTGTTAACCTGCAGTATGCCGTCGGATACGATTAGCTTTATGGTTGGGTGCTCGGCGCTGGTCCCGGCATTGACGGTGACCTGCTGGCTAAAGGTTTTGTAGCCATTGAGCTGCAGACGCAGATCACTGCCGGTTTCCAGCACCTCTGTGGTCAGTGGTGTCTGGCCGATCAGGCGGTCGTCTATATACAGATCTGCACCCTGGGGCTGGGAATTAAATTGTTTCTCACCCCAGGCGGGCAGCAGGGAAATATTGATTGACTGGGTGGTGCCCAGCCCGGCGATATCGATTTCCTGTTGCAGGGGGAAGTAGCGGTATTTGCTAAATTCTATCTGGTGAGAACCGCGGCTAATCGCCTCGATAGTACCTGGCACCTCTCCTCTGGGCTCGCCATCCACGGAGGCTGCTATGCCATTTATTTCTGAGCTGACCTGAAGGTTGCCGGGCAGAGGCTGCAGCTCCAGCTTCAGATCCTGGGTGGCCTCTTCGCTGACATTAATGGTCTGATTGAGTGGGTAGTAGCCCTCTGCGCTGGCGTGAATGCTGTAGTCACCGCTGAGTAGCAGGTAGTTGTCGCCTATATTAAATGACAGGCCATTAATCTCGATCTCGGCATTGTCTGGCACTGTCTGAAAGATGACGGCCCGGGCCACAAACAGGTAGAGCATAATAACTACGGCGCTGGTGGCCAGCGCTGCCAGCGCCAATACGCCGGGAGATACGGGCAGGCGACGCTCGGTGCCCGCCGCATCTATAGGCTGGAAGTCGGTGGCTGCTAATGGTTGATTATTATTTTTATCGGGCATAGTGGTTTAAATTATCTCGTCACAGCTTACTCTGATTGGTCCATCAATGGGCGCGCCTGTAATGGTAAATTCAACCCGCACATCCCGGTACCCCATGCGTGTTCCCGCGGCTATATAGCGGCCGGGTTTAAGCTGCAGCGAGGTCTGTGCAAAGACGCCTANTTTGGCAACACGGAAAAGGGTGACTTCGGTCTGGTTGTTGGATTGCAGTACCACATCAACGGCGGTTGTGGCCTGTTGCAGCACTGTATTGAGATCGACAATTTGTTGTTTTAGCACTGGCCCCGGNTTGGCAATGCCTGAGGCATCGTTTAACAGGCGCTGGGCGCTGNTGTAGTTGTTNGCGGCAGAAAGCTGCAGGGGGTCGTCGAGCACGGCCTCAATCTGACTGTCCAANGCGGCCCTGACGCCCACGGGAATGGTTTTAACTTTGGCCTCGGTGAGTGAGGGGTCGGTTTGCAGCAGTGCCTGATAGAGTTCAAGGGCCTGCTGCCACTGCTCTTTAGCTTCAAAATCGGCGGCCTGCCGCATCTGGCGGCTAACGGACATCTGCGACTGTTTGGTGGCTACCTGAGACAGGGCCTGGGCCACGGCGGGGTGGTTGCTGTAAACCTTGGCCGCGCGATTAAAGGCATTGGTAGCCGCGGCAAACTGATTGCTGTCGAGGGCGGCAAAGCCATCGCTCATATGGCCCCGAAAGCGCTGCTCGGTGATGGCCTGTTCTGCAGACTCTAGTGCAGCTGCAGCCTTGATGTGCTGGCTATCGATACTCACCGCTTGCTGAAAATAGGCTTTGGCAGCGGCCAATTCATTGGTTGCCAGACGCTGTTGGCCACTGACTAAGGCTGCGATCAAGCTCTCTAGCTGACTGGAGCGCTGGGCTAGCTGTTGTGACCTGCTATCTGCAGGAGCTATGGCCATGGCGGTAGCGGCCGCCTCTGTGGCCAGGGCAATATCTGCTGGCTCGGCGTTTTCTATGGCCCTGGTGCCCTCGCGCAGTGCCGTCTCAAAGGTTGTCTGTCCAGTGATCTCCAGCACCTCCAGCTGTTCGAGAGAACTCTGGTAGCTGGCCAGGGCATCTCGATAGTCGCCGTACCCATATTGCTCGTCACCCTGATCGATCAGTGCCAGGGCCTGGCGGAATTCAAAATCACCCCAGTACTCAACATTCTGCTGTTTGAGGCGGTCGCGAACGGCAATAATCTGTGCCAGAACCTTTTGGGAATCCTGGCGATACTTGGTTTTTTCTGCGGCTGTGGATGGGCTGACTGCAGTTTTTGCCGGGACTGGGATGGCGGACTCGCTGGCGTCGGCAATCCAGGGGTCGGAGACCATATTGGGAAGCAGCAGTACCACGGCGACCACCAGTAGCAATAAGCCGCCGATAATCAGTTTTTGTTTGCCTTCCTGTTGGCCTGGTCCGCTGGTCATTACAATGTCCCGCGCTCTTGTTTGTAGATTTTATGCAGCAGCTCCTGCCACTGTTGATACTGGGCCTGCACTGTTCCGGTGAGGGTGACGGTGCGGTCCTCCAATTCGATAACCTGGGGGGCGATTTCTGCTTCCAGTGAGGATCCCATCTCGGCCACAGATTCGTTGTAGGCGGCGGCTTCCTGTTTTTTCTCCAGGCCAGATTTCAGCACAAAGCCACCCACGGCGGCAGTGGCGGTGCTGGCATCGTTAACCATTCTGGTCTCTGCCTGGGATCGGCCATAGATACCAGCGAGAATGGCACCTATACCGGCGACAATACGGCGGTTGCCCTGTCTGTCCAGCTGCCGGGCCTTGACCACTGAGTCGTAGGAGGAGCGACGAAAATCCTGATAGGCCAGATGCATCTGTTGGGAAAAACCATCGTAATAGTCTTGCATGGTATCTATATAGAGGTAGTCGCGATCGCGGATTTTGCGCACCCGCTGCAAAATGCTGTCGTTTTCTGCTGGCAGGCGATCTATCTTCAGGGTGCCATCGCGCCGCTCACTAACATAGTTATCAAAGGCTTCTGGTGAGAAGGATTTGGCAAAGCGCAGCTCGGAGATGGTACGCAGCTCTATCGCCTGTTGCTCACTGAGCTTTTCGCGATAGGCCAGCAGATCGTTGGCGATGCGAATAAACAGGTTCTGGAAGGGGTCGCCCAGCCTTTTCAGGCGGCGATCGTAGGCATATTTGCCGGTGGTCTGTTTGTAGTTTTTGGCAAACCACTGTTTGCCGCTGCTATCTTTGACCTGTATATCCAGATCCATGGTTTCGCCGTCGGACTGCAGTATGGTGCCAGTGATATACAGATCCATAATTACGTTGTCGGTCGGGGTAACGCGAATAGCGCCCCAGGCGCCACTTTTTTCCATCACCTTGGCTAGCTGATTGGAGAAATAAATGGCCTCGGCATAGCGTACCTCGGGGAATACAGTGTCATTTTCGTCGGTCAGGTAGAGACCATCATTAAGAGTGGGAATGCCCACATCTAAAAGCGCAGCTTCTGAAATCTGCTGGCTAGGGGTGCTCAGGGTCAGCAGGGTGGACGAGGTGATTTTGTCAGTGGCAGCTGCAGCCGGAGGCGCCGTGAGTGCCAATACAGCGCAACAGGCAAACAGAGTTGCCGCAATCAGTCTGCGGTGGCCCTGATAGGCTGGGTTAGTCGCTGCAATGCTGGTTTCCATAGTTCTTTCCATCCAAGTATAAATTTAGTTGTCCAAGTTGCTGGTAAGTTTAGATTACTGGTTTTTTATACGTCGGTATTCGTCCCACAGTCGCTCACGCAGCACTGGGTCTGTCTCTTTCATGGCGGCATCGCGTATCTGCCGTTCAACTATATCATCACCCTGACCATCATCTATATCATCTGGGATTGGCAGAGCTTCGCCCTGTGCACCCTCAGCGCCGCCTGAGCCTCCGCTTTGTTGACCCTGAGTTTTACCGCCTTCTGTCTGAGCGCCCTCTGCACCTTCAGCACCTTCAGCACCTTCAGCACCTTCAGATCCCTCGCCGCTGCCTTCGGCAGCGCGTTTTTCGAGCTCTGCATTGGCTTCGGCCATACCTCCCTCTGCGCCCTCTTCAAATAGGGGTTCGTCGCTATTCTCCATACCGCTGCTGCCGGTAGGGCTAAGAATATCTATTTCATTGGTGCTTTTACCCGAGCCACCAACGGCATCATCAAAACCGTCAAGGGAGTCGTCCAGAGCCTGGTCCAGCTCTTCAACAGACTGACCGCCGCCAGCACTTCCCGAGGAACCACCGCCCTCCTGACCCTGGGGGCCACCGGCTGGTCCGCCGGGCTGTTCTCCAGGTTGACTGCCGCCAGGCATTCCACCCCCTGGCATTCCACCGCCAGGCATTCCACCGCCAGGCATTCCACCACCCGACTGGCCACCGCCGCTAGATCCGCCGCCGCTCGGCCCTCCGCCAGAAGCTCCGCCGCCGCTTGAGCCTCCACCGCTGGGACCCGAGGGTCCAGAGGCACCTCCGGGAGGGGTATAGGAGGGCATTTGGCAGGCAGTTAACAGCAGACCAATAACCATGGCGGTAAGCAATCCGGTAAATCTTTGCCTAAAGCTGGCGATAGTTGTAGTAGTCATAAACAGCTCTCTCTAATCCTTTAGCTCTTGGGGGCCGGTTTATCATAAAAAATAATATGTTCCGCCGGCTGGGTCTCGCCGGCGACAAGTCGTGGCCTAAAACGCTGATTATTAATTTCTCTGCGCAGGGCCTGCAACTGGTCAGCGGACAGATCATCTGGTGGGTCCTGCACAGCAATATTCTGTGGCACTCCGTATTCAGATATCAACATGCTCACTTGCAACTGGGTCTCGCTGGGGTCCGCATCTGGTTCGGGGCTCTTGTTAAGGCTAAAACTAATCATGCGTGGCTTGCTAAACAGCTCTTCGCGCAGCTGCTCTGCCTGTTCATTATCCTCAAGCACATCATAGGCCAGTTGGTAGGCCTCTGCGGCAGAGAATTTCTGCCCAAACACGAGGTACCAGTCGCCCAATTCGGCAATGGCCTGGGCCTGGTCTAGCTCGCTGGCGTTCTCTTGCTGGACCAGAGACTCCACTACTCTCTCCAGCGCCACCTTGCCACGGTGAAAGTGCCTGTGCGAGGTGCTGGAAGAAGCCCGGGTGCTGGAACTGCCGGTGGAAAAGGTCATGCCCGACTGGCTGGGCTTACCATGTTGCTTGATATGGTTGGCAATAAAGTACTGCAGATAGCCAAGGCGCCGGTAGCGATCCGGCGCCTCAGGGTCATCTAAGGAGACATCGGTTTCCAGAATATGGTGCATGCGCATGGCAATGCGTTCCGAGACCACCAGATTGGCATAGCCGCCATTGGCAGAGCGATCATCATAGCTGGTCATATACCAGTCGAGCATCTGATCGAGTACCGGTAACATACGCACATCATTGGCACCATAGGCTTTGGTGTTGATGCTGTAGAGGTTTTCCAGTGCCTTTTGCGATTCATCCCAGTTGCCCATATAGCTTTCGGTATCGGCGATAGATAGCAGGTAGGGCGCCTGGCTCAGGCTGTCGAGGCCATAGTTAACGCGTTCAATTTGCATGCCGCGCTGAAAGGCCTGACGGGCATCGGCATAGGACTGTCTCGAGTAGAGAGACTTACCCAGGCCCAGATAGAGGTCGGAGAGCTCTGTAGAGTAAGCGCTGTACTCTGCCTCGACATTATTAATGGCATCAATATAGTCTTCCACCGGGTCAGAGACCGGCTGCTGTTCGACAATCTTTTGGGCGTATCCGGCCGTACTTAAGACTGCGAATGCAGAGATAACAAAAAAGGTAAATAGACTGTATTTAAAGCGCAGGGGGATTTTCGTCGTAAATGCGTTTGTGGACATTACCAGCTCCTAAATAGACTAAAAATTAGAGTCTTCAGTTAAAGGCCGGTTCCCTGGCGACAGCATCGAAGGACAAGTTTTTTTGCGTCTGTCCATTGCCATTGGAGTCTTTGACTGCAAAATCATGGGGTTAGCACAACAACAGCTGCTTAATTTTTATTTTCTAGACACAGTTTACACTTTTGCCTGCTAGAATCTTGATGGATTTCAGCTGCAGTACAGCAAATTCGATCAATTGTCCTGTCAGGCACAAATATATACGCACGAATTGGAAATATGACGCAAACAATTATAAGACTCACAAACCACCATTAGGGATGCAACAGAATGACAAATAAACCACTTCAGGGTCTGAAGGTAATTGAACTGGGGCAGTTACTGGCTGGACCCTTTGCCGGCTGCATGCTGGGCTACTTTGGTGCCGAGGTAATTAAGGTTGAGCCCCCGGGCGGTGACCCAATTCGTAACTGGCGCGAGGTTAAGGATGGCACATCCCTGTGGTGGCGAAGCCTGGGGCGTAATAAAAAATGCATTTCTCTGGATTTAAAAACCGAACAGGGCCGCGATCTGGTGCGCGAACTGCTCAAAACGGCGGATATTGTGGTGGAGAATTTTCGCCCCGGTGTGCTTGAGGATTGGCAGCTGGATCCAGAGAGCCTGCGGGCAGACAACCCCAACCTGATCTATGCCCGTATCTCTGGATACGGCCAGACTGGGCCCTATGCCAAAAAGCCGGGTTTTGCTTCTGCCTGCGAGGCGATTAGCGGCTTCCGCTTTGTTAATGGCTACCCGGGAGAGGCGCCGGTGCGGCCAAATCTGAGTATTGGCGATACGGTTTCCGGGTTGCATGCGGTGATGGGGATTCTAATGGCTCTGCGCTCCAGAGATCAGGCCAATGCCAATGGCCAGGGCGGTGGACAGGTGGTCGATGTGGCCCTGTACGAGTCGATGTTTAATTTGCTGGAGGCAGTGATTCCAGAATACGACGGCGCCGGGGTGATTCGCCAGCCCTCTGGCACCACAGTCACTGGCATTGTGCCTACCAATACCTACAAGTGTGCGGATGATAAATTTCTGGTGATTGGCGGCAATGGCGATTCGATTTTTGCCCGCCTGATGGTGGCGGTGGGGCGCGAGGATATGTCCACCGACCGAAAATATGCCAGCAATGCTGAACGGGTGATTCACGAGGCCGATATCGATTTGGTATTGGCTAACTGGTGTGCGGCAAATACTCTGGCCGAGGCCATGGCGGTACTTGAAGAGCATAGGGTGCCCTGCGGGCCGGTGTATAACGCAGCCGATATGATGGAAGATGAGCATTTCAAATACCGGGAATTATTTGAAGCGGTTGAAATTAATGGTGAATCCCTCAAAATCCCTGCCCTGTTACCCAAGTTGCGCAGCACCCCAGGTGGCACCGAATGGCCGGGGCCTGAAGTCGGCTCCCACACCGACGAGGTGTTGCAAAGTTTAGGTCTGGATAGTGCCCGTATCGCCGAATTGAAGACTGAGGGTATTGTGGCTGATGCCTAGCAATAAGAGCCAAATTTTAACCAAAAGCTAAGAGAGAGTCCCATGACTATTGCTTCCTTTATGCCCCCTAACCGCACCCTTATGGGCCCCGGCCCTTCAGATGTAAGTGAGCGCGTACTTAGCGCTATGGCCAGGCCAACTCTAGGGCATCTGGATCCTGCTTTTGTAGGCATGATGGATGAGGTCAAGCTGCTATTGCAGATGGCATTCCAGACAAAAAATGAGCTGACCTTTGCGGTCTCCGCGCCAGGCTCTGCTGGTATGGAATGTTGTTTTGCCAACTTGGTGGAGTGCGGCGACAAAGTCATTATTTGTCAGAACGGTGTGTTTGGCGGGCGTATGAAAGAGAATGTTGAGCGCATGGGTGGCACCGCCATTATGGTGATGGATGACTGGGGTACAGCGGTTGATCCGCAAAAGCTTGAGGAGGCTCTTGTTGCTCACCCGGATGCGGCATTGGTGGCTTTTGTCCACGCCGAGACTTCTACCGGTGCCCAGTCAGATGCAAAAACACTGGTCGAGCTGGCCCATAGTCATGGCTGTCTGACCATTGTAGATGCTGTCACCAGTCTTGCTGGTTCGCCCCTTAAAGTTGATGAGTGGGGCATAGATGCCATTTATTCAGGCTCACAGAAATGCCTGTCGGCACCTCCGGGGCTGTCGCCGGTTAGCTTTAATCAGCGCGCCGCAGAGAAAATTCGCAATCGCGGCAGCCGGGTACAGAGCTGGTTTCTCGATCTGAATCTGGTGATGGGTTACTGGGGTGGTGAGGGCAAACGCGCCTATCACCATACGGCGCCGGTCAACTGTCTTTACGGTTTGCACGAGTCGCTGGTGATAGTGCAGGAGGAGGGTCTGGAGAATTCCTGGGCTCGCCATCAAAAAAATCATTTGGCGCTGCGGGCTGGCTTGCAAGAGATGGGCATTGGCTTTTTAGTGCCGGAACAGGACCGTTTGCCCCAGTTGAATACGGTTTATATTCCCGATGGTGTCGATGATGCTCTGGTAAGAACTCGCCTGCTCAATGAATTTGACCTGGAGATTGGTGCCGGGCTGGGTGCACTGGCGGGCAAGGTCTGGCGCATTGGACTGATGGGCCATGCCAGCAACCAGAAAAATGTCGACTACTGCCTGAAGTCTCTGCAGGCAGTGCTGGATTCCTAGTCTTGCTGCTTAGCGGGCATTAACTCCATTAATGCTATAACACTGGCCTGCACGCCAGAGGTGATGGCGGGTCTGGGCTCAATCTTAAATAATGGGCTGTGGTGAGAGGCTATTTTTGGCCCCGTGCCATTCATGGCGGCTTGCAAATCACTCTCGCTGGTGCCTCCCACTGAGAAATATACGCTGGGTATCTCTGGTTCCGTGGTAAATGAGGGGAAGTCCTCCGCGCCCATGCCCTGAGAGGATATGCTGGTGACCTTCTCGCTGCCCAATTTTGCCTGCCAAACGCTGCGCAGTCGCCTGACCAGTGCGTCGTTGTTAATGGTCGGCGGGGTGGATTCGTCCAGCAAAATTACTTCCGGCAGTTTATCCTCTGGTAACCCGGCGACACGGCCCATATTGACGGCGATGCGCTCAATACCCTCCAGTAATGTATCTCTGGTTTGCAGATTGGTGTTGCGCACGGTTAGCTGCAGTTTGGCACGATCGGAAATAATATTGTGCTTGGTGCCGCTGTGGAAAGCACCCACAGTTACCACTCCCGCCTCTCTGGGGGGCAGTTCCCGGGAGACTAGAGACTGCAGAGCAACTACAATCTGGCTGCCCAGCAATACCGGGTCTTTACCGGCATGGGGCGAAGCACCGTGAGCGCCAACACCATGGACAATAATATCTACTGTGTCGGCGCCGGCGAAGGGCGCCCCCTCCTGAACATTGATTAATCCGGCGCGCAAACCTGCAGAGACATGGAAGGCTAGAGCATAGTCTGGAGTGCCAAAACGCTGCCAGAGGTTATCCCGCATCATTGCTCTGGCGCCCATTATGCGCTCCTCTGCGGGCTGACCGATTAACATCAATGTGCCTGACCAGTTGTCGCGGCGTTCAGCCATCTGTTTGGCAGTGCCTGCCAGACTGGTGATATGCACATCGTGACCGCAGGCGTGCATTACTGGAAAAACTTTGCCGGTAATAGGGTCCAACTGGGTAGCAGTGGAGGCGTAGGGCAGTCCGGATTTCTCCTTAAGTGGCAGTCCGTCCATATCGGCGCGCAGCATAACCAGCGGTCCGGGGCCATTTTCCATCAGAGCGACAATGCCGGTCCCACCTATGCCTTCGCTAACCTCAAAGCCATTGCTGCGCAGTTCTGCGGCCAGCTTTTTGGCGGTACGTACCTCTGCGGTGCTGAGTTCCGGGTTGCGATGGAAGTCGATAAACAGGTCGCCAAGGCGCTGTTTGTAGTCGGCTTGGATAGACTGTAACAGCTGGTCTGCACTGGCCGTTACCGATAGCAGGCTGGATAAAAATATGGCACTGATAAATAATCTCAGGTTGTGTCTGGTCATCTGTAGCCTCAATCAATTTGTCGCTTTAAACAGTTTTATTTCGCCTGATTTTGCCCATATGTGTAGATAAAGTCACTCAATACATTGCCCACCTGCTTAAGGCTGTCGCCGCTGCATTTATCAATACTGTCCTCTGTGCTGTGCCAGTAGGCCGGGAACGGGTAGTGAATCAGGTCTACCACGGGTATGCCTGCTTCTAAAAAGGGCAGATGATCGTCGCTGATATAGTGGCCCGGGCGATTTTTAAATGCCCGGGCTCCCTGACGTTTGGCTATGGCCCAGAGTTGGTCCATCAGTGGGCGGGCTCTGGTCTGGGAGTATAGCTCACGGGGGATAGATAGATTTTTATCGCAGACCATATCAACAATAATTCCGGCGCTGGGTCTGTAACTGGGGTTGGTGGCAATAAATTGGCGAGCGCCGATAGAGAAAGGGCGGTTGCCAATTTCGCCCATATCTTCCAGATCAAAAAATATTAGATCAACGGTAATGGGGGCAGGCCTGGCAGCTAAAAGCCGGGCCATTTCCAGCAATACCGCGACACCTGATGCTCCATCGTTAGCACCGGGCACCGGCAGTAGGCGCTGGCTTTTATCTCTGTCTCTGTCGGCATGGGGGCGAGTATCCCAGTGAGCGCCGAGCATAATTCTTTGTTTGGTGGACTCAATATTGCCGTCGGCGGGAAAGCTGGCCCACAGATTGGTACCCTGCAGGTCGTAGGCGCTAAATGTCTGTTGGTTGAGTTTGGCGTCTAAGGGCTGCAGAGTTTGCTCTATATAGGCCAGAGTCCCCTGTTTGGCTTTTTGATTGCCCGGCTCTCGGGGGCCATAGGCTAGCTGGTTGACAATATGTTGCATCGCCAGCTGGCCATCAAATAACAGGGGTTCCGCGGTTGCAGATATGGCTGCAAAAAGGGTTATTAATAACAGTCTTTGTATATGCCCCATACTAATCCCTGTGGGTTTAAGCCTGACCCTCAGTGGCGGGTCTGTGCTGTTGCAGCGCAATCTGAGAATAACCATAGATCACAGCGATAATTGGGCAGAGAATATTAAAGAAGGCAAATGGGGCATACATAAAGGTGCTAACACCCAGTGTCGCTGACATATAGGCGCCGCAGGTATTCCAGGGCACCAGTGCTGAGGTCAATGTGCCTGAGTCCTCCAGGGTGCGAGAAAGGTTAATGGTGCTGAGGTCGCGCTCTTCGTAGGACTTAACAAACATCTGTCCCGGAATCACAATGGATAGATACTGGTCGGCAGCCAATAGATTGGTGCCTATACAGGTACCCACAGTGGCAATAATTAAATCACCTGCTGACTTAACGCGGCTCAGGGCGGCCTCTACCAGACGTTCAAGCAGGCCGGTGCGGCGCATGGCGCCCCCAAAGGCCATGGCATTGATAACCAGGCCTATGGTGGTAAGCATGCTGCTCATGCCGCCCTTGGATAACAGGGCGTCCAGAGAAGCATTGCCCGTATCAGAGCTGTAGCCGAGAAACATGGCGCTAAATAATCCTTTAAATACCGCCGCGCCCTCACTCAGGCTGCTGTCATTGGCCAGAGCGATCACGGTGTCCCACTGGAAAACTGCCGCAAACAGGCAGCCTGCCAAGGTGCCGCAAATCAGTGTCGACAGGGCAGGGAGTTTTTTCACTGCCATGGTTAATAGCAGGATCATCGGGATTAACATGATCGGGCTAATGTTGAAGGTCTCTTGCATGGCCGCCTGTAAAATTTCAATATCGTCGATCACTAGATTGGCGCCGCTGCCAATGCCGAGGACAAAGAACAGTACCAGGGTAATCAGAAAGCCGGGAACGGTGGTCCATAGCATATGTTGAATATGCTCAAACAGATCGTTGCTGGTCACCGCGGCTGCCAGATTGGTCGTCTCAGACAGTGGTGAGAGTTTATCGCCAAAGTAGGCGCCGGAAATAATAGCCCCGGCACTGGCAGCCAGAGATAGATCAAGGGCAGCGGCAATACCCATAAGGCCTATACCCAGAGTGCCGGCGACTGTCCAGGAGCTGCCAATACTAAAGCCCAGCAGGGCGCAGACCAGGCAGGCAGTCAGATAGAAATAGTCTGGGGACATTAGCTGAACACCGTAGTAGATCATGCTGGGCACAGTGCCCGAGAGTATCCAGCTGCCAATCAGCGCACCCACCATAAGTAATATCAGCAGTGACTGAAGTGACACTGAGATGGTGTCGATCATGCCCCGCTCAATCTCTTTCCAGCTATGACCATTTTTAATACCGATCATGGCGGCTGCCGCGGCCGCCAGAATTAGAGCCACCTGATTGGGGCCAAAGGAATCCAGCCCAAACACATAGACCGTGCCTGCCAGCATGCTGATTAAAATGACTACCGGAGTGATGGCATCCAGTAAGCTGGGTTTTTTTATTATTTTGCTCATAGGAGATTCTGTATCTGCTAGTGATTTATTTTTGAGCCGCTAAGTTACCAGTCTGCCCGCTATCTATCTACCTTTCTGGACAACACAATATGGCTGAGAGTTTTTTCTACTCCATCAAGGGTAGCTATGCGATCGATACTATTGTCCAGCTCCTGGGTAGTGGCCTCTGTCACTTTGGCGATCAGATCGTACTGGCCACTAATAGTACAGAGCATATCAAGCTGAGGCACCTTATGGATCTGGCGAACAATATCAGCAGTCTTCTTGGGAATCACTGAAATCATAATATAGGCACTGACCTGCTGCTGTTGGTAATGGGGGTTTATCTTGATGGTGTAACCCTGGATTACCCCTTTGCGCTCTAGTCTCTCCATGGTCTGCTGCACTGTGGCGCGGCTGAGTCCCAGTTCGTTGGCCAGGTCTGATACCGTGCGGCGGCTGTTTTCCTGCAGTAGTCGAAGAAGCTGCTGTTCATTTTTCATGTCAATATGACCATAAATTTATCAATATGATTATTAATAATATACAAATTGATAGGAATGACAATACAAAGTGACAGTTTAAAACCCTAAACTGAATGCATCAAACGTACTTTATTTGGGTGTGAAATGAGTCAGGCAACAGCAATTAAACTAGATAGCGATATTAAAACTCAACAGCGATTGATGGTGGAGGAAGACTGCCGTCAGCAAATTGCCTTTACCTCCTCCCATACCCAGGACTACTTGGAACCTGTTCTGGCTATGTCCAGACAGCGGCTGCGCGACAATGCTCGCCGGTTTAAGGCGGCGATGCCGAGAGTGCGCACCCATTTTGCGGTTAAAGCGAACCCTGACCCTGAAATTCTGCAGATTTTTAAGCAGGAGGGCACCTGTTTTGAAGTTGCCTCTATTGCAGAGATAGATGCCATGCTGGAGTTGGCTGTGGATATGGAGACAGTTTTTTACTCCAACCCGATAAAATCACCGGCCTCTATTGCTCATGCCGCCCGCGCTGGCATGCTCTGGTATTCTGTGGATACCCCAGAAGAGGTGACTAAAATTGCAGCCATCAAGCCGGATGCCAAGCTTTATCTGCGTATTGAAGTCAGCAACGAGGGCTCTAACTGGCCTCTGGCGGGAAAATTTGGCGCCAGCCCCTCTGGTGTGGAAATGGTTATTGAAACCGCCAAAAGCCTGAATATGCAGATCTGCGGTGTTACCTTTCATGTGGGCTCTCAGTGCAGCAATATCAATAACTGGGTAGAGGGTATCAAGGCGGCAAAAGCCTTGTTTGCCAAGCTGGCGGACCATGGTTTTGTGCCTGAGCTGCTCAATATGGGCGGCGGCTATCCGCTACAATTTAGCGGTGATGAACCCAGTATTGAAGAGATTGGAGCTGAGATTAATAAGGCGCTGGAGTCTATCCCTGAGCATATTCAGGTAATGGCTGAGCCCGGGCGATTTTTAGTGGGGTCTGCCGGCTGCCTGCTGACTCAGGTGGTGGGTGTAGCCACTCGCGATGATGTGCGCTGGGTCTATCTAGATACTGGTTTTTACGGCGGCCTGCTGGAGATTAGCGGGGAGTTCCCTGTCAATCTCATTAGCGAGCGGACTGGCGAGCCTGCTACCTGGACTATGGCGGGGCCAACCTGTGACTCTATCGATGTAATGGGCCGTCACAAACTTCCCGATAACACCCAGGCTGAAGATTTTATCTACATGCCCAATCTCGGCGCCTACTGCACCACCTGTGCCTGCGATTTTAATGGCTTTCCTGCGCCTGTTCTGCGCATGGTCGACTAGTTATCTGGGCAGTTACCAGGTTTAGATAATCGACTTATTGCGCAGGGTGCTAATTTCTAGCTCTGTGTACTCAAGGTACTCTCCCAGTACAGAATCCGTGTTATCTCCAAGCATCGGAGGTGGCGCGGTATACTGAACCTCGGAGCGGCTATAGTTAATTGGGTTACCCACCAACTGTACTTCCCCAGCGCGTTTATCCTCCATTGTTACCAGCATATTGCGGGCCAGTATCTGTGGGTTCTGAAACACCTGATCAATACTGTTAATTGGGCCGCAGGGCACCTGATATTGCTCTAGCAGATGCAACCAGTGCCCACTGCCCTGCTGAGCTAAGCGCTGACTAATCTCCGTACAGAGCGATTGACGGTTGACGACCCGCGCGGAATTAGTGGCATAGTTGCTGTTATCTGCCCAGTCAGGCATATCCAACAATGAGCAGAGGCGTTTGAACTGACTATCATTGCCCACGGCTAAAATAAGATGACCGTCGGCGGTGGCAAAGGCCTGATAGGGCACTATATTCGGGTGAGCGTTGCCCAGGCGGCCAGGTACATTGCCTCCGGTGAGATAGTTGCTGGCTTGATTGGCCAATACAGCAGCCTGCACATCCAGCAATGCCAGATCTATATACTGACCCAGTCCGGATTGATGACGCTCCAGCAGAGCACCCTGAATAGCATTGGCGGCATAGAGCCCGGTAAATAGATCGGTCACCGCAACCCCGACTTTGACCGGACCTCCGTTCTCAGAGTCTGGTTCGCCGGTAATACTCATTAGTCCACCCATTCCCTGGATTAAAAAGTCATAGCCGGGCCGCTCTGCATAGGGCCCAGTTTGACCGAAGCCGGTAATTGAGCAGTAGATCAGACGGGGATTTATCTCGGCGATGGAGGCATAGTCCAGGACCGTATTTTTTCAGGCCGCCGACTTTGTAGTTTTCAATTAATACATCGCACCGCAGCGCCAGCTGGCGAATAATCTCCTGCCCCTCGGGCCGGGTAATATCCACTGTGACCGACTGCTTGCTGCGGTTGGTGCAGAAGAAATAGGCAGCGTCCGCGGTATCGTTGCCTGCTTTATCCTTGAGGTAGGGAGGGCCCCAGTGGCGGGTATCGTCACCCACTTCAGGGCGCTCTATTTTTATGACCTCAGCGCCCAGATCGGCAAGCATCTGGCCGGCCCAGGGGCCTGCCAGCACTCGGCTCATATCCAGGACTTTATAACCAGCCAGTGGTCCTGCCATCAAACTTACCCGAAGGCCTGAATACCGGTCTGGGCACGACCCAGAATCAGGGCGTGGACATCGGCGGTGCCCTCGTAGGTGTTGACCACCTCGAGGTTGAGCATATGCCGCATCACCGGATATTCATCGGAGATACCGTTACCGCCGTGCATATCTCTGGACATACGGGCGATATCCAGCGCCTTGCTGCAGTTATTGCGTTTCATCAGACTGATTAGCTCTGGCGCCAGTTGGCCCTGATCTTTAAGGCGACCGGCGCGCAGTGAACCCTGAAGTCCCAGACTGATCTCGGTCTGCATATTGGCCAGCTTTATCTGGATTAGCTGGGTGGCTGCCAGAGGCCGGTCAAATTGGATTCGGTCCAGACAATATTGCCGGGCGGCATGCCAGCAGTCTTCTGCAGCACCCATAGCGCCCCAGCTAATGCCATAGCGAGCTGAGTTAAGACAGCCAAAGGGCCCTTTAAGACCCTGCACATTGGGCATAAGTTGATCTTCGGGGACAAATACTTCGTCCATCACAATCTCACCGGTGATAGAGGCGCGCAGTGCCAGCTTGCCTTCAATTTTGGGGGCGGACAGGCCTTTCATGCCTTTATCCAGAATAAAGCCGCGGATAATGCCATCATCGGTTTTAGCCCAGACCACAAACACATCGGCAATAGGCGAGTTGCTGATCCACATTTTGCTGCCGGATAAAAGATAGCCGCCATCCACAGTTTTGGCGCGGGTCTTCATGCCGCCGGGATCTGAGCCGGCATCTGGCTCGGTCAGACCAAAACAGCCAACCCACTCTCCAGTAGCCAGTTTGGGTAGATATTTCTCGCGCTGCTGCTCTGTGCCATAGGTATAGATAGGGTACATCACCAGGCTGGACTGCACGCTCATCATTGAGCGATAACCNGAGTCAACACGCTCCACTTCTCTGGCTATCAGGCCATAACAGACATAGTTAACTCCTGCGCAGCCATAGCCATCAATCATGGAGCCCAGCAGGCCAAGCTCGCCCATTTCGTTAAAGATGGCCCGATCAGTGGCTTCATTTCTAAATGCGTCGCGCACTCTGGGGGCCAGATGTTCCTGCGCATAACCGGCTGCGGTATCCCGCACCAAGCGTTCTTCATCACTGAGCTGGTCATCCAGACTAAATGGATCCTGCCAGTTAAATTTTGCCCAATCCGCTGCCATATTAGGATCCCTTTACTTGATAATGGTGCGCGGTGGAGTCCAGCGCACTGGTTGCACGTTCGATTAATAGATCAATTTCTTCATGGCTGCTGACAAATGGTGGCGAAATAATCATTGAGTCGCCCACCGCACGCATCACCAAATTATTGCTGACACAGAATTCACGGCAGATGCCACCAGATTTTTGCTCTGGCTCCAGACGCTCTCTGGTTTCTTTATTGCGCACCAGCTCAATGGAGCCCAGCATGCCGATGCCGCGCACATGGCCCACTATAGGGTGGTCTGCCAGTGCTTGCCACTTACTCTGCAGGTAGGGAGCCATATTATTGGCTACATGGTCGACCATATTTTGTTCTTCAATTATGTCGAGGGTGGCCAGAGCTGCGGAACAGGCGATTGGGTGGCCGGAATAGGTAAAGCCATGGCCAAACTCACCGCCAGAGCCGGTGACCACGCTGGCTACCTTATCACTGACCATTACCCCGCCCAGAGGCTGGAAGCCATTGGTGACGGCTTTGGCAAAGGTCATTAGATCTGGCTCTGTGCCATAGGTTTGGCAGCCAAACATGTTGCCAGTACGACCAAATCCGCAGATAACCTCGTCACTGATAAACAGAATGTCTCGCTCTTTAAGAATTCGGCTGACTTCTGGCCAGTAGCTATCTGGCGGCACAATAACGCCTCCCGCGCCCTGAATAGGCTCGGCAATAAAGGCCGCCACATTTTCAGCGCCCAGCTCGTCAATGCGTTTTTCCAGCTCCCGGGCTGCCTGCAGGCCAAATTCCTCGGCGCTGAGTTCACCGCCATTGCAGTACCAGTTGGGGTCGGGAATATGCTGTATATAGGGCAGGGTTTCAAACTGCTTGTGCACAAACTCAAAGCCACCCAGGCTAGCTGAGGCGATGGTGCTGCCGTGATAGGCATTGGTGCGCGACAGAATAATGCGTTTGTTGGGCTGATCTTTCAAATCCCAGTAGCGTCGCACCAGACGGATATTGGTGTCGTTGGCCTCGGAGCCGGAACCGGTAAAGAACACATGGGTAAATTGATCTGGAGTCATCTGTACCAGGCGATCGGCAAGCTCTACCGCTGGTGCATTACTGCACTGGAAAAAATTATTGTAGTAGGGCAGTTCCTGAAACTGCTTGCTGACTGCCTCGGCAATTTTTGGTTGGCTGTAACCCAGACTGCAGCACCAGAGTCCGGACATGGCATCGAGCAACTTATTGCCGTCGGTATCATGGATATAAATATGCTCAGCGCGGTTGATAATTCTGCCAGGCTTTTTTGCGTAGTCACCAAAGTCGGTAAAGGGGTGCAGGTGGCGACGCACATCTAACTGCTGCCATTGTTCAGTGGTTAGCATTTTGGTCATGGCTGGTCTCTCAATTGGGATAAAAAGGCGCTGATTCAATACACCTATTAGATACCAGAGAACGCCTGTAGTCATGTACCCAAAGGGGTGGGCAGGCCGCGCCCCACCTCAGTTGGTGTTCAGCTAGGTTACTGCTGATCCTGGCCAGCAGAATAGATTTTGCGCCCATCAAACCAGGTTGAGAGCACCTGGGTGTCGGATATCTGGTGGGCATTTCCCGCAGCTTCCAATGCCAGCAGGTCGGTGCTCAGAATAACAAAGTCTGCCTTTTTGCCAGCTTCCAATGATCCGGTGATATGCGCATTTTGCAGCATTTTGGCGCCGTTAATGGTGTAGGCATCCAGGGCATCGGCCAGGGAGACTCTTTCGGCGGGGTTGTACACTCTGCCGGTCTCATCCTGTTGCCTGGTTACTGCTTTCTCCAGATTAAAGAAGGGTCTGGGCTCTCTGGTATCTACAGGTGCGTCGCTGCCTGCAGTTAAAATTCCTCCAGTAGCCAAGATAGAGCCCGCCGGGTAAGAATTAATATAACCGTAGTCACTGGGGTCAAATAAATCTTCCGCCGATTTAATATGGTCGAGAAACGGCGATACAGTCATCAGATAGCCCTCATCCGGTTCTATCCAGCCATAGGTAAATGTGGGGTAGACATCCAGTTCGGCAAAGCGGCCTATATCATCTGCATCAATAAACTGCGCATGGGCCATAGACAGGTTAGCTGTAGAATCTGGGTTGGCTTTGCGGGCAGCTTCAAAGGCATCCAGAGCAAAACGCACCGCCCGATCACCTATAGCATGGCTGTGTACATTAATACCGGCGCTGACCAGTGCCAGCGTATAGTTATGCAAGAACTCAGCTTCCTTTTCCAAAACCCCGTTGCTCTGGGTGCACTGGGCGGCCAGAAAACCATGTTCCTGATAAAAGGCTTTTTTATCTGCCGCCGAATTCAATGCACGCCCCCGAGCACAGGCAGCAGACTCTGTGTCTACATAGGACTGCACTACTATAGCGCCGCTGTCTGGATCCACACCAAATACAGGCTGCAGATAGTTATTTAGCGAGGCGGCATTGGGCAGGGTGGGGGGATTAGAATAGGGGTTGCCCTCGGTGACACCGTCTATAAATATTTTTGCAGTGTCGATTTTAAAATTGGCAATATCCTGATGGGCGGCCTGCACGGTCTGCATATCCGCAACCACAGCATCTACATCAATAGGTGCATCTGGATGGGGTCGATAGTCTTCATAGTCAGCGTAAAAGGCCACCGACATGCGGTAGTTTAAAGCAGTATCCTTTGCCGCATCCGCGAAACTGGCGATATCTTTGCTGGTTAGAGCTGCATCGAGAACCGAGGTAATGCCATTGACTGCCAGCTTGTCACTGATTCTGCTCACCAGTTGGTTATCTATGGCGGGATAGCCCCAGAGGTTGGGAATATTGACCAGTCTGCGAGCATCTTCATTGAGAGCGCCATTGGGCTCTCCATCGGCATCTACCCCGACTGTAGCGCTGTAGTCAGCGAACTCTGCGGCCAGAGTCTCAGCGCTCAGGCCCACCTGGTTGCCATATTTATCTGTAGCCAGTGACAGTGCATAGCTATTGACTGCGCCATGGTGGCCATCGTTGCCCAGTAACATAATTGGGTGCTGAGTAGATACAGCATCCAGTGCCGCTCGCATAGTGGGTAATGCCTCTGAGGGTTCATTGCCCGCGGTGTAGGTCCACTGGTCAACGCTGAGCCATTCACCGGCCGCCAGACCCTCCAGGCAGGGCTTTAATCTAGGCACCATATCCTCCAGTGAATAGGGGGTACTGGCAAGATCACAGCTGTCAGTTTCGACTATGCCGGGCAGATGAATATGCACATCATGGAGCCCCGGAATAAGCATCTTGCCCTGCAAATCAATGACTTCGGTCTGATCACCTATCAGGGGAGCCATGCTGCTGTCCGTGCCCAGGGCAACAATTTGATCACCGGTAATAGCCATAGCTGAAACCACAGACTGATTGCTGTCCGCGGTATAAATAGTGCCACCGGTAAACACCTTATCGGCAATATTGGAGGTTGGTTCCTGGCAGCCGACTAGACTGATGGCGACGAGAAGTATAGGGCTTGCTGCTCTCTTGATCATGGTTCACCTCTGATGATTATTGATTTTTGTCCCTATAGTAATGCTTCCCGATGACCACCGAATACCCTCTAGGGGTAGACGAAGCAATTAGCAGATTTTTAATAGCCGCCAAAGTGCCATAATAACGCCATACAGGTAACCCCGGAATTATTATGGAACAGCAAGAGCCCTCAGCGAATTTAAAGCCCTCAGCGAATGCAAAGCCCTCAGCGAATGCAAAGCCCTCAGCGAATGCAAAGCCCTCAGTGGTACTAGAGCAGTTTTTGCAGCAACATCCGGATATCGAAATATTTGAAGTTTTACTTCATGATCTAAATGGTATCCAGCGGGGTAAATGGCTGCCTCGAGAGCAAATATCAAAGCTGTTTAATGGCGGCTACAAAATGCCTCAGTCCACCTGCTCCATGGATAGCTGGGGTCGCGATCTGGAGGAGTTGGTTGCGGCTACCGGTGATAGCGACGGAGTCTGCCAACCCCATATCAGCACTCTGGCGCTGGTNCCCTGGGCAGATCGGCCCACGGCTCAAATTATTGTCTCCATGGGCAGCTTTACTGGTGATGAACCCTATTTGGGTGACTGCCGTGCGGTGTTGGCCAATATCTTGGAGCGGTTCGATAAGCTGGGTTTGACGCCAGTGGTGGCCAGTGAGATGGAGTTTCATCTATTTGAGCTGGACCCGGATCAGTTTGGCGTGCCCCAGCACAGCCAGCGGGCATTGGATGGCAGCCCGGCGCTGGGAGGGCAGACCTATGGCCTGGATGCCATGCGTGAGACCGCCCCATTGATGGACGCAATTAATAGTGCGGCGAAGATTCAAAATCTGCCGGTCGATACATTAATTACTGAATTTGGTCCCTCGCAGTTTGAGATCAATCTTTATCATCAGGACTGTGCGCTGCGAGCCTGCGATCAGGGCAGTATGCTCAAGCGAGCGATTCGTCAGGTTGCGCGCAGCCATGATCGGGTGGCCTCTTTTATGGCCAAGCCCTTTGCCGATCAGGTGGGCAATGGCATGCATATCCACTTCAGTTTAGTCGATGCCGATGGCAACAATGTCTTTAATAACGGCACTGATACTGGTTCGGAACTGCTTAATCAGGCTGTCGCCGGCTGTCTGGCGACTATGGCCGATAGCATGGCAATCTTTGCCCCCAATATAAATTCTTTCCGGCGCATGGTGCCCGGTTGCTATGCCCCACTGGCACCCAACTGGGGCTATGAAAACCGCACCACAGCAGTGCGTATCCCTGGGGGGGATCACCGCGCTATTCGCATCGAGCACCGGGTTGCTGGTGCAGATGCCAATATTTATCTCACGGTTGCCGCCATGTTGGCAGGGGTGCTGCACGGTATTGAAAATAAACTGTCGGCGCCTGCGCCTGTAGTGGGTGACGCTGGAGAGGTTGAGCCTGTGCTGCCTCATTTCTGGAATGATGCAATTAAGGCATTTGAACAGTCAGACTTTATTCGCCAGGCCCTGGGTTCTGAAATGCAGAGAAACTATGCCCAGAGCAAGCGTATGGAAAAGCAGGAGTTTGACAGCAGGGTCACCTTGATGGAGTACGACGCCTATCTCTAGAGCCTGCGCTTGACCAGCAGGCTATCTATATCATTTTGCGAGAGTTTGGCTCGCGCCGCTGCAGTTTTAGAGGTGTTGGCAAAGGGGCCTACCAGTACCCGGTGCCAGACATCACCGGTGCCAGCTCCAGATGTTTCAACACTGGCGTTCAAATTTAGCAGCAGCAGTTTGACCCTCAAACCTTCAGCGTCCGGCTTGTTTCTAAATGAACCCACCTGCAGCGAATAGGAATAGTTTTTGCGGTCTGCGGCGCGTTCTTTTGCCTGTTCATCTTCGGGAATCACAATTTCTGACTCTTTGAGCATATCGTGAAAGCTAAATTTAACATCCGGTATTTCTACCTTTTCTGCAGCTTTGGCAATCGCTTTGGTGTCAGGTATTGTGCCGTCAAAAACCATGGGCATAAGATACATACTCAGGGCGCCAACCAGCATGCCAGCAAAAAATGCCGGGGCAGAGGATGAGCCTTTAGACTGATTCTGCGTTGAACGTGTAGCAGATTTTCTCGGGTAATCGCGTGCCATGGGTTGCCCTTATTCCGGTAGCCGCCAATTGTAGGTTAAGGGGCGGGCTGTTACCAAATAATATCCTCGCTAACCGACGATTTTTATAGCTCCTGGGGATCCACATCAATTGACCAGCGTACCCGGCGACTGTCTCTGTGAGATTCCAGCTGGGGTGCCAGCTGAGACAGCAGTGTCTGTAGAACTGGACGCTGCTCTGCCTCCAGCTGCAGCAGGTAGCGAAAGCGTCCGGCGCGTTTTTCCAGCATAGCTGGCAGGGGCCCAAGATAGGCCAGTTCAGGGCTGGGAGGCGCAAGATTTTCTGCAAGCTGGCGGACCAGCTGCAAAAAATGCTCTGCGTCGGCTGCCTGTTGGGCTTCGGCGCGGATAACTGCCATATGCCGAAAGGGTGGCAGCTGACTAAACTGGCGCTGGGTCAAAAGCTCTCTGGCAAATTGCCCGTAACCCTGGGTCATCAGGAGATCCAGCAGAGGGTGCTCTGGCTGATGGGTTTGAATTAATACTTTTCCCCGGGCCTTGCCCCTGCCACTGCGACCAGCCACCTGGGTCAGCAGTTGCCCGGTGCGCTCATGGCCGCGAAAATCCGGGCTAAACAGGCCACTATCGGCATCTAAAACTGCCACCAATGTGACATTGGCAAAGTGGTGTCCCTTGGCCAGCATCTGGGTCCCGAGCAGGATACAGGGTTCACCGCTGTCCGCTGTATCAAACATCTGCTGCATGGCGCCCTTGCGTCTGGTGCTATCGCGATCGACACGCAGTACTTTGCTGTCGGGGAAACATTGTTGCAGGTAGGCTTCGCTGCGCTCGGTGCCCTCGCCAGCGGCAATGAGTTGCTGGCTCTGGCAGCTCGGGCACTGCTTGGGTATAAGTCGTTGATGATCACAGTGGTGACAGATTAGCCGACCCCGGGCTCTGTGTACTGTGAGTCTGGAATCGCACTGATTGCAATCTGCGGTCCAGCCGCACTGATGACAGAGCATTGCCGGGGCATAGCCGCGGCGATTGAGAAACACCAGCACCTGCTGTTGCTTTTTGATGGTTGCGCCAATGGCTGCCAATGTTGACGCGGCTATGCCAGATTCGACCCGCTCGGTTTTAAGGTCGACCATCTGCCAGTCCGGCTGCACTGCATCTCCAGCCCTACTGCTAAGTGTTAGATGCTGGTAGCGGCCATTGGCACAGTTGTTTAGGGACTCCAGCGAGGGAGTGGCCGAACCCAGAACAATGGGAATATCCTCTTGCCGGGCACGAATTACCGCGAGATCACGGGCCGAGTAGCGAAAGCCATCCTGCTGCTTGTAGGACTGATCATGTTCTTCGTCGAGAATAATTAATCCCGGTGCTGCCAGTGGTGTAAATACCGCCGATCTGGTGCCCAGAATGATGGACGCCTCGCCGCTCCTCGCCTGCATCCAGGCCAGAAGGCGCTGCTTGTCGGATAGGCCGGAATGCAATGTCACCATGGAAACATTAAAGCGGTCGCGAAAGCGTTTTTCGGTCTGAGGTGTCAGGCTGATCTCGGGGATTAATACCAGTGCCTGGCGACCGTAGCGCAGCACCTTTTCAATGGACTGTAGATAGACTTCGGTTTTGCCACTGCCGGTAACCCCATCCAGCAGGTAGCTATTGAAGCCATGGCTGTGGATCTTATCCACAGCTATCTGCTGTGAGTTATAGAGGCTGAGATGGTCCTGTTTGAGTAAATTTTCCACAGGCTCTGTTACCGAGAAAATCATCACAGTTTCAATTAAACCTTTGGTCTCGAGCTGTCTAATAATGGTGCGGGAGAAAGATTCCAGAATGATAGACTCGGCCAACTCTGGCCCCTGAGCCTGGATCAGCTCTATAAGGGCTCGCTGTTTGGGCGCCTGCTTAAGAGATTCGGGCCCCAATCCGAGCCCCAAGGTGCTGAGCTTCCAGCCCGGCTGGCCCGGCTCAGGTGGTAGTTCACCTCTGCGCAGCAGAACAGGTAATGTTGAAAACAGTGCATCGCCAATGGGCTGTTGGTAGTAGTTGGCTGCCCAGATAAACAGTTTAAATAATGAGGGCGGCAGCAGGGGCTCGGCATCGATTAAATGGCTGATAGGTTTGAGCTTGCCAGGGTCGAATTCGCTGTGTCGGGCGGTCTCAATAATCAGTCCGGTCACCTGGCGGCGGCCAAAGGGTACGGTCACTCGACAGCCGGGCTGTAGCTCTTGCTCCGCTTGATTTTGGTCAATATCAGCGGGGATTAGATAGTCGAATAGCCGGCGCAGAGGTGAGGGCACTGCAACACGAATAATTAAAGGCTCTAACTGGGCCATAAAAAATTGAGAATTCCTTTTGTAACCTGGTTTATTTCTGCTAGAATCCGCGCTCTTTAGAAATGGCCTACCGTGCCTTGCGGGAACTGAACTGCGTTTCACATCTGTCTGCGGAGTAGTTTAACAGTTTCACGACGGGGTGGCGGCTCGCGAATTGGAGTATATGATGAAAACTGAGATTCACCCAGCCTATAACGAATTAGTTGCAACCTGCAGCTGTGGCAACGTTATTAAAGTCGGTTCAACACGCGCTGAAAGCATCTATTTAGATGTTTGCTCTGCCTGTCACCCGTTCTACACTGGCAAGCAGAAAGTTGTTGATACTGGTGGTCGAATCGATCGCTTCAACAAGCGTTTTGGTGCTGCCAAGAAGTAATCGGCAGTCAGCTAGACAAAATAGTAGAGTGCGTCGCGGATTCTGTCCCCGGCGCATTTTTTTTGTCTCGCTGAACAGGGATTAAATTTTTGCTGCTATCAGCCTTTTGTGGAGGCTGTCATCAGCGGTTACAATAACCACCGAAACTGTCTGTCAGGCCTTGAGGAGGCTTTTTGTGCGCGCACTATGGATGTTTATTCAATTTATTGTCGTTGTTGCTATCGCTCTAGTGGGCGCCCTGTTTGCTATGGAAAACAGTCAGTTAATCAGTGTTAACTTTATTTTGTTCAGTACCCCGACAATAAGCCTGGGTCTGTGGCTGTTAATCTTTGTTGCCTCGGGAACCCTGCTTGGCATCTTTGCCAGCTCAGTTATTATTGCCAATTACCGGCGCAAGCTAAATCGCGCGCTCAAAAAGGACTGACCTATTTATGAGCAATTCTCAATCTCCGGTGATTGTCGCCCTTGATTTCGATAACCAGCTGGCGGCTCTGGCCCTGGCTGAACAGCTTGATCCCAATCAGTGTCGCTTGAAGGTGGGTAAAGAGCTCTTTACCCGCGCCGGGCCCGAGTTGGTCAAAACTCTGGTGGCTATGAATTTTGATGTTTTTCTCGATCTGAAATTTCATGATATTCCCAATACCACAGCCAAGGCGGTCAGTGCCGCTGCTGATCTGGGCGTATGGATGACCAATGTGCACGCCTCCGGTGGCAGCCGCATGATGTCAGCGGCCAAGCAGGCTCTGGAACAGCAGAACAGTGCTATGTTGCTGATTGCTGTGACTCTACTGACTAGCATGGACGACACTGACCTGGCCGAACTGGGAGTTGGCTGCAGGCCCGCTGAACAGGTTGAGCATTTAGCTCGCCTGGCACAGCAGTCTGGTTTGCATGGAGTGGTCTGCTCTGCTCAGGAAGCCAGTTCTTTGAAGGCTGGACTGGGTGCAGATTTTAAACTGGTTACGCCAGGTATACGCTTGCCTGACAGTGCCGCTGACGATCAGCGCCGGGTGGTAAGCCCGCCGCAAGCTATGGCGATGGGCAGCGATTATCTGGTGATTGGCCGACCTATTACGCAGTCGGCTAATCCCCTTGAGACCCTAGTTCAAATTAACCAGTCCCTCTCCCTTTAAACTTTTGACTGGTTGTTCAATCTGGTTGGAATACGCGGACATAGTCTACCTGCATCTGCTGGGGAAACTGAGTCTCGGCATTGGGTGCGCCTGGCCAGTCACCACCTACAGCCACATTTAACAGGAAGAAGAAATTCTCGTGGAATTCTGTTCTATCAGATGAAGTTATCTGTTCGCTGTGGAACTGAACTCCATCCAGAGACCATTTGATCGAGGTCGAGTCCCAATCGATACTGTAGACATGGAATGCGTCTGCCAGCAGACCATTGGCTACCGTTGTAGAACCTCCGGTATATTCTCTTGAGCCACCTGCATTGGAATAGTGGATTGTGCCATGGGTGGTTTTTTCTCTGTTGATCGTGCCACCGACCATTTCCATAATGTCAATTTCACCACTGGCAGGCCAGCTGACGGTGGTAATACTTTCGCCCAGCATCCATGCGGCGGGCCAGATTCCCTGACCCTTAGGTAACTTGGCGCGGACATCAATGCGACCATAGGTGAAAAACTTCTTGCCCTGAGTCTTGATTCGAGAGGAGGTGTAATTGCGCCCACCAAAACTTTCTTGTTTGGCGGTTATAGTCAGCAGTCCATCGGCTATGGTGGTGTTTTCGCTGCGGTAATATTCCAGCTCATTATTTCCCCAGCCGCAGAGATTATTATTGCAGCCATCACCGATTTCATGAGTCCAGTTGCTGCTGTTTAAGGTGGAACCATCAAACTCATCACTCCACACCATACTGTAGCCCTCGTAGGATATGGGTGAGGTGTAATCGACCGCAGGACCACTGCCTGTATCACCATCTGTACTGCCATCACCCATTTCCCAGCGGATATTGTCCAGCTGGAAAACGGTACTGGTAAGCTTGGTGGCCCAAATCACAATACCAGTGTTGACCTTGCTCAGGTCCAGCCCACCGCTGACCAGATTGTTAACAGGAACCGTGACAGTCTCCCAGCCGGAAGCGCCTTTGCTTCCCAGGGAATAGAGGCCGGATGTGCAGGGATATACACAGTCAATCTTCATAGAGAAATTGCTATCGCCACTCACCACCAGGATATCGAAAATAATATTGCCACCGGCATAGGCACTTGCATCTACAGTAGTTAAGTTTGAGGTTTGGATAAAGAAACCTGCGTCTTTACCAGCAGAGCTGTGAGTGATTTGCAGCACATCACCGCGATCTGCATCAGCCGCCATCGACCAGCTGATATTCGGGCAGCCTGCGCCGCCATCGTTTTTGCAAGTTCCATAGTTGGGATTTCCCGAGTCATAGGCACCCAAACCCTCATCCCACAGAGCATCGGCAGCGCCTGCCTTGAAGACATTCAAGTCAGCAGTAACAGTAACAGTTCTGGTTTCCGTTGTATTATTGCCAGCGCTATCGGTTGCGCTGTAAGTTATTGTGTACTGGCCCGGTTCATCTACATTGACGGTTCCGCTTGGCGATACATTCAATGCACCATCGATATCATCTGTCGCACTGGCCCCGGCATCAGTATAGGCTTGCCCCTGCGGATGGGTAACCGCAGCATCTCCTGTCAACGTAATAACCGGAGCTGTGGTGTCAGCTGCAGGCTGAGGAGTAGGAGTAGAGGTGGGAGTACCACCGCCGCCACCGCCACCGCATGCGGTCAGTAGAATTGATATTACAGCTACAGCAAGTGGTAGCAGTGGTCTCTTAAATAACTGAATTACAAGCATGATGTCCTCAAGACTGTTTTCACCTTTGATAACGCACTATTTTCAGCCTTGGGACATCCAAGCTCTAGGCAAATAGGCTCAACTGAGGTTGAGGTGCGACAAAAGGCCATATTGCTCGCTATTTGACTAAAAATGTTTGGCTGATTTGTTTCAGTTAGAAACTGTTAACAATATTTGCTGCACAGCTGATGAGCCCATTTTGCCTTATCTCCGTACAGAATAGGCCGCTGACAAAATTGTATAAAAAAGTCGTTTTTATGATTGTTCTCGACAGAATTGAGGACTAGAATACCGGGCTTTTTTTGATTTTACCCTTGAGAACAATAAAAAAATGACCGTTGCCACTGCAGAAGCTTTTGCACCTCTAACCAACATCACTGAACCCAAGTGGTGGACAGGCACGCCTGCTATTTCTCCTGACCTGTTTGTTATTGATGGCAATCAGTATCGAGTCAACGGGGAGCCACTGGTTGCAAGCCCGGAACTCGCTGCCCATATGCAGAAAACATTTGATGATGTAGGTCTGGTTCATGTTATTAACACTGGCCTGGATGATCTGCAGTCCATGCGCCTGATCGCCGTTCAGGTATTAAAAAACGAGCGTAAGTACGAAGGCGGTGCCAACCCGCGCAAGACTATCGAGAAAAACGTCTACGAAGTGGGTGCGCCACTGCAAGCCTGGCTGCACTACCACCATGAGATGGCCTATATTGGGTCCAGCACCAAGATGGTTAGCTTTATGGCTCACAAGATGCCAAGCGAAGGTGGCTACACCTATGTTTCAGATAACTGCCAGGCTACAGATGCCTTGATGGCGACTCCTTTTGGTCAGAAACTGAAAGAGTTGGGCCTCTGTTATCACCGCAATCTCTCAGACCGCGAGTCATTTGTCGATCGCCTTGATATAGGTGTTTACAATCACTGGCAGCAGTCCATGTTGACCGAAGACCCGGACGAAGCTGTGGCTGAAGCCCAGCGACGTGGTCTGGAGGTTGAGTGGGGCCCGAACAGACTGTTAAAAACCCGGTTCTATATCTCCGCATTTGAGTATTTTCCGCAGTTGGACCGCAACCTGTTGTACAGCAGTATGGCCGACGACAGCACCTGGTTCGATACCTGGCCTCTGGTTCAGCATCTGCCTGCCGATGAGCGTCCGCTGCAATTGACCTTTGGCGATGGCAGCGAAATGACTGCGCAAGAAAAGCAGCTGTTTATCAAGATTTACGACGATTACGGTATCCCTATCGCCTGGGAAGTTGGCGATGTTGCACTGATCTGTAATTATCGTTTTGCCCATGGTCGCCCAGCTGTTCATCTAAAAGAGGATGAGCAGAGAGAGTTGGGTGTGTTGATTGGCGAATCCTTTGATCGTGTGGAGACTCTCGAGGATAAGTGGTAGCCGCAGAGACTTGTCGGTTATGATGTGGAAAAATTTATAGCCAATACATTAACAGTGCAGCCTCAATGCAAACTTTAATCGAAAGCCTGACGCAAATTCTAGAAACCTCAGCCCTGCTTCTGGGCGATGATATTAGCGAAAAATACCATGCGGACTGGAGCGGGGCCTCTCCCTGTGTGCCCGCAGCCCTGCTCAAACCAAAAACTACCGAACAGCTTTCTCAAATTATGGCCCTGTGCCACGAGCATAATCAGCCTGTTGTAGTGCAGGGTGGATTGACTGGCCTGGCCGGAGGCGCAACCCCTTTAGCTGGTGAATTTGCCATCTCCCTGGAGCGCATGAATGCTGTTGAGGAAATCGATACCAGAGGCATGACCGCGACGGTACTGGCCGGAACGCCATTGCAGGTATTGCAGGAAGCGGTCGACGAGCATGATCTGTTTATGCCCCTGGATCTGGGTGCCCGCGGCAGCTGTAATATTGGCGGCAATGTGGCTACCAATGCCGGCGGCACAGAGGTTATTCGCTATGGTATGACCAGATCTCTGGTGCTGGGCCTGGAGGTGGTTTTGGCCGATGGCACAGTGGTTAAGGCCATGAATAAAATGGTCAAAAATAATTCCGGTTATGATTTAAAACATCTTTTTATTGGCTCCGAGGGCACCCTGGGTATTGTTACCAGAGTGGTGGTGCAGCTACAGCCCAAGCTTCTGGCTTCCCATACGGCACTCTGCGCCCTCGAAGACTATGACTCTGTTATTAAACTGTTAACCGAGCTTAAGCGCAGTTTGGGTTCTGGCCTGACTGGCTTTGAACTGATGTGGGATAACTACTTTAACAAGGTATTGGAAGTAGAAGCAGACTTACAGAACCCTTTTGCCGACGACCACAATTTCTACCTGCTGGTTGAGTACAAAGATAATGAAACTGCCCTGGGTGCAGAGCGATTTGAAGCGGAGCTTTTTGGTCATTTGGAGGCAGAGCTGCTAACGGATGCTGTGGTGGCTCAGTCCCATAAGGATGCGGAGGAATTCTGGCGTATCAGGGATGGTATTGGCGAGCTATTTAAGGTTCTGGGGCCAGTCTCTAATCAGGATGTCAGTCTGCCAATCGCAGATATTGGTGTCTTTGCGACCCATCTGGAAACACGACTAAAGGCCAAATATCCTGATATTGGTGTGCTGCTGTTTGGCCATATAGGCGACAACAATCTGCATGTCTGTGCCTATACAGGTCGCGAGGAAGACAAACTACTTATCAATGAAGATATTATGCTGATGATTGGCGAATACTCAGGCGCCATTACCGCAGAACATGGTGTGGGAGTTCTCAAGCGAGATTTTCTGGATCAGTCTCGCACGGCTGAGGAGATTGCCCTGATGAAAACCATCAAGGCCGCCATGGACCCCAAAGGTATTCTTAATCCTGGCAGGGTAATCTAGCCTAGCAGGTCACTTTGCCTCTGAATGAGACAGAACTACCGCTATTCTGAGATGAATCGTCTCAGCGACCATATACTTAGAATGGTCCTCTGGGTATGGTACTACTCATAACTCATAAATCTAGAGAGGTGTACTCATGAATCTGAAGTCGTTATTTTTACTTGCCGCGATAACTGGTCTGGCAGGCTGTTCTGCTGAGCAGCAGGCTGTTGAAACTGCAGCTGTGATTGATGCGCTGCCAGATGGTGCCTATCTGATTGCCGGTGTTACAGTCACCGAAAATGGCGAAGTGAGCCAATACAGTCGCGACCAGATAAAAATTTATACCCAGGGCCGTTTTATGTATGCCTTTAACAATGCTCAGACAGAGAGTATTGACGTTGGTGCCGGTGATGCCACCTGGTCAAATGGCCTGATGGTTGAGGTACCCAGAGTGAACCACAATGGCCCAGTCTCAGGTTACAGCTTTGATGTTGCCATAGCTCAGACTGAAACTGGTTTTGAGCAAACTATTATTGGTATGGAATACGAAGGTGGTCGCCTTTTGGATATGGTTGAGGTGTGGGACACTGCGTCTACAGCTACCTCGGCTTTTGATGGCCTCTGGCAGCTGCAAGCCCGTGAATCCAATGACCCGGATATCACTGCGTTTACTGAAACCAAGATGATCGGCGGTGGCCACTATATCTGGTTGCAGAATGTTGTCTCTAAGGGCGAAGCTATTCAGGAATTTGGTTTTGGTACCTTTGAATTGGACGCAAATGGCGACGCTATTGAGACTGCTATGACAAGTTCAATGCCTGATTATGAGGGCACAGTTAGCACAGTCAAAATTGAACTGATCGATGACAATCACTTCACCCAGTCATTTGTCTACAATGGTGAAACTGTTACTCAGACCTATATGAGAATGTAATAATTAAAACCTGATCACATAGTAAAAACCTAAAAAGCCCGCTGTTCAGCGGGTTTTTTTATATCATCAATCGAATATGCGCCTCTGCGGAAAACGTTTATTTAGCCATTTCTGAGATCGTATTTTCGTCAATAACAGCGGCAATAGTTTGCCACTTTGAGTTTTCTTCGGCCATTGTCTGCCACCTGTTGCCACTCTCCTAAAGAAGTCAATTTCCCTGTCGATCTCGCTTAGCGAGATCGCGGAAATAAGTCTGTATCTCAGAAAATATTTTTGGGCAATTGGATTAAAACGACTTGAAGATTGGTACTAACATAACAGCAACTATTGCGGCTACTAGCCTCGCTAAGAACGAGCGAGCTATGGCGCAGTCGATGCAGCGACTTTCAACAGGGGTGAAAATTAATTCAGCCGCTGATGATGCCGCTGGGCTGGCTATGGTTGACCGAATGACAGCTCAGTCAAAAGGACTGAGCCAGGCCGTGCAGAATGCCAATGACGCCATAGGTATGATCCAGACCGCTGATGGCGCGATCAGTGGTGTAACAGATATGCTGCAGCGCATGCGTGAACTCTCGGTACAGGCTGTTAGTGACACCAATACAGCCAGCGATCGTCAAGCGTTGGATCTTGAATACCAGGCATTAAAGTCAGAAGTAACCAGAATCTTTAGCCAGACTCAGTGGAATGGTGAGAATCTTCTGGATGGGTCTCATTTTGGCGCCACCACCTCTTTCCAGGTGGGTGCTAATGTCTCACAGACTATTGAAATGTCTCTGGGTGCATTCTCAACGGCGACTCTGGGCAGAACAACCAACTATGGTAGCCATCTCTCAGCGGCCCCTGCCAGCGTTGAGGTATCTCAGCCTACCTCTAGCTATGTCACTACCAATGATACAACGGGTAGCTGGACTCAGCGCGGCGCAGATATTGATGGAGAAGCTGCCGGAGATGAGAGCGGTTGGTCGACGGTTATGAGCAATGATGGCAACACCATTACTATAAGCGCGCCGCGAAATGATGGTGCTGGCGCAGACTCCGGTCATATTCGCATCTTTGACTGGAGTGGCTCGAGCTGGGTGCAGCGCGGGCTAGATATTGATGGAGAGGCCAAGACCTTTACTAATGGTGACTTCTCATCCTCCAGTGTTAGCGTTAATGGCAATGTGGCCTCAATAGATGGCTGGGATATTCATTTAGAGCAGGTAAAACTGGGTAGCTTGGGTGCTACCGGCCCCTCAACTGTTGCCGGCTATGCCACACCTTCAGATAGCACACCGAATCCCACCTATGGCGCAAGAATCAGCCGCGGTGATCAAAATGCGCCCAATAGCGCCAGCTATAATTACTCTGTTAATGGCAGTACGCTACAGATGTACTCCAGTACTCGTGTTTATGGGGGAGACGTACTTCATGGGCCCTATGTGGTGTCAAAGGAGCCCGTCTATGTGGCCGCCGGATCTGACTTAAGCTTTGAGTGGCGAGCTCAGGGTGGCAGCGACGCCTTCGACGTCTATGCCTATGCTCTGAACACGGATACTGGTGAGACAATTAATCTGTTAAATCAGACAGGCAGCGGCACTAATGATAGTGGTTGGCAGACGGTCAATGTAGATATACCTACAACAGGCAACTACAAGTTTGTATTTGTGTCTGGCACCTTTGATGAAACCTTTGGGACCGTCGCAGGAGCCTCCCTCTATATAGACAATGTCAATGTAGGCGCTGCTCCTGGGGCACTGAGCTACAGCCAGTTGCTGGCTAACTTAACAGAGGCCGGTGCCCTGACCAGTATTGCTATGAGTGAGGATGGCAATACGGTTTCCATTGCCGATTTTGGCGCTGAAAGCACAGCAGGACAGGTGAGAGTTTACAGTTGGGATGGCAGTGCCTGGATTCAGAAGGGTGCGGATCTGGTGGGTGAGGCTCCTGGAGACGCTGTTAGCAGCATCAGTATGAGCGGTGATGGCGATACCATTGTTATGGGTGCCTCTTACAACGATGGTAATGGCACAGATGCAGGCCATGCAAGAGTCTATGACTGGAATGGTAGCAGCTGGGTTCAGCGCAGCAATGATATCGATGGTCAGAGCGCGGCAGACTACAGCGGACAGTCGGTGAGTATTAGCGATGATGGCAATACCATGGCTCTGTCTTCACCGGGCAATAATAGTAATGGCAACGACTCGGGTCATGTGCGTATCTTCACCTGGAGCGGCACTGCATGGATAGCTGTAGGCAATCCTATTGTGGGCGAGTCGGCTGAAGATCAGATTAACAATGTTTCTATCAGTACAGATGGCGAGACTATTGCTGTAGGTGCCACCGGCAATGATGGCAATGGTGCCGATTCTGGTCATGTTCGGGTCTACAACTGGAATGGTACAGCCTGGACTCAGATTGGTGATGATATTAATGGTGAGGCTGCAGGTGATATGAGCGGTTACTCGGTTGCTCTGAGCGACGCTGGAGACACTGTAGCTATTGGAGCTCCAGCAAATGATGGCAGTGGCTCTAATGCTGGCCATGTGCGCCTCTATGATTGGAATGGCACTGCATGGGTCCAACGCGGAGCTGATCTTGACGGAGAGGCCATTGATGATCGCAGCGGTTCTTCTGTCAGTATTAATTCCATTGGATCTACAGTGGTTGTTGGAGCGCCAAATAATGATGGCAATGGAGCTGACTCGGGTCATAGCAAAGTTTACGATTGGCCAACTACCACTGCACTAGTCCATACAGCTGGTGTAGATGTTATCGATTTTAATAACCGCGATTTAGTCGAGGGCGATCGCATTACCCTGACCATTGCTGGCGGTACAGAGATTCAGGGAGTCATAGGTACTGATAGCCTAGATGCATTGCTGACAGACATGGCAACTCAGATAGCAGCTCAAACAGGCTTGTTTACAGCGGCGTCTGCAGCTTCTGGCGTACTAACAATTTCTGGTCTTCTGGATGGTTCTTCACCTGCTTCGATCGCCGTTAGCCTTGAGCAGTTTGAGGCCGTAGTTACCACTGCCATTAATACCTCATCACAAGCCACTATCTCATTACAGGTAATTGACAATGCATTAACCCAGATGAATCTGCAGCGCTCTACCTACGGCGCGACCATGAATCGCCTGGAATATGCCATAGATAATCTCAGTGATATGTTCACCAATACTCAGTCCTCACGCAGCCGTATTGAGGATGCAGATTACGCGAAAGAGAGTGCTGAACTAGCCAGAACCCAGATTATTCAGCAGGCCGCGACTGCCATGGTGGCTCAGGCTAACCAACAGACTAAGATTGTAATGGATATTTTAAACTGGGATAAATAGGCCGCGCCGCTAGGTTAAATCACGCTCGCTACTAGATTGCATCTGAACTAGCCATCACCTCTGCAGCTGACGCTGGCTTTACACAGACCCAGGTTAAACCGGCGCTGATCAGCAGATAGGCGACAGCATAATAGAGCCCGGTAATGCTGATTAGATCGGCAGCAAAGCCTGCATATAGCATGGCTGTAAGCGCAAGCAGGCGAGAATATTCCAGCAGCCGCACATAGTGTTTTCCGTCAAGTATCGCGCCTACAACCACCAGAATATAAGCCTGGGCTACCACGGTTATCCACAGCAGTGAGAGGGGCAATTGCTCGGCCTGACCTGCACTCCAAAGGTGGATAATCGACAGCACAGCATACTGGGCAATAATGGCCCCATGGACTCGGGAGCTTAGACCCGGGTTATATTTCTCAAACTGCGCCAAATCAGATTTAGGCTGCGGATACAGGCTGGCAACATCGTCTGGCCGCCAGCCAGTCCGCGACCAGAGCACCCGAAATTTATCCTTCCACAACTGGGTACGCCAGGCATCACGAGCCATGCTGACAAAAATATGCAGATTGGCCCAGATTGGGTTCCAGCTGGCCAGTGGTGTCCGAATACCATAGATAGGCTCAATCTCAGGAGTCTCTGCCCTGAAGGTACCAAACAGGCGATCCCAGATAATAAACAGGCCCCCATAATTGGTATCTATATATTCCGGGTTCTGGGCATGATGAACTCTATGGTTCGATGGGGTGACCATAAACCATTCAAGGAACCCCAGAGTCGAAATATGCTGTGTATGTACCCAGAACTGATAGATCAGATGGGCAGAGGCGATACTGACATACATATAGATTGGCATGCCGAGGAAAAAACAGGGAATAAAAAACACCCAGGTGGTCATAAAACTGGTACTGGTTTGGCGCAGGGCAGTACTCAGATTGTAGTCTTCACTCTGGTGGTGAACCACATGGGACGCCCAAAACAGCTGCCGCTCATGGCTTATGCGATGATACCAGTAGTAGAGAAAATCGTAGAGTAAAAAGCCCAGTAACCAATGGCTGATAGATGCCATATCAAATACCCAGACCGCATAATTTTGCTCGATACGAGAAAATACCAGCAGACCGATATTGAGAAATACAAACTTGGTCACTGTGCTTAGCAGGCCCATACTCAGGCTATTGATGCTGTCGTTAACCCTGTAGGTGTTTTTGCCTTTTAGCCAGCCCCAGCAGAGCTCAACCATAATTAATAGCAAAAAGACGGGCACTGCGTAGGGTACAAAATTCATAGATTCCCCAATCTAACTAGAACAAAGTATACGGGGCCGAGTAATTTAGGGTTTTCTATCTGCGAATATCCCGATAGTTCTGTATCAATAGAGCCAGAGGTATCAGCCGAAAGGCAACCATAGCCAGTGAGGGGTTGCTGAGATTACTCATGGATGCCAGTAGATATAGCTCCATATCACTCCAGATCAAACAGCAAACTATAATTAGAGCTGCAACATTGACTGACCTAAAATAGAGGTTCTTATAGCATGAGTACAGATAGACCGCGCTACCTAAAAGAACCATCGACAGCCTGATATTAACCATGCTGTCTACCGATGCTGCATCCAGGAGCCGCTGGTTTAAATCAGAGGCGAGATGGTATTCCGGGAACTGGGTTACCATGATCGCCCTAAAGCCCCACAGGAGAACTATAAGCACACATCGTTTAAGAATTCTCGGTCGAATTGACTCTAGATAGGTTTTGGATACTTCCTGATGAGGAAATAAAGCCTTCATTTCCTCCTCTGAAACATGTGTCTTCTCGCGCATTAACAATCCCTCCAGTCGAACCCTTTTATTGGTATCATTTTATTTGCGGTATAAACCACAGGATACTCCTTTCAAATATCTAAATCATCTTATTGATAGATATCTGCGGTGTCCAAATTGCTTGCGCAATTGGTCGAACCGGGGTGCCGGATCTCGCCGATAACGGGCAGCGAACAAAAACCCTCGCCCACAGGCTAGGGCTTTATTGTTTGATACCAGTGCCCCGATTTAATCTCTAAGGTTTTGAATATTTAACACGTCGCTATTAAAAAATGCTCCAAGTTTAATATTTTATTTTCAGAAAGAGTTCTGCCTACAGGTGAAAAATACACAGAGTTAAGGTCTTGAAAAATCAAATTTTGCTTTATTGTAAAACCATTCTTCGTAAGCATGCTTTCTATTTCTTGAGTAGTGTATAACGATATCCAAGGCTCTCCCGCTTTAGCTGACAAGAATTTTATCATCTCAGCTCGTTTTGCTGCATTTGGGTAACCCTTGCCAAAACAGGTCTCTGGGTCTTGATCTAGAAGTTCGTTGACATAAGATATAAAAAAGGTGGAGTTGGTATTTTTAGAGAGATTAGCCAAGTCTTCTATCGTCGAATTGAGAGCTTCTTTGGTAATGTACTGTGTTACACCCTCGAGCGTGAAGATTGTCGACTTACTTTGATCAAAACCTGCAGCTATAAGCTGTTCTGCGAAAGACTGATCTGTGAAATCACAAGGCACATAGGATACGTCAGCTGTATTGGATATTTCTTTAGGGCGTTTAGAGCACTTTTTAGCCTGGACCTCTGGCTGATCTACTTCAAAAATCTTTAGTGAAGAGGGAAGTTCCAAGCGATGAGCGCGCAAGTCATATCCGGCTCCCAAAATGACATATTGCTCTAATCCATTAATAGCAGCTTTCTCAACCAGATCATCAATAAGACGCGTGCGGGCAATGATATGCTCATGAAAACCGGGCGCGATCTTCTCAGACAACCAAACGGAAAATTTATGGCCCATCAATTTAATTAATCCAGCGCCTACAACAAACCTGTCGGCAAAGGGATCGTTTATGACACGCTTATCTGNCGNNGCTAATGTTTCAATCAAACGTTGTTTNGCAACTCCCTGAGCTGTAGCGTCTTTTGTAAAAATTGATCTATTCATTTGTCACCCCTAGAGNTCCTGAAAGGCAGAGTTTCAACAAGGTAGGGAATCCCGCCCATGCACATACCGGCCCTGATCAGCGGTTGGCNTTATATCAAACAGCCATATCAGGCTTNCTAAACCTGTGCGGGCTGCAAAGTATAGAGCTAAGCCAGCGGCCAGGGTGCTAGAGTTAGGGATANAGTTTTCATCTTATTGAAGCTTTCTATCTATACAGCACATGGCTTTTTAAGGAATGACCTCTTACAGTTTATTCACTAAGAAATTTGCCGTTATCCCATTGACCTTGGACAACTCTTCCATCGGGATAGGTCAATGTTCCCTCACCATGCTCTTCATCATCTTTGAATTCGCCAACATATTTATGTCCTTGTGGCCATCTGTAGGTTCCCCAGCCATGTCTCTTGTTATTTCGATATTCGCCATCGTACTTGTGCCCATTGGGTGATTCGAACACACCCTGACCATTTATCTTACCAGCCTGAAATTGGCCTATAAATTTCCTGCCATCTGGAAAAAAATAAGCGCCGTGACCATTAACCTTATCATCTGCCCAGTAGCCTTCATATTTTCGTCCATCAGCCCATATATATGTCCCATTACCATTTACACAGTCCCCCGCTATGCAACCTATTAAAGAGCTTAACTCTGGAGAGGCACCACCTGAATAAGAATCGAATGCAGCGAGTCTTTCAGGCCCACTTGGATGACTTGAGCTTTGGCCTGACCTAAGTTCAGTTGAATCCGCGCCTATGAACAATACGACTTGTCTCGCGGCAAATCGATCATAATCAGCCAGCTGGATTAATTTGAGCCCTAATCTATCTGCTTCTGATTCCTGATCCACTGAATATGTTAATCTTCCAGACTCTCGACCAGACGCGTAACCATCCTCGACAGCATCCTCTATAATATCGTCAAGTATGTCGTCACTAGCGCCTAGCCCTGCTGCTATGGCCCCCACCAAGATTCCAGACAAGAATCCAGTTGTAGCACCCATGATTTCGCTATTAACAATGTCCTCCATTCCATGATTAAGAATATGATGACTCATTTCATGAGCTAATATAAAAGCTATTTCATCGTCAGAATTAGTGTATTTAAAAACCTCACTATGAAACGTAATGTCGCCCGATGGTGTTATGTATGCATTAAAATTTTCATCGTCGACCACATTCAGAGTCCAGTTGCTGCAGGAGGAGTCTAGCCATTTTTCTCCATTTTCAAGGCAGGCAGCTCTGGCATGGGGCGCCAGTCTTTCATACACTCTTGATAGGGCTATCTTAGGGTCTTCCTTAATATCCTGAGGTTTTCTCTCTGCTTGATTTGCTATTTCATTGCGCTTGATTTGAAGAGTCGCCTCGTCAAATTGAGGCATATATTGCGCAGGTGTGCATCCACTAGCTATTACTAACAGACCGATGCTAAAGCATCGATATATCATTCCTCCTAGACTCATCAGTAATTACCTCAGGCTAAACACCAAACTTCAGGTAGACATAATATCTCAGAGGCAAGTTTCTGCAATAGTTTGGAACCTAGGCTAAACGAGCAGGGTTTTTTTGTTTTGTACCCGGTGGCCGGACTGATGATATCAGCCTAGGGGCTGTTATCACTTGCTGCGCAAGCGCCTTCGGCGTCCTAATTGCTTGCACAATTAGTCGAACCGGGGTGCCGGGTCTCGCCGACAACAGGCAGCAAACAAAAAACCCCGCCTAAAGGCAGGGTTTATTTGTTTGGTACCAGTGGCCGGACTCGAACCGGCACGCTTTTAAGGGCGGGGGATTTTGAATCCCCTATGTCTACCAATTCCATCACACTGGCATTCTATTGCCCGGGAGCGGGCAGGGCGGGGATTATAGCAGTGATCAATGCTTGGTCAACTGATCTTGATGGGTTTTGGTATTAAATGGTTTGGTGTTTGGGCTCAATTTCTATACCCTTGCGCCCTTGGATAAATAAACGGTAGTCACCCAGATTTTTAGCTATGCGCCGCGACCATTTTCAGTTTGATCTTCCCGACGAATTAATTGCTCGGCAGCCCACGGCGGAGCGCCGCGGTAGTCGCCTGCTGTTTTTGGATTCCGAGGCTGAGGCTCTCGAACATCAGCAGTTTGCTGACTTCTTGTCTCATGTTAAGGCTGGGGATCTGCTGGTTTTTAATAATACCAAGGTGATCCCTGCGCGACTGTTTGGCCATAAGGAAAGTGGCGGCAAGATAGAGGTATTGGTGGAGCGAGTGCTGGGGGCTCATTCAGTGCTGGCCCATATTCGTGCCAGCAAGTCTCCCAAGCCTGGCAATCAGCTTATTTTTGATAATGGCCACCGTGCTGAAATGCTGGGTCGGGTCGATGATCTTTTTGAGCTTGCGTTTGCTGAGCCTGTGCTAGATGTGCTGGATAAGATTGGCCATATGCCTCTGCCGCCCTATATTGATCGCTCTGATACTGATGAAGATAAGTCTCGCTACCAAACGGTTTATGGCGATCAGTTGGGTGCGGTGGCGGCGCCTACGGCTGGTTTGCATTTTGATCAGCAGCTGCTGGCTGATATTGCCGAAAAGGGCGCGCAGATTGCCTTTGTAACATTGCATGTGGGCGCTGGTACCTTTCAGCCAGTGCGGGCGGATAATATCCAAGACCATCAGATGCACTCCGAGTGGCTGCAGGTTTCTGAGGCGGTTTGCCAACAGGTGGCTGAGACCAAAGCCCGTGGTGGGCGTGTGATTGCGGTGGGTACCACCAGTGTGCGCTGCCTGGAAACCGCTGCTAGGTCCGGCAAGATTGCGCCTTTTGAGGGGGATACCAATATCTTTATCTACCCTGGCTATCAATTTAGGGTGGTGGATGCGCTGCTGACCAATTTTCATCTCTCCGAATCTACTCTACTTATGCTGGTCAGCGCATTTTCTGGCTATCAATCTATAATGGCGGCTTATAGAGAAGCGGTGGCCAAGCGCTATCGATTTTTTAGTTATGGGGATGCCATGTTTTTAATTCACAACCCCAACGCTGCACAGGAATTACCGGATCATGACTGAACACAGTTCCCGCGACTGTTTTATGCAATTTGATGTCTCTGCTACCGATGGCAAGGCTCGCCGCGGTGAGCTGATATTTCCCCGTGGCAGGGTGCAGACTCCCGCATTTATGCCTGTGGGCACCTATGGCACGGTAAAAGGTATGTTGCCGAGGGACATAAAAGAAATTGGTGCTGAGATTATTCTCGGCAACACCTTTCATCTAATGCTGCGTCCGGGCACTGAGGTGATTAAAGAGCATGGCGATCTCCATGATTTTACTCAGTGGCAGGGGCCTATTTTGACCGACTCTGGCGGTTTCCAGGTGTTTAGCCTGGGAGATATGCGCAAAATCACCGAAGAGGGCGTGCGGTTTAAGTCGCCAATCGATGGCAGCCCGGTATTTATTGACCCGGAGACATCTATCCAGGTGCAGCGTGATCTGGGCAGCGATGTGGTGATGATCTTTGATGAGTGCACCCCATACCCAGCGACGGAGGAACAGGCAGATAAATCCATGCAGCTGTCTCTGCGTTGGGCAGAACGCAGTAAAAATGCCCATGCTGACAATCCCTCGGCACTGTTTGGTATTGTTCAGGGGGGCATGTATGAGAACCTGCGCGATAAATCTCTGGCCGGTCTCGAGGATATTGGCTTTGATGGCTATGCCATCGGCGGTCTGTCCGTGGGTGAGCCCAAGGAGGATATGGTGCGCATTCTCGATCATCTCGCCGATAATATGCCCGCCGAGAAACCCCGTTATCTGATGGGCGTGGGCAAGCCGGCCGATCTGGTGGAGGGAGTGCGTAGGGGCATTGATATGTTTGACTGTGTAATGCCCACTAGAAATGCCCGCAATGGTCATCTGTTCACCAGCACTGGGGTGATTAAAATCCGCAATGCGGTGCATCGCCATGACACAGGCCCACTGGACCCGGAATGTGACTGCTATACCTGCAACAACTTTAGCCGAGGCTATCTGCATCATCTGGAAAAGTGTGGCGAAATGCTGGGCGCACAGCTAAATACTATTCATAATTTACGCTACTATCAGACGCTGATGGTGGGCCTAAGAGAGGCGATTGCCGAGGGCCGTCTGGATGCTTTTGCCGATGAGTTTTATGCCAAACAGGCCTCGCCCCGCTCTGATTAGCGGGCGGGGGTTTAAATCGGCAATTCTGCCCCTATTTATCCTTTAATCCCGCTATAATGCGCGGCTGAACTTTTGCCGATCGCGTTGGCGAATAATTAAAGGACCACCCAAGTCATGCCAAACAAGTTTCCCCTATGGAAGAACCTGCTGGTTCTTCTGGTTATCAGCTTCGGCTTTATCTATGCCGCGCCCAACCTGTACCCGCCCGACCCTGCGATTCAACTGTCTGGACAAAGTGGCGCCATGGTGATTGATGAGGTGGTACTGAGCAAGGTGGAGGCTGCTCTGGATGAGGCCGGTATTGAGTATTTCGCTGGTGAGGCAGATGGTGAAAGTGCACTGATTCGACTGCGGGATATTGACCTTCAACTGCGGGCTAAAGAAATTATTCAGGCGGAGATGGGCGGCAACTATATTGTTGCTCTCAATCTGGCACCTACCACTCCTGAATGGTTGAGCGGTCTGGGCGGTCAGCCTATGAAGCTTGGCCTCGATCTCAGTGGTGGTGTGCACTTCTTACTGGAAGTTGATTTAGATGCAGCTCTGGCTACTCGGCTTGAGGGTGATCTGCAAGATATTAAGTCGGCGCTGCGCGAAGAGCGCATTCGCTATCGCACCTTCGAATTAAAGGGCCAGCAGCTGATTGGTCAGTTCCGGGAGGAGGAGCAGGTCGAGAGAGCCACTGCATTGATTCGTGCCAATTACCGGGATATGCAACCCCAGTTCGGGCAGGGTCAAAATCCACTGTCTCTGGTGCTGCAGCTCAGTGATATAGCGGCTGGCGATATTGAAGACAATGCCATCAAACAAAACCTGACTTCTCTGCGCAATCGTGTCAATGAGCTGGGTGTGTCCGAGCCGCTGGTGTCCCGTCAGGGTAAAAACCGTATTGTGGTTGAACTTCCCGGTGTGCAGGACACAGCAGAGGCAAAGCGCATCATAGGCAAAACCGCTAATCTGGAGTTTCGTCTGGAATCTCTGGATAAAGCCGGTGAGAAATTTAAGTTCCGCAACCCTTCGGGCCAGGGGCCAGAAGCAAGGTTGCAAAATAAAGCGGTGATCAGCGGTGAAAATGTCACCGATGCCCGTGCCAGCTTTGACGAGAATGGCCGCCCTCAGGTGAATATCACGCTGGATGCCAAAGGTGGCTGGCAGATGGGTTATGCCACTAGGGACAATATTGGTCGCCGTCTCGGAGTACTGTTTATCGAATACAGAACCCGCCTGGACAAGTCTGTTGATGAGAATGGCGAGGTGGTGATTACCGCGGTTCCCTTTGTAGAAAAGAATATTATCAGCCTGGCCACGGTGCAGGCTCAGCTGGGCAAGCAGTTCCGCATTACCGGTCTCGATGGTCAGCGCGAGTCCTCTGAGCTGGCTCTGCTATTGCGCGCCGGTGCCCTGGCAGCACCTATGTATATTGTTGAAGAGCGAACCATTGGTCCCTCGCTGGGTGCGGACAATATTAAGCTGGGTATTAAGTCGGTCACTATGGGCATGCTGATGGTGCTGCTGTTTATGCTGGTGGTTTACAAAGGCTTCGGCGTATTTGCCAATATTGCACTGGCCATGAATCTGGTGCTATTAATGGCCTGTATGTCGCTGCTGGGGGCTACGCTAACATTGCCGGGTATTGCCGGTATCGTTCTGACTGTGGGTATGGCGGTGGATGCCAATGTGCTGATCTTCTCGCGAATTCGCGAGGAACTAGTTGCTGGAGGCTCGATTCAGGGGGCCATAAGTTCGGGCTATGATCGTGCCTTTGTGTCTATTCTTGACGCCAATATTACCACCTTGATTGTGGCGCTTATTTTATTCCTGATTGGCTCTGGCCCAGTTCAGGGTTTTGCGGTGACTCTGTCGATTGGTATTTTGACATCTATGTTCACCTCCATTGTGATGACTCGCGGCTTTGTTAATCTGATTGTTGGTGGTCGCAAAATCGAAAAGCTGTGGATCTAAGGAGAGCATTATGAGTGAGTTAAAAGTGTATAACTTTATGGGTATCCGCCGCTATGCCGTGGTCTGTTCGGCACTGCTGCTGGTGGTTTCCTCTCTGTCGCTCTACACCCAGGGGCTGGTTTTGGGTCTGGATTTCTCCGGTGGCACCCAGATCGAAGTGGGCTATGAGCAGCCTGCGGACGTGGGTGAGCTGCGCACCAAGTTAGAAGCAGCGGGGTTTGATAGCCCAGTAGTGGTTCATTTTGGCACCGAGACCGATGTCTTGATTCGTATGCAAGGGGAGCCTGATCAGGGTCTTGCTGAGCGTGTTTACGATGCGCTGCAGGCCGATGGCGAGAAAGTTGAATTGCGCCGGGTCGATTTTGTTGGCCCGCAAATCGGGGAGGAGCTGCGGGATGACGGCGGCCTGGGAATGCTAATGGCTCTGGCCGTAGTGATGCTCTATGTGGCCATCAGATTCCAGCTTAAATTCTCGATTGGTGCTGTACTGGCTCTGGTCCATGATGTGATTATTACTCTGGGGGTGTTCTCTCTGGCGCGCTTGGAGTTTGATCTGACTGTTTTGGCGGCTATTTTGGCGGTGGTCGGCTACTCTCTCAATGATACGATTGTGGTCTCTGACCGCATCCGTGAGAATTTCCGCAAAATACGCAAGGCAACCCCAGTTGAGGTAATTAACGAGTCTCTGTCTCAGACATTGTGGCGAACTATCAATACTTCGGTAACCACTATGCTGGTGCTGCTGGCGCTGTTCTTTATCGGTGGCGAACTTATCCATAACTTTGCAATAGCGCTGATGATTGGTGTGGGCATAGGTACCTATTCATCCATCTATGTGGCAGCCACGGTGATGCTGGCCATGAATGTGGATCGTGAAGATCTGCTGGAGCCTGTGGAAGGTGAGTTGGTAGATGATCTGCCCTAGATAATAGTAGCGGCAGATAAGTTATACAAAAGAGTCCTACTCAAGGGCTCTTTTTTTTGGGTATCCTAGTCACAGGCTATCTGAGCAATACATGTAAAAGAATAATAATTATTGGAGTTGCACATGAGAGTATTGCAAACCTGTTTGCTGGCGACTATTTGGGCCTTAATAAGCCCTGGCGCTATCTCGTCCGAGGCCAGTGGCAATAAACCAATGCAGGGAGTACCGCCATCCCGGGACTCCCAGGTCACCATGCAAAACTATCGGGACTATCCGGCCAGTCGCTGGGCATTTCGCAATGCCGGGGCGCCGCTCAATGTGGTGATGATTCCCCGACAGGGCGAGATTGTCAGTTTGCAGGGACCAACAACGCCTCAGCTAGGCCAGTTTAAAGCCACTGGCCCCGAGGGCAACCAGATCGAGTTTGACGCTGCCTTTGCGGCTAGCTATGCCGATGGGGTGGGCGTAGTGCAGGGCAGCCGGCTATTGCATGAGCGCTACTTTGGTGACTTTTCGGCCCATGCACAGCATATCTGGTTTTCTATGAGTAAATCTCTGGCCAGCGCGGTCTTTGGACTATTGGTAGCTGCGGATAAAGTTGATTTGCAGGCATCTCCCGCAGACTATATTCCCGAGCTGCTGGGCAGTGGTTTTGAGCGCGTGACTATTCAGCAGGTTCTCGACCATGCGACCTCAATAGACTTCCATGAAACCTATACCAACCCGGATTCCGACTTTTTTCGCTACTATGCGCCGGCCCTCAATATGGGCTGGCTGCCCGGATCTGCCGATATCCAGCCGCAAGCGGCGGAGATATATGGTGTGCATGATTTTTTAGGGCGCTTTATCAAAGCGGATCCTAAACGCAGCCCTGGCGATAATTTTGATTACAACTCCAGCAATGCAGATGTACTGGGTTGGTTGATTGCCAGAATAAGCGGACTGCCTTTTCAGGACTATGTACAGCAGAATATCTGGGCCAAGCTGGGCGCAGAGCACGATGCCTATATAGCTGTAGACCGAGCCTATGTGCCAGCGGTTACCGGCGGCATGAATAGCACACTGCGAGATGCCCTGCGCTTTGGGATAATGATTAAAGATCGCGGCGTTTTTAATGGTCAACAAGTGATCCCCGCCAGCTGGATCGATAAAACCCTGCAGGTCAGTGAGCAGTTGAAGACCAATATGCGCAATAACAACAAGTATCAGGCAGACCCTTGGCAGGCCTACCATAATATGTGGTGGATATTGGATGCCGATGCTGGTGAGTACTGCGCAGTGGGCATTCATGGCCAGGTAATTTATATTAACCGCAAGGCAGATACGGTAATGGCCTGGTTCTCCAGTCAGCCGGGTGCGTCGTCGGCTAATAACCCCGATTTTCGCCTCAAGCTGGATGCAGCCCGGCAGCTGGCGGCCTCATTGATAAATTAGTCGGCGACGGCTTTATAGGCCTTAGAATCCAGTAAAGCGGTTTTGTGCTACCTTTATACTTGGTTTTAGTCTGTGATGTTCTTAGCTATCTTGACCTGAGCCTATTTATTTGCAAACTCAGATTAAACATTGTTTTATGCAATACTGTATAATTCAAAAATGGAATTCCGAGATGATCGCAACCTTTAAATGCTGGGCTAGGCAGTCATTACCTATTAGCCTGCTGCTCTCGTCTGTAGTTCTCTCAGGCTGCTCTTTTTTATTGCCTCAACAGGGGGATGGTAACTCATGCTCGGCACCCGAGATTATTGACCTGCCAGCCACAATGCCCTCCGAGAGCCTGCAGTGCCCCGAGGCCCAGGTTATTGAGAAGCTGGTAACGAAAATTGTCCCTGCGGAGTTGCCACCTATGGCCACTACCGCCGGCAAGATGCATCTGCCCATTGTTGGTGCTGTTGAGCTAGTGCGAATTGAGCCAGCTAATTTAGTGCTGGAGGCGCGAATTGATACAGGTGCTGAAACCACCTCTATTCACGCCGAAGATATTCAGTTGGTCGAGAAAGATGGCCGCAGATATGTACGTTTTGTGCTGACTGACCGGGCCAGTGGAGAGCAGGTACAGCAGGAGCTGCGGCTGCGCAGGCGAGTGCTTATCAAGCAGAGTTACGGGCCAGATGAAAGACGCTATGTGGTGCGCATGTGGCTCACCCTAGGTGGCACCCGATCGCGGATTGATGTCAATCTCTCCGATCGTACCAACTTTGAATATCCACTGCTGGTTGGGCGCAATTTTTTGACCGATAGCCTTATTGTTGATGTCAGCCGGCATCACACAGCCTCGAATTAGCAGGAAATAGCATGTTTTCCACCAGAGTCCAGGTCATTCTTGTTGCTACAGTGCTTATTGGACTGGGTCTGGGGCTCACCCTCTATAAAGCTATTAATTTGGGTTTTCCCCTGCTGCCGGGAGAATACCGCGATGTCTGGACTCTGGAATCCAAGGTCAGCTTTGAGCCCTCGACAGAGGGTCCGGTGGAGATTGAATTGCGACTGCCGGATATGCTGACCGGATGGACCTCAGCCGATGAGCACTTTGCCTCCTCGGGCTTTGGGTTTGCGGTTATTGACGGGTCTGCAGAGGATAGCGACAGTGGCCGCCGCGCGCGCTGGACGCGCCAGCAGTTGGAGCGCCCGACAACTCTCTATTACAAGTTACAGATTTACCGCTCCGTTGAGCCGCAGGCTCTGGCTGATATTACCCCCTTGGCTGTGCGGCCACCCCTTTTAGAGAACGATCAGTTGGCTGCCATGGAGCGATTGGTCGCCAAACTGGCCGCAGTGTCATCTGGTCCAGAGAGTTTTACTGGCCTGTTAATCCAGGAAATTAATAACCAGTCGCCAGATCAGGATACGCTGTTTCTGCTTAGTTCCTACCGGGAAAATCCTATTGTTGCGATGATGGATGTACTGACATACCGGGGAATTTCTGCCAGCAGAGTGCGTGGAATTGTGCTGGAGGACGGGCGTCGTCGCCAGACACTGAGCTCTCTTATTGAAATCCATACAGCTGATGGCTCCATGATTTTTGATCCGCAAAGTGCGGCTGTTGGACTGCCCGATAATTTCTTTGTCTGGCAGCGTGGTGATGGGGCTATTCTCAATGTGATGGGTGGGCGTAACTCCAGTTTGGAGTTTGCCCTGGTCAGCAACAGGCTGCCGGTAAAAACATTGATTGGCATGGGGCAGGGCTCCCCGGAAGTGGATTTTTTGGATTTCTCTATCTATGCACTGCCTGTTGAGCAGCAGGGTATTTTTAAAGGCTTGCTGCTAATACCTGTGGCCGCCCTGATTGTGGTGTTGATGAGAATATTGGTGGGTGTGCGTACCTCTGGCACCTTTATGCCAGTGTTAATTGCCCTGGCATTTATTCAGACCACTTTAATGGTGGGCCTGATGATATTTATTGGTCTGCTGAGTATTGGCCTGTGGATTCGCTCCTATTTAAGTCATCTCAACCTGCTGCTGGTGTCGCGGGTGGCGGTGGTGATTATTGTGGTGATTCTGCTGATGGCTGTGTTGGCAATAATCAGTTACAAGTTAGGCCTGGACCAGGCTCTCACAGTGACCTTTTTCCCCACGGTTATTGTTGCCTGGACCATTGAACGTATGTCCATCCTCTGGGAAGAAGAAGGTGGCCATGAGGTCTTGATTCAGGGCAGTGGCAGCCTGCTTGTTGCGGTACTGGCCTATCTAACCATGTCTAATACTGTGGTGGCCCATTTAACCTTTAACTTCCCCGAGTTAATGCTCAGCCTGCTGGGGATTATTCTACTGCTGGGGAAATACACTGGCTTCCGTCTCTCTGAGTTATATCGCTTTCGCGATATGGGCGGGCTGAGGTGATTCAGCTGGTATCGCCAGGCAGGCTGCGGAGACTAGGTATTCTGGGTATGAATCGGCGCAATATCAGTTTTATAGGTGCCCACAACAGGCGTGAAAATTACCGTCTGGCCGACAATAAACTGGCGACTAAAAGCGCCGCCCTGAGTCGCGGTCTTCCGGTCCCCAAGCTCTATGGAACCATTGAGGCTCAGTCGCAGATAAAGACCATTGCCTCCCAGCTGCCCCACAGTCCCGGGTTTGTGATCAAACCTGCCCAGGGCAGCGGTGGCAAGGGGATTCTGGTAGTCACAGGACGCGTGGAAGGCCAGTTTGTAAAGTCCAGCGGCCTGATGATTGATGAGCGCGAAATTAAGAGTCATACGTCCAATATACTCGCTGGTCTCTACAGTCTTGGGGGTCGCAATGATAGCGCCATGATTGAGGCGCTGATTGATTTTGACCCCAGACTCCAGGACTACAGTGTGGAGGGTGTGCCAGATATCCGCATAATTGTTTTTCGCGGCGTACCAGTAATGGCGATGATGCGCTGTGCCACCCATGCCTCTGATGGTAAAGCCAACCTTCATCAGGGCGCTGTGGGCGTGGGTCTGGATATCGGCACTGGGCAAAGTTTGCATGCGGTGCAGTACAACAGAATTATTAACCAGCACCCGGATAGCGGAATAGGGTTTGCAGACCTGGCCATCCCCCATTGGCAGCAGGTGCTGGATCTGGCCGCCAGTTGCGCTGGCATGACCGGGCTGGACTATCTGGGTGCCGATATTGTTCTGGACCGTCAGGGCGGTCCAATGCTACTGGAGTTAAATGCGCGGCCCGGGTTGGCAATACAGGTGGCCAATCAGGTAGGTCTTCGGTTGCGGCTGGCTGCTGCCGCAAAAATTGCTGACAGCACCACAGATCAGACTGAAAAAATACAATGGGCCCGCGAGCAATTTACCCTGTCTTCAGATACTGTGGGTCAGATGGATCTTATTGGCGCTAGATAAGATGTCCCAAGGGCAATTCAGTTTTATAGCAGATTGGCTTTAGAGAAAAACTGCTCTTGATATGCTCAACCCCGTCCACAGCCGTTAGTTTTTCATCGAGAAATGTCTGGTAGGTCTGCAGGTCTGGAATAACAACCCGCATCAAATAGTCAAAATCCCCCGTCATAAGATAACATTCCATAACCTCAGGCCAGTCCAAAACCTGCTGCGCAAACCGGTCCAGATCTTTTTTAACCTGGTGATGCAAGGTGACCTGCACAAAGACGGTAACAGGCAGGCCGGCTTTTTGTGGATCCAACAGGGTCACCCGGCGGCTGATATAACCCTGTTGTTCAAGATTTTTGACCCGCCGCGAGCAGGGTGAGGGTGATAGACAGACCTGATCGGCCAGCTCAATATTGGAGATACCTGCATCAGATTGCAGAATATTGAGAATTTTCCAGTCAATATTGTCCAGATTGTAGTCAGTCATCTTTATCACATCCTGTACTGATATTTATATCCGCTCCGGGCGGTTTGTAGCCATCTATAATAAAAATAGAGAGGGGCCTATAGTCTCGCAGCCCAGCATAACTGAGTTGACGGCTAAAACGCCACATTATGGCGATATATTGGCTGTTAATAATATTGTAGATTAATCTGCGCAATAAAAATGCATTAAATAAGCATATTGCGCAATAAATGCTTAATAGAATAGGGGTATTGCAGGTAATTTGGCAGGATTCTCCTGAGATTTGCATGGTAATTTAAGGTCTTAATAAAGGGCCATCCAATAAAAATAATCAGGCCCCGAAATGGATTTATTTGAGGTGTTCTGTGAATATGAAAATCGCGCCAAATGTCAGCCCTGCAAAACGGGCACCGGACTTTCAAGATGGGTCCTCCATCAAGATTCCCAGTTTACAAATTCTCAATCAGGATGGCTCGATTGTTGCCGGTGCCACAGTACCCGACCTGTCCCGAGATCAAGCCCAAAAAATATATAGCGATATGCTTTACACCAGAATGCTCGATGAGCGTATGCAGGGCGCGCAGCGGCAGGGCCGGCTGAGCTTTTATTTGACCTGCACTGGCGAGGAGGCCGCAGTGGCCGGCACCATAGCGGCATTTCAGCCCCAGGATATGGTGATGGCTCAATATCGCGAACAGGTAGCACTGCGCTATCGGGGCTTTACCACTGCACAGTTTATGAATCAGTTATTTAGCAATGGGCAGGACCTGGGCAAAGGGCGGCAGATGCCGGTTCATTATGGCTGTCGCGAACTCAATATGATGACCATCAGCTCGCCACTGGCCACCCAGATACCTCAGGCCGCTGGGTATGCCTATGGGCAAAAGCTTAAGGGTAAGGATGCCTGCACCCTGTGCTATTTCGGTGAAGGTGCCGCCTCGGAAGGGGATTTCCATGCCGGGTTAAATATGGCTGCAGTACACAAAAGTCCGGTGGTATTTGTGGTGCGCAATAATGGCTATGCGATTTCCACGCCCTGCTGCGAACAGTTCGCCAGTGACGGCATTGCCCCCAGGGGACTAGGCTACGGCATTAAAGCTATTCGTGTGGATGGCAATGATATTTTGGCGGTCTATGCCGCCTCGCTAGAGGCCCGCAGAATCGCTACCCAGGAGCAGCGCCCGGTGCTGGTTGAAACCATGAGCTACCGCCTTGGTGCCCATTCCACCTCCGATGACCCCAGTGGCTATCGCAGTAAAGAAGAAGAGCAAGAGTGGCGGGATAAAGACCCAATCCAGCGCATGAAGAACTGGCTGATTACCCAGCGCTGGTGGGATGAAGAGTCTGATACTGAGCTGCAAAAATCCTATCGCACTGAGATTCTGGCTGAACTCAAGCTGGCCGAGCAGAGGGATAAGCCGCCACTGAGGGATATGATCACCGATGTGTATAAAACCGTCCCTAGCCATTTGCTCGAGCAGTTTCAGGAATTAGAAGCCCATATAGCTAAGTACCCGGATCGCTATTCAGCGTAATTGGAGGTACAAAATGGCTAAAGCAACATTGCCCGAAATTGGCAACCAACCTAAATCCAGCAAAATGAACCTATTGCAGGCTATTAACAGTGGTCTGGATATTGCCATGGCCACGGACCAGCGGGTGCTGTGCCTAGGTGAAGATATTGGTCAGTTTGGCGGAGTCTTTAGAGCTACCAGCAATCTGCAGGAAAAGTATGGGCGCGACCGCTGTTTCAATACGCCACTCACCGAGCAGGGTATTGCTGGCTTTGCCATTGGCCTGGCGGCTCAGGGCTCTGTACCTGTCGCCGAAATACAGTTTGCCGATTATATCTTCCCCGCCTTTGATCAGATTGTTAATGAAGCCGCCAAATTTCGCTATCGCAGTGGTGATGAATTTAACTGCGGTGGCCTGACCATTCGTACACCCTATGGTGGTGGTATTGATGGCGGTCTCTATCACTCTCAATCACCAGAGGCCTATTTCTGCCATACCCCAGGTCTGAAAGTGGTGATCCCCAGAAATGCTTATCAAGCCAAAGGCTTATTGTTGTCGGCCATCCGCGACCCGGACCCGGTAATCTTTTTTGAGCCAAAGGCTATTTATCGCGCCTCTGTTGGCCAGGTGCCGGAGGGGGATTATGAAATTCCTCTGGGAGTTGCCGAGGTGGTTCAGCCGGGTACAGATATCACGCTGCTGGGCTGGGGTGCACAGATGGTGCAGATTATAAAAGCGGCAGAGCTGGCGGCTGCTGAAGGTATCTCCTGTGAGGTTATTGATCTGCGCAGTCTATTACCCTGGGATCGTGACTGCGTGGCCGAGTCGGTCACTAAAACCGGGCGCCTGCTGATTAGTCATGAAGCGCCGCGCACCGGCGGCTATGCCGGAGAAATTGCTGCCAGTATTCAGCAGCATTGCTTTCTAAGTTTAGAGGCACCGATCAGTAGGGTGACCGGGTTGGATACGCCGTTTCCCCTGATTCATGAAAAGCACTATCTGCCCGACTATCTTAAAATTTTCGAATCCATTATAGCCACCTGCAACTACTAGCCGGAGTTAACCATGAATAAAGATTTTATATTGCCGGATATTGGTGAGGGCATTGTTGAATGTGAAGTGATCGAATGGAAGGTTAAGGAGGGCGATCTGATTGAAGAAGATCAGATTGTGGTGGATGTCAGTACCGATAAAGCCATTGTTGAAATCCCCTCAATGTACAATGGCCGCGTGACCAAACTCTATTATCAGGAGTCGGATACTGCTCAGGTCCATAAACCTTTATTTGCCATTGAAGTGGAGGCTGAAGGTCAGGGTGAAGGCCAAATTGAGAGCCAAGNTNAGAGCCAANNTGAGAGCCAGGCACAGGATAATAAACAAACAACACCTGCGGCCATAATCCCTGCNCAAGAACCAGAGATCGCAGCCATGCCATCGTCAGATAAGGTATTAACCACCCCNGCAGTGCGAAAAATGGCTCGGGAGCACAGCATAGATCTAGCGACAATCCAAGGNACTGGCAAACAGGGTCGAGTGCTAAAAGAGGATGTGCTGGCCTACCTGAATCAAAAAGCTGGCAAGCAATCGCCNAAGGTGCAGGTCAATAGCATTCAGGATCGTCGCGAACCCATAAAAGGCGTGCGCAAAATAATGGCCGAGCGCATGGCTGATTCCATGGCTACCATTCCTCACTTTACCTTTATAGATGAATTCGATATCACTGAGTTGATGGCCTTGCGCGCCGACCTGGTAAAAACCCATGGCTCTGAGGATTTAAAAATTACTCTGATGCCACTGTTTGTTAAGGCGCTATCTTTGGCGCTAAACCAGTTCCCGTTATTAACAGCCGGGCCAATAGTGAGTTTACTGAACTCACCTATCTGGCTAGTCATAATATTGGTATGGCAGTGGATGGTAAAACTGGCCTGTTGGTACCCAATATCAAAAATGTCCAGCAACTGGGATTACTGGATGTGGCCAGGGAAGTGAACCGCCTTACAGAGGCGGCCCGCAGTGGTGTTATTAATCCCGCAGATCTGGCTGGCGGCAGTATTACTGTTTCCAATATTGGCGTGATTGGTGGCACTGCCGCGATGCCTATTATTAATAAACCAGAGGTGGCAATTGTGGCGCTGGGCAAAATTCAACAGTTGCCCCGGTTTGATGCCAATAACAATGTTGTCTCGCGCAATATACTGACTGTCAGCTGGTCCGGTGACCATCGGGTGATTGATGGCGGTACTATTGCTCGCTTCAATAAACTGTGGAAGCAATATTTAGAACAGCCTCAGACAATGTTGTTGGCTATGCTGGACTTATAAGTTGCAATAACAGCTTCGATTGATAGGTATCAACAGCCTAACCAGACTAAATCGCTAGTATGACCTCTCTAGATTTGTTCACTATTTCCAGGGAGGAAATACACAATGTCCAAAAATTCAAAACTCTACTATTCAAGTTTACTGATTCCATTTTTCAGCCTGCCCAGTTTTGCTATCGATGCAATAGAAAATGGTAGCGCCAATCTGGATTTTCGCTATCGTTATGAAACAGTCGATCAAGACAATATTGCCAATACTGCCCATGCCTCCACACTGAGGTCGCGATTTAATTTCACCACTGCAGTGCAGTCTGATTTTCAGGCTCAAATTGAGGTTGATAATGTGGCTGTGATTGGCGGCGATAATCACAATGACAGTCACAATGGGCTGACTGATCATCCGATTGTGGCCGACCCGGAAGGCACCGAGATAAATCAGGCTTGGCTGGCCTACAGTGGTATTGAAAAGACTCAGGTTAAATATGGTCGCCAGCGAATTAATCATAATAACCAGCGTTTTATTGGCGGTGTGGGTTGGCGCCAAAACGAACAGACCTATGATGGACTGACCATTAATAACCAGTGGTTTGAAAATACGAAGATCAGCTACGGCTATATCAATAATATTAACCGTATCTTTGGCCCGGATGATGGTGCTCAGCGAGCCGATCTGGATGCAAAGACACATATACTTAATATCAATCACCAAGGGCTAGCTATTGGCAAATTAAGCGCCTATAGCTACTGGCTGGATATTAAAGATGCGCCAGCGGCCTCGACCCATACGACCGGACTGCGGTTAACCGGAAAGGCTGAAACGGAAAAATTAACCTATAACTACAGTGCTGAATATGCGCGCCAGTCAGACTATGGCAACAACACCACCGACTTTGATGCAGATTATTTTTTGTTTGAATTAGGTATGGAGGCTGGTGGTCTCAGTGCCAAGGTTGGGTTGGAGGTGCTGGAGGGTGACTCTGCTCTGGCCGGTCAGTCTTTCCGTACGCCATTGGCAACCTTACATAAGTTTAATGGTTGGGCTGATCAGTTTTTAAATACGCCCGATGCTGGTCTTGAGGATCGATATTTTCAAGTTGGTGGCAAGGTTTCTGGTATTGCCCTCAAGGCGGTTTACCATCAGTTTGATGCTCAGGATAGCGGGGATGACTATGGTAGCGAGTTGAACCTGTCTGCGACTAAAAAGATTTGTGAGCATGCTGTGGTGGCGTTGAAGTATGCGAATTTTACTGCGGACGATTTTGCGTCGGATGTTGAGAAGGTTTGGCTGCAAATGGTTATTGGGTTTTGATTGCCGATGCAGGGTAATTGTAGGTATTTTCGCCTACCAGTAGATGGATTGGATTGGACTGGGATTGCTTACTACTAAGGATTTGCTGTGGTGGTTGTGGGAAGTTTGGGGCGAAAACACCTACAACCACCCTACCCTTTATCGGAGAATCATCTGACCCGCTAGCCTTGCATAATCTCGCTGGGTGCAGGAATGGGGTGGTGGGGTGTATTTTCGCCCCACATCAGAACCACCTGCCAGAAAAAATCCTTAATAGTAAGCAACTGCAGCTCGCAACAGCCCACCTATTGGCAGGCGAAAATATTCCCCATTACCCCAGTCCGTAAAAAAACCTACCACCTCTAATGCCTCCTCCCCCGCACCACCTGATAATTCCGCCCAAAATACCAAACCGGCGCACTAATCACATGGACCAACCGAGTAAACGGAAAGATCAAAATAATACTCATTCCCAAAAACACATGCAGCTTATACACTAGCCCCACAGGCTGTATCGCTGCTGCCGCTTTAAAAGGTTGCAATGTCACAATACTCTGCGCCCATTCTCCCAATAACACCATCACCGAACCATCCATATGCTGAGTCGAGGCAAATATAGTCCCAAAACCCAATAGCAGCTGCAGCAATAAAATCACCAGTACTGCTATATCAGACCAACGGCTATTGGCGCGCACTCTTGGATCAAAGAGCCGCCGGTATAAAAGCATAATTAATCCGATCAGACACAGGATGCCAAAGGCCCCGCCTGAGACCATGGCCAACAACTGTTTATTAGCTGTGGATATCACATGGTGATAAATGGAGACGGGGGTTAATAGGCCAATAAAGTGCCCGGCAAGAATAAAGATAATCCCGATATGAAACAGATTGCTGCCTATGCGCATGCCATTGTTGTTGAGTATCTGGCTGGAGTCGGCTTTCCAGCTGTACTGGTCACGGTCAAATCTTACCCAGCTAACGACCAGACAGATTGCCAGAGCCAGGTAGGGGAAGAGGCCAAACAGAAAGGTATTAAGTGGAGTGCTCATGGTGGTGTTCCTTAGGAGTTCTGTACCCAGTGCAGTGGTGTGCTGGGGGTATGGGGGTTGGGGGCCTGCTCTGGGGGCTTGGGGCTGTTGCAGCTATCATGGGC
>JGI20160J14292_10000128_pt1 | contig 68008 bp, 78 predicted proteins | sample COG_10_FD_14292 | JGI IMG/M metagenome (IMG submission 14292) | reverse complement strand
TCTATTTTGACTAGAATAGCTGGCGAAGGTGCCGAGGACCTCGCTGGTGTTAGGGAGATCAAAGAGTCACTAGAAGAAGGAACTATAGTTATTAGAGAGAGAATTAAAGGCGCAAATGATATCAACGAAGACGCAGCTAACGCCGGCTCTGGGGACATAGTTAGTGCCACCTTAATCTTAAGTGAGTCGCTCGTTGATTCTATAGTAGGAGAGCTAAATAAAGGAGCGACTGCACAGCCTGAATCATCAGGCGGGCAATCATCTCCAGCGACTCCAGTATTGGACGACACAACTAAAGGTCGTATTGTGGAAGGGACGGTAAACGAAGACTCCGAAACATCGCCCCTCACAACAATCAAAATCAGTGAAAACGCCTCTGCGGAACAACTAAAAACACTTGTAAAAGAAGTAAATGAAGCATCAGGCAACAAATTTAATGAAAAACTTGATGAAATGCTCGTCAGCCTCTTAACACAACAAGCAGCACTAAACGAAGACAGCAAAGAAAATCAACAAATAAATATAACTATTACAGATACAGGTCCTGGTTTCGAATGGAAAGCAGATAAAGCTGGCGTTGTAATAGCGAGCAATTAGCCGTATAACAATAAAGATAAAATATGTCAAGAGAAACATTAAAAGAATTTTTAGCAAGAACAGGTTCTTCCGCTGATTCAATATCATTTGGAAGCATATCAGACGAAAACGGTTCTGGTAATGTCGACAGAGGCGATGATCTTGGCATCGATCCAAACACCGGAAAACAGCTAATACAGATGTCTGATGCCGACAAGGGACTACTTGGTGACTACGTAAACTACATTGCAACTTACTATAGAGGCGGCAATAAATACGGAATAGCTGCTGGTAATAAAGAATCTAATGACAACAACAGGGGTAGTTCAATACAAAATGCTGAGACAACAAGCGACGATGAAGTCTTTGCAAAGCAATCTACGACGCTCGGAGAGACTCTCGGTAGTTATTCAAACAGTGGAAAGTTTGAATCAGCAGAATCAGGACTAGATACGATAATTGATAAAACATCTGCAAACAAAGAATTAGACGGTCATTCACTACTAAACGCAACAGGTGATGAAATAGACAGATCAGGCAGTACAAACCCAGGCAACGAAGACGACGATAGTAGACAACTAAAGAAAATGACAACAGAGATGCTACAGAGAAACAATAGATTCTCTCCAGGAACTAAAGGCGTCCAATATTCAGAAAGTAGAACAGAAACAAACGATAAAATAGACAACAAAGATATTGCAAAAGCTCAAAATTCATTCGGTGCTTATAATGCTTCTGGCGAAAGCTTTATTCAAGAAAAATTAAAAAGTGTAGGCGCTTCACTACTACTAAAGGCTGCAGGCCTTGACATAGATACAATGGATCCCGATACATTCGACGCTTCTAGTATAAAGAATAACATAAAAGGCTCAGTAGTCTCAAGAGATATTGAAGCAGGAAACGCATACAACTCACCAGTCGACAGAGATAGCAGAGGAGCATACGACAGTTCTTCAGCTCAGACAGCAACAACTGTCCATAACGTACCTGGGCTAGAATTCCAGAGCGAGAATACAACTCTAAATGATAAAATTCTAGTTTCTTTTGATAATTTGTTGAAAAACGTATTAATAGACGACGCTGATCGTACAAGAGACAACAACTCGGTCTACACTACAAACAGCTATTATGACTCAGTAGAAAGATTCTTAGAAACAACAATACGAAACAAAGAAACAGAAGACAAAGACAAAGCCTATTTTGCTTCTATGGCTAGATCAGTACTACGTGAAGAGCCAGAAAGCGTAGAACAAAAAGAAAGAATTAGAAAATTTCTAGATGTCTTTGCAGTAATCGGAGACACAGACTTAGTATTGTTTCAAGACATAGTCGGCAAAGAAAAGAAAAGAATATGGGATATCGATCAACTAACAGACGGCCCAGCAACAAGAATATCAAAAAGTAGATCAAAGAACGGATTCAGTACAAAATCACTTGCATGGCGAGCTTCATCAATGCCAAGTATGTATCATATGCCAATGAGCATACTACGATCAGTACAAAAAACTGGCAGTGTGTCAAAGAAAAACCCTGTAAAGGCTATGATGGGATCTTCGCTCGGTGAAAAGACTTACTTAGCACAGAATCTAGAGCTTAATGATAAATCTACTACTTTAAATGATCTTGTTGACGGACTTTTTGGCGATCAAGAAGTAGACACAACTCGTAACAAGATTCCTAAAGCAATGGTAGACATATACGAAGATATGTTAGACGCAGAATACGTCCCATTCTATTTTCATGATCTAAGAACGAACGAGATAGTAGCATTTCACGCATTTTTGTCATCACTCACAGATGCATTCCAGGCAAATCATACTCCCTATGAGGGATACGGGCGAATGGATGATGTTCAAATCTATAAGAATACAAAAAGAACAATAAGCGGTAAATTCATGCTTGTTGCAACATCAAAAGAAGACTTTGATGAAATGTGGTTCAAGGTAAATAAATTAGTTGAGATGTTATACCCACAGTGGTCGCGTGGAGAGTCAGTCAAAAGTGGTACAGGAAATGAAAACACTCAGTTCATACGTCCGTTTTCTCAGATACCTACTATTTCTCCTATGATAAGACTAAGAATAGGTGATGTAATAAGAGGAAATTATTCAAGATTCAATTTAGGAAGACTATTTGGTTCAGGACATGTTGAGACGTATATAAACGCAACATCTGTGCTCCCAACTACTTTGGGTTCACTAGCAGCCGGCTTAAACGGAGAATCTGATGCCTTCAACTCAACTACTGACACTATTAACGAAGCTGCATTGCAAGCATTTATGGCTGCTTTCGGAACACCTTTACAATTTTTAGATCTAATTCCAGGCGATATTAATGATAGTAATGCTCTCGGAGGTGAAATAAAACGACTAGCTTTTCAAGTGCTTTCACAGGTTCTTGACAACGGATTTGTGAACCCATTAGTTCTAGACGGAATAAATAAACTAAAAAACCCAGACGTCGAAGCTAACTTAAGCGAGTTCGGGTTAGGTGGTACATTCAACAAAGAATATGGACCACCTGTAGGCAGTGTAGTTCTTGTAAAGCCATCACAAGGAAAATACAGATATATTACTGATGAGAACTTAAACATCGGGAATGCTCAAGCTATAAAGATACGATTAGCTCAAGAAAGTGGCAGACCCGTAGATGAAGCATCGGTATTATCTACTGACAGCTCAGTAGAAAAAGTATTAATTGATCGTCATTTAAAATGTAGAATTCTTGATAAAAAACAAATAGATACGACACCCGGCACCAACAAAACGACACTAAGAACGTTTTACAACGTTGTCGTCATAGAACCTACAGTTAAAAATCTATACAAAAAAATGTTAACAGTTTCTCATGAAGACGTAATAGTCGATCCTGACTGGGTATTTAAGAATTACTTTGCATGGTTCTTAGATCCTGTGAACAACGCTATCGAGCTTCTACAAAATGAAGTTAATGATCTTGCTGCGTCTGCTGGTCTAATGGGTGATTCTATCGATCTATTTACAACTACATTTGAAGACTTTATGAGCCCATACAACAACTCTATTACAAAGTCATTTGAAGAATCAGCAGGACGCGGACTAGCTGGGTTTATTGGAAAATTAAGCTATGAACTTGTAGGCGATAATACAAACTGGGAAATAGATCATGGATCAAGGGCTCCAATGCGGCTAGAGATATCATTCGACTTCAAGCCGATACATGATATTGCGCCTGGACTAGATGCAGATGGATTCTCAAGGGCTCCTGTATATAACGTTGGCTCAATTATGAATGATATTGCTGGCGATCAACAGGGCGAAGGCCTTGGATCGAAAAATAGATATAACAAGGCTGCAAATGATGCAGTCAAAAAAGAAAACAAGGAATAAACAATGGCAGGGTCAAGATATGGATTCTCTAGTGGTCGGATAGCTGGAAGAGACACTAGTGTCATCTATTTCGCAGCGTCTACTGGCAGATTACCTTGCAAAATTCTTACAATGAATTCTACTCAAAGACTAGACACATTGGCAGGACAATATTATGGAAACTCTCAGTATTGGTGGATAATAGCAGCTGCAAGTGGAATCGGGTGGGGGCTACAAGTGCCAGCTGGGACGTTAATAAGAATACCAGAAAGCGCAAGCGCAGCACAAAATCTAGTGAGATAGCATGAAATATCTTGATGAATTAGACACAATATCAAAACTAAGAATGTTCTACAAAGGCGACGTTTATGATAAAATGAAAGGAACTGACAGAATCAGTTCGCTTACTACAGAACAAAAACAAAATTTTGTTTATGAAAAAATATTTAATGATGATTCAATCGTAAATTCAGTTTCAACAATATCTGCATTCCTTAGTGGTGAAGAAGTAGCTGATAATTTACCAACTAATATTTTACCAGCTGATATCATATCAAGTATATCTGAATCTACTGCATCAAAGCCGCCTTTATTTGAAATATCAATATACGGAAGTGACATAGAGACATCTGAGACGACAAACTCAACTTTCGGCGATATTTCTTGGAAATCAGATAATAGTACACAGGTAAATTATCTAGACAGTTTATTTACAGAGTCTTTAGCTCCTGCTACAGGATCTTTAATACCTGATAATAAAAGTATTATGCTCATAAAGGTAAAAAATAGTGAATTACATCCTGCTTATCATTCAACTGAAGCCTCTGAGGTATTTTTAAACTATATTCCCGTTATAGAGAGATCAAGGTGCACACCAATGTTTTCTGTAGACGTATTTACTCGAACAACACTACTACAAGACGACTCACTAATTACTGGTGAAGTATCTGAAATAATAGATTCAACTGCACTCAGAGGAGAACTAAATAATCAACTGCCAAACCTTTCAGCATTGAAATTTTTGAATGGAAACAGCACTATAACGGAAGATAGAAATAATACAGCAGATGGCTTACTAACATTGGCTTCTACGACACTACATACAGGTACAGAAACTAGTTCAAATACAGCAAAAAATCCTTACGTCATACAAAAAAACGGTATGGAGATGTTCACAATGCCGCAGTCTTTGATATCAAAAACAAAATCTGGTATCGATATTGATCCGTTTAGACCTTTTATGTCTATAAAAAGTGCAACAATTACTACACAATCAGCAGGACAAGGAATTATTTCATGGAACACAGCTGAACTTGTTATAGACGTATATGATAGACATAGACTCAATGATATTGCTTACTTTTTAGATCCAGGAAAATATGCGTTTACTAAGTTTGAGCTTACAGCAGGTTGGAAACATCAAGATTCAACATCTCCATATGGTAAATATATAGAAAGAATGGTATCAAAAGAACTATACTCGTTAAAGTCGAGCTCTTACACGTTTAACGATGCAGGAGTAGTTACTGTCAATCTTAGCCTGGCAATGAACGGAGCTCGTGAAATGTCAAACTATTCAATGTTTGCTGCAGTCTCTGAAGGTCAAGGCTTAAGAGATGCGCATGAAACCCTAAAAAAGAACCTTCAGACGATAAGAGATGGGACAGCTGCAATAAACTCTCAACAAACAACAGGAAATCTTTTACCAACTAGTATTATAACTCAACAAAACAGCGCGTCTGCTATGGTTCTTAACAGAGAGGCATTAGATCTTGTTTTGTACTCAAGTCAGAATGGTGATATGTCTGATGAAGATAGAGCAGAGTTTAATAAAGCATTAGAGAGTATAGCCGGTGGTGAACTATCGGACTACTACAATGAATTAAAAAAGTATGTCGACGAATTTCTGATAGAGTCAGGATTAAATGCAGGATCAGTTGACGAAATAATACCTGATAGTCCTGCCGGCGACCCACTAGAATATAGATACACTTCAGCCGGCGAGTGGTTCTTCAGAAAACCACCCTCAGAACCATGGATATCACCAGATGCTGATGGTCTAGCGTCAATAAAAGCAACGTTCCCAAAAGTCCCTGAGCAGCTTGTTTCAACAAACTCAGGCGAAACAGTTCGTTTCGATAAACTTCTCATAAATGCACTAATAAAAAGAATGCTACAAGGGGCAGAATCTGCAGCAGACGAGATTCATGTATTCATTTACGAATTTAATGATAAATGCCCAACCCTAAACAACACTTACATGGGCGACTTTGAAATAAATGTCGACAAAGTGTCACAAAAGCTAAAAAAAGTAATAGAGACGACACAAAATTTAACAGTTACTAACTTTGTAAAAGTAATAAACTCTGAAATGAAAGACAAACTAAATCCTCAGTTTGAAATAGCGAGCGATCTTGAGGCGAGCGAATACGCTAAGGCAAATGCTGCTATTAAAGATATAATTGATACACTTGATGAATTTAAAGCTAAGAAAAAACAAAAAGAAGCAGAGCTTGAAGCTGAGACTAAAGACAAGAAAAAAGAATCAATTCAAAAAGAAATAGAAGTTATACAGGAAAGCATAGACGGCGCTAAACTTGATCTCGCTGCTGCAGAAGATAAAATTGAAGAAATTATTACAAATAGTGAGAACATAATTCGCAAAAATCAGAGAACATCTACACTTGATATGCCTGATTTAAAGATAAAAGTAGAGTCTAAAAAGTCGACAGACGGTAAAAATATCTTAAGGGTTCATGTATATGACGGAAAATCAAAACCAAATGAACTGTCAACATTTTTAGCAAATTTAAACAATGAAGTTTCATTTGAATATGATGTAGACGTATTAGGAACAAAATCAAAAGCCGAAGAAGCAAAAACAAAGCTTGAGGATGAAGGTCTAGCTTATGAAAAAACAATTACAGACAGTAAAGGCAAAGAAAAAAAGAGACTAGTTGTAAATACTCAATCACATAAACTAAAACGAGTAATAAAAAATATTATGCCGTCTATTACATATGGTGTTGAAGGAACAGCAATAAATAAAGCCTCTATGTCAATGACGTCTGACGCAAACATACAAGCTAACTTCTTGTTACAAACACAAAACGAAAATATACCAAACACTCCTAATGCTCAAATTGGAGAAAGCGATCAAGACGCTCAAAGAATAATGCCTGCAAATATATCGCTAGACATGATGGGTTGCCCACTGTTAAGATACGGTCAAGAATATTTTGTTGATTTTGACACAAACACCGACCTAGACAATGTATACGCAATGACAAAAATAACTCATAGTATATCACCTGGTAACTTTAAGACGTCTGTGCAACTAGTTCCAACATATCGTGGAAGCGTTTCGTTCGGCAGCTTTTTATCTGATATTGAACTAATTTCAGATCTGCCTTCAACGACAGAGACGACTTCAGAGTAACAAACTACTACAACTGAATAGAAATAATGAACAACCCATACAACTACGTTATAATGAAATGTGGAATTTGTAATATCAAAAAATATTCTTGGAACTAAAAAAGACATAATTGTACAAGAAGATGCATTCACAGTAACTACCGAACATACAGACGGATGGGCTGTAGACGGCTGTAGTACATTAAAAAGTCTTGATGTGGTTTCCATCATGAACAACCGTAAGCCCCCTGTGATTACAAGCGAGACCCACTCAAATGCATTCTCACAATTAGGCATAGATAAAATCAACTGGGTTCATGCCTTAGGAATAGAAAACTTCAAACGCTTTGTAGCTGAGACCAGAGTGTATGCAGAAAAAGAACAAAAATTCATAAAAGAAAACAGCTATTATTCTGATGAATTCACGACAGGACGGTCAGTTCTATTTGATCTAGAAGACTATACAATAGATACACTGACATTAAAGAATCACATCAAAAACGCTGATGTAAGAAATCTAAAATTGCTAAATGAATTTAGAAGACAAGAAAAAACATATTATACACAGACTGCAAGCATAACAGGCAGACTATCAGTAAAATCTGGTCCAAACATTCTTCATCTAAAGAGAGAGCACAGAGACATACTTAAATCAAAGTATGGGTCAGACGGAGCAATAATACAGGTAGACTTTAAGTCTCTAGAGCCGAGAATTTTAGCTCTTGTGAAACAAGATGATGTTCCTGATGATCTTTATACTGACATAGCTAGCATGTGTAACAACAGTATAGATCGAGAACTAGCAAAGAAAGCAACACTTGCTATTATCTACGGAATGTCAAGAAACAATCTAAACAATCTCCTCAGAGTTTCCAATTCAGATGAGATATTCAGTCACATATCAGAATATTTCGGAATCAGACACTTACGTGATGCCCTTATAAATTCTATTGATGAAAACGGAGTAATTCAAAACTTTTATGGGCGAAACATCTATACAAGCTCAGAAAATGATCATCTTTTTGTAAACTACTTCACACAGTCTACAGGAGTCGACGTCTCGCTTCTCGGGTTCAGACAAATAATCGACAGTATAAAAAAAGAAGAACTAACAATTAGCCCTTTGTTTGTTATTCATGACGCTCTAATACTGGACGTTCATAAAAACAGCATAAAACAATTAAAAAATATAACAAAAGACGGTATAGTAATACCAGGCTTTAAACATAACAAGTTTCCGCTCGATTTGAGCTTATTTTACAAAAGGACAAAAAAATGACACAGCACTTGCACGACATCGATACAATTACAAACAATTACGCACTTTTTCTAAAGATGTGTTCAAAGTTAGGAGACCGATCTGCACCAGTAGTGGCAATGGTTGAACATATGAACGAGAGGCTTCTAATGGCCCCTGCTTCTACGAAACTATCATACCATTGTGCACACCCAGGGGGTCTAGTAGAACACTCTCTTAACGTTCTGCGCAATTTAAAAAAATTAATAAAAGTATATGAAGTAGATGTTCCTGTAGAGTCAATGATTATCGCATCACTATTTCATGATTGGGGAAAAGTCGGTGATCTAGAAGAGGCTTACTACATAGAACAGGACAGCGACTGGCATCGTGAAAAGTTAGGTCAAATGTACAAAGTAAACGAAGACATGCAGTCAATGCCAAATGCCGAGAGAGGACTCTGGTTATTACAGCATTTCGGAGTGCAGTTAACGCTTGACGAATGGATCGCAATACGTACAAACGACGGTCCTGGTGTTCCAGAGAACAAGGCGTATTTCGGTGGAGAGCCTACTTTGGCTCTTTTATTACAGCACGCTGATCAAATGGCAACAAAACAAGAAAAAGAGCGCTACTCGTAATATTTATATGTATGTCTAAGCAACTAAACAAAAGAGGACTTCCGTCTGTAGGCGGAGTCTTATTGAACGGTCACTCACAATCTGCTGTTAGTGGGTTCTCTTCTAAACTAGGACGCAAACCAATGCCAGAAAGAAAACTGACAACAGATATTGATCAACTTATAGAAGACAATGAAAGGTTTAATGAATTTTTAAGTCTTAACTCTGTCATTAAAAGTCCAGGTAGTGCAGACACATCTGAATCACAGTTAAGGTCTGTTATTAGAGAGACTATTTTAAAAGAAATCTTAAAAGAGCAGACCGCCTCGAGCTTGACAATTAAGCTTCTAGTGTCAGACATCATGAACGATCCACAAAAATACCTCTCATCTGAACAAAGTAATCTTGAAACAATTACTTGGAAGGGAAAAGAATATGTGGCACTAGGTTTTCTTAAAAAAGGAAACCCAGTTGTTTTAATCACAAAGACAGATTTAAAACCACAAGATATATCTACTTCAGGATCATTTCAGCTTCCAGACAAAGATAGCGTTTTACTTACAAACGCCGGCGATGATCAAAATTTTAACTTAAAAAATCTTAGAGATGGAAATGTTGTCCCTGTCTACGTTCGTGACAGCGCAAAAGATGTCACGCTAAACATTACTAAAGTAGACTACGGCGAACCAAGCATAGCTGATTGGGCTATCGAAGTAGGATCTTATATTGGTATGGTACCTGGTGTTGGAACGCCTGTAGATTTAGCTTCTGCTGTCCTTGCTGTAATCAAAGATCCACCCGACTATTTATTAGGCGCCCTTTGCGTGCTTTGTTCAGCGCCTGTTTTAGGGTTAGTTGCAGGTGCAGCAAAGATTGTAGGAAAAGGTATTATTAAAAAAGGTGCTACTGCAATTGGAAGAGAAGTCTCAGATGAAGCGATAGAAAAGGCCGCAGAGGCTTTAGTAAATTATCTAAAATCAATAGACGCTGAAATATCAGAGAAAGTCTTCGGCGCGCTAAGAAAACAGCTTGACGGCACACTTGAATATCTTGAAAAGCAGATGAAAAAATTCGCTCAAGATCAGGACCTTTTTGGGTTGTGTGCACTGACAGAGCAGAAAGGGCTAGCTGGTTGCGCTAGTTCAGTTTCAGAAGCGACAAGGCGATTTGAAAACCTAGCAAATCCCTTAAAGAGACTTTATGATTCGGTTCTTGCAGAACTAGAGCTTCAAGAGATGACAAAAGGATGGGACTCCAGCGCTATAACAAATCTTTCATATGCAAGAAGATTAGCAGATTCAGCGGGTGAAAAAGCCAGGAGAGAGGCAAAAACAAAATTTCAGAGGACAGTATACGGAAATCCTGCAGCTAAAAAATTCTTCACGGAAGATGTAGTGTACGTTCACGTTGTAGGTGCCTATCGCGCTGGCCGAGGAACTTCAAGAAAAAGCGTGTCAAATTTTAGTTTTTTAGACTGGCTTTCGACAAACCCGGGTGCTACAACTAGAGCATCTAACGAAATATCTACTTTTGGAATTCACAAAGATGACTTTGCTGATGCAGTTAGCAGCGGCGTACTGAAGGGCAAGAATTTTTATGTCCTCGAGGGTAGGTTAACTTACTTCTCTCCCTCTGACGCTGCAACTGAACTTACAGGAACAGCATCAGCTCAGACAAAGAAGCACTACGCACAGAGCGGCACAAGAAAGAAACCTTTTTTACCGAAAGACGTGTCCGAATTAGTCGTTGATGAAAAGTCTTTTCGAGCACGTAACTATACCGCAGAAGCAATTTTAGGTAATTGGAAAATAAAATCTTATCATGGCGGATCCAAATGGGGCAACTTACCAGATCCAGTGAAAGAACTCAAAAAAATAGATTTTAGCTCTGCTCTCGAAATTGTTTCAAATTTAAAAAAGACTCTAAAGTCTGGTTTACCACCTAGTAAAGATGTACTTATAAAGCTTGACAATATTGTCAATCAATTGAGTTCGCGGGCCACACCTCAATCACCTGTTTTAATAAATGACATGAAAAAATTAAGCAAAACTCTCGAAGACAGTTCAGAAATTCCAGCTCGTGTCTTATTAGACGGTGAGATGATTGACTTAAGAAAGTTAATGCCAGATTTTACAGAAATTAATAACTTTATAAAAGAAGCAAGATCGATGATTTCATCATTACGACTGCCACCGGTCCCTGGCTCACCTGCAGGAACAAAGGGTTCGATAGACCTACGCCAGAACGCTGACATAGTACTACAAACATCTTCCAGCAGCAGCGCGAAAGACTTTACATTGAAGGATTGGGTATCTCGATTCGCCGATAATTTAGAAAAAATCAAATAATACTAATAGCACTATAGTGTAAACTTAAGCCTCGTGTTTTATAATAATCATAAAGTTCTATTTTAGGAGTATAGTGAGCATATTTGATATTAAACCACCAACTCGTTTTGCAAGTTCATGTGGGCACACAAACATGTAATAAAACAAGAAAAAGAGCGCTACTCGTAATATTTATATGTATGACTAAGAAACTAAATGAAAGAGGACTTCCTTCTGTAGGCGGGGTCTCACCAGGTGACTCATCCAATAACCTCGGACAAGCACGCAGACCCTGGAACTTAACAGGTTCATCAGGTGGTCACTCACAATCTGCTGATAGTGGGTTCTCTTCTAAATTAGGACGTGTAAACAAAGGTCGTGATGACGACAAATATGCGTGGCAAGTAAGGTTCCCTGAAAACGAAGAAGAACCCGAAGAAGATACATATAATATGAAATTAAGATCAAAAATATCAATTGATCTTAGAGGACGTAAACCAATGCCAGAAAGAAAACTAACAACAGATATTGATCAACTTATAGAAGAAAACGAAAAGTTCAATGAGTTTTTAAATCTTAACACTGTCAGTGAGAGATCAGACGGGAACACAAGCAGAGGCTTCTTGGGTCATGTAGTCGACGATGCATTTGATACCGTTGTCGATATGGCTGGCGACACTGCCCGCCAGTTTGTTGGCACAGTTATTCCTGGAGCCGCTGATTTTTTATTCGTTTTAAAAAATATAAAAGAATTGCAGAATAATTCAGAGGCTGGAAAAGAATTAATAAGTCTATATAATGAACAAGGTTCATACAAGAGATTAGGAGGGTCATATCTTAATGAAATAGATGATGTTATTGACAATATTGTTACTGATTTATCTGACGTCATAGAAGCTTTTGTTTCAATAATTCCTGCGGGTGGAGATGTCGCAGGTTATATCGCAACATTGACATCGTGGGCTGCAAAAATAAAAAAGACTTTAGATCCCTTGTTGAAACAGGCTTCTAGAGTCCCAGGGGCTAAAACAAAGATGGGGAAAGAATTGACACTCAGATTAGCTGGGAATGTCGCTTTACGATCTGCAATATTCGAATTAGATGAAAAGTTTGATGAAGAAACTCCATTCTGGGGTTCTATAATAGACTCAGTAAAAGTTGCTGGAACCTTGTCAGATATTGTTAGTAACTTTGATGAACTATATAAAATGTCTGATGATGGGTATGAAAAAATGTCATCTACTGAAAAATTAGCATTGATACGAAAAGCAAATAAATTAAAAAGACTAATCAGTATACCAGTAAGTATAGATGATATAGACTCATCTGTTTATGGCTTCGAAGAATTACATGATGAGACAGACATATCTGAATCAAAAATAAGAAGCTTAATATCACAAATTCTATTAGAGTCTGAAGAACTAATCGATGAAGACCTTGTCGAGGCTGAATATGCCGACGAAGTAGAAGAAGCAAGTGGCGTCGGATCTATCGGTGGATACGCCGGACCGATGGCTTCCCCTGCAAATCAAGAAGAATTTAATAAAAAAATGCAAAAGGTATCTTTTCCAGATTGATCTACAAATTATGCTTTTGATCTGCCAAAATCGAATTCATAAAATAGTATAAAAACTATTGAACAACCCAAAATATCACGTTATTATAGTAAAGTGATTTGGCACAAACTAAAAAATTAAACAATTAAAAAATCACATTTTTAAAAACTAAATATTACATTAGGAGTAATAAACATGGCTATCGACTTAGACGCAATTAGAGCAAAACTTAATCAACTATCTGGTAAGAACCGCCGAAGCAACGTAATGTGGCGCCCTACCGAAGGTGAGACAGCAACAATTAGACTACTTTCTTTTCCAGACAACGATGGACAACCGTGGAAGGATATGTTCTTCTACTACAACATCGGAAATAATCCTGGCCTCCTTTCACCTTATCAGTACGATAAGCCTGATCCTGTTCAAGAGCTCATCACAAAGCTCCGCGATGATGGTAGCAAGGAGTCTTACGAGCTAGCTAAGAAGCTATACCCCAAGATGAGAACATTTGCTCCTGTTATTGTACGTGGTGAAGAGGAGAAGGGAGTTCGTCTCTGGTCCTTTGGCAAGATGGTATATCAGGATCTTCTTAATCTTATGCTTGATGAAGACTACGGAGATATTACCGACGTAGACAAGGGACGAGATATTCGTATTGTCTGTGAAAAGCCACCCGGACGACAGTATGCAACAACTTCAGTGACTCCACGTGGTTCTGTAACTTCACTTACTGAAGACTCAAAGCTCTTGGCTACTTGGCTAGAGAATATCCCAGCCCCAACTGATCTTTACGAATTAAAGACCTACGAGGCACTAGAGAAGATAGTAAATGACTGGTTAAATGGTGATGACGAAGAGAATACCGGAACAGAACGTGGTCGCACACCTGCACGAGCTACTGCTGCTCCTGCTGCTGCTGCAGCAACAACCACTACAAAGTCTCTTGACGACGCTTTTGCGGATCTAGAAGACTTATAGGGTTCCAAAGCGCTACAAGTTCTAAAAACTAAATAAACGGACAGCAGCTTGAAATAGTTGTTGTCCGTTTTAGTATTATATGAACAAAAACAAAAAACAAAGTATTATAAATGTAAGCAAAGAGGAACAGCATGGCTAGAAAAAAGAAAGTACAAAACGTTGAAAATAATGTAGATCTTGAAGATTTTGCAAGTGATCTAATTAAGTCACTAAACAAAGAACAAGGAAGCAGGGTCGCATATAATCTTAGCGCAGACGACTCTCCTACACACGTCAAGCGGTGGATTTCAACAGGTTCAAGGCTGCTTGATTATATCTGTTCAAACAGGCGAGACGGCGGACTCCCAGAAGGACGCATTATTGAAATGTTCGGTCCACCTTCAATTGGAAAAAGCCACATTGCAACTCAGATAGCAGCATCAACACAGCGTATGGGTGGTATTGTGGTATACATTGATACCGAGAATGCTACAAGCCCAGAGAACCTCGCCAACCTTGGTGTAGATGTTTCTACGCGGTTTGTTTATGTCGATGAACACTGCACAGAAAATGTCTTTGCAATTGCCGAGTCAACTATTCTTAAAGCAAAAGCTATGAATAAAGATGTACCTATTACAATTATCTGGGATAGTGTAGCTGCTACTTCACCAAAAGCAGAGCTTGAGGGTGACTACGATCAAAATAGTATCGCACTAAATGCCAGAACTATATCAAAGGGCATGCGAAAGATTACAGGAATAATCGGACAAACAAATACGCTTATGGTTTGTCTCAATCAGATCAGAGTAAATGTTGGTGTTATGTACGGAGACAACACTACAACTCCGGGTGGTAAAGCTATTCCTTTCCACGCAACTACAAGGATCAAGTTAGGAGCTGGACAACAAATAAAAAATGGTGAAGATGTAATCGGTATTAATGTCTCTGCGAAGACAATCAAGAACAAGGTCGCCGCACCATTCAGAACTGTAAAGTTTCAGATTCACTTCGGAAAAGGTATTGTTGAACACGAAGAGATGTTCGATATTCTTAGAAAGCACGGCGAAGAGACTGTAAAAGGAAATACAATATCTGTCACCGGAACAGGAGCCTGGAAAACACTAAATGTTGTCAACGAAAAATCAGGTAAAGTTATAGTCGATAAGAAGTTCTACAAAGCAGATTTTGACAAAATCATAATAGACCCAGCATATACTACATACATAGACGATTTGCTAGAGAAGACTATGGTAAAAGTAATGGGTAATAACGATGAAGTAGATATTGACACAAACTCTTTTGAAGAGATGAAAGCAATAGCTCTTGAAGTTGAAGATATTTCTGATGGATATGATGACCTGACATGAAAAAGAAAAATCAGCCAATACTAATAATTGATTTTCTTAACATATTCACTCGCCATTTTACAGTAAATCCTACGCTTAACAAAGATGGTATCCCTGTAGGCGGAGTAATTGGGTTCTTAAACAATTTCAAATATATTCTTGAAGAAATTTATCCAAAAAAAGTAGTAATTGTTTTTGAGTCAGGTGGATCACCGCGTAGAAGATCACTATTTAAAGATTACAAGTCTAATAGAAAGCCAATAAAGCTAAATAGAACATACGACGATAACGCAACAAGTGCAGATGAAGTAGAAAACAGAATGTACCAGATAAACTTGTTGATGGAGATGTTGAGAAAGATCCCTGTCGTTCAGATGTATGTAAAAGACTGCGAAGCAGACGATGTAATAGGCTATCTAACAAAATATGAATTTTCTGATGATGACTGCGTTGTTCTATCATCAGATAAAGACTTCTATCAACTTCTAGACGACAAAACAACAATATATTCACCTACTTCAAAAAAGTTTATCAAAAGTGAAGATGTTTTTGAAAGATTTGGAATACACCCTAAAAACTTTTGTCTAGCACGAACATTAATGGGAGACCCGTCTGATAATATTGACGGCATTAAGGGCGCTGGTTTTAAAACAATAGTAAAGCGGTTTCCAAAGTTCGCACAAGAAGATGAAATAGACATTGACATGGTTTTAGCAGTTAGCAAGAAGCAATCTGAAATAAGCAAACTAAAAATATATAAAGAAATAAATGAAAATCATGACAAGATTAGAAGAAACTGGAAGCTAATGTACCTCGATACACAAAATTTATCTGCAGTTCAAATCAAAAAAATAAACTATACTATTGATACATTTGAACCAAAAAAAGATAAAATAGGAATGTTCAGGTTGTTAGTCAAGCAAGGACTTAATAGATTCGACATTGAAAGACTTTTCTTTGTCATTGACTTCACACTAAAGAATTAAATTATTCACTATGATAAAGGAAGATAAATTGTCACAGGCAACAGCTCAAGTATATCAATTCGATGAATCGGCTACACAACACTTCAGGCAATACGGTAAATCGTTTCAAGAAAAGATATTTCAATGTCTTCTTCATGACAGTCCATGGGCATCACAGATGTCAGAAGTTATGGAGCCTGGATACTTCGAACTTCGATATCTTGCTTATTTGACAGACAGATATTTTGCATATTTTCAAAAATACAAGACTTGGCCAACATTACAGCTGCTAATAACAATAATAAAAGATGATCTTTCTTCTGGAACAGACGTACTTTTACGTGACCAGATTATAGAATATCTTGTAAGAATAAAAAGCAACCCAAGTATTGGCGATCTTCAGTTTGTAAAAGACAAGACACTAGATTTTTGCAGACGTCAGGCTTTTAAAGAGGCACTTGAAGAAGCAGTAACGATGGTTTCAGACGACAATTTTGATTCTGTTGTAGGCCTTATGAAGAATGCAGTTTCAGTAGGTATACCCGTATCTACTGGGCACGATTTCTTTGAAGATATTGAAGCAAGGTTTGTTAAGATAGAAAGACAAGTCTGTCCTACTGGCATTGCTCAGATAGACACAAAAGATATTCTTAATGGTGGCCTTGGGCGCGGCGAGTTAGCTTGTATAGTTGCAAACACAGGCGTCGGAAAGAGTCACTTCCTTGTAGAGATGGGAGCTGCAGCACTAAAGCGTGGAAAGAATGTAATTCATTATACTTTTGAACTTTCTGAGACTTCTGTTGGTCTACGTTATGACTCTAATCTATGCGGCATACCCAGCAACGAAGTTCAAGATAACAAAGAAATAGTAATGAAGCGCTATTCTGATAAGGACTTAGGAAGATTAATAATAAAAGAATACCCAACTGGCTCTTGCACAATCAATATGATGAGAAATCATATTGAAAAGTTATCTCTAAAAGATTTTAAACCAAGTCTAATAGTTATAGACTACGCAGACATTATGAAAAGCTCAAAAGCATACGACTCATTGCGACATGAACTAAAGTTAGTATACGAAGAGCTAAGAAACCTTGCAATGGAGCTCAACATACCAATCTGGACTGCTTCACAAAGCAATAAAGACGGTTCAAACTCAAATGTTGTAGGACTAGAGAATATGGGTGAATCATACGCAAAAGCACAGATTTGTGACGTTGTTCTTACTATCTCGCGCAAGCCAGAAGAGAAAGAAAGTGGTCAGGCAAGATTATTTGTTGCCAAAAACAGAGCAGGAAGAGACGGAATGTTGTTTCCTATACATATTGACACAGCATGTTCAAAGTTTAAAGTGCTATCAGATTCGTCCATGACGTTTGATGAAGTTAATAAAAACGACAGTCAAAAAATGAAAGAACTTCTAAAGCGCAAGTGGGGCGAAGTCAGTGGAAGTAAGCAATAAAATCATTAATCAAATTCAAAAAACAAGATAAAATAAAACAACACTATAAAGGAAGTAAATGAAAAAAGAAATAACAATTGAAAGTGCTGTTGAAAAATCAAAACAATATTTCAATGGCGATGAATTAGCTGCATCAGTTTTTCATATAAAGTATGCCCTTACTGACAAAGAAGGAAATTTACAAGAAGAAACACCTGACGATATGCACCATCGCATGGCTAAAGAATTCGCCAGGATAGAGTCAAACTACCCAAACCCACTTTCAGAAAAAGAAATCTATGATCTATTCTCGTCTTGGGAGGTAGTCCCACAAGGGTCACCCATGTCAGGAGTAGGGAACCCATATCAAATACAGTCACTTTCTAACTGTTTTGTAATCGACAGTCCTGCTGATAGTTATGCTGGAATTCTTCATACAGATCAACAGCAAGTTCAAATCATGAAACGCAGAGGCGGAGTAGGATTTGATATCTCTAATATTCGCCCAAAGGGTCTCGCAACATCAAATGCAGCTCGCACAACAGATGGGATTGGTATCTTTATGGAACGATTCTCTAACTCTACAAGAGAGGTAGCACAGGGCGGCAGACGTGGTGCGCTAATGCTCTCTGTAGACTGCAGACATCCTGAGATTGAAACATTCATTAATATAAAGCGTGATCTTACAAAAGTGACCGGAGCAAACATATCTGTTAGACTAAATAATGAATTTATGAATGCTGTAAAGAATGACGATGAATACCAACTTCAGTGGCCTGTAGAATCAGCAAACCCTGAAATAACAAAAATAGTAAGAGCTACTGAAATATGGGATAAAATAATAGACTCAGCTCATAAAATGGCAGAACCTGGAATATTTTTCTGGGACACCGTAATAGACAACTCAATTCCAGACTGCTATGCTGATCTTGGTTTTAAGACAGTCAGCAGCAACCCTTGCGGAGAAATCGTTCTATCAGCAAAAGACAGCTGCCGACTCATGGTGGTTAATCTCGCCAAGTTTGTTCAAAAGCCATTTACACAACATGCTAGATTTAACTGGCCGAAGTTTGCCTCTGCAGTCCAAAAAGCACAAAGACTTATGGATGATCTTGTTGACTTAGAGATAGAACAAGTAGACAAGATAATAAACAAAATACAAAACGATCCAGAAGACGAAAGTGTTAAAAGAATTGAACTAGAGCTATGGGAAGGTATTAAAGAACAAGCATTAAATGGACGTAGGACAGGGTTAGGAGTAACGGCAGTAGGTGATACACTCGCAATGCTTAATCAGAAGTATGGTTCAGATGAGTCCGTAGAGACAATTGAAGAAATCTATAAATATCTCGGAATAAACTCACATATTTCATCATGTATAATGGCAGGTGAAAGAGGAACTTTCCCAGCATTCAGTCATGAAAGAGAGAGAGGTCATCAATATCTAAACAGACTTCTTAGTGAAGACGAAGGGCTTTCTGAACTCTATAATCAGAATGGTCGAAGAAACATTGCTCTTACAACAACTGCCCCTGCTGGTTCTGTCTCAACATTAACTCAAACAACTTCAGGTATTGAGCCTGCTTTTATGCTCAAATACACACGACGCAGAAAAATAGCACATTCAGAAAACATAGAAGCTAACTTTATAGATGAGTTAGGTGACAAGTGGGTAGAGTATGATGTTCATCATCACGGCGTTCAGCAGTGGATGGATGTCACTGGCAACAAAAATATTGAAGATTCACCATATTGGGGATCTACTGCAAATGATCTTGACTGGAAACAAAGAGTAAAAATTCAAGCTGTTGCTCAAAAATGGATTGACCACAGTATCTCTTCAACTTGCAACTTGCCAGAAGATGCAACTCAAGAAGATGTTAGGGAGATCTACGAGGCGGCCTGGGAGTCTGGTTGCAAAGGATTCACTGTATATCGTGAAGGTTCAAGATCAGGAGTATTAATTGACAAGTCAAAGCTAAAAGAAGAGAATACTTTTGAGCCACACAATGCTCCAAAGAGACCAACTGAGCTCGAATGTGACATTCATCATGCTTCAATACAAGGAGAACAGTGGACAATATTAGTTGGATTAATGAATGGTAGACCCTACGAATTGTTAGGCGGATTATCTGAGTATGTTACAATACCGACAAAATATAAGACCGGAAAGATTGTAAAGCACCAACGAAAGTCTATGAATAGCATTTATGATCTTCACTTTGGTGAACCTAATGAAAAAGTAATAGTAAAAAACATTGTTAAATTGTTTGATAATCCAAACTACGCTTCTTTTACAAGAGTTATTTCACTTGGTCTACGTCATGGTGCCCAAGTTCACTACATGGTGGAACAACTACAGAAAGACAGAGATGCTGACATGTCAAGTTTCTCAAAAGTAATCGCAAGAACTCTAAAAAGATACATTCAAGATGGAACAAAATCATCAGAAAGAAAATGCTCTAACTGTAGCGCAGAGGGAACACTAGTCTTCCAAGAAGGTTGTGTATCATGCACCGCTTGTTCAATGTCTAAGTGTGGCTGACTTTTAAACACTTAAGAAAAATAACATATAATATAACATACAAAAAAGAGGAAGAGTATAATGAAGTGGGTAAGTAAAGTTTCACCATTAATTCGTGAACTAGAACTAAGAAAGTCTCCTGTAATAATCAGGGTAAACAAGTTTGATGAAGATTCTGCTACATCTTTTCAAAACGAGGTAGCAAGAGCTCATAGCACTGGACAAAAAGTAATTCCAGTTGTAATTTCATCATATGGTGGTCAAGTATACTCGCTAATGACAATGATCTCGGCAATCAAACATTCAGATATTCCTGTTGCAACAATTGTTGAAGGAAAGGCGATGAGCTGTGGTGCAATTCTATTTAGTTGCGGCGCAGATGGAATGAGATACATGGATCCAGATGCAACAGTTATGATTCACGATGTAAGTTCAATGTCATTTGGCAAGAACGAAGAGACAAAAGCATCTGCAGAGGAATCAGACAGGCTTAATAAGAAAATATTTGAAATGATGGCAACTAATTGTGGCAAAAAGAAGTCACATTTTCTTGACGAAGTTCACGAGAGAGGACACGCTGATTGGTTTTTAACAGCTGAAGATGCAAAAAAGCATGGTCTTGCAAATCACTTGCGAGTCCCAACAATGACAATTAGCGTTGATGTTAGCATCGACTTTGAATAGTAATAGACAATAAAAGGAGCCATCATGGCAGTTAAAGAGAAAGTAGAAGAGTTCGTATCAAAGTACATGAGAATTGAAAATGAAAAAAGCATGTTAGCAGACGATCAAAAAGAACTATTTGCTGAATACAAAGATCAGATGGATCTTAAAGCATTGCGTGCAGCTATACAAATTGCTAAAATTAAGATTAGGCTCGGAAAGAGCGAAGGCGAGCTAGATAGCATGCTTGAAACTGTAGAGAATAAATTCGGCATGTAAAGAGAAAATATATTATGCCAGCCTCATAACGCTACTGACAAAAGTAAATAAGCGTGTTGAGGCTGGCATAATAGTATGCAATGAAAATAAAATCATTTTTAGATGATGTAAAAGAGAAGAAAAATGGACAAAGTATTTTATAACAAAAGCTCATCAGACTCACTTGGGTGGACTCCTGAATGGTTCAATGTAGAGTATTTCGATGACAATCTAGTAAAGGCTATCAAGGCCTGGCAAAAAGAAAACGGCCTAAAAGCTGACGGTCTATGTGGACCAGGAACTTTCAGACGTGTCTTTACTGAACGCGAAGACAAAATTCATAATCATATGCCACAAGTCTTTAGTAATCAAATGATCACAGAGCAAGGATCGAAACAAAAGTACATAGTTCACAATGGAAACTTTTTTGAGATTGACTGGCCTATGGTAACTTTATGGAGTGAGTCTGGTGGGTATGAGGCAGTAAGTGGCTCGTATTACAACTATTCAGGAAAGCCAGACAGAAAGCCATCATTCTTTGTAAATCACTGGGATGTGTGTCTATCATCAGAGTCATGTCATAAAATTCTTAAAAAGAGAAACATTTCAGTTCATTTTATGATTGACAATGACGGACGTATTTTCCAAACTATGGATACACAGCATGGAGCCTGGCACGCCGGTGGCTCAAAGTGGAACCATAAATCAGTTGGTGTAGAAATATCAAATGCCTATTACCTAAAACACCAAGACTGGTATGAGCGCAAAGGATTCGGCCCAAGGCCAATAATCAATGATGCGTATGCACACGGCGCCAAACTTGAATCTCACCTTGGATTCTACGATGTACAGCAGGAGGCCCTTGTTGCTTTATGGGCCGCTATCCATAAGGCTATAGGTATACCACTTGAAGTACCAACAGATGACAACGGTGTCCTCACGACAAAGGTCGACAGCAAGTCTGCAAGAGGAACTTTTAAAGGATTCATTAACCATTATAATCTAACAAAAAGAAAGATTGATTGTGCTGGTCTTGACCTTGTAAAAATACGAGATCAGGCAAAAAAGAAGTAATTATCATTGTTAGCGTCATCTTTTTATGATATAGAGACATATTTAATACAAACAAATAACAATACTTTGTCATAAAAGGTTGAACTAGAATGAAACTTGTACTTGAAAATTTGAGAAAGCTTAAAAATGAGGCAAAAAAGCTAATTTGCCCAGAACCGACACAAGATCTAGAATTAAATACTAAAAATAGAAATGCCGCTATTAAGGCAGACTATATTCAGTATGGACCACTAAATCTAACCGATGAAGAATATTGGGAAAGAGCTGCTGAACACTGGAACACTGAGCCTGAAGTCGCTAAAGAGTCTAAATGTTATAATTGCGTTGCATTTGATATATCTCCTAACATGCAAGACTGTATGCCAGGATCAATTATGAAGCAAGAGGAAATAGAAATTGCAATTGAAAACAACAAGCCTTGGGAGACTTTAGGTTATTGTTGGATGCATAGTTTTAAATGTCACAGTGATAGAACGTGTTATACGTGGGCTGCTGGCGGTCCTATTACTGAAGATAAAATTTCTGCCGATTGGCAAGAAAAAAACACCAGTATTAAAGAGAATATAAAAAACGAAAAAACCTCCAAAGACATCGGCAATACTGCTATAACGGAAACATTCTTACGTCACGTAATACAGATAATTCTTACTGAAAAAAGAGACCCAACTGGTGGCTCTTATTACGATGAAACTTATCAAACTGGAACAATTAAAAACCTTCATCTGGACAAACCTATAAAGGCTCTCCCAAGCACTCACAAAAGAGTAAATGGGAAAGATGTCCCAGTGAACAAACAAATAATAGACTATCTCAGAGACATGGGACTATTAGTCTGATTGAACAAAACTCTTAATAACATCACAAGTTAATTAGACATAGGAATAAAAATGCCAGAAGGCCCAGAAGTAAAAAGAATAGCAGAACTATTAGCTGAAAAAGTATCTTCAAAAAAATTAACAAAAATAGAGATACTGTCAGGTAGATACGAAAAAAAGTTGCCCGAAGGATATGAACAGTTTCAGAATGTTCTACCTATCAATGTCGTCGGCGCTGGGTGCACAGGTAAATTTATTTTTATTATTCTTGAAGGCGGATCATCTATCTGGAATTCACTTGGTATGACCGGATATTGGTCAGAGACTAAATCAAAGCATGCCAGAGTGGCAATTCATCTAGACAATGATATTTTGTATTTTAATGATACAAGAAACTTTGGAACAATAAAGTTTGTAGGTGATAAAAAAGAACTAATTAATAAACTTGAGTCTCTCGGGCCAGACATGATGACGTCTAATATAACTGACGAAGAATTAAAGTCAAGACTAATGTTTATGAGATCAGAGAAGACAGTAGCTCAAGCGATCATGGATCAAAACGTTATTTCCGGAGTAGGGAACTACATTAAAAGTGAAGCTCTGTATAGAGCGAGAATATCTCCTAACAGGCTTATAAAAGATCTTAAAGATGAAGAGTTCGTGGCTTTAAATACATCTATAAAATTTATTATGGCAAAAAGTTCACAGCTAAAATCAAAGATGCTGATGAGCGACTTTGATAACTACACTGATTCAAAGTATAATATAGAGATGACGGTATATTCGCAGAAAGAAGATATTTATGGACATGAGGTTATTAAAGAAAAAACCAAAGATGGTAGAAATACATATTGGGTGCCTCAAGTACAAAAGTGAGTAAACATGTGTGGGATAATTGGTGTAATTGGTGATGATCATGCTGAGAAAACATTAGTAGATGGACTAAAGAAGTTAGAGTATCGGGGCTATGACTCTGCTGGAATATCAGTAATAAGAAACGGCAAATTCAAAACAATAAAAGCAACTGGGCACGTTTCAGAGCTTGACAAAAAAGTTGGAAATAAAAAGTCAAAAATAGGGATTGGACATACTCGCTGGGCAACTCACGGCGAAGTATCAGAGATAAACTCACACCCGCACGTCTCAACTAACAAAAAAATAATGGTCGTTCACAACGGTATTATTGACAACTATGATTTATTGAAAACATCTCTTAAAAAAGAAGGGAAAGTCTTCAAAACTCAAACTGACTCTGAGGTTATCCCAAATTTAATAGAGAAATACTATACAGATGATCCACTTGCTGCTGTAAAATCTGCTTTGGCAGACATTGAGGGGACTTACGGTGTTGCCGTTATGTTTGCAGATAATCCAAATATAATAATAGCTGCAAAAATGGGCTCTCCTATTATCTTAGGCTTAGGGGATAATAAAAATTATATATCATCTGACACACTTGCTCTAGTTCGTCATACAAACAGGGTTATTCATTTAGAAGATGGCGAAATAGCAGTAGTTACAAAAGAAAATGTTGATATACTAGACGCATTTGACAGTGCAATAAAAGAGTCAAATGTCGAAATAATAGATGACGCTGACAAAGACATAGCTCTAGCAGACCTCGGTTTTCCAAACTACATGATAAAAGAGATATTTGAGCAACCAGAGTCAATTAGGCGGTGCCTGGCAGGAAGGCTTGATAAAAAAAATGGCAATACTTTGCTATCTGGGCTCAATCTTGAAAGAGGAGAATTATCAAGTTTATCAAGAGTTTGTTTTGTTGCTTGTGGAACGTCACTGCACGCTGCAACTATTGTAAGTAGAATGATTGAGGAATTTTGTAAAGTTCCATCGAGAGCATACTCTGCATCAGACATTATAGACACAAACCCAATAATTGGAAAGAATGAAATGTGGTTTGCAATATCACAATCTGGTGAAACATTCGACACACTTCAGGCAATCAGAGAAGTCTCTCTAAAGGCATCAAGTATAAAGGGTATAATAAACGTTCCTGGTTCTACAATTGCGAGGGAATGTGGATCAGGAGTTTATATTCACAGTGGTAGAGAGATATCTGTCGCATCAACAAAGGCATTCACGTCACAACTTACAGCTCTGTCAATGTTCTCACTAAAACTAGCAAGAAGCAAATATCTAACACATTCACAAGGAAAGCAATTTTTAGAAGAATTGTGTGAAATACCAGAAAAGATTGAATCAGTCCTTAGACAACAAGACCCAATAAAGCAAGCGGCATTAAAAATAAAAGATGCAAAAAATGTAATGTTTATAGGGCGAGGAATGAGTGAGTATGTGGCAAAAGAAGGCGCTCTTAAATTAAAAGAAATATCTTACATACCAAGTGATGCATACAGCGGTGCAGAATTAAAACATGGCCCAATTGCAATGCTATCTCAGGGAATTCCTGTAATTGCTGTCATTCCTGAAGATGACGCATACGAAAGAACACTGTCAAATATACACGAGGCAAAGGCAAGAGGATCATTTATAATTACCGTTGGTAGCGATAGCAAAGAAGTCAAGTCAATATCTGACATTAACATTCCGGTCCCACTAACATCAAAGTTCTTGTCTCCTTTCCTGACTATCATACCAATGCAACTAATAGCATACTATACAACGCTTGAGCTCGGTCATAATGTAGACAAACCACGTAACCTTGCAAAAAGTGTCACAGTTGGTTAAAAATAATAAACAATAGTCGTTCATAATATAAAATAATAATATCTAACTAACAAGAGGTTGATATGAAAAAAGCATATAATTTAGACGACAACGTAATCTCTGAGATTGCAAGACTTTTACAAGTAGCACTACTTACTGGGACTGACATCATTGACAATCTACGAACAATCAGAGTAGAGCGATCAGATGACTCAATGACACTTCACAAGAAGTACATTAATTCACAAACAGAGAACATTGAACGCATGCTATCTGAGGCTGCTAAACTATCACAAGAAGATGTAATCAATGTCACTGACACTGACGACGATTGCCTACTTAACAAATGAAAGACAAGCTAGATAAAATATTTGAACTTCGTGAGGAGTTCATGTCTGACGTAAACAAGTATGCAAAAGTCTACCCTGAAGGGTGGCCTATTGACTTGTCAAAAAAGTCTTCTCAACAGCAAATCAGAGAGATAACACTCAGAGGAGTTGAAGAGATTTTTGAGGCACTACAACTTCTAAAAAACACAAAAGATCACAAATTGACCGATGATCCTGCTGTCGATAGAGATCATTTTTTAGAAGAATTTGTAGATGCTCAGAATTATTTCATAAGTCTATTAATACTATCAGGCTATTCAGTTGATGATTTCTTTAATGCTTATGTTAGAAAGCATGACATCATTGTAAATAGAATAAAGAACAAATACTAAAATTGTAAAATCATTTATTCTATGTTATAATAGTAGTATACAGGAACATAAGTGAAAAAAAATCATAATAAGTCATCGTCTACTCTTTTACATATGTTTGAATCTCAAAATGAGTTTTCAAGTTTATTTTTTGATAAGGATTCACTAACAAACGAAGAAAAACAAGAGCTTACAAAATCATTTACACTAGCACTACACAGTGAAGCTTCTGGTATAATCGACTCTATTAATTTTAAAGATCATAGATTAGTAAAAAAAGAAGTAGACAGAAATAAGCTTTTGTTTAAGTCAATTGACTCATTCAGATACATGTTAGCAATTATGAATCTTTGGGATTTTTCTCAAGAAGATTTTATAGCAGCTTTTCATAGCAAAGATTTGTTTCTAAATATGCGACATGAGTTTGAAGGAAATCCTTGGAAACCAGAACAACCAGTAGTGCTGTTTGATATTGACGACGTTCTAAATGAGTTCAGGGCTACATTCACACAATGGTTACATGATGAACATGGTGTTTACGTTGATCCTGATTCAACTGAGTATTACTCTACTAAGGAAGTAAAGGCAGCCGGCTTGTCTCCTGATGGAACATTCCAGCAGTTTGTTGCTGAAGGTGGTTTAATGACTATTACATCTAATCAAAAGATGATAAATATTGCAAACAAGCTATATGACAAAGGAGTGTTTGTACAGTTGATTACAGCACGTCCTGCTGATAATCTTAAATGCAAGTATGACACGTATCGCTGGGCAAAGGATTCAGGTATCAAATGCAGTCATATCGATTTCTCGCCTGAAAAATACAGATGGTTATTAACTCAAGACTATTTTCATAGCGACGTCGTACTTTGCGCTCTAGATGATTCAGAAAAGCATTCAATGGAATACGCAAAACATGGAATATCAGTCTTGTCACCACGCACATCTTACAATAAAGCGTTACAAGACGTTCAGGGTGTGACTATTTATGATGATACTGAACAAGCATATGAAGAGATATTAAAAAAATTAGAGGACTTTAATAGAAAATGAAAGAAGTAACAACATTAAAACTTGAGTATGTATGGATCGGCCTAAATGGTTTCCATGGTGAAACGTGGACTCTACGATCTAAATTAAAAGTTCACCAGCTTACAACCGAAGATGTAGCGCTTTTGGCTAAGGGCGATGTTTCTTCACTTCCAACATGGTCATTCGACGGTTCATCTACAGGACAAGCAACTGGTGATAATAGCGATTGCATTCTTTTACCAGTAAGAGCTGTAACAGATACAGTAAGAAATGATGGAAAGTCTGTAATTGTGCTTTGTGAAGTGCTAAACCCAGACGGAACACCTCACGTTACAAATCATCGTCATACACTTGTAGAAAATGAAATTGCCAATATGTCGCTTGAAGCAGGGTTTGGTCTAGAGCAAGAATACTCTATAACAGAGAACGGCCGTCCACTTGGGTTCCCAACCGGTGGATACCCATACCCACAAGGACCATATTATTGTTCTGCTGGAGCGGATAGATGCTTTGGTAGAGAGATATCAGAAGAACTTGTCGACGCGTGTATTAATGCAGGAATTCATATCACTGGAACAAATGTAGAGGTAAAACCTGGTCAACATGAGTATCAAGTAGGCGGTCCAAATGTAGGCCCAACACTAGTATCAGACGAAATCTGGTTATCACGTTGGATACTATTAAAAATTGCAGAAAAGCATGGTCTTGCTGTTACTTTCGAAGCAAAGCCTGTTATGGGAGACTGGAATGGCGCAGGGCTGCATCATAACGTCTCTACTAAAGAACTTCGTGAAAGCGGAACAGAAGAGAAATTCAAAGCAATAATGGACAGACTTGCTCTAAATCACAAAGAAGACATGAAAGTATACGGTGCCGATAATCATCTTAGAATGACAGGCGATCTAGAGACTTCTTCAAAGGATGAGTTTTCTTGGGGGGTGTCTGATAGAGGATGTAGTGTAAGAATCCCAATTCAAACTATACAGAACAATTGGTGTGGTTACTTTGAAGACCGCAGACCCGCCTCAAGTATTGATCCATATCAAACAACAAATGCTATTCTTAAGTCACTTGTTACGACAAACAAATAATTAAAATACGGGTGTCTAAAGATACCAATTAATAAAATGGTGAGCAGATGGATGATTTGATATGGATGTACCCAAATGGTGATGTAATTGATCACAAAGATATGCTTGTAAAGATCAAAGAACATACAAATCAAGGCGGCGGGATCTACATCGGCACTGACTCACACATGGACAAAGATAAATTTATATTTGCAACAGTAATTTGTATGCACAACGAAGAAAAAAGAAATGGTGGAACATATTTCTACAACAAAGAAAGAATAAAAGTTGGTAAGTTCGGTTCTCTTGTTAATAGAATTCTTCATGAAGTAAATAAGTCAGTTGAAATAGGTTTATCATTACGTGAAAAAAACGTAGAGAATATAGAACTTCACATAGACGCCTCTGCACCAGATGCTGGAAACGCAACAAGCCGTTTCAGTGATATGCTGTCTGGGTTTGCAAAAGGTGCTGGCTTCAAAATTAAAGTTAAGCCAGACGCATGGTCGTCATCATCAATAGCTGACAGACACGCTAAATAAAAACAAGCGCTGAATATTATTATTATTTAGCTAAATTTTACATTGAACTTATTGACACTCAATAGTATAATCATTAATACATTTTGGTGAATAGCTTGAAGACATGTCTAGTGACAGGTGGTTGTGGTTTTATTGGGTCTGCACTAGTAAAACAATTAGTCAGACAAAACATAGAAGTGTATGTCGTTGACGATTTATCATCTGGCAACATATTGAATCTAGAAAACATAGATTGTAAAATATTTACTGAAAACTTTGATAATCAAAAAATAATACAACTTATAAAAGAAAAAAAGTTTGATACTGTTTTTCATCTAGCTGCAATTCCAAGCGTAAAATACTCAGTAGAGTATCCAGCTCTAACAACAGAAATAAACATAGCCTCTACATTAAGACTATTTGAAGCGTCAATAGGAAATGTAAACAGGATAGTTTTTTCTTCATCTGCTGCCGTATATGGTGACAAATACGAACACGAAATAGCGTCTACATACGATAAGCACCCAATAACTCCGTATGCATGGCAAAAATCTGCCATCGAAGATATATCGAAAATATTTTGTAATCTTTATGACATTGACATAGTGTCATTACGCTACTTTAATGTATACGGCCCAGGACAAGACGGCAGTTCACAATATTCTTCAGTTATATCAACGTGGCTTCATTGTATTGAAAACAATATTCCGCTAACCCTAGACGGTGACGGAACACAGTCAAGAGACTACGTCTATATTGATGACGTCGTCAGAGCAAATATTGTAGTTGCTAATCACAGTGAACAATTTAAAGGTATTTCGTATAATATCTCATCTGGCGTTCCAACAACAAATAATAAAGTTTTGGAATATTTTTATGATTATTTTGGTAAAATTAACGTGAAGAAAGCACCACCAAGAAAAGGAGACATTAAATTGTCATTAGGTAATTCGTCAAGAATAAAATCACATTTAAGTTTTTCAACAGAAACATGTTTTAATGAAGGTATCGAAGAGACATTAAATAGTCTCGACAGTAAAAAGGAAATAAAATGAACAGAAATACATACAGCTACTCTTACGATGACGTATACTTGATACCACAATACTCAGAGATAAGTTCAAGATCATCAGTAGACACAACAACTCAATTAGGCGATTTTCATCTAAGAACACCAATAATGTCTGCAAACATGGATACAATCACTGGTACAGAAATGGCCATCTCTATGTTTAAATCAGGTGGTGTTGGAGCTCTTCATAGATTCATGTCAATTAATGAAAACTTAGAGGACTATAATATAGTAAGAGTAAGCGGCGCAGATTGTTTCGTTTCCGTAGGTGTAAATGATCATAGCAAATTAAGATTTGACTCACTATATTCTTCAGGCGCTCGCCATTTTGTAGTTGACATAGCCCACGGTCACTCAGAGATGATGAAAAAAATGCTTAAGTGGATTAAAACAAACTATACCGATACATTTGTTATAGCTGGAAATGTTGCAACTCCACAAGCTGTTTTTGATCTAAACGACTGGGGAGCAGACAGCATCAAAGTTGGAATATCAAATGGAAGCGCATGCAGCACAAATATCGTCACAGGGCACGGAGTTCCTCAGTTTACTGCTGTTCTAGATTGTTCATACGCTGCTGATCAATGTGGTACTCATATCATTGCAGATGGTGGTATAAAGACATCTGGTGATATCGTGAAGGCACTTACTGCTGGTGCCGACCTTGTAATGATTGGTTCACTTTTGAGTGGAACAGATGAAACACCTGGCAAGTTTATTGAGACAAGTGCAGGAAAAGTAAAAGAATACAGAGGAATGGCATCTTCAGCGGCAATGTCGAACAGGCCCGATAAAAACAAGTTGTTCACTCCTACTGCAGAAGGTGTTAAAACACTAGTATCAGCGAAAGGATCAGCAATAGATATCGTTAATGACTTGACAAAAGGTCTGAAGAGCGGAATGTCATACTGTAATGCGTTTAACATCTGCGACATAAATATAAAGGCGAAATGGGGAATTCGAACTATGTCTGGTCTAAATGACGGAAAACCACATATCTTGGGCTCAACTGTATGAAAGAAAAAAATAACCCAAGCTTCATAATATACTGTGGACCAATGTTTGGCTCTAAGACATCGCGTCTTTTGACAAGGCTTGATCGACTGTCTTATCAAAAGAAAAAATTCATAACATTTAAGCCAGATATTGATTCTCGATACAACAAGCACCACATTACTACACACTTAGGTGCAAAAGTGAAGGCAATTTGTGTAAAAGACGGTAATAGCATGATAGAATATATACAGGAGATGCATGCTGTAATAGCCGTAGACGAGGCATTTATGATCCCTGGAGCTGCTGATGTTTTAATAGGTCAGTATAGAAAAGGAAAGACAATATTAATATCTTCGCTAGACATGTCTGCAACTTTACAACCGTTCGAAGAAATGGAAAAAATGTATAGATGGGCAACAAGAATTGAGAAATGCCCTGCAGTGTGCACTAAATGCGAAAAAGATGCCTACTACACAATTAAGAAAACAAGTTCAAGCAGTGAAATAGAAGTCGGTGGCTCTGAGCTCTACGAGCCAAGATGTTTTAAGCATAATAAATTTATTGAAAAGGGAAGATAATGGGAAAACCAAACCCAAATGAAGTCGAAATTGTAATATACCACGCAAATTGTAGTGATGGCTTCGGAGCAGCTTGGGCTGCATGGAAATTGCTCGGATCAAAAGCAAAATATATTGCATGCAAACATGGGTCACCACCACCAGATGTAACTGGAAAGAATGTAGCAATATGTGATTTTAGTTTTAATAACGAAACAACAAAGAAGATGATTCAGGACGCAAACTCACTTGTAATTCTTGATCACCATAAGTCTGCAGTTGTAGAGCTACACGATATACCAGAAGCTATTTTTGACATGAATCATTCAGGCGCTGTAATTACATGGAAGTATTTCCACCCTGGAAAAGAGCCACCTAAGTTGTTAAAGCTAATTGAAGACCGTGATCTCTGGAAGTGGGAAGTCTCTTATTCAAAAGAATTTAGTGCTTATTTTGACATGGTTCCCTTTGAGTTTGAAGAGTTCTCTAAGTTCGAAGATGAATCTGTAATTGAATCTGCAATGAAACAAGGCGCAATAATTTTAGCATACAGCAAGACTGTTGTAAAGAAAATCGCAGACAAGGCTAAGCGACGAGTTTTTAACGGTAAAAGAGCGTATGTTGTGAACTCATCACACTGGATGTCAGAAATCGGTTCAAGGTTAGCCCCTGATTGTGATGTAGCAGTGATCTGGTTTTATGATCACGAACAGCGCAATATTAAGGTGAGTCTACGGGCACATCATGACAACATAGATGTTTCAGAATTCGCAAAAGAATACGGTGGCGGCGGTCATGCTAAGGCAGCTGGGTTCTCGCTCCCAGGTGATACTGTTGTTGATGATCTATTTGATATCGTAGAGGAGAAAGTAGATACAACTGCTGCAAAAGAAGAACTGAACAAGATCAAAGTGCAACTTGAAGAAGCCGGTGATACAGTAAAGGCAGCTGCAGTTGAAGCAGTCACTGCGCTATTAAGCGAAGTTGAAGACGATACTTTTGATGTTATAACGGAGACAGCTCAAAATGAATAATAAAAAATATAAAACACTTGTTATTGACCCACCGTGGTCAGAAGTTGGCGGCGGAAAAATTAAAAGAGGCGCACAAAAACACTATTCAGTGATGAAGACGCCTGCAATAATAGCAACTATAGCTCAATCAGAGCCATTTAGACATATTAATGAAGACGCACATCTCTATCTATGGGTAACAAACAGTTTTTTACAAGACGGATTAAAGGTAATGGAAGCCCTTGGCTTTACTTATAAGACTAACTGGGTATGGGTTAAAGATAGATTCGGACTCGGACAATATCACCGTGGGCAGCACGAATTAGTCTTGTTTGGGACTCGCGGAAAAGGATATAACGTGAAGACTGCTACAAAATCAATTCCTTCCATTATACCTGCCAAGCGAAGAGCTCATTCACAGAAACCAGAAGAGTTCTACGACATGGTTGAAAACAGATCTATCGGCCCATACATTGACATGTTCCATCGCGGAAAACCACGAAACATTCAATGGGACGTCTGGGGAAACGAGGCAATTCAAGAAGATGACAAAGAAGAATCAAAAAATAATTCTTAAAGCTATCCGTGAGGCGGCGTCTAACCTAACTGGGATGCTTCCAGATTCATCGAGACATCCTAAAGGCCGGAATCCATACGCACACATACCAAAAGTAATAGCAACAATTCTTGGGTCGTCATATAAAGAACTAGATGATGAATATTTTGAAACAGTGATGGTAATAATAAAACACTGTGAGGAGAATCCATTTTGAGCGACAATAAATACAAAAGACCAAGTTGGGACAAAGTATGGATGAAGACTGCGCATATAATCGCATCACGTTCAACAGATCAAAGACACAAAGTAGGCGCCGTAATAGTAACAGACGACAATACACAAATTCTTGCTCTTGGGTATAATGGAGATCATAAAAATGGTCCAAACGAGGCAGAGTCTGATAAAGCAGGTATGTCTGGGTTTCTACACGCTGAAGTCAATGCTCTTCTAAAAATGGATTTTAACAATCCAAAGAAGAAAACAATGTATGTTACACTCAGTTGTTGTAGAATGTGTAGTAAAGCAATAATTAATTCAAAAATAGATAAAGTAGTTTATTACAAAGAATATAGAGACACGTCTGGGCTAGAATTACTACGGAAGTCAGGAATAGAAGTTGAACAATTTACTGATATTTACGATGAAACGTAATATTTAATAAATAAGAAGTGGGATAAAATGCGTTTAAGTTCAGACAACATTATGGAAATTATCAAAAACGAGACTTTAAATATAGTTGAAAACACTATAAGCGAGCTCGATGATTTAGAAAAACTGACTGACATGTTAACAGTAATGAACAGTGAAACAAGAGAGAAATTCACAATCCAGGGCTCAGGTGATGATGTCGTAACACTACTATCTGCAATGGGAGGAGAACCTTTCGACGTAACGAAAGAAGAATTTCAGAAAAATTATATTCTTCCAAAAGACGCCTCCAGCGACGATGATGAACAGATACATGGTGATAAAGATAGTAATAGTAAAGAAGTCTATGAATCACTTACTAAATTAAGAACTCTTGTAAAAGAGGCGATGGGACTATAATGAAAAACAATAAAATAAAAAAAATCATAAGTGATTCATTAGGGATTACAAAAAAAGCTCAAAGATTAGATGAATCATTTGTTGCAAGCAAAAAGTCATACAAATTAAACACTGACATGCTTTCTGCTAAAAACAAAGAAAATCACTTTGGCATATACCAAGGGTATGTAGATGTATTCAACAGAGCTTCAGCTGAACTAGACACTTTAGAGCGTTCAACCTCAAACCCACTACATTCAGTTTTTAAGATGACAAAAGAGAACGAAGTAGACTCACTAAATTCAGTCTGGCTTCATGAACTTTTCTTTGCTAATGTCGGTGATATACACTCTGAGATCTCAATGAACTCACTTTCTTTTATGAGAATAGAAAGAGACTTCGGATCATTTGATGCCTGGCAAAAAGACTTTATAGCATGCACTTCAGCTACAAAGTCTGGCTGGGCGGTATTAGGATACAATATGTTCCTTAACTCATACATGAACATAGCCGTGGAAGGAAATGCAACTAACGTCCCAATGGGATTCATACCTGTTATAGTAATGGACACACACCAACACGCATACTACAGAGACTATCTTGGTGATGTTAGAACTTACGTAGTCGCTATGATGAAAGAACTCAACTGGGAAGTCATTGAGGCTCGTCTAGCAAAAGTCGACAGCATGATGAACCCACAACAAGCCGAATTAGGACAATAAAAAATGAATTTATCTAAAGACGTCTTAATAAGACTTATCAAAGAAGAGCTCGAAGAGCCAGCTTCCCCGGCTATAGGAACTGCAACAAGACTATCTAAAGTATCTGTAGATGATCAAATAGATAGTTTTCTACTCAACTATGAGATGATTTCTTTAAGAGACGAACCAGAACTAGAAGACGAAGTAGAAGAAATAAACGAGGCGCTAAACACAAGCTCACTTTCAGTGCTTTTTGAAGATGGTGCTGAAGATCTTGGTGATGCTCCTCCTGATGATGTCGGTGAAGCCCCCTCTGAAGAAGAAGACAGCGCTGATACTGACGGCGACAATATGGTCGACGGTGAAGACGTCGAAGTAGACGAACCTGTAGATGACCCTATGCCACTAATTGACATAGATCAGTTCACACAAAGAGTTGCTCGTCTTGCAACTAGACCAGAACATCTTTTAGATCTAGAGAGTGCAATCGTAAACAGGGCACTTAAGTTTCTTGAAGACAACTACACAGATAGTCATGTTGAAAAAGCACAAGAGATCTTAAGTAATAACTTTGACTTTGACTTCAACACAAGATTCGATAACGACCCAGAAGTACTGCCATCAGCAGGAAGTGGAACAGGCGGCGCAGCCGGCGGAGGGCTCGGCGGCGGCGGCGCATAATATGAAACTCACTCGTTCAAAACTAAAACAGATCATTAGAGAGAGCTTGCTTTCTGAAGGTCAAGCTGAAAAGCTGGTTCTTAAGTTTCCAGAGCTACAGCCCGCCTATGATGCTGATGTCAAAAACCCACAATATCTTCAGTGGATTCAGAAGCGAAGAGGTGACGAACCTGTTGATGATATTGTTGGAGTTGTTCAGGCATTTGATACAGCAAAGTCGCGTCTAAAGTCAAAAGGTATGTCTACTGACATTTACTCCTATAAGACGCCTGGCGTTCTTCGTCAGGCACTTGAGGATCTTGGTAGCTCAAAAGGAGTTGAATCTCGACGCCTGAAAGATGAGGAGACAACTTATCTTGGCACTTTCGGCGATTGGGTTGTTGCAATGCCACATACCCGTGAAAGCTCTTGTCAATTAGGAAAAGGCACAACATGGTGCACAGCTGCAACGCAATCACAGAACCTTTTTCTTTCTTATACTGTCTTTAACAATAAAAATATAGTTCTATATTACATTATAAAAAAAGGTGTTGACTCAAGAAAAGATCCAACTGCAAAGCTTTCTGTTGGATTTATGGAAGGACAGCCTGTGATTGATGGTAGATCCGGAGGGCTGTCAGTTGATGCTAACAACAAGGGACTCACATCGGACCGACTTTCACAGATTTTAGGTGATCAGTTTGAACCTATTATGAATGTTATGAAGGCAAACACTGATTTAATTGGTGGCGAACATCCTGCTAAAACACAAATGAAGACAATTTCAAAGTCTAAAGACCCAGATGAGATAAGCTCATACATTCAAGGTCTGGAAGGTGATGCAAAAGATCAGTTCGTTAAACAGGCTTTAAGCGACGAACCAGACACAGAAGTATTAATAAAGCTCTCAAGTGACGATGATGCACGTGTAAGACGTGAAGTAGCAAGTAATCTTTCCACACCGACTGAAGTCTTAGTAGCGCTTTCAAATGATAAGTCTAGCAGAGTCAGATGGGAAGTAGCAGGCAACTCTTCCACACCGAGTGAAGTCTTGACAAAGCTTACAGATGATGAGTCTGACGCAGTTAGAGGTGCTGTGGCAGAAAATCCTTCAACTACACCCGAAGCATTATTAAAACTTTCAAATGACAGATCACAATACATTAGAGTTTCAGTAGCAAAAAATCCTTCAACTATACCCGAAGCCTTAGAGAAACTTTCAGGCGACAAGGTTGAACAAGTTAGGTGGGCAGTAGTAACAAATACTAACATAACACCTGAAATCTTAGTAAAGCTTTCAAGCGACGAGATTAAATTGATTAGATGGGAAGTAGCTAGTAAAGCTCTCACACCACCCGAAGTCTTAGTAAAGCTTTCAAACGATAAAGATGCATACACACGAGCAAGAATAGCAAAAAATCCATACACACCACTCGAAGCCTTAGTAAAACTTTCAAGTGACAAGAACCAACGTACAAGAGCTGCATTAGCAGAAAATCCATTCACACCACTCGAAGCCTTAGTAAAACTTTCAAGTGATGAATTTCCATACGTTAGACGGCTAGTTTCAGAAAACCCAATATACATAGCACATATTAAACAACAAAATAGTCTTCAAGAAAGATGGATGAGAATAGTAGGAATATAAACCATGAAACTAACTAGATCAAAATTAAAACAGATGATTAGAGAAGATGCAGCATTTACTAAAAAGTACGACAACAGTCGAAAACTAAAAGGCAAACAACAAAGTGATCTCCCTGACGCTCTTCAAAAGGCCATTATATCCGCCAAAAATGAAGTCTCTGACACGCATCTTCCAGAAAGCGAAAGTTTCACACCACACATGATGAATGACCCAAAAACGGGTAAATCAACATTAGCAGATACTTATAATAGACATATAGAACTAACAGAGCTTGGCTTTGTTCACGAAAAAACCACAGTTAAGGAATCAAAAATGAAAATCACAAAAAGACAACTAAGACAAATCATCAGAGAGAGTATGTATCAATATCAGAATTCCTCTGAAGATAACACTATAAATAGCTTTCCACCTGAGGCTTTTGGAGGAGGCGGTCCTGACATGATGAGAGATATAGTCATCAACGAGTTTATTAAAGATTTCGAGATGTTAAAGAGCGATTTAGTTTCTGCCATTGGAGAGCTCATGGAACTATCTCCTGAAGATCTTTCTGAATTTCTTACCAACGCCCACGTTAAAGCGTATAGAGCTATGTCATTTGATGAAAAACATGGCAAAGGTAGAGAGGCTAGAATAGGACAGCACATTCTTAAAACTTTAAGGAATCAAAAAGCTGCAAGAAATCAAAAATGAAAATCACAAAAACACAACTTAAGCAGATCATCAAAGAAGAGCTTGAGATAACACAAGAGGGTATACCCGTATGGCAAGGCGAGACAGGAGAGTCCCGTAAAGAGCCAATGACTGAGTATGAGTTATACGCTCATTTCGCGCCGATTGTTAAAAGACTCGGTGCATTTAATGATGATATGAATTATGCTGCTGGTTTAACGGCGTCAAGCGTCGACACCTTGCAACTTTCAGATGAGCTTCAGAATGAGATTAATAAAGCCATATTCAAGCTAGAAGAACTTAGAATAAAAATGGCTCAAGCCATCGAACAAGATCCACACCCTCACATGAGAAGCTAAAGTAGACTAATAAAATAAAAAATAAATTGAAAAAACGCTTGAAAACTTTCAGGCGTTTTCTTTTTCTATACCTATATTTTTTTAAAAAGCGTTATATAATAAACGTATGTCAAAGCTACTTAGTGATATTCATGGAAGAAAAACAGTTCATATAGGGATTAATGCATCTTCACATGCTGGATTTCGTATTCAATGTTTTAAGCATGGTTTGTCAATGCAAGAAGTGTTTGAAGAGTTTGTTGTTCGTATCGCAAGTGAAGAACCTGAATCTATTGCATTTCTTGCAGAATTAAAATCAGACAAAAAACAAAGAATAGTCAAAAAGCTTAAAAGCATCGATGTTGAAAGCATATACGAAATGATAAACGACGAAAGCCCATTTTCAAATGATTAACACAATGAAACAGAAATTAAAAACGCTAAAAAACATAATAAAAGAGAGTCTTCTAAAAGAAGAACTAAACTCTATGGCAGAAGTTGCTAATACTCTGACATTAAAAATGATTAATCTTGAAGCAAGAATAATAACTATAGAACGTGAAAATGAATACATAAAAGCCGACCTTGGAAGTCTATCTATTGCCTATTTTGATCTACTATCATCTAGTCAAATTACTCAAAATAGAGTGAAAGCAACAATACCAGAAGAAGATGATTACCTTAAAAAACTGTTAATGTCATTTAATTCTGAACAAAATGATGATGATTTAATAAATTGATAATATTTAATAAAGATACACTTATTATCGTTTACTAAGGTTACAAATGGATTCAGAAAAAATTGGTGAAAAACTTATAGAGTTCTCACAAAATAAAAACAAATTAAGTCTGATAGATATTATTTTAAGCAGATTAATATCAAGAAAGCTATTAGTTTTTATCACAGCAACTGGTCTAACATGGAAAGCAGATCTATCATCAGATGTCTGGGGAATGATTGCAGTAGTATACATTTCAACACAAGCAGTAATCGATGCAGTTAAAGCATACAAGGGAAACTAAAATGGGCGTCAAAATAGAAAAAAGCGTTTTTGAACAACTAATAAAAAAATTCGTAAATGAACACAACAATTCAAGAACAGCACACAGCACAAGAATAGATCAAATAGCGGGTCCTGAGCTTCCAGTTCTACCAAACGAACATATGCCACTACAGCTATCATCAGAAATGCCAAATGTCGCTGACGATGCGTATATGCCGACAACGACTTCTGCACTTTCAGATGCTGCTGCAACAATAGCTCAAGAAGTTCCAAGCAGTCAAGTTGAATTCTTCTATAATCAGCTTCACAACTTATTAAAAAGAGTTATGGACAGAGAAGAAGAAGCTCGTATACCCATGATGGAGGCAATTCTATTTGAAGCCATTGATGGTATAGAAGATAGCATTGACTCATTTGCCGGAGAAAAAGAAGGCTGGGAAGACGAGGAAGAGGGAATCGACGACGTTGAATTATATGTTGACAAAGATCCAGTTGTTGAAGAAATCACATCTAAGTCTATCGCTCGAGCAATTATTGTCAATGGTCACACTTCAAAAGATGCTATTCACGACAAACAAGACAATATGAACTTAAATGTAGGTGATGTAAAGGACGCTAGTGCAAACTTCGCAAGCTTTGGATACAAAACAAGAAAAGCAACAATCCCTTCAGAATTAGCAAACGAAGTATTTTTTGAAGCCGTTAGAAATGACAAAGAGATCAAAAAAATGTTCTCTGACTACGTAAATACAGGGATAAATCAGTCAATAGCTGCTCTAGACGTAATAAGCGAGCTAACTAAACAGATGTCAGCAGTCTCAGACATCTCAGTAGAAGACGCTTCTGAAATGCACGCTAACACAACTTACGATAAATTAAAGAAGTCAATCACAGAAGAAGACGAGCAGACGATAGAAGAAGTAGTAGATGAGGTGATTAATAACATTAAAAACGGACCTAAAGTACTGACGTTACAGCTACGTGGACTAGAAGGTTCATACGATGTTCCTTCTGAGATGTTTATATCTCACCTTGAAGCTGCAAAGAAGAAGAATGCTCCTGCTGCTATGAGTAAAGAAGTAGCAGATGAAGAGTTTGGCTCTGAAGAAGAGAAAGACCTCGTGGCAGCTGAGACTCTATTTGACGTAGACAGAGCTGAAAAGAGACTTGAAAGTAATCTTGAAAATCAATCAGACTTATTTGGGTTCACCGGAGCAAATGGAATACGTCAGTGGTTCCAGAAACATCCAGAACAAAAGTTTATGACACTCGTTAAGGGTGGTGTAGGTGTCTCAGGAGAAAAGATGTATGATCAAACATATTCTGCTCTCGAAGCTCTTATAATGTCACCTGGTGTAGAAAAGTGGTTAAAGAAAATAGCCAAGAAAACACCAAAGGGTATTAAGCCAGAAGCTGTTGAAAAAGTCATTACAGGAATTGAAGCTATAATAGACGACGTAACAACTGGGTCAGAAGAAATAGACTTCGACAAACTAACCGGAACATCAGCAGGTTGGATAGTCAGAGGCGCATTTGACAAGCTACTCTTAGGTAAGACATTTGGAACTTTCTTTAACAATAGGCGAGACTTTGGACTAGAAGCTGTTTCAAATCTAAATATTGATGACAAAAAGAAGAGAGCTCTCGGAGATATCTTGGCAGGAATTTCAAAAAATCAGCCAGCATTTGATAAAAATGGAACACCTCAAAATAGTTCTGCTAAAAAAGTCCTTACAGCTGGAATCACAATAGAAGAATTTAAAGGTCTACAGGGTCAAATGGATAAAAAAATTCAAGCATACTTTGATGATCACATAACAGATATTAAAGGATACTATAATAAGCAACTTCAAGATGATGGAGCAATAGTTTCTGCATTTGATAGAGCTGTAGTAGACATTAGAGATAATATCGAAGAGATGATGGCAGAAAAAGACGTCAAGACAACACTTGATTCAGAGCGCGAAGAACAGCAACAGTAGAATAAGAAGATAATATGAACAACTACTCACTAAAGCAATTTTTACTAGAAAACGAAGAACAAGTTAGCAATAACTCAAGGCGCACTAATTCTGTTTCTCGTCTGATTGGTGGGATGCAAAAAACAAAACTATTGAATGAAAGCACTGATCAACCAATAGTCCCAAGAGGAACTGACTGGGAACATTTAACTAGCCCAAACAGACTAAGACGAGTATTTGAAATAGAATCACAAATGTCCAGACGGCTTTTTATAAACGATGCTCTTAATCTTGCTGATCAATCATTACATCATATAGAATTAAACATTGTTGCTGCTTATGTATCTGTTGAGATCTATACCGAAGAGTTAAATGATGTTACCGACATGGACTTCGAATATGCGAAAGACATCGATGAAATGTATATAGACGCACTTTTCAGTCACAGTAATAAAACGTCAGGTGACACAGATGAGCTATGGTAGTGTAAATGACACAGTGATGTTTTCAGATGACATTGCTGACTCAGTTCAAATTGAACATCCAAAAAATACAACACGTCTGCAGATTAATAATGATACATTTGACATAGAATCATTACAATATAAAAATAGCAATATAAAAAGTATAAAGGCTTTTGGGAACATAAACTCAATATTATCATTAATGGATCAAGAAGATTTCACTATACAATTGATAGTAAATAATAAATCGAAATGCAAATTTAGCAAAAATGATGTCGAAGAATTACAAATAGACAACATTACTACAAACTGCAGCATAATTATAAACTTAAAGGATCAGAGCAAAAAACTTTTGAATGATCAACGGTGAATTTAGCTATCACTATTCGCAAAGATAGTATCTGCGGAATTAAACTTAACGTGTAAATAACTCAAGACAGGATATAACGTGAAAATAACAAAAACACAACTAAAGAACCTAATCAAAGAAGAAATGATAAGAGTAAGTGAATCTTATGGTATGGATATTGAAACAGGATCTGAGCTTATAGAATTTGCTAAGGCTTACTCATCATTAGGTGGTGCCGTACAAGAGCAAGTAGATTCAATAGTTTCAGCTTACTACAACAGCGGCGAAAATAGTGATGGATTTAAAGAATCCGTATATGAGACAAACCCAAGTGCTATTAGACTTGCTTTTGAAAGACTTTCACGACCACTTAGGATGCTTGAAGGTGAAGAGTCAAATGATATATTACATGCTTTAGAAACAGCAAAAGAAATTTATATGTTAGCCCCTGATCAAAATGAAAATCGTCAAGCACGTGAGATGGAACGATAAAATGAATGAAAAAGAATTAAGAAAGCTTATTAATGAAGTCGCTGCTGAGATAGTCGCAGAGGCAGATGCTGATATGGACGGCACTTCTGATGCTGATGAACTAAGAGCAATTGCAGATGCAATGGGCACTCCAAAAACAGATAGTCAAGAAGTACAAAACTCACTCGATGCAATTTCAGCTAACGAAGTAGGCGGAAAATTATCTTTTGATGAATGGGTAGAGGGACAAGGCGGCAAAGATTCATTCGACTCCCTTACAAATGTCTACGACGCTTGGTTAGCCTACGTAAACCCAGAAAGATACGGTAATGTTTTCGANGATGAAGATCCTGATANNTCATATGACANCGACATGNTCAGCCCAGAAGAAGCCGTCATGTATGAGTCAGCTGAATTCACGTTCGACAAGTTCATGCAAGATATTAATGGACGTGAAGATAAAATATCACAACACAAAAAAGAATTAACTGAAAATGATGGTGATAGCTATGCAAGAACAGTGCAAAAACTATACCAAGAAGACTGGAGAAATTCAGTAAAGTTTAAAGGTAAAAAATAATGGATCACACTTTTAAGTCAGGCAAAAAGCTAGAAACATTTCTAAGAATGCTTGCAGAAGAAAGCGTCAATAAAGTCTACGAAGATTCACTAATCGGTGAAGTCGGCGAAGAAGAAGTTAAAGACGAACCTAAAGCTGCTAAGCCAGCACCAAAAGCAGAACCCGAAGCAGAAGCTGAAGAAGACGCTGAGACTGATCTTGACGATGAGACTGCTGTAAAGAAAGAAGACGATACAGAGGCAGTCCCACCAGGCGAAGACATTACATTCTACATGCTACGTGACAAGCTTAACGTAATTAGATCCGGTAAGTCTTTAAAAGACGCCGACGTAAAGGGTGATCTTCAAGAATATGTTGACAGACTAGAAGATGTTGAAAAAGAAGCATTGTATATTTTCTTAGACAGCATAGGAAAAATAATGTTAGATGAAATATCTGGCACAGAAGCCGAAGAACCTTCTGGACCTATCGACATGAAACACAGCGACGACACCTCACATGACCATGACTCTTCAGAAAAAACAGAGAAACCAGCTCAAGCAAAGCCTGACAACTCTCCTTCAGAAGATGATGCAGCTCCTATAAAAGTTGGTCAACCACAAATTACTGAGCATGTGAGAAAAAGAATCAAAGAACTTATGCGATAAAAAACAATGTTAAAAAACAACAGTGTTAAGAAAAAGAAAATAGGAATAACAATCAGTGCAAGAGCTCTTATGCTCTTGTGGACAAACGGACTAAATCAGAATATTCATTCTTTTTATACTGTAGTTGAAAAATCAGAAAAATATGAGCCTTTCCTTGTTGTTCATTGTAAAAAAGACTCTACAGAAGAATTAAACATAAAGCATTTTAAGACTTTAAATCCGTCAATAAAGATAGTTTTATTTAATGATGTTATTTTAGGAAAAGTAAAACTCGATCTAATTGTAGAATCTGGGCAATCATATGATGGTGTTTTGATTGAAAAAATAAAAGCAAAAAACAAAAACACAAAGTTTGTCACACTGTCATATGGAAATGCATATTTTCTTTTGTCTGAAAAACTCGTTAATGAAAAAGAAGCAGAGACTTCAGCGGCATATGATCACCCAAGAGACGCAGTCTGGGCTTCACCACACTTTAAAGATACTTTTGAATGGCTACAGATATCAAAGCAAGCTCCGTATATTAGAGAAGCGCCTTATGTCTGGACACCTAAGTTCTTAGTTCAATCTATGGACGCTATAGGAGTGACAAAAGAAGATTTTAAACCCACTAAAAAGATGAACGTTGGCGTAATAGAGCCAAATATCAACCTTATTAAGAATTGTATGATCCCAATAGCAGTGATTGAACATCTATACAACAAAAATAAAGACATAATGGGTGACTGCTTTATTTTTAATGCTGACGTAGTTAGAAAGCACAAGATGGCTGACTCATTGTTCTTACATTTGAATTCTATAAAAGGCAAAAAAACAACATTCGAGGGAAGATACAAATTTACAAAAATATTTTCATCTTTTGCTGACATAATGCTATCACATCAACACATGTGTGGGTTAAACTATACATATCTCGAGTCTCTATATCTTGGTATACCACTCGTTCACAACTCTGAGTATTTTCAAGATGCAGGCTACTACTACGAAGGATTCAGCATCTCAGGTGGTTCAAGCGCTCTAGAGTCGGCAATAACTGACAAAGGAAACTTTAGTGAACAGCACAAACTGGCTTCTGCAGAATATTTGTGGAAATACTCACTTGACAATCAGGACAATATAGAAAAATACATAAAATTAATTGACGAAGTAATAGAGTCTTAATCATGATAATTTACGATCTAACTGATTACAAGAAGTTAAACAAAGGAATAGGAAGAGACAAAGTTATAATGGGAGATAAAAGCAGTATAACGTCCACCTATTCAGTCCCGAATTCTAAGATTTTTTTATGGGAAACAATATCATCTGCTAAAGAAGACGCTCAGTTAATATTCGGAAAATATTGTTCAATAGCATCTAATTGCACATTTTTCTTAGGTGGAAATCACATTTATGAAAGAACGTCTACATTTCTTTATAGTGATATAGGCGAGCCAGGCATCATATCAAACGGTAACATAACAATCGGCAACGATGTATGGATAGGTTACGGAGTAACAGTAATGTCAGGAGTTACAATCGGCGATGGCGCAGTCATAGCTGCTAACACCAACGTCGTAAAAGATATAGAACCATACACTATAGTTGGCGGAAACCCAGTCAAACAAATCAAAAAAAGATTTAGTGATGAAGACATTGAGTTTCTACTTGAGCTAAAATGGTGGGACTGGTCAGAAGAAAAGATAGAAGAAAACAAAGAAGCGCTATTTTCAGGTAAATTCAATAGAACAAGTCTTCAAAGTTTATTATAATTCATTATTGGAGACAACAATGGAAAAAAGAAACATAGAGCTACCAAACGGTAGCATGTTAGAAGTTGAAGCAACAGAAAGATTTTATGAAGCAATTAGGTTTGAATATAGTCTTGATAAAAACGCCACAATATCAGATGATCACATTAGAATGTTCGTCTACGGAACTATGAATAATGCAGTAGCAGAAGCCGAGAAAGAAATAACAATAAACAGACAATAACCCGTCGTATCACATATTTATTTGTATATACAGGCTTAAAAATGCAAGAAAAACAATTACGAGAAATCATTCGTCAAGAGTTATCACAACTTTCAGAGTCAAAAAACTTTATTAACGAAGACGGTTATATACTCGAGTATGGTTCCCAAAAGCATGTAGATGTATACGACAGGGCTCTTAACGAGCTGTCACTTATTAGAAAAAATCTTCCTTACAGACAAGAAAGAAAAGAACGTGATCGCATTACTAAATGTATGGAGTCATTAAAGCATCTACGCAATAAAGCAAAAAAAATCGGTATCAAGACTGGTTTAATAAAGGAAGACTAAAATGCAGTTATTACGTGAATACATCCAAATTCTTTTGTTAGAATCTCAAGTATCATCAAAAGCTATTTTTATGGCAGGCGCCCCTGGGTCAGGAAAAAGCTCTGTTATTAGTTCCTTAGGACTGTCTGATAGTTTTGAAATCATAAACCCAGATGATGAATATGAAGATTCAAAAACAAAATATAATCTACCTTTTGACAGATCACCAATAGAAGCTGAGTACGAACTCCTAAAAAAGGCCTATAAAGAGGCTGTAGCACAAGACGATCAAGAGTCAATTTCTTCAATAGAGCCTGAATATCTAAGACTAAGAGGAATTCTATCTGCTGACCAAAAAGCTTTTGCGACTGCAATATCATCTGCAAATGCAAGAAAAAAAGAACTGATTGATAACAAAGCGAACTACTTGGTTGATGGAACGGGCGGGAGCTACAAACCGATAGAAAAACAAGTAATTGGACTAAGAGCTGCTGGGTATGATGTTGCTATGATTTACATCGATATAGACTTAGACACCTCTATAGCTCGTGATATTTCACGAGGCAAGTCTGGTGGGCGCAGACTCGGTGCTAAAACAGTCGAGAGATCACATGGTAATGTTGCTAAAAACAAAGAAAAATACCAGGAGCTCTTCGGGCAAAATTTCATCTACATAAACACATCCTCAGATATCACTGAAGAAGAGACTAAAAACGCGAAACAGCAAATATTCAGTTTCATGCAAAGCTAGCAAGAGTATGTTATAATATATCTAAGGATATAAAATGACAAACAGCACTCAGATTTTTTGTGATATGGACGGAGTCCTTGTGGACTTCGAATCAACAGCAATTTCGTTAATAAACGACATACTTTCAGGCGGAAAACTTCCTGGCGTAAGTAGAAGCAAATCACATTTTTGTAGGGTGCGTCAAGTTCACGATGAAATGGGAAATGACTGGCTTGCACAAACAGGGAATGATCTTCAAATATCAGTAGTACGAAGACTAATGATGGCGTCTATTGCATCAAATCCAGGACCAGTCTTTTCGTCAATGAAACCCTACAGCGACGGAATAACACAGTTGTGGCCCGCATTAATTAAGTCAGGACTGACTGTAAACATACTATCAGCCCCAATCAATGGTGGCAAGAGGTCACCAACTACTGCAGCTAGCGGAAAAACAGAGTGGGTTCAGACGTGGCTAACACCACAACCTAAAAATATAATAATAACTCCTTCTGCTAGAAAATATGAGCATGCAACTACAGATGGAGTTTCAAATATTCTAATTGACGACAAATCGTCTACAATTGATTCGTGGAACAATGCTGGTGGCGTTGGCATACTTCACATTCCTAAAAATAGTGAAAAAACAATTCAACAACTATCAATTATACTACATAGAAACGTGTAAATAGCTATATAGTGTGATATAATAATACTATAAACAAAGGAGCCTAAAATATGGGCGGAATGCTTTCACCGAGGCACACAAAGCAAACTAGACTTACACCGGAAGTTGCTAAGTCTGCACTAATTGCATATAGATCATTGATCTATGGCTGGAATAGACATCTTGAAAACAATGCAATGAAACCCGTTACATACGGTTGTCCTGTAGGATCAACAATGCATATTAATGATGATCTTATTAACAACCCAGATATCGAATATGGCGACGTAGATTGCTTAGTCACGCTTCCGTTTCCCGAATCTTACGGGTCGGACTGGACAGAGAGAAAAGCAAGAGAGTTAAAAATAGAAAAAGAGTATAAAGCTTCGTTTAGAGAATATATTCAAGTTCAAGAAGACGAAAGGATTGTTGCTAATCTTGATATGATGGTAGTAATACAGACACCACATGATCATAACGTTCAAGTAGACATGATAACGACATTCCCACTATATTTTGAGTGGATGAGACGTCGTTATGGCCCTGAACAAGGAAAGAAAGGATATCTATTTGGCTGTCTTTATTCTGCACTTGGTGATGTATTAACTCTTTCTTTCGGAACTTCAGGCGTCCAAGCAAGAATCAAGAATGGAACAAGAGTAGAGGGCAACAAGAGAAAAGAAGTAACATTTGACAAGATATCTGTTAATCCAGTGTCATTCATGTCAGATACACTCTATTATTTAACTGAGCAATACAGCAACGCATTGTACGTCAATGACGATAAACTATCATCACTTATGAACTCTATAGTTAGGTTTTGTAATATCTTAGACGACGATGGAGCTTGTTTTACTGCAAACAAAGTATTAAAGAAGTATGAATCTAATTTATGGAAGCAGCTCAACAAGAAAGAAACGCTGTCTAATAAAAAAGGATTTCCAATGACGCCTCTGCAAGTAGAGGATTTTACATTTGATATATATGCCGCACTGGCACAATATGAAGAAGAGAAGAGCAACCAATGAATTATTTCTGCAGCGACCAACACCTATTCCACAAAAACATCATAAAGTACTGCAATCGCCCATTTGAATCAGTTGATCATATGAACGAAGAGATTCTACGCAGGTGGAATGAAAAAATAACAGACAAAGACACAGTCTATATTGTCGGCGACTTTGCCCTTGGCAGGAAAGAAAAAGCAGCTGAATGGCTATCACAAGCAAACGGAAAAAAGATTCTAATTATTGGAAATCATGACCGTAATCCAAAAATAATGAAAGAAATGGGATTTGATGAAGTTCATTATCAACTAGAAATAACTACCTCAAATAATGAACGCTGGCTTCTTTCTCACTTCCCGCTTCCGCTTGATCTTATTAAAAGCTACAGTCGTCTCGTTCATGGGCACCACCATTCAGGCCCACGAAGCACAGGAAAGCGTGTAAACGTTTGCGTTGATCTTTGGGATTACATGCCAGTGTCAGAAGCTCAAATACAAGCACTTCCGCTACAAGAAGAGAAGACATCTCTAGAGACATGGGCAAAGTTTGATATAGACGGCGGTATGATTACAATCGATGCAAATATCCCTTATGGCGAGCTTGATGGGTTTATCCAGGAAATGAAAATAAAGCTATACAGCGAAGGCAAAAAATAAATGAAAACACTGGGTCTCTTCGGCGGCAGCTTTAAACCATTCACAACAGGTCACTTTGCAAAACTAGCATTAGCACTTCAAGAAAATGATGAAGTAATCCTATTTTACACTATTTCAAAGCGTGACAAAGAAGGAGCAGTAATCACAAAAGAGATGAGCCGTGAGATCTATGAGATAGTCTCTCCTGCGCTTAAGGAAGAATACGGTGACAAACTAAAAATAAAAATCTCAAACCCAACTCCGATTATAAACATATTTGAAGAAATAGGAAGTCTAAAAGACAATACTTCTGAGTATGACAAGATTACAATTTACGGTGGTGAAGACATTATCCCAACTTTCATTACAAGCGTCATCGGCAAAAAAACAAAGGCCGGCGAAGACAAAGAAGAAAAATATTATGGTGATCTGTATCGTAGTGGAAAAATAGTCTTTAAATGTATGGGAGAGTCAAACGAAGACTTAGAAGTTCTAAAAAACGCACTATCATCTTCAGGTCATGCGGGTAACTTAGAAGAAAAAGCTCTAATTAGAGGCACCCAGATACGTAAATTTGTGCAAAACAAAGATATCAATGGTATAATAAACTATCTTCCAAATGTTCTTACCAGTGAAAACAAGAACAATATAGTTGATATTCTTTTTTCAAATCAACATACAAATCAAGGCGTTCTTCTTCCATATGTCGGGTAATATACAAGCACACATTATTTCACCACAGGAAAATCTAGACTTACCAATTTTTAAACTAATACAGATGGCAAACTCACTGCTATCAGGAAGTGTAAGTGATATTGAAGAAAAACTAGATGGTCAGAATATTACGCTAACTGTAATAAATGGTCAGTTGCAATTCTTTAACAAGGGTTTAACACCACGCCGGCTATCGCTGGCAATTACTGGAGAGCAGCCTGGAAATATTCTTAGTGATATGTGCGAATACGCTGATCCTGGTCTTAAGAAGACTTTCGAACTAGTATACAGAGAAATTGACAACATATTCCAGTCAAATGCTGCTCTTGTAGAAAAAGTATTTAAAAACGGAAACTTTGTAATTGAATCGTCAATAATGGGTCCTGAAAACAAGAATACAATAACATACGATAAGACATATTTTAGAATGATACAGTTTGTATCAATGTATGGGAATCATCCTGACTACACTAGTTTCTCCAGCTTAAGTAAAATATTAAGCAGAAGCTCGAGTCTTAATATTCGCAATGCCCCAATATTAGAATATCTTGGTGACTCATCACAATATGATTTTGTAGAAGATATTACAAATCTTGCAATATCCAATGGGTTAACACAAAAGAATACTATAGGCGAACTAACCCAGAAGCTAACTGAGTCATACTTAAAGCAACATACATATATTCCTATTGGCCTTGCGTTCGATGCATCCAGAAGGCTCTCACAAGGTAAAAAGTCAGCATTATCTCACAGATCATTTTCAAATAAAAGTGACTGGAAAGAATTTCAAGAGCTTGAGAATCGCAACACATTCGCTCAAGCTGCTCTATTTCCTCTCGAAGAGATAATGCAAAGGCTCGCATTTGATGTGTTCAATAGTTATCGGTTTGAATTGTCTGACAATGTAGCTGATTCATCAAGCGAAGTCAAAGCAAGAGTTGCTCAAATCATAGACGCTTCAAATAACAATAATATAAAAACTACAAGTAAGTGTCTATTGAAGATAAGAGACACTATCAAGAGACTAGATCAGCTAAGTCTTTATGAGAAAGATGTCGAAGGAGTTGTTTTTGACTATGAAGATCAAAAATACAAACTAACCGGAATATTCACACCAATCAACAAACTGCTAGGCTATTTTCATTACAATGGTGCAGAAATTGTATAAAAGAAACGCGACAAAGGAAAAATTATAATGGGTGGAAACCTTTTTAAGAACACAGCTACTATCAATAAGAAGCATATTAGAGACACTGTAGACTCGCTGTTTAATTCACATCTTTCAGTCCTCGGCGTACAAACGTATAGCTATATTGGCTCAACTGGAAAATCAAATGTGTCAGGCGACTTAGACTTGTGCATCTCATGTTCTCCTCAGAACAAAGTGACTTTATCAAAGCGTCTACAGCAAAGATTAGGAGAAGATAACGTAAAAGTCTCTGGGCAAAACATTGCAGTAAAATATCCAATATCTGGATCACATAATCGATACGTTCAAATTGATCTAATGCTTGCAGAGAAAGATAAGCTTGATGATGTCACTTGGCTAATGAGCGGAGACAGTGAACAAGGTGTCAAAGGTGTGTATCGCAATCTAATGTTCTGTCATATTGCTAAAAAAGTCTCAAACAAAATGAAAGATGACGAAAAAATCACTATTTCATTTCCAGGCGGACTGCAATACAAGAAGCTCAACGGAAAAAAGTGGGTAGGTAAAAATGAAAAAATTACAAATCCACATCAAATTCTTAAAATTTTAGGAATAAACAAAGATCCAAAAAACGTTATAACATATATGCAACTTATTGATCATATGATAGATGACAAAGTTTTAAACAGTTATCTTGAAGATTTTTCTAATTACGTTAATAATTATATTGTAAGTGATCCTGAAAGTGCCAATCGAGCCACCTGGTATATCAAGACTAAAACAAGGTTAAAAAATGAACAAGAAGCTGCTTAGAGAGTATGTCAAGCTTATCTTAAATGAAAATGAAGAAGACGTTATAGATACAGATATGTCTATGCATGCTGGGCACCAGTCTGATGAAAAAGACAAAGCTAGCGATTTTCTTGATATCTCACCTGTCAAAGTAGGACGACAACTCGCATCGCTCGTTCCTGACTCTGAGTATATATCAACCGAGAAAAAACCAGCAGGCCGTGTTATTCGTATGTATTTTAATACACCTCCGAATGATGAACAGCTTAATTCTGCCTTGATCGATATATTTAATGATGACCTTTTAGAATATACACCGCTAAGAAGATATTCACTAGCTTCAGGTAAATACTTAACAGCTACTGCTACTCTCTCTAATGGAGAGGATTTTAGTGTTACTGTTGTTACACGCAAGCCAATGCCTGGTAGCGGCGGCACAGCTGGCCCAGGTGAAAATGAGCTTGAAGAGATTATAATACAAAACGTGTCAGTAGATCAAGCAACTGGTAAGAAGTCTCCTATTGACGTCGTCATTGGTGGCGAAAAGTTCAAGAATGTCACTGGTGCTAGAAAGCCAGAAAGATCTGAGCTTGTTGATGGAAAGAAGGCGTTAATGTCTGTTGGTGGAGAACCAAAGATTGATGTTCTTCTTTTAACAGGTGATGGTCAACCACATCCTCATGGTGGTTTATCACTTAAGCAGGCGCTTGAGTTTGGTGGTGCACCTTCATATGAGGGTTGGTCTCGAATTGATAAGCACTTTAAGAAGATAGCTCCTGAACTTTATGACTCTTTAAAAGATGAGCTATACGCGTTTGTTAAAGATTATTCAAACAAATTTGCTACTGATAAAGGCACCAGAGGGGGAAAATACGAATACCCAGGGATAAACGCAGCTCGAATCGCTAGTAAAGCTGCCAAGCAAATAGCTCTGTATGGTATAAAAGGAACTGCAGGAGCCAATCTCGATTCAGGTCATCATCTTATTACTGTTTTAGGTAAGATCACAGGGCGCCTTGACACATCAGGCCCAGGTAATGACGTTCTGTATATATCGGGAATGAAAGCATACCCAGAAGGGCATGTTCCTGGACCAGATAGTGGATGGGAACCAATGTGGCTAATAAGAGGAGCGAAAGGGCGCAGCTCAATGGGCTTAGACAATGCAAGAATTGCCTTAGTGCCTAGACACAGGGCACAGTCTGCAATAGAGATTTAAGTTGACACAGGATCATCTTGACGCACTCGAAGAATCTGCTATCATCTCAAAAGTGGCTCTTAATAATACAGATGATTGGGTCACCATAAAAAAAATAATGCTACGATCACTTCATCCTGATCTACGCAAATCATTCTCAACTCGTGATCAAAAGACAAAAGAACAAAGTCTTAATGAATTCGAGAAACAACTAATAATAAAATACAAAGAGCTTACTGGGATAACATTAATCTGTAGATCTCTTAAAGAGAGAAGAGAGCTAAACGGCGGTAAGTTATCACATTAGAAGATTTATCTGTATTTTGTTATTAGTTGAGTGAAAGTTGATAAAATATGAATAAACATATCAAACAAATTAGATAAAATAAAATAAATCAATCAATAAAAGGATTTACAAAGATGTCAAATTGGATTCCAGAAGTAATGTATGAAGAAGGAAGCAACCTACCACACATTCAGGTGCCTGTAGGTGAAGTAATGCCAGGAATGCTATTTGTATTCTCAGCAACTGAGACAGGACAGTTTGAACCAGACGACGAGGGCAACCCACTTCCTATTCTAGAGATGGACCTACATCAGTATGCAGACATGGTTACTCTTAAGAATAAACTAGACACAACAACATACGATCTAGTACGTGCTGCTCTTGGTCTTGAGCCACTAGCAACTGCTGAAGAAAAGGGAAGACAGATCTCTCAAAATATTCGTGAAAATGTTGAGTAATAAAACTCACTCATGTAAATATAGCCTTAGTATTGTATAATAAAACAGTACTAAAGCGTACAACATTCACAAAAGGATTACAGATGCAAGACAGTGTTTATTTAGACAGAGATACAGCAATTACAGCCTTAAAGGGTATGCAAGAGTTTCATAGTTCTCTACTTAAGCTTCATGATCAGTTCGATATGAACCTTCTTGATAATCTTGGTAGACGAAATATTCTACTGTCACAACCACAAGAACACTTTTTTGCAAAAGCACTATCACAGTCATACACAGGCGTGATTAATGACGGACGTACAGGCCAAGCTGATATTTATATCGGTGAGCTTGAAAAAGAGCTAGAATGTAAGCTCACAACAAGAATGTCTTCAGGTGCAATAAACTTCCAGACTGATCACGCAACCTTAGTAAGTAAAGGAGCACTTGATTATCTGTATGTAATCGCTTCAGACGACTTTAATGAGTTTGCAGTATTATTGTTCTCTGGGCTAACTGTTGACGAATTCAATGATCCACCTGAATCTGCACGTGGCAAGGCAAGAATGATCAAGTGGAAGGCAATGGAAAAGTGCACAATATTAGTAGGTGAAGTGATAGACAATAATGAGATTCAACTTCTTAACCTTACAAATGAACTAAAAGAAGTAACTCATGAAAAAATGTTACGAATAGTTGAAATACAGAACAGAATAGAAGACTGTTCAAGCGCAGCAAAAGTAAAACGTAGAAAATTAAATCAAACGCTTATTCGAGAAGTCAGCAGATACGATAAAAAAATCATGAAAATTAATGATAAATTATTTTACTGGACTAATGAACCATCTAAATACTCTATAGAACTTGAAAAAATAAGCTAGTTTAATAGTTGTTTACGTATGTGCGTAATATTTAATAATTACATATATCGTTATATAACACAAAGTAGGAGATTATAATGAATTTCGACGCAGACCGCCTTTCAAGGCTCTCAGGACTAAGTCCAGCAGAGAGCACCGGTGTAATAACCGAGTCAGCAAATACAGACTCTAGTAAGAGCCTCAACGAAGGCTGTGGATGCGATGCTAGCCCTTGTGGTTGTGATAAGCAAGTTCAATACGGCATGGATCACCGTGAAGATGACATGGGTCACAGCAATCATGATGAAGAACCCAATATGGGTCCAGGTCTAGTTCTTTTCGAAATGGAAGACGATCTCAACGAAGAAGAAGAAGGACTCGAAGAAGCCGCTGAAGTCGAAGAAGCCGCTGAAGTCGAAGAAGCCGCTGAAGTCGAAGATCTTAGCGTAGATGATGTAACAAAAGAATCAACTGCTCTAACAATGGAAACCCTACGAGACACTGTCCTTGAGCTAAGAGACGAGATTATAGCAGAGCAAGCAGCAGAACAACAAGCTCTTATGGAGTCACCTGTCCGTGCAGCAATTCGTAAAGAAATCAAAGCACTACTTTCAGAGATGCCTGAAGATGCTGCAACTAATTGGATCTACGGCAAAAAAGGAAAGCCAGCTTCTACTGAAGATAGATCACGTGCGACAGCATTCGCTGGCATAGGATTTGAAAACTCAAAGAAATAAACTTTAACAAAATATAACGATTTTTGAAAGCCCAGAACTTTTTGTTCTGGGCTTTCTTTTTTTTAACAATCAAGGAAAATTGCTTATAATATTCTATCTAATGAACAGCAAGAGGCATTTATTAAATGAATAATCAAGTATACGATGTTGGTCACATCTTATTTCTTTTATTTGAAAGAAAACGTCAAGTCATTCCCGTCCAGGTTACAGAACAGATAACTAGAAAAACGCTTCAAGGCGAAAAAATGGAATATATTGTTACTCTTCCAAACGAAAAAAGAGCAACAACCGAGTTATCTACACTTGGAGCTCAAGTATTTTATACAATTGAAGCTGCCCAAGACTACATGTTAAAATCTGCAAAATCAGCAATAGATGATATGGTTACAAAGACTACTCAAATAGCGTCTGATGCATTTGACATAAACATAAAATATAAAAACACGTCAGGCGAAATAGTCCAGTCAAAGTTCTTGATAGGACAGACAGTAGAACAAGACGCCCCCATTCAATTAAAGGCTAAGACAGGCCAAATAACAATATCTTCAGAAGAATCAACAAAAATAGACCTCGGAAACGGGGTAATAGGAAATCTAAAAAATGGATAACACGCTTTCAAATGACACGAACAATGAACTAAGAAATCTTGGTATAATAACAAGAACAGAAGTTGCCATAGAGTCAGCAGACTTATTTCTTGCTGAAGATGTAATCACAAAAAGTAGAAGAATCATTCAAGTACCAACATACCTTGCCGAGACAGCTCGCGGCAAAAGAATACTAAGAGGTTAATAAAAACAATGATTAATGAAAGTAAGATTGTAAAGTTTGATGAAGAAGTTCACGAGCATTTGTTGACTGGTGTTAATACACTAGCTGATGCTGTTAAATCTACAATGGGCCCACGAGGACGCAATGTAATAATCGAAGACGGCAACAACGTACCTATCATGACAAAAGACGGAGTAACAGTTGCAAAGTCAATAAATCTGCGCCACAAGTTTCAAAACCTCGGCGTTCAAATGATAAAAGAAGCAGCATCAAGAACTGCCGAAGTAGCAGGTGACGGAACAACCACGTCAACAGTCATTTCACAATCAATATTTTCAGAAGGAGTAAAGCTTCTAGCAGCTGGATACTCAGCGCCTGAAGTAAAAACAGGTATAGACTATGCAACAAAGCTCGTAATAAGCGAACTACGCAGAATAGCAACACAAGTCACAAGTTCAAAAGAAATAGAGCAAGTAGGAACAATATCAGCCAACGGCGAGACTGAAATCGGCGAGTTAATCGCAAAGGCCCTTGAGGCGGTCGGAAATGATGGCACAGTATCGGTTGAGCAAGCTAAGGGGTTTAACACCACACTTGACATTGTAAATGGTCTCCGTATAAACAGAGGTTTTATATCACCATACTTCACAACAAATAATGATAAAATGATAACAGAATTTGACAATCCATACATTCTGTTAGTAGATAAAAAATTAGAATCACTCCAGGAAATAACAGGTATCCTTGAGCAGATCTTAAAATCACAATCAAGCCTACTAGTAATAGCCAACGACATAGAGGGCGATGCTATGCAAGGACTCGTGCTCAATAAAACTAGAGGAAACTTAAAGGTTTGTGCAATTAGATCACCTGGCTTTGGNGGAAATAGAGCTTCCCANCTAGAAGATCTTGCAGTTCTTTTAGGAACAACAGTATTAAAGGAAGTCGACGGAGATCAATTATCAAAAATTAGAATTGAACAGCTCGGCAGATGCAAAAAAACATTTACTAGCAAAACAGATACAGTGTTTATAGACTGTGCAGGAGACAGTGAAAGAATAGACGCAAGGGCAGCTGCACTACGTGAAGACATAGAATTACGGTCAATGTCAGACGACGAGCTTGCAGCAACAAAAAGAAGGCTTGCAACACTAGCTGGTGGAGTTGCTGTTATCAATGTAGGCGGTGCCACTGAAACTGAATTAAGAGAAAGAAAGGATAGAGTAGACGACGCATTAGCAGCAACACAGGCTGCAGCTGAAGAAGGAATAGTAGCCGGAGGCGGAGTCGCTCTAGCTAGATCAATGCATGTTCTTGACGGAATAAAAGATAAAAAAACAATGCCAGGGTTTTTAGTAGGCGTCAACATTGTAAAGAATGCATGTGTTGCCCCGTTAAAGCAAATTGTAATGAACACAGGCGTGACTCCAGAAATTGTCTTAAACGAAGTAATGAAGCTCTCTGGAGCAGAAGGATATAACGCAGCACTAGGGACATACGGAAACATGTTTGAAATGGGAGTGATCGATCCTGTAAAGGTTGTAAGGTCAGCACTAGAGAATGGATCTGCTGCAGCGGCAATGATGCTCACGGCGTCATGTGCGATAGTGTCTGATATCTCAGAAGAAAGCTAAATTAGACGATACTTAATAAAAACAGGAATACTAATGTTCAATCTTTCAGAAGATAGAGATCTTAAACACAAACTGCAACATCAGCTTGTAAAAGTTGGTGCAGAAATCACAGTTGAGTCAAAAGTGCATATAGCAGATATGCTCACAAAAATAAGAGCACTACCTGGATTTGTTATTGTAAATTCACAAGAAAAAATAGAAAGACCTTCAAGCGGCTCAGAGTTTACTTTTGTTGCTTCAATCAAATATCTTCCAGAGACTTCAGACGTCTATAGCATGCTTACAGCTATGGGACAAGCTCTCAAAAAAATACCTGGTTTAAAGATTATAAAATTTATATCTGCAGGAGAAAGAAGAATAGTCAAAGACGGAAAGCCAATAGTTTTCTAGAGTTATATAGAATTAGTTAATTTTGATATAATTATAAACTAAAGTTGGCATAGCCAAATTAATAGTAAAGTTAAAACACAGTACAATTTAAGCTTATTAACGGATAGTTTGATGCTATATACTTTTGAAGTTGCAATACCGGGTAAAGGAGCTCTTTCAAATGATTAGAGGGCTGCACAGCGTAATAAATCTAATTGGTGAAACACCAATGTTGAAACTAACATTTAGCATTGGTGTAGACATCTTTTTTGTCTACGCAAAACTAGAATCTTATAATCTTACTGGTTCAATTAAGGACAGAGTAGCATATCATATTCTCGACAGAGCATATGCTTCTGGTGAAATACTTCCAGGACAAACTATAATAGAAGCTTCCTCAGGAAATATGGGAATATCATTTGCTGCTCTCGGTGGGCTTCTTGGGCATGATGTTATTATTTGTATGCCCGACTGGCTCAGTCAAGAGCGCTATGATATGCTTGAATTATACGGCGCAACAATAGTAAAATTCTCAAAAGCTGAAGGAGGGTTTAGAAGATGCATAGAAGAAACAGAGCGACTCGGAAAAATAATACCTTCCTATCTTCCACGGCAATTTAAAAATGATGAAAATGTACAAGCACACTACACTACAACATGTAATGAGATATCAAGGTCAATGGAAGCCATTAACACGACAGTTGATGCTTTCGTCGCAGGTGTGGGTACTGGAGGAACTATTATGGGTGCAGCGTATTATTTTGATGATTTTTTAAATAAGAAAATTTGTCACCCAATAGAGCCTGCTTCTTCTCCAGTTCTTTCAGGCGACGGCAGTAAGGGACATAAAATACAAGGAATAAGTGATGAGTTTATTCCTGACATAGTTGATCTTAACGCTCTACACTCTCCAATAAAGATAACAGATAACGATGCACTGCTTATGGCAAAAATGCTAAACGTATCAGGTATATCTGTAGGAATATCTTCTGGCGCAAATGTCGTCGGCGCATTAAAGCTACAACGAGGAAATTTTGTTGGTAACGTTGTGACTGTTCTTCCTGACTGCGGTAAAAAATATCTATCAACAGAACTACCAAAGACATCTATACAACGGCTATTTGATGATCTACCTCACGTAGAAATACTAGATATACAAGAAATATTTTAAAAAATTATTTTTACTTATTTGATAAAAAATATGCAAACCCACAAGTCCTATGGTATAATACTATTGTAGGACCAATACTGGAACTACACAGTCAAAAGCAACAATGGAGAATTAATGCAAATTGTAGAACGAGAGAACCTTATCACCATGCGTGATGAAGAACTTATTAATATTCAAAATATTTTTCGACGCAAGCTAATGAAGGCCCGCCGAGAACGCGACAACACAGATTCTAATTATCAAGCTCAGATCGAAACAGAGCTAAACTATCTCTATCGTGAACTAGAGATCAGAGAACAACGTAGGGTAGCTCATCTTGAGTTCATGAATGCACGAGCTAATCGATCACGCAACAACTCTTGAAGGCGCTTAGTATATGAATTATTCAAATGTTCTATCAAAGTCTAAGCTGTTAACTAGAGAGCAAGAAGTAGTTCTTGCAAAGCAAATTGAGAAAGGAGATATGCAGGCTAGAGACAAAATGGTAAATGCAAATCTTCGACTTGCGTTCTCTATAGCTCGAAAGTATCATCGTCCTGGCCATTCACTTGATGATCTTATACAAGAGTCAAATATCGGTCTTATGAAGGCTGTTGATAAATTTGACTGGCGTAAAGGGTTTAAGTTCTCAACTTATGCAACATGGTGGATTCGACAAGCTGTCGGTCGTTATGTTAATGACACCAAGTCTATGATTAGGATCCCTGCTCATGCAATTGGAATTGTCAATAAAGTTGAAGTCATTATGAAGGAATTCGAAAATGAGTTCGGTTTAGAGGCGACAAACGAAGAAATCGCAGAAGTAATGGGTGAGTCAGTAGAGATGGTAAAGTCTGCCAGAGATACTCTAAAATTTCGGTATATGTCTTCCATTGATACTCCGATTGGTGACGAAGGTGGTCGAACACTTGCTGATGTAATTCCAGACATTACAGATTCTCTTGACACTATTCTCGACAAGGATAAGCTAAAAATTATTATTCAAAATGGGCTATCAAGACTAACAAAGCGTGAAGAAATGATTCTTCGTCTACGTTTCGGTCTTCATGAAGACATTCAAGAAGCTGCAGAGTTTCAAATTCAAGAGGGAAAGTAATATGTCGATGCCAAAAGGTTTTAAGACGCAACACGGCTACGCAACTGTTGACAATCTAGATGATAGTATGGGATATCGAGAGATTGCTGAGTTTATGACAGGGAGTGGTGACAAGATGAACCATTCAACGGCAAGAAACGTGTTTCTTTCAGCAATGAGCAAGCTCGCTGGTGATGTATGTAATCAGTTTGACGGACATTCCATGAAAAAGGACGAAATGGCAAAGGATCCACGTTTCCAGTCAGGAATTTATGATATTTTAGCAAATATTCGTTAAACACTATATTTAATAATGTGAATCAATCAAGCTACATAACGGGAATCATAACAGGAATAGTCGTTCATACTGAACTTCTTGAACTATTAGATTGGGACGAGCTTGAGCTTGATAACTTATTAAATACAGTATCACAAATAATTAATGATAAAAATACAGTGTCGCTGATCCAATCAGTCTCGGATAAATTGAGACAAGTCGGATACAGCGACACTGTTGTTTGTTTTATGTGTGATCACTTAAATAGTATGACTCTAGAAAAGGAAATTAGTTATGATTGTTGATTGGAACTTTTACGTTAGCAGAAAGAGAATCAATGTAAAAGAGTGGCTAGAAAGAAAAAATATTCATGATTATGACACATTAGTTGTGGTTACAAAAAAGTTAGGAATAGAAACACCATCAGAGGAAAAGGTTTCAAAGTATTTTGCGAAACCAGAAATAAACAAAAATGACGAAAAAACTAAAAAGCATGTTCTTGAGCATGATATTGTTGCCACTGAAATATCTAAAAAGCCTGCACCAGCTCTTGCTACTGAACTTGAAAAAGAAGTTCCAGAAGATACAGAACAAAAACAAACAAGAAAAAGAGCCCCAAGACGTAAAAGAAAGCTTGTCAAAGACGAAGATTAACAATGATCTGTATATTGATGTAGACTATGATGAGCAAACTCAGATGGTTTATCTTATATTAAACAGAGCTTCATTCGCAATAACATTAGACGAGTTTGCAGAGTTTACAATAAGTTTAAATACAACTTTTGAGGCACTAGTTAATCACCCAAACATTCTATTTACTCTAGAGAGAAATGATGAAACTGAAGAGGAACGAAGAGCGTTTGTTCACTTCGATGGTCAAGAAGACGAGTTTGTAAATTGAAAATGTGCAAATAGCGCAATTGTATGATATAATATTCATATAACAATGGACTATAAGTGACACGTATTTTATTTTTAGCATTGACGCTCTGGACAAATACTGCAAATTCGGCAGAAGTAAACCTCAGCGAGCAAATAATTGACAAAAATATGAGTAGAACTCGTGACTACTCAGCACTTTTCAGCGAGCTAAAAGACAATCACGTCGAATTCACTTTGACCGTCCCAGAACATAATGTGAATCTACATGTTGACTATTATCAACAAGTAGGTATATCGACAAGAGATTTTACAATAGCTGTAATCGAAGAGGCGACTGAGCTGTTTTTTGACTGGCTTACAGTAAAAGAATTCACAATTACCGATAGTAGACGTGATCATAGAACGCTGGCTGTTTATGATCTTGACTATGAAACACTTAACGATATGTCTATTATTAGTTTTACATCATATGCTAGAAAGAATCAAAAAAGACGTGTGAATGGGATCTATGAGGCTCATCATACACCAGACAGTTCAAACGCAATATTGCTCGGAGCCAACAGGGCAGCATCTTCTAAGTCACGAGCTACAACAATAGCTCATGAGCTGGCTCATTGGTGGTGCGACTATTTTAAGATCTATGACAGGTATTATCTTCAAGAAAATGGCAAGCATGACATGGAAGGTCCTGCATACGATTTTCAAAACTACTTCGAAAGAAGAACAAAGTTTTAAAAGTAATAATATAAAGTAGACGATATCTATTAATAGACAATTCGTCCGGTTACAGTAAATCCTGGTTTTGGAGGGCGTTATGCTTTTTAATAATGCTGACACGATAATGGTAGATGTAAGAACACAAGAAGAATATGACGAAGAGACAATAGTAGGTTCAATTTCAATCCCGCTAGAAGGGATACATGAGGCTCTAACGAAAATGTCATCTGTGGCAACAAGTACAGAAGACGATTTTTCATGCGAAAAAGATTATATTGTGTTTTGTGACAACGGAAAAAGAAGTTTGGAAGCATTCATAATATTTAAAAAACATGGATTTAAAGTTTTTAATGGAGGTAGCTTGGTAAAACAGGCGTCATTAAAAACCTGAAAACTATATAATAAATAAACTAAAAAACAATTTTATCCGCTGTGAAAAACCAGCGGATTTTTTTTATTTCTTAAACAACGCCCGGCATATATAGTAATATCAAACGTTATCAAATCATATCAAATGAGATAAAATGAAGTTACGAGAGTTCGCAAATAAGCTTGGGTTATCATATTCAACTGCTTTACGACTGTTTAGAAAAGACGAGATCCCAGGCGCGTACAAGCTATCAACTGGCACTATTGTAATACCTGATTTTGCGCCGATATTGATGACAAATGATAAAATACAACTATCAGAGTTTCTATCAATTATGAACAGGCTTGCAAAGCAAAAATTAAAAGAAAACGATTATAATCATGTCGTAGACATCTTATCAATGTCATCTCATAGTCATGGTGATAGATAATGGCTGCAATAAGAATACTAGAACCCTCTGGGTCAGATGGTTCAATACAAATTCAAAAGGGTGGCGACTTTGATCATTCACAAGATCTATTTTTTGATGTAGTCAATTCACGTCTTGGCATAGGAACGCGGGTCCCATCTTCATCGCTGCATGTACTAGGTAATATAACCGTAGAGGGTAGTATAAATGCTACAGAGTATCACACAACTGTAGTTTCATCATCGATAATATATCAGTCTGGCTCAACAAAATTCGGTGACACTGCAGATGATACTCATAATTTTACTGGCGCAGCAATTTTTGATACTGCGATATCTGGTTCTCATACAACTCTAGCAGACGGAACGCCGTTTTTAGTATCCGGCGTAGGAACTAATATTGCAACTGCTTCAAATGGGCAGATAACTATAGAGTCTACGTTTTCAACGCCAGATGGAGACGACGGAGCTATACAGTTTCAAAAAAATAACACGCTCACTGGTTCTAACGAACTATTCTTTGATGCTGGAAGCACACGTCTGGGAATAGGAACATCTGTTCCTTCAGCATCGCTTCATGTTGCAGGCGATGTAGTCATAGACGGAAAAGTAACTGCAACAGAGTTTCACTCAACTGTAGTTTCATCATCAATAATATATCAGTCTGGATCAACACTCTTTGGTGATTCTACTGACGATATACACGAGTTTAACGGAAAATCTCTTTTCAATAACGGACTTTCTGGCTCTCTAACTAAGCTTGTTGATGGAACATCTTATTTAATTGCCGGTGATGGCGTAACAATATCTTCATCATCAATTGGAAGTATAACGATAGCTTCGCCTAAAACAATCGGTTCACCAGAAGATGATAGCTATGACGACGGCTTATTTTCTGACTTTACAAGTAATACTCCGACTGGAACGGCTATAGATCGTTTTAACGAGATACTAAAGTCACTTGCTCCTTCACCAGCTGAAAGGGCATCTAAGACAGATATTGACAATGTTGGTTCTTCGTGCAGACTTTCATTTGATCAAAACAATACAATATCATCGTATACAAACGTAGGCACGACTACAGGTTTTGCATCAACTGAGATAAATAACACGTTTGAGAGCTCAACTGCGGGTCTAAACAAAAGAAAAGGATCATTCAATTCAACTACATCTCTGACAGGTGATGTCAACTACGCAGTTGCTGCTGACATTCATTCGTCTGGGCAAGTCAACTATCCTGCAAAGTCTTTCGGTAAAGCAAACGTAGGACTACTAAAAATAGTATTAAATGATATTACTGTTCACTCTATAGATCTATCTGATATATCAATAGGTACAGGCGCTCCTGGTTCTGGTTCAGATAGCGATCTAAACGCAAATGGAACAGGGTTTACAAACATATCGGCAATAGACACCGGAACATTTGCAGACGGATCAGAATTATCATTGTTTGTTCATAGGACGGCTTCGTATATAGTCACTCCTGCAGATCAAAATAACGGATGGAATGTTTTAAAAATAGTTCATACAATAGATGGTGTAGACAGTGAGACAAATACAATAGAGTGGCTAACTGATTCAGATGTAACGCCGCTTGTTTCACTGAATGCTGCACTAACAAGTGTCTCTTTGACAGGCACAAAATATCTGTCTGGTATTAGCCACTATACAGGAGGAACAGCAAATTATTCAGTAGAAGTTCAAAATGCGTATAAAAACACGTATACTACAGACAACTGGGTGACATTCACAACACCAAACTGCTCTGCTCCATCATTTGCATTCCCACAGATAAATACAATACTGGGGGAAGATAATACAAAATTATTAACTGCAAATACAACACTCACAATCGACGCTTCAACTTTAATAAGTGGGACAGTTGGAATATCTGTAAATGTGCCTCACCCTACAAAGTCGAACTTAGTAAACGGAAGCCCATTAGAAATAACAGGTATTCTATTGAACAACAAGGCAGAAACATCAACAACACTTTCAGAAAACTTTACTGGTGAAAGTTATAGAATGAAATCAGGAGAATACACTCTTCAGTCACACGTGACAAACGCTTTAAACGATTGGGATTCAGCTGAATCACTTCATTCAAACGACGGTATGATGATATTCAATGAAAAATTGAGATCACCTTCAAATGACGGGATAGGAGCCTCTGGAGACTTCACATCTATGACAAACGCCCCTGCTATGAATGTAGACTACAGCAGTATTACAACAGGTATCAGAACATATTACAGGAAGGTCAAGAATACGTCTGGGGGTTCACAATCTGACTTATCATTAGTGGTTAATGGTACAGGTACTATAATGCAACACGGGTCAACGTACGGAACTACAGGTATATCAATAGCAGCAAAAATACCAACAACGGCTAACAATCAGTCTACAGGGTGGCTTGATTTGTCACAACCCTTCGCAACTGGTCAGTATACAACAGGATCAGGATGTCTTCAAGGGGCCTTAGACGCCTCCCTAGATGCCACTAACACGGTAACGTTTGGAACAAAGTTCTTAAATAATAATGAATATATCATGATAAAAATAGAATGCGATGCAACATTTACTGGCAACGTTAGTTCAATCGCGGTCAGCTGGGATTAACAAATGAGCTTATCAACTACAACAAAAGTAAATGTTACACTTAAAAAGCTTAACGGAAAGGCTCATACTTCAAACGACAAAGGTCTAATAAACGAGTCACTGTCGTCTGGGATCACAACAAGCTACACTACTATATTTGGTGAGCAAATACCTGATGAACCAAATCAGACATCATATTACGATAACATAGATAATAAAGTAGAATATGTAAGACTCGTAGCTGAGTTTATACCAGGAACAGACACAAGCTCAGGACGCCACAGTTACTCTTTAAGTCTACCAAGTGACTACGAGACAAATTCAACAAACCCAAAAGCTGGAGCGCATCCTTTCATAAATAGTCAAAAGCTTCACTTAACAAAAGGAAAATTACAAATAGTACCCGCCTCCTTTGGTACAGACTATGAGGCTAAACCCTACTATAACGACGGTACAATAACACTAATCCCAGTCACAGATCAAAGAAACTGGGCACTTGATTATTTTAACGGAATATTTTTTCAACAGGACCCGCCTGGTACTGGATCGCATTCTCAAAATCCCGTGTACGTCGACGCGTTATTATATATCGGAGACATGCTAGATGATGTCATTGGCAGCTCATCTTCAACAGCATCAAGTGGTTCAACAGTTCTAAGAGAAAAGAATGTGTATGCAGCGACTGGAACAATAGCAGCGGCAACTAATATAATAGTCCCAGGCGTAAATTTTGATCTAGCAAGTCAAGATCCAGAGCTAATTGATATTCATCTAAACGGTATGCTAATAGCACATTCAGGTGAACTGGGTCTAGGAGTATCTGACTACGACATAATAGATTACCAAACTATACAAATGAACTTTGTTCTTGAAGCAGATGATCTTGTAACAATTGCAGTGTTTAATAAAACAGCAATAGCAAGTATGTCATACAATGAAATACCAACAGGAGCTATAGATGGGTCAAATATGATCTTCACACTAGCCAACACACCGATTTCCGGAGCGACTATATCATTTAACGGACAGATACTAACGCCAGTGTTAGGAAATGTAGCTAAGGACTATTCGCTCGTTGCTAATGTCGTAACGCTTACAACTACATTCATACCTACAGGAGACGATGTAATACTCGCAACATATTCATATTAGTCATAATTTATTATTTGTGTTTTCAATGTAACTTGACGTCATAGTTATATTTATAATTGAACGAACTTAAGAGTCAATGAAGGAACGACAATAATGAATGAATATAGAACATCTGATCTGTCACTGGCAGCATTTTTAATGATGAAGGGGTTGCTATTGTTGAGCGCAAATAAAGATGGCCCTCGCTTTCAGTTTGTTTTCGATGATCCTAGTAGAGAAGCTGACATGCTTTCAATTGAGTATATAAACTCAGAATTCAGTAAATTCGATAACAGCGTAAGAACACTTAAAAAACTTTTATACAAAAATTAAAAATATCTGAAAAAACAATTTCTGACGCATATATAAAATAACGCATCACGTGTTAAGTTTATTTTCCGGTTAATCTCAAGTTCTATTTACGTTTCTAGAATTAAAGATTAACCGTTTTTTTATGTTCAAACTTTCTGGACAAAGCAAATGAAAATCAAAAACAAGCACAAAATATAGGATAATACAACATAATCAATTATTATATGATTTGTTTTTCAAATACGACTAAGTAGGAATATTTAATTGTGTGTAAAAACAAGTTATAATAAGTCTAGTTATAGTAAAAATGCTAATAATATATAAGGAAAACAAAATATAATGGCTAATAACATAAAAGGTAACGCCTCACAAGGCAATACACTAGTAAGATCAGAACAACTCAACGAGGATATTGTTGACGTAGTCAAACAGTACTGGGAAGGTGGTTCATTCGGTCACGGTCTCTCAATTGATGCCGCTTACGATACATTAATCAAAGTAGAAGGCAAAGCAAAAGCTGAAATTGCTGCTCGTATAGCTGGCGACAGCTCACTACAGTCCCGCTTAGCTATCGAAGAAGCTGCTCTCGTTGCTGAGATCGCTTCTACAGATGCTGATGTCGGTTCAATAGACACACGCGTAGCTGCTGATGAAGCTGCTCTCGTTGTCGAGATCGCTGCTCGCATAGCTGGCGACAACTCACTCGAAGCACGTCTAGCTGTTGAAGAAGCCGCTCTCGTTGCTGAAATCGCTGCTACAAACGCTGATGTTGGCTCTGTCGATACCCGCGTAGCTGCTGAAGAAGGCGCTCGCGCAGCTGGTGACAGTTCACTACAGACCCGTCTAGGCGTCGAAGAGGCTGCTCGTGCAGCTGCTGATGGTTCACTACAGACCCGTCTAGCTGCCGAAGAAGCTGCTCTCGTTGCTGAGATCGCTGCTACAAACGCTG
>JGI20160J14292_10000119_pt1 | contig 70588 bp, 68 predicted proteins | sample COG_10_FD_14292 | JGI IMG/M metagenome (IMG submission 14292) | reverse complement strand
TGTAAACCTTGAACACCCTGTAAACCATCGGTTCCTTGTAAACCTTGGGTTCCTTGTAAACCATCGGTTCCTTGTAAACCTTGAACACCCTGTAAACCATCAGTTCCTTGTAAACCTTGAGTACCTTGAGATCCTGAACCTTGTAAACCTTGAACTCCCTGTAAACCATCAGTTCCTTGTAAACCTTGAGTACCTTGAGATCCTGAACCTTGTAAACCTTGAACTCCTTGAGTTCCTAATGCACCTTGAATACCTTGAGTTCCTAATGTACCTTGAGTTCCTAATAAACCTTGTGTACCTTGAGTTCCTATTGTACCCTGAGTTCCTATTGTACCTTGAGATCCTGTTGTCCCTTGTGGACCACTGCCTGCAGTAATTGAGACGGTAATATTTTCACTTCCTGTACCTGCACCAGTAACAGTTACACCAGTTCCAACAAAATCAATATCTTTAACGGCTGTGGTTATAGAGGTTCCTTCATCAAGTATTTCAATATCACTACCGCCACCGCCACCAGTTGCGCCGACATATCTAAATCCAGTAAGGTATAAATCAAAACCATTTGGATATGCACCGCCTACATTATTTGTTATATCATCTTGTAAATCATCAGAGATAAAAAGTAAACCTTGGTCATAATTAAATACCCAGCCCACATAACCAGGGTTATTTGCTTGACCTGCTGATAAAGGTATTTCAGTACCACCTGTTGCAGGATTACCTGACCATAATTTAATCCCATATCCATTTGAGGGTGACCCGTCAGCTTGAGGTACTGAAGCTGGTAAAATCCAATTATTTTTAAACCCTGATGTAGTATCACCAGGAGTATTATATAAAATCCAAGTAGAATTATTAAAAGCATATACCTGGTCAAGTTTTGATCCACCAGGCCCACTTAAATTCTGAATATTTGTAGGATCAGCTGATGCGTTATTAACGGCATCGGCAGGTAAATTTGCAGGAGGTATTAAATTATAATCAGTGAGTATTCTACTAGGATCCTTTATATTAGGACTGAATGCTAATGAAGATTCGTACCATCTGTTTCCGGCTGAAGCATCTATAACCCCACCAGCCTGTACTTTAAAGGTTAATTTATTTACTTCATTAATTGAAAATCCTGCCATATTACTTTATTGTTTTCTTTTTATATTTATTCAGATTAATAACTTACACAGAACCGCCACTCTCTGTAGTTGGCGAACCTGAACTAAAAATTATTTTTGCCGATATTCCACCTATTCTAATTAGCGGATTATGTATCTGTACTTCTATATAAAATCCATCTAAAGCAGGGGAAGTTCCAAATGACCCAGATATTATACTGCTTGCAGATGTTGTTGTTCTACATTGCGATTGCGTGTTATCATCAATTGATGCAGGAGGATCTTGGTAACTTCCACCGAATGGATTTGAATTATGTAATGAATGAGGTATTGCAGTAATTCCTATATTTGAACCAGTTGCCGCACCTTTCTTTCTTACATATATTCTTAAGTCATTACTCACTAATGAATCATATACAGTTCCACCAACAAAGGATCCACTAAATGTTAATTCAAATGATGAAATAGGTCTTCCTAAATTTGATGGGCTAGCCTCAAATAATCTATGAAACGTTGCAGGTACTTGATAACCTACACCACTGTAATTAGGATTAGTGCCACCTACATTAGGTTTATATAATGCTAAGTTTCCTAATAAATCGCCAGTGGCTGGTGAATTACCATTATCACCAAAGAATTTATCTGGTCTAATTAATGTTCCACCTACTACAACAGCCTGGCAGAAAGGCCCAGTACTTAATGTACTTGTAGTTTGATTAGTTAAACCTGAAGGGATTAGTGATGGTGTTGAGTTAAATGATGTATAAGTTCCACCTACTGTTGTTAATCTCTCAGCCTCATCATCAAATCTTTCAGTTAAATTATCACTTGTAACTCCATAAGTATCAATTAATACTTTTGCACCTAGGGAGCTGGTTTCTGGTGGTAAACTACTTACCCATGGATCCCATACTCTAGCAGCCACAGTAGCATCATCATTTCTAAATCTATAGTTAGATGCAGTGATAGGCCAATTATCATAATCAAAATCTACACCACCTACATCATATTTATTAGTCCAACCAGGGAATGACATCCCAGCTGATGGATTCCATGCTTCTTCTTGGATAGGACTTAAACCATAATCACTACCTAATACTTGGAAATTCCATACTGCGCTAGATGATCTCCCTTGTGTATTACTGTTTAGATAATCCATATCAGTAACATCAATTTCAAAATTAGAACCTCCTATATAATATTCAACCCCACTTAAGTGCTTTGATAATATAGATGAGGTGTTTTCTACAATTGCAGACAGACCATTAATTATTGGACTAGAAGGATAACCACCCAAATCATTTTTATCCCAAAATACATCGTTTTGTATATAAGTATATGGATTTCCACCATCCGTTAAAGTATCTGTTGTCATAATAGTTTTTATAAAATAACGACCGCCACTTAATCCTGCATCTTGGAATACCTTCGGCATATTTACATTTACACTAATTGTTCCCTTCCACTTAGAAGTGTCTTGTGCATAACCACTTACCTGAATGGTACAATGAAGGTCAGCTGTAAGGAAATTTATGTTTCCATTTAACACAGGAGAGGTATTATTACTAATTTCGTTTCCGCCACCGTCTGTTACAATAATCTGTATTTTTGCATCGCCACTACCCGATGGACTAAGACCAGTTACTAACCCGGTAGTAGTAAGTACATTTTGACCAACCCCAGTACCATTATATGCTGGTTTATTTGTACCTGCCCAGCCACCAGTGAAGAAAGGAGTACCTTCTGCAGTAGGAGTACTAATTCTAACATTATTTCTTGGAGTATTTTCACTTACTAAACCATTAGTTGTACCGTCTGTTGTATTATAATGTGATGCAAATGTTGGTGTTGGTATATAAACATTTACTTGTCCTGGTGTTCCACTATCTTCAGCTAATACATCAACTCCTACAAAATTAATTGTTGGGTATGTTCCTACTGCCAATCCTTCGTCCTTTATATGAACACCTGCAAAAGATAATTTATCACTCCCATTAAAAATAAGATTTGTTTGGCTAGTGTCTAAGTCAATTGATATTTTTTTATCTGATCCTACTGTTGTAATATCAATACCAGAGCCTTCTATAATTGGTGCGCCACCACCGCCAGTTGAAGATATAGTTATTGTATCTCCACTTGGGGTAGATACTGTTGTTAATTGTATATCTGCACCAGCTACAAGTGTTGGGTTATATGCCGAATCAATAAAATCATCAAAGCTATCCTGTGTCATTAAGTCTCCTGCCTCAAACAAAGACTTAAGTGTATATTTTGGGATTACTGCCATTATACTTTATTTATTTTGATTTTAAAAGCTCCATGTACTTATCAAATGATAAAAGTAACATCTTCTTTTTCTTTTTCTTTTTTCCTTCAGGATCATCACCACTACCAACTTTTTGTGTAGCAAAAGAATTTGCAGAACCAGGATCACCAGGAAGCTCAACTGCCCCCATACCCTGTACATTCATATTAGGATTTAGGCCAACAGTACCTGCTTCATTTTCATTGGTTAAATTGCTATTCACTATTTAATGTTTTGTTTCATCCAACGAGTAATCCAACCTTTAAGTTCTTTTGCTGCCGGTTTAATATCAGAAGGTTCTGTCATTGGTCCATTTTTCCATCTATCCCAATCCATCTGAATTGTGCCTAATGCATTTGCAATTTCTGGCATTAATTCAATATAATCTTCATTAATTTCACCTTCTAATAATTCTGGGTACATATCCTCAATGCCACTAGCATCTAATGCATAATAGTCACTTTGTAAATAATCAAGAATATCTTTATTTTTACCTGTCATATCATAACCAGTTCCTTTATTGGCTCCGTTAGACTTAACCTTTAGATTAAATGATTTAATTGCATTCATTATATCTGAATCGTCTCCAGATAAATCAACATCTATAGTGTTTACTTTATTAGGGCTTTTTGCTTTAGCTTTTTTACCTTCATTTAAAGATTCGTCAATGCTAAAATTTGTTAGTGATTTTAAATTTTTCATATTATTATTATTTTCTTTTATTGGTTCTAATATATTTTGTAATGGCTTATAAAAACTATGTATACTTTTAGGAGTCATTTTCTTAAAAGTCTTTTCATCGTCTATCTTTAATGCATTACGAACTTTAGATGCTGAGATGTTATCGTCAGTTCTAAAAATTTCATATCCTTTAAAATCAGGATCTACTCCTAATTGATCTCGGTATGATTGTTTGTCAATCATTGCACCGTATGATTTTTTTCTATCCGTTCCATATCCCCACATCACAGGTTCGTATGCAGGCCTTGCTGCAGCAAACATTGTATCAATTGAACCATTAGGAACTACAATAGCAGTTTCTAAAAATGGATATTGTTTAGCCATCTTAGCAAACATTGCTTGTTGCATTTCTTCATCAAACGGTCTTTTCTCAGGATCGTTGTTTTTTCCTCTAACTAAAAATACAACTACAGGTTTTCCATTTTCTTTGTACATTTTTTCAAATACTTTAACATGACCTAATGTAAAAGGTTGGAATCTACCAACAAACATATTAACCTTTTTCTTACCTTGTTCTTTGTGAGGAACTTTTAAAGCTTCATTAATTGGAGCAGTTGCAGTTCTTACTCTATGACCATAAGGTGATAAAGAATATCTCTTAATTCCAGTTTCATCTTCACTAATATTAAATAATCCTACATTTCTTTTAAGCCATCTCTTATGAGCCTTTATTTCAGATAGTATATTGTTAACCTCATCTTCAGTTAAATGACCATCAGCAACAGCATCTAAAATAGCAGAACGAACTCTAGCTGCAGTAGATACATTTTTAGCTGGGTGCTTTTCAGTATATCTCCTCTTAACAGTAACTCTTTTTTCTGTTATAAAATCTTGTATGTTTTTTAGATTATCCATGTACACTTTTTTTATTTATTCGGATTCTTCAACCTTTGTATTTTTAAACCTTGTTGGTACTGGGTTTGATGGTCTTCCAGTTTTTGTAAATCCTATATTAAATTCAAACTTAAGTTTAGCAATAGAGTTAATTCCATCGGTAGTATTTACTGTTGCTTTACCTGTCTTTTTATCAACGCCCCAAACCTCATTTGTAAATAACTGAGATTTTACTGTTTCATTATAAGTATTAGCATAAACATTTCCTAGATTGTAATATGCTTCATATTTGGCTTTAAGATCATCTTCATCTATATCTGGATCTTTTTTCTTAACATAAGCAATCGCACTAGCAACAGACTTATCTCTTCTCTTAATATAATCAGGATCATCTAAATCAAAGTCATACTTTTTAGCAAGATCCTTAATTTCATTAGCGGCATTTTCAGTATCTTCAGCTGTACCATCAAAAATACCTGAATACATTTTAGTTTTATCTGACATTTTTGCCAGGTCATCTTTAGTTTCCTTTGGTGGAATTTTTTGACCTTTTGAATTAGTAAATTCTTTATATTCACTTAACTGTGTTTTTTCACCAGATGCAGACGCACCACCAGCACCTTTCTTAATTGACCTGGCTTCAACCCCAGCCATAATTAATTGTATCTTTTTCTGAATTTCTTCTGGTGAATCTTTTTCATAATCAATTTTTTCAGGTGAAATTGAAATAATGTCGCCTAGTGGATAATTAGAAGCAGCTGGCATATAAACATTATTTCCTTTATTTAATTCTCTCATATAAGAAACCATCTCTACTACATCAGCAGCACCAGTTTTCATATAAGGATCTAACATCATAGCACCAGTAGCAGACATTAACTTTTCATCATATTCTTTTGGATCTTTAATATCTTTGAGTGATTTAAAATCATTCATTATTTTTTCTTGTGCTTTAGTAGGTTTCTTATCTCCAAACTGTTTCTTAAATCCGTCAGCTATAATATCAGCAGTGCCGTCTTTTAATTTAGTTCTATTTTCTGGTGTTATTGGGGGAGTATCTGGAAATGCTGATAAGGTTTCCATTTCACCTTGGTCTTTAAAAGCTTTTTGTGCTTGTCCTACAATAGCATTATATTTGTTTAATGCAGCCTCTGCCTTTTCAGCTTCTTTTTTACTACCATATATCTTTTCTAATTTTTCAGTACTAGGTATTTCTTGTTTATTATAATCAACACCATCAAATGAAACTCCCTTTTCAGATACACCTACTTTGGTTTGAGATTTTTTATCACCAAATAGCTTAGCACCAGTCATTTGTTTTTTACCGATGCGATTTGCAGATTCTTTATCAATATTATCTAAGCCATAATCTTTTGCAACATTAACTATTGAAGCAGGAGAACTTTTGTCGCCTAGTACCTTTCTATATAAACCAGTTTTTGCTGTGTCTACATAAAACTTTGAACCGCTTTGATTTTTCTTAATAATTTCATCTTCTACCAATTCACCAAATAATTCTTTCTTTTTATCATCTGATGCATTAGGGTCATTTATAGTTTCCATTGCAGATAATACTCTTTCGGCATTTTCTTTTTGGTCAGGATCTTTAATATCGTTTATTTGTTTCTGAATAACATCATTTATTCTAGAAAGGCCTTTTAATTTTTTCTCCTCTTCCTTAGGTTCTTTACCTCCGATTGCTTCTTTTGCCTTTTTATAAACAGCAGTGTCTTTATCATAACCGATCGCAGAAGAAACTTTTACCTTTCTTCCTGTTTCAGGGTTTTTGATTTTTTGATCCATTACATCAGCCTCTATGACAACCTTACCTAATTGAATAAAGTTATTGTAGTCTAATACTTTATCTTCAATTAATAGTTCTTCAGCATTAGGTAAAAGAGATTCATTAGTTGATTTAATTTTTAAGTAATCATCAAAAGTTTTAAATTTACCATCATCTTTTGTTTGAATTACATCGGTTACTTTATTTACCATTTTATTAAAATCTTCAACAACTGATGGCGTCATAATATTACCGGTGTTCTTTCTTTTCTTTTTTAAAGAACCTAGTATTATTTTAAATAAGTCTTTTAGCTTAGGATTACTATTAAGGATATCTTTAGTTCTTTGGCTTGGTATTAATTCTACATTTAAATCGAATTCTTTACCTTTAGCAAAATCAGCCTTTTCAATATCAATCTTTGCAATATCCTTACCTCTTTTGGTTACATAGTCATTAAATATATTTGAAACTAGTTCAATATATCTTGTATCTTCAGCATCACCTAAAATCTCATGCTTCTTAATTCCTCTTTCTTCTATAAATGCTAAAAGATCTAATAGAATAATTTCATTAATATCAGCAGGAGCCTTTCTCATATCTATAGGTTCCTTTTCTTTCATTAAATTAATTGTATAAGGATCTATTAACTTAGCAGCAATAACTTGTTTAGTACCAGATTTATAAAATTTAAATACGATAGATTCTATAGGCTTCTTAAGATCATTTTGTAAAGTAGTTGATTGAATATTAGGATTTAGAATTCTAAGTAAATATTCAGCAAATGAATTAGTACTAAAAATCTCAGCATGATCTTCTTTTGGTGTTTCTAAAAATTCTTTAATCTTTTTCTTTTGATCTTCTGTTAAGTAACCTTTAAACAATGGGAGTAATGGAGTAACACCTAATGCGTTTGCCCAGTCTCTAATTACTCTAGGATCTTCTATAACCTTTGTAACTTTACCGGACGGTGTCATTACTTTAATATGAGTAAGTACTAAATTATTTTTAGGTAGCCTATCATAAGTAATAATACCAGGATTAGTATTTACAAAATATTGAAAACAGAACTTCCAATTCTCAGGAATAGAAGAAAGATTTTTGCTAGTTACAGATTTTATAAAATTAATAGGCTTTTCATAATAAACCATTATAGTCCTATCAATTAAGTTAATAGGCTTCTGGTTTCCACCTTTATAAAAAGTAATTCCTTCACCGTCTTTTTTAAATGAAAATGAAGAACCTGATAATTTTTCGGATACTACAAGATAGTCCTTAAAAAGATCTTCTATTAATTGTTGGCCTGCATCTTTATAAATTTGAGTTAACTCTTTCATTTGCTTATTTTATATTGTCAATTTATATATTCTTTGATTAAATAGCTATATAAAAAAGGATAGGACTATACCTATCCTTTATCATACTCTATTATCATCAGAGTATATACAAATACTACAAACATTAACTCTTAATACAGGTGATTAAAATAGGTGTAACTGTTGTTTATCTACCGTATTTAATTATACCTAAAAGTTGATTAAGTGGGGCAAAAGCACCAGTTAGTTTATAGAGCTTACCGTTATATCTGAATACAATACCTTCACTTGGATAAATTGAATCTAAACCACCAATCCTATCTAATTTAGCAAGTAGGTCTTCAACTCTTTTAATTTGATCAACACCACCACCTTTTCTTATCTTAGTAGTTTCTTTATCTAAATATGCTCTTAGTCTTTGTGCTTCATCAGATGGGTTAGCTGCTACAAAATTATTTGCATTTTTAATTATAGTAGCACCAAGCTCTAGAAACAGATCTTCGAAAGGTTTAATGTTTTCTTTATACTTTTTCTTAACATCTTCTTTATCATACTTTTTAACTAAAGCAGCCTCATCTTTACCAATCTGCTTAGCAAGAGATCTCATATTTAAACTCTTTTTATCTCCGTATGCCCAACGCCTTAAAAGTCCTTCCTTTACATCCTGTGATAGGTTAGGAAAATCGGCATCTATCAATTCTCTCCACCACATTTCATGGTACCTTGATACCTCATCACTATCACCTAAGCCGTATCTTCTCTGTAGTGCAGTTACCTTATTATCGAATTTTTTCTGATTTGTACTAAAATCAACATCTTTTTGTAATTGTAGAATTCTAGGTGGGATAATTCTAAAGGTCTTACCTATATTAGATTTTACCTTTGATAAGATTTGCGGAATCTCCTTGGCAGGTCTACTATCAGTATCCAAAATATTTCCATCACCATCGGTTTTTGTAATATTATGAAATTGGATAACATCGGTATCATAATTAATTACATTAGGATTTTTTGAATAGATAAGCTCCATGTTCATAAAGTTCTTACCGTTATCAAATATTTCTTCCTGTTTAGCTTGAGGTAACTTAGATAAAAGATTGGCTAAATCCTTTGCAGCAAATACAAAAGTTTCACCAACAAGTGGAACTGAATGAGCCTCAAACTTAGAAACGAATTGATCAAGGCTCATTGGGTTTTTAGTATCACCAGTATTTCTGGCAAACATAACCTTACCATCCTTCATAGTAACAAAAAGATTTTGGCCATCAGTTTTTTCAATCGGCTCTTCTTCAAAGTTTAATTCACCTCTAAGACCAGCGTCAATAATTTTTCTAAAATCACCAAAAGTTAAACCCTTATCGTCATAAGGATGGCTCATGTGACCAGCAGCACCACCTTCAAAAAGAAATGGCTGACTTTTGTCAGTCAGCCATTCTTCAAACAGTTTTATATGTTTCATTAAATTTGTTTATTTGTTATGATCCCATTGTAGATTGTAAAGCTCCGACCATTGCGCCGTAATCTTCACCATACTTCTTAAGTAATCCATCAGCAGTTTCAGTTGCTTTAGTTTCATCAAAGTCATCTCCGAATGCATCTTTTAGAATTGCCATTGCATATTCTTTAAATTCATCAGCAGAAGTAATGTCCTTTTCATTAATCTTAGCTTCTCCAACTAATGCAGCGCCTTTAGCTTCAGGTTGAACTTTTACTTTACCCATGTTCATTATGTCTCCAGCAATACCTGCAGCAGATTCAGAACCGTCGCCCATTTCTGCAGGAACTTCAGTAGCATCCTTAAGATCATCACCTTCGCCTTTTACTTCAGTTGTAATATTTTGATCTTTAGTAACTAATTCTTCGCCTTTTGATTCAGGTTGTACTTTTACTTTACCCATATCCATTATATCACCTGCGATACCAGCAGCAGTTTCAGAACCATCACCCTTTTCTGCAGGAATAACAAGACCATCATCGCCTGCTTCTTCATCAGCAATTTCATCTCCTGTAACTTTAGTAATTACTTCACCTACAGCTTCTTCTACAGCTTCTTCTTCTTCAGCTTCTATTTCTTCTTCGTCAACTTCTTCATCTTCGGCATAAGCCTCAGTTACAAAGTTTGTAAATGACATGATTCTTGATTCACTCTTGTCATCGTCATCATCTTCTTCCTCTTTGTCATATTCAACATCTTTCTTTAATGCATCAATTTCAGAGTCATCAGATTTAACAGCTCCTTTATAATGGTCTGCTTTTTCTTTGTCATCTTCAGAATCAACTTTCTTATCGCCTTTATCTTCTAATTCATCACCTTTCTTTTCATCATCTTCACCTTCATCTTCATCATCATCTTCAGCTAGAGGTTTAGCAGATGCAGCAACAACAGAATAATCTTCTTTCTCTTCATCGTCATCGTGATATTTGACATTCTTGTTTACTGTAACTTCCTTTTCTTTAATAAAATCTTCGAAGGCCATAATTCTTTTAGTAGCAGCTGGAGTCTCTTCTTCTTCAGCAGCAACTTCAACACCTTCTTCATCTTCTACTTCATCAGCTTCAGCAGGAACATCAGCGGTAATTGCAGGATCATCAGATACCTTATCACCAGCCTTGTCTTCTATATCTTTAGGTTCGCCTTTAGCTAATACTTCATCTTCGATATCGTCAGCGGTATCTTCTTCAACTTCATCAGTTTCAGCAACTTCACCTTCAGTACCAACTTTATCTTCATCTTTATCTTCTTCAGATTCTAATGATTTAGGTTCACCTTTCTTTTTAACTTCATCAGCTATATCCTCGGCTCTATCTTCTTCTAGTTCATCCTCAGAAATATCGTCTTTAGGGGAGACATCTTTTAATAAACCTTCTAATTTAGTTAAAAGATTTTTTTCTTTCTTTAATTCTTCAACGCTTTCGTAACCCATCTTTTTAACAAGATCCATTACAGCATCATGATTGACATCTGCCGATTCATTAATTGAACCTTCGGCTTTAGACATCATTGAAAACTTTTTGATTGGTTTCATTATATTTTATCTTTTTTTGATTCTTTTTTTATATATCCATCTCTCATGAGAAAGATATTCTATATTAGTATCTAACATTCTGTACCTCAAATGGGAACTTTTCTTCTTTATAGATTTTTCTTCTTTCCATACCATGTCTATAAATATAATTTACCCAATCATGATCATCTACTTTATATCTAAAATCATCAATGAAGTCATATATTTTTACAACATCTTTAGCTTCATGCTTTCTTAGACCCCTACCTATGGATTGTCTAATGATCACTTCTGATTTGAATGATTCAGTAAAGAAAATGTTATGAATGTTTTTAATTGAAATACCTGTTGAGAACGTTCCGTATGATGCTACAATAATAACGTCATCGTTCTTTTCCATTCTCTTTTTAAACTCTTCTCTAAAATCAGACTTAACAGAACCATCAACATAGTAAACCTTCTTGTCTGTTATTGTCCTAAGTTTTTTGTATATTTTTTCACCATACGCTATTTTATGAAATAGCACTAGTGAATTGGATGTAGACTTTTTAATTACTTGACAAACAAAATCTAACCTCTTTTCACTTTCATTAATAAAGTTTTGCTCTAAACTAAATAACTTTTGCCTATCATACGGATTTTTAGATAAAGACGAGAATGCTTCTTTTTGCGCATCGGTTGCATATTCCATGTGTATTTGTAATACTTTACATTTTGCAATATGCCCTTCTTCTTGTAAATGAGCAGCCTTTACCTGAGTTACCAAAGGTCCCATTGCCGACATTAAACTTAGTCTATTTACAGTTCCTCTTTTAGGAATAGTACCACTTAAACCAAATCTGTAGTCGCAGTGCCAGCATTTATCCATTATCTTCTGAATTGAATTTGCTTTTGCTTTATGAGTTTCATCTACAAAGACAGCGTCAAATTGGCTAAAGTATTCCTCATCTTTTTTAGTTAATGATTGATAAGTACCTATAACTACATTGGAGCTCTTTCTTAATTTCACACCGGCATAAATCTGTTGGATTTTAATTGGTACTCTACCTTTATTATATTCTTCAAAATCCCCACTTGCTTGAACTACCAAACTTACATTAGGTACAATCATTAAGATTTTCTTTTTACCCAATTGTTCCATCATGTAAGCAACTACCATAAATGAGATTAAAGTTTTACCTGCAGAAGTTGCCAATTCAGCTAAGCATCTCCTATACTTTAAAATCTTTATTGCTGCATCTATTTGATAATCTCTTGGTTTAATTTCAGACTTTGCAAAAAATTCATCTACCCACCCCTTAAAAATTTCTTCATCTATTGAAGTGTCAAAAATATCAGTTATACCATTTAATGTAAATTCGTAATCATATTGTTTGCAAATATCAATTACTTCTTTCCATAATCCTGCTGGTATTTTGTTTCTTTTAATAAATGAAATGTTACCATCCCAAACCTTTTTCTTTACTAAAGGATGAAATCGCCACCCTTCTATTTTCTTAGTAAGACTAGATTTTAACTGTTCATATTCCAATTCGGTACATGAATCAATTACTAAAAACTTTTTATTTTCAGACAGAGATAGTTCCATTAAAATTCCTTATCATCTAAGTTTATTCTGTTTCTTATTGCAAATGCCATGTTATCTAAAGTCTTAATACATTCATAGTAATAATCTATATGCGACTGTAACATGTCAATTTGAGTTTTCAAAGAAGACAGATCGGCTTTTATAAATTGATGCTTTTCGCCATTTGTTAGTTTAACATCGTAATTAATTGAATACTCCCGGTATTGATTCTTATAGTACCTGTCCCAAGTAGCATTTCTTTTATATATAGTAGTTTTAAAATCAGTTACTTTATCAAGTAAAATTTGTCTATATGATAACATTCTTACTTGGCACTCTGCTAATTCATTCATATTTTTTAACTTAGAGACAAGATCTTTAATCTTTGCTTTCCAATCACTCCTATCAGAACCTAGTCTGATTTCTAATTGCTCGTTAGCTTCCTTTATTTGTGTATCATCAAATGCCATTAAAATACTCCTTTATCGTTATTAATCTTTTTGTAACTTTTAATCTTTGGTTGAAATTTTCTTTTAGGTTGAGGTAAAGAAAAATTACTTTTTACATTATCAGTTTCTATCTTTTTAAACTTAGTAAATAATTTAAGCTTTTTCTTAGAAGTTTCTAAGTCATCGTAAAAATCATCAAATTGTTCAGTCACAAATTCATTATATTTTTTTATCATAAGAAAATTAAATCTAAATGATTGTTTGTAAAATATTTATCCAACTCATTTAAACACCCAGTCCTATTTTTAAATTCATATTTAACTAGGTCATTTAAATCTTTTACCTTTTTATTAGGTATTCCAAAATCCTTTAAATATTTATCCCACATAAAAACTGTTTGCCCTTTCTTTAGTTTCTGAATCATTTTAGCTTTACCTTCATAATCATTATCAAACATATATCTTGCTGTTGGTATTTCATCAAAATCTAAAATTTGTTTTTTGACACCAGTTAAGCCTAATGTGTTTGACATAAAGAAAGAATCTATAGGCCCTTCAAATATTGTAAAACCCCTACCTAAGTCAACTGTTAAGATTCCGAATATCATTGATATTTTATTTAAAGAATCAAGTTCATCCTCAGATACATTCAATTGTTTTTTTAACCTATCATATATTCTTTCTATATTCCAAGTTTTATATTTAGGACCGCTTGTATCTTCCAATGCTCTAACCTGGAATCCTACTATCTTTTTATTTTTATTTAAGTTAAAAACATAAAGCTCCTTTCTCCTTGGGTCATAACCGAATTTTTCAGTTTTGTGATGGAGTAATCTACTTTTAAGATATGGGTATGCTCGGTATGTTAATGAATTAATAGGATATACATTAAAACCTAAAGCAATTTCATCAAAGCTTAATGCTAATTTATTTGCCTTATCGAATAAATGAAATTCTAAAGTTTCACCTAAAGAAAAGTTTTTTCTATTTTCCTTAATAAAATTAATTACATCTATACGGTCTTCGCCTTCAAAGTTTAAATTATGATCCTTTAAGAAAACATCTAAACTCTCGTGAGCTGAGCAATTGTAACAGTGGAATTGTAAATTTTTCCAATAAAGATTGCCTCTCTTTTTTCTTACTGAATCTGTTGAATCACCACAATAAGGGCATGCAAAATTTAGCCGTTCCTTACTTTCTAATATTCTCCTTTTTTCTGGGTGAGAATGATTAAGGTGAAGAACTCGGACCACCTTATCGATGATCCGAGCTTTCATTTCAGAAGATATTAATACTTCTGTTCCCATATCATTAAAGATCTAAACCATTAATGAAATCATCAAAATCATCTCCCTTAGAAGAATCTTCAGTTTTAGTTGCAGTAGCAGTTTCAGCAGGTGCAGAAGTTTCTGTTACCTTAGCGGCAGCTTCTGTTGTTTTTGCAGTATTGCCTGGTGCTTGCCTTGCAGTAACAGTATCAATAGAAGAACCTGGGTTACTAAACTGTGAAAGTACACCCATTACTTTGTTTCTTTGATCGTCGTTCCATGGTCTGTAGTCAAAGTTGCCTAAATCCGGTGCATCTTTAATATAATCGAGAATTGCAGTTCTTCCTGCATCATCAGCGGTTACATCATCACCGTTAATTGACATTGGAGATCTACTCCCTTGGAATTTACATGAATCGTAGTTTGGATATCCACCTTTCTTTGAAATTACCAATTCAAAATTCTTTCCTTCAAACGGATCGAATACTTGTGTTGGTTCATCAAATTGTGGATTTAACTCTTCATCAATTTTTGTCTTGATCTTATAACCAAATTTCATTACTTTAATTTGACCTTCAAGATCTCTGTTTTGTGGATCCTTTACGATTTGTACTAATGCATAAAATACTTCTCTACGCTTAAGTCCCTCTGACATCTTTTTGTCTACAGCAGATTCAGAGTTTCTAAGTTTAAAGAACATGTCCTGTACAGCACATTTGTCTCCAACCGTTGAAGGTGAGTCTGCGTAAAAACCATTGCCATCTCTGTCTTCTAACCAGTAGACATATTTACGAACGAAAGGTTTGCGTGGATTTTTTACATTAGGTAGAAACCTAATTAGTGAACGGTAAGTACCGTCTGAACCTTGATCAGGTTTTGGTGTGTAAAGATCGCTTGTTGTTTGCGGTCTGTCTCCAGTGTCTAGGTCCTTGACGCTAACACTGAAAATGTCGAATTCATTTGCCATTTTAATTGCCTTTTTATTTTACTTTGTTATTAATTGTGGATATAACGCAGCTCTGCCTATTTTTAATTTGCCCGGGTATTGCCAATATACTTTGCCTTGTTATATGCCTGTTTATAAGTAACTAATTAATATCAGTTCCTTTGTTTATTATATATTCATATCTCTATTTAGTTTCAGTCTAAATAGAACTTTTTTATTGCATAATAGCGGTTACATCATTTTCCCTGATGCTGAATATAGTATCGCCATTATATTTGAACTCTGTACCTGCTAAGTCATGAAATAGTACTCGTGAACCTATTTTGTAATCTGAATCCTCTATGTCACCACCTATAGATATGATTGTACCTGAATAAGGTGGAGCATACTGACCTTCGGTTTTAGGTACATATATACTACCAATTTTTTCTGGTAATTCATCTTTTTTAATAAATATTCTATTTTTTATTGCTTTTATCATAATATTCTGAAACTAAGTTCTAGTTGCTATATATAAAATATAACTAATTAAAGAAAGAGAAGTATGTAATTACTAGACTCAATGTATTTAGTGGTTTTCTATGTATTAAGTATTTAATGACCACCCTTTTTCTTTATTAGCATTTAGTATAAAGTACGCATCTACTAAGTCATCTATTGGTTTAGGGATCTTTTCTGTAAAGTCTTTATCTTGAGTCCACTTCCATAAATCTGTTTTCCTTAAATCTTTATCATTAAAAACATCGTCTTGGAACGCTTTTACCATATAATGTTTATTTGCATTACCTTTACCTGCTAATTTCTTAACATGGGATGGTTGATAGATTGAAATATTTTCCACACCCCAACCATTAACTATTTCATTTCTTAAAAAGGTATTATACTGAACGATGTCAATGAATGAGTTTCCCTTTGAGCCATAGGAGAATCCTTCTAGCGCAATTTTATGGTTTTGTGTTCCATATAAGGTTATTAAAATATTTGAAATTAAGTCGGCTATATTTTGACCATCAGTGAGTTTTTCTCGTTCTCTAAGTAAAAAGTCCTTATCCTTTACTTGTCTATAATAAGGAAATCCTAATATTGTTTTATTGTCCATTAGCTCTTTATGAACCGAGAATGATTTAGGTATCTTTCGTCCTTCTTCATCCCATATTCTATTACCGTAATTAAAGAATGTAATAAATGTGTATTTGCCTTTATGGTCCTGTGTACACGTACCTGGACTATTGAGAGAAAAATCTATACCTGAGTAAATCAATTATATTGAATTAAAGTCTTTTGCCTAATACTGCACCTAAAGCAGCACCGATCAATCGACTGGTTAATAAATCATACAAGGCTCCTTTTTGAATACCTAGTACTTTTGCGATAGCCTTTCCTACAGATTTACCTAAAGCAAAACCAGTAAGACCACCTAGAACAGATCCTAATATACCTTCATTAATTATTTCTTCCATAATAACTTCTAAGTCCTTTCCGTTACTGTGTTCTTCCATAATTCTATCGACTGCTTTGTCGATTGCAATTTCTTGCTCTTCTGTTAAATCATAAGATTCATTTAATAGATTTTGTATATCTATAGAATCATCATGACTTTCAGTAAGGTAATCTTTAAATGTTTTCATTGCTCTTTCTATTTGTTTATATATTAGACAAGATTAACTTTAGTTTCTAAAATGTTATATGTAAAATTAATATCAAATGTTTGAAATTCTATCGTATTGCTTGAGAAGTTTAAATCTAATGCACTAACACCGGTCATTATCATATCTTTTAGTTGACATGTAACAAAAATATTTCCATCACCATCAATCATTTGCAATCCAATACCTTCTGGTACAAACGGATTTTTTCCACTTTGTTTATAATAGTAATCAAACACTTCGATAGCCATCCAATAATTAACCCAGCCATCGAATGCTTGCATCGTAATAGTTAATTCTTTATCAAACAGTTCTTGCTTAGGCAGACTTGTTCTGAATCTTCTGGTATTCCCAGGAAAGTCATTTTGTGTTACCGGATCAAATGAAGGTCCAGGCAAATTCATTGATTGTATTCCATAATTAAAATAATCGATAGGTTCTTTAATCATAGCACCTGGCATTCTATTTAAGTATGGCTTATACTTATCTGATATTTCCTTAGGAATAAAATTTCTAGGAAATTCAAATTTAAACTGATTATTTCTTGCACTTAATATCATATCTTATCTATTATGAAACCTGTCTAAAGCTTTTTGGAATACTTATTGGATCGTTTGTAGTACTAAAGCTTTGATTGGATTTAGCTGATTGTCTAAAGTATCTTCGTTTAACAGCTTTTGATTTAGCTTGATTAGCCCTTACTTGTAATCCCATTATTTGGATTTTCTTCTTTCTGGCAATATCAGCTCTTAACTGTGCGTTCCTAGATTCTTCAATTGCTAACTCAGCTTCAGTACTACCTAGCTGAGTAGATAGTTGCTCTACTTCGTTGGCTAATGTAATATTAGAACTATCTATTGCTATAATAGTTGAATTTAATTCTTCTATGGTGGATATTAATTCAGCTTGATTAGTTTCATAGTTTAATATTTGTAATTGTAATCTAGCTAATTCATCTGAATATAACGCGGCCTGCGCCTCCATTTTGGATGTCATAGTTTCTTTGGCTGCATCAACCAATCCTAAAAAAGTACCGGTATATAATACGCTTTCATCACTAGTTCCATTAATGTCCTCCATTCTTGTAGAGATATAAAAGTTATTATTATCTAATGCTAATATCTTTTTTGAACTTTCTTTGTCTATTCTAAATAATACCTGACCTTGTGAAAGATCCACAGTTTGTACCTGTGTCCAATTAGGTATTCTAATTTCATCATTCTCACCAACAAAAACTAAAGTAAGCGTTCCTACATTACTAAGATCAATTGGTTTTTCGGCTGTATTAACGGCAGCGGCTGCTTGATTAGGATTTGCTTTTTTCTGATTTGCTGGATCAACTGGAACAGATCCTATAGTGTCATCATATAATGTAAAAATAACATAATCATCAAATGGTGATATTCTTATAACCCCATCGCCATTAGGTAAAGTTCTAGCATCAGGATCTAATACTACAAACCTTTGAAAGTATTCCTGGTAAGGTTTAGTTGTAGCTACATTAGTTGAAACCCCAATAGGAGCCGTTGATACCAACGGTAAAGAACTTACTGTTTTTGTAAATTTGCTAGTTAATGGTTCTGATTTATTCTGTTGTGCTGCCATCGGTTTCTGTTATTGTTTGTATTTTAGCTGGAGATATTGACGCCTTCACATTTAATTTATCTCTAAATGAAGTTACATATTTAGTTTTTACCACCAACTGCTCTACTATTTTTTCTGTTGTTTGCCCAGACCCTCCATTTCCACCACTGTTTACAATAATATTATTCCCATCATCCGGTGCAATTTGATTGTATACATTAGCCACAGTTGGAACTACTCCTAAATTTATTTTCATTAATCGCCTTCCATATTTCTTTACATCAAATGAAGTTAATTTAGCTTGCTTAATTATCTGAGTATTATCAGCTCGGTTATAAATTCTTAGCATATAATTAATTGTAAAAGAAGCGGCAACCGCGCTGTTTAAAATAATTGGTCTAAATAGAATAGGATTATCAAAATTTGTAGTCTGTGTAAATACTTGCGTGCTTGACTTAACAAATGAAGTATCTATTTGCTCACTCACGTTAATTTCATGAAATACTATATTGTTTAATCCACCTGATGTGGCGTTTAGCTGACTTATAAAACTTTGGAATGTTGATCCCGTAACCATACCTGTTAATTCAAAATAATCACCACCTTCTGCCTCTGTGACACTGGCATAAAGATTATCATAAATATCCCTACTTGGTAAAGTAACTGAGTTTATTTCTTCTACATTATAATAACTATAACTATTTTCGACTATAGTTTCATAAATCCCAGTAGCCTTAAATGTAATTGTAGGAGTACTTAAAAATCCTTGACCTTCAGTTAGCTTAAATCCTAGACCATTAGAATCAGCAGCATTAAAGCTGTTATTCATAAAGTAAAGAGAAGGTACTCTCCATTCAATAAAACTGGCGTAAAGATTATCATTTATTAAAACTGGATCTGGATTAAATACCGGGGTATCAGTCTTTAAAAAGTTTATTGAAGATAGGTTTAATAATACACCATCTCTACGAGGTACTAATGTTTCAAATATAATACCATCATATCCTGTAAACGAAAAGCCTGAAATAAAATGTACTCTTATTTTATCATATGCTATATTTTGTTGAGGAGAGAACGTCTGTAAGAGGTTTGCTGTGTCAGTTAATAATGGATCAAAATCATTATAAGGTACACCTATATCAGTATCTAAATATGCGTACTGGGTTTTATTTACATCAATAGCAGCAGCAGAGATATCCGTATAGTTACCCATTTCAGCCGAAACATCACTAGTATTAAATAGATAGCTACCACCCGTATGACCATCTCGCATTATGTCTATTGGATAGTCAGCAGTGTTAAGTTCAGTTGGCTCAGATTGACTAGTGTAAATATACTCTAATAATATTCCTTCTGATAATTGTAAAAATTTAGATGATTCCATTATTTTATTTATTTACCATTGTAAAAACTTAGGGGTATAGTTTAAACCTATACCAACATAAGGTGCAACTCCACTACCGCTGAAACCGACACCTAGTTGTAATCCTAGTCCTAATGTTTTTCTGTTTTCATATTGTAAGCTTTTAAACGCGCTACTCCTTTGGTCAATTAATATACCTTCTGCGCTATTAAAAGTAGTACCAGGATAATCAGTTAAAAGATTTACAAATAATTCTTTTGTTTTATTGTCTCTTGTTAATGAGGCAGATAAAAATATATTTTGTTTTAGGTCAATGGTAGCATTACCAAAATTTATTAAATCACCATTAATTTCATAAGGAACAAAAACCCCAACATCCCTAAAGCTTTTACCCCAAGTAGCAGAATCCGAAACTGTTAATGCTGAATTAAAATTACCTAATATAGTATCAATAACATTTACAGGTACCTCTACGATAACTTCCTTTATTACTGTTTCAGTTTTAATGATCGTTAATGGTGGTTTATCTTTCTCAAATTCTAGCTCATCTTCAATTTCTTCTAATGTTAAATTAAGAGCTCTTATTTCAGCGGCGGCATTTCCATTTTTGTCAACATAGTTTTCAATTGTATCTAATGAAGCTTTCCAATTATTACTAATCTTAGTAGCTTCGCTCTTTGCTATATCAGTTTGTTCGCACTGCCTAAACAATAAAAAACACAACACTACAATACCACCTAATAAAAACATTCTTGTATTTTTAGGATCAGTGATTATCGCTATTATGTTTTTTAAAAATATCATATACCTTCCTCGTAAATTTTCATTAACTTATACGGAGTAACATTGCTTTCTCCATATTTTTTAATAAGTTTTTCCATAAAAGTTTTTTCTTGGTTTTTCATGGTATCTAATTCATCAAAAAGTTCATCTCTTTTATCAGCTAAACTTACAATACTTTTTTGCATTAGATCAATAGAAGTTTCTATTTGCTTGTATCTATCTACAAAACTGGTTAATTCCTTTTTTTCTTTTTTTGTCATTTTTATTTCTTTAAATATTAATCTTCTAATTATGAAGTTGCGGGTGCCGCCATACTGTATGCGGTATCATTTTCTTCAGCAAAAGTTAATAGCTGCATGCTTGTTCGTGTCCACCCTTTTTGTAAAATTAATCCACCTGCAGCATCATTTCCATTTCCATTATAAAAAGTCTTATTTCCCATGTTACTAAAACTAAATTCATAAATACCAACTTTAGATGTATATGTAGTTGTACCAGACCCAAAGCCTTGAATATCATTTACAGTAGTCTCAATTGATCCTGCCGACTTCTGAGTAATATTACCTGCATTATCTAAATTTTCATAAAATAGATTTATTTTTCCATATTGTGTAGCAACACTACAACTACTGCTACCACACCACACAAATTTAGAAGGCATATTATATACTTCAATTGTAAACCGCTGGCCTAGAACCATCATGGATGGATTAAATTTTAATATTAAATCACATTCCCAACCAGCCCTCCCCGCATTAGGCATACTATTAATTGCTATCTGACTATTCACTGGTGTAAATGTACCTATGTTAACTTGTAAATATGGGGNAGTAGCTTCAACATTGATAACCCTCCCGTCAATATTTGTGCTGTCCCATAGTGGGTCAAGATTTAATATCTGATGTCCATTTTCACCACCTAAACAAAAATTATTACTAATTTTAGTGGTCGTACTATCCACTCTAAATTGTTCTTGAGCCGGGTTCTCCTTTGTAGCTCCACTATTTGAAAACTGAGGAGCTACCGTGGCGTTGGTTGAATTAACAAATAAACCTAATCTATCACCACCTAGCACACCGTTATTATATTGAGGTTTACCAATATTTATAGTTGTAAACCCATCATTATATTGCTGATAGATTACACCTGAATTTGTCATGTAACTTGGTGCTCCCATTTGCCTTACTACTGAACCACCAAGTATAGGTGCATCCGGGGCACTCAAGGCTGTATATTCATGTTTATATACTGGTGGATCGACTAAATTATCAGGAACCGGTGCAAATGATGCTCCCCATGTTTCCTTACCTCTATATTGAGTACGCTTATTAGATCCGTTTAGCACCATATTTATATTAGGGTAAGTAGCATTATCAGCGAATGATGTACCTAATGTAATATTTTCTGTAGACAGTATGTTAATATCACTACTTACACCAGATGCAATAAGATCAATATTGTTTGAAGCATTTTGAGTTTTTGCAATTATCCCAGATGCTAAATCTACCGTAACAAAATTAACCCCAGTACTTATAGTAGTAGATACGGAACTTGCTANTTGCGATATTCCACCACCAGTAGAGTTTAAAACTATATCCCCAGTTCCTGATGCCGTAAGAGTAATTTCACCTGTTGCTACTGTATCTAATGTAATGTTGCTATCAACGGCCACAATAGCTCCTTGTGCTTTTATATAAGCGGCATCTTGTGCAGAAAGTTGAATTTGGCTTGAAGACAACAACTCTATTACCCTGGCCTCCGCTAATAAAAATCCATCGGCTGCTGTTGATGTAGGTATTGTTATATCATTACCACCCATCTGAAAGCGGGTAGTGGCACCACCACCAACAGTATTTAAATCAAATTTACCCTTCTCAGAGCTGCCTAGTGGACTGAATGTAGAAACCGTTGCTTCAAAATTAGAATTAAAAAACGATGATCCGGATCCACCCTTTGTTCCAGTTTTAAACGAAAAACCAGCNCCAGATCTATAAGTCTGACCTCTTTCGGCAGTTTCTATATTAAAACCAACCGTGTCATTTATATTACTTACAGCAGTAGGTGATTTAGGTACTGATATATTTAAAGTGTCATCAGAAGATAACTTTATTTGTGATAACTTAGTATAATCAAGTTGCTCAAAATTTTCACCTGCTTCAGTACCACCCATGAAACGCAATGCAGTAGCACCGCTGTTTTTCTGATGTAATAGAAAACTTGTATTAGTTGAATCAAGTGTTCCTGCAAACTCATCTACTAATCTAAAGTCTGTTGTTACATTTACACCATTTGGATATTGTGCTATATCATTAGGTCCTGCAATACCAACAGCAAAGGTAGGTACACCTTGATTATTAGTAGAAATAGTCTGAGATCCTGATGCCATTAATGAAGGGTACCCTACATTCTTAGCGTTCTGTGCATAGTTATTTGGTGCAACTCCACCTGGGTTACCAGGATTAGGTGAATTACCAAATTGTGATAATCCAACCGATGCACCAGTAGGACCTGCCGGGCCTGTAAGATTAACAGTTGTAGGAACCCATGTACTACCATTATATTCCCAAACTTGTCCATTAAATTGTAGATAGTAATCATTCTTTAGTGGAAGCAATGTTGGCGGAAAAGTATTTGGGTTTTTACCTGGTCCGGATACTGAGTCATCTTCATACCACTCTGTACCACGTTCTCCTCTACCGCCAATTGGACCTGCCGGGCCTTGTGGACCTGACGGGCCTAAAGGACCACCGCCATTAAGTATCAGTTGATCAAAATTAAAATTAATCTTATCTACTGCCTGTGAAACAGTATCTGATGCAATTAATTCTTGTATGGTTATCGCCATTTTATTATTATTTTTTAACTATAGTAATGCTAAACCCAAACGATTCAGTAAAACCCTTTCTTTTGTTATATATTAGGCTAAGATCAAATGGATTTGTATTTAATATTTTTGATCCTATTGAAGTATTAACAGTTAAACCATTTTCTACTTTATCAGCATTATCCAACTGAGCCGTAGAATAATCCAATGGTGCATCAACCCTGGTACTTTTAACATAAAAGTCAACACTATCTAACTTATACAGATGTAAAATATTTTGAGTTATGTATCTCTCAACATCATCATCTAATGTATCAATATCACCAAATCCAAATTCAGGCTTAATGTATTTTTTAAACTGCTCTTTAATAGGTTCAAATAAAAATTCAATTAACCTTTTTTGTATAAACATATAGAATAACACAGAAGTGTTATTCTCCCTAGTCATAAATGTACCTTTTATTAAACTAGGTTGTTTTATCGCAGCTTTAACCGCAACCGGTTCATGTAAAAATGTTTCGAGTTTAATTTCCTGTGGAACCTTTAAATATTTAGAACCTAGGAAAGATTTTTTCTCTGTCATGGATCGTGTACCTATGATGGATTCAACTTCAGATTTATCTATACTCTTTCTAAAATAAGAAGGTTCCCAGTTAGAAGAAAATATATAGAAGTCTCTTTTTGCTATACCAATTTCATTTATGAGTGGATATAGGCTTAAGAACGCATCCTCTGTTGAAAGCTCTAATATAGTGGATGGGTCTTCCTCGTTTACTTTATGATAAAACAAATTTCTTAATTGACCAAACTTTTGAGTATCACTAGAATTAAACTGAGTATTTGAATACCTACATAAATCTTTTACCTTTTCTTTATATGCAGCATCATCGCCACTTATAACTAAAAGGTCTATATAAGGATCTCTAAAATAAAATAAGTTCTTGGTAGAAGGTTGATATGTTCCAGCATGCCTTCCGATTGGTGTTATTCTAGGTTTTGTCTGAAGTGATAAATCATAGCCTATAACATCAGTAAGATTAAACTTAGTCGGTTTAGCCGGATCTGGCAACCTCCCTATATAAACTGATTTTAAAATATCTTCTTGTGCCCTGAGTTCTATAGAGAACGTTTCAGCAATAGAACCGTCAGGTGATAGCACTCTATTTCCATCCTCATCAATAGTTTCATAAATAATACCAGGTGCACCTTCATTAATAAATCTAAATAATGTTGCAAAACCAGAATCATTTAACCTGGATGAATATGTATTAAAGCCACCACCGATTACTGTATAATCGGCACCTCTTGCATCATTTAGAGCTGGTGATAATCCACCAGGTACAAAACTGCTTCCATTCTTTAATATAGTTTTAGCAAATAATCTATCATCACTTATAACTTTAACAACATCATTAATCTCATAGACATCTGAGCCTATCACCATTTTTATCGAATTAAAGTTACCATTAGAACCTATAGAAACATCACGTAAAAATCTACTTAAATTTCCATTAGAATCCGAAGTACCCTGTATTAAGAATGCATCAGCCGTTCCATTCCAACCAGACGCACTAAAATTAATTGCACCTTGTAAAGGACCATCTAAATATTCATAATCTCCATCTGCATTTACCAACGGCTTACAACTTTCACCAGTTACAGCGCTTTCCACAAAAGCGCTTTCATATGAATATAATGTTGTTCGGTCTATGCTCTGGTCATCTATACCATTTATACAATCATTTTCTAATGATAAGAATATCATCATAACAACAGTTTTCCATTTATCATTTTTTACAAACTTCACTTGAGTTTCAGGTTTATCTGGTGCATTAGGAATTAACATTACTGAAAATCTATAATCATTAAATCTACCGTCACTAACATATTTTTGTGACCTTGCATTAAAATTAGGTTTAGCTAAAACGTCTGCTTTAGTTTTTGCAATAATTCTAACACCACGTAAAAATGTTTCTGCAAAATTCTTTTCATCCCCACCGCTAAACCTACCATATCTTAATTGTCTATCAATTAAATTAACAACACCACCAGTTGTAAATTTATCTACTATAAAATAATCATTAAAATAATCTTTATCAACTTTTTGAAAAGTGCCTGGTGTGTATATTGCACCAGTCAAAGGATTTGCTTCTATAGTATCAACAGGCGCAGTATCAATATAACTCCATGAACTTTTTATTGCCTCATTCTTAAAGTAATATGGAAATTCACACAGGTAATACCATTCATGAGTAAACCCTTCTGCGTTTTGTCCTAGCGTATATTTAGAAGGTGAAAAATTATTTTGGCTAAATGCTTCATTAACATTTAAACTATAAGGGAGGTTTCTAACATTTTTACCTTCATTCACCCAAGACCATTTATTAATATAAGGAATAACTCTAGATGCTACTGATTGCTGCCTTAGAAAATTTTCTTCAAGTCTGTCATACTCTGAAGAAATGACTGAATCAAAATCTTTATCCGGTTCTGCCTCTCTAAGCAAACCTACCAATTTAAAAAATCCACCAGAATCATAAAAATCTCTAACATTAGGATTTGCACTAATATTTAAAAAATCACCGGTCGTCTCCCCTTCATTATATTGATCATACTCATAATCTAATTCACCCATCTGGCTATACATAGTACTAAAGAAGTCATAATCAAAATCCTTCATAGGAAATATTGAAAATCTACCAAATGAAGGTTTATAGTCAGAGTACAACGCAACCTGCCCACTATTAGTAACTTGTATCTGATTATCGTTTAAAGTTATAATAACATACTCATCAATTTCTTTATAGCTGGTAACAGTTCCTGTGTTGTCTTTTACTGGGTTTTCTAAGTAAGGAACCCAGTTACCTATTTCAGCGTAACCATTTTTTGACTGAATCCAATTACCTAATATAAATCTATCTTGGTCACCATTAGCAACTCTTAATAGAGATGAATTTACATCATTGCCACCAACAAAGTTTTTATTATCATCTACTATTGTAGCAAGTGGATAGGTTACTAAATTATCTATTTGTAAAGGGTATGCTGAATAATTAATCTTAAAGTTAAGTCTATTAAATCTACTCCCACCAAATCTTGACTGAACATAAACAGTATCATCATTATAAGAAGCGACAAAAAATCTTTTCTCTGGTGATATACCTTGATTTATTGCATTAGTTATTGCTTTAGCTATTTCTTGATTAGTTCCATTAGGATTAAAGAATTGTTGTTTATTGGATCCTGGTGCAGGTGCCTCTAATGAAGTAGCTGCAACTTCTCCTACTAAATCTAGGCCATCATAAAACTTAATACTTAACCCGTTTAATAATTCATTTATAATTTTAAAAGAACATGTAGCTTTACCTTTTCTATTAATAATTTTTGCATCTGCAAAAGTATCAGGACTTTTAAAACCGGCAAACTTAGATACATCAACAACCGTATCAAAAATTCTTATTTGATTAGTACCCCATTTAGATCCTTTCTTAACAGTATGAAAATTTTCTTCTTTATCCTTAACATAAAAGATTGACTCAACTTCATTTACCCTACTAGGAGTTGGTACACCTGTAATAGTTTCTGTTTTAGCTGGATCAATATAAAGTAAAACACCTTGACTGTTAGAAATTTCAAATGGTGTATTTAATTGCTCTGATACTTCAGTGATGGTGGTTATTTTAGGTAGTTGTGTTTTTTCAATATTTTTATAAAATCCTTCTCCTGATAAATCAAAACGACCTTCCTCCACCTCATTCACATATAAACCGAAGTATCTATTTAATGAATAATCAGAAGCAGTTTCATCAGTAAATAAAAATTCCATGTTAATTAGATTAGCTAATAAAACATTATTTCTTTCAAACCCTTCAGTAAAAAAGAATTCATTTTGTATAATAGTAGCATCTTCTGTGACTATCCCATCATATGAAAAACTACCAGCTGATGTGAATCCACCTTTACTATAATTAATTCCTGCCCATTGCATTGCTTCATCCTTTCTCCATGAAATATTTAGCGGTGATGTAGGGAATGATTCTTGTGATCTATAGTTTCTAATATAAGATCCTAGTAAACTATTTGTTGTTAAATCAAAAGTTTTAACGGCAGTACAATTCTCCAAAACATTTTTAGAAAATGCAGCTGATGTTTGTGCTAAATCAGAATCAGTGTTTTGTACTGTTGCCATTATGTTGTTAACAGCAGAAGGATTGTCTATTCTAAATATTACAAATTTTTCAGGAATTTGTTCATTTAACCATAAAGGCGCGAGCATTCCTAAATCTTGAGAATATGAATTGGACGAGACTGACCTAGTACCAGCTGAATAAAACATTTCATACTGGTTTTGATATTGGGATAATACTGATACATCTTGATATTCTTGAAATACCTCATATGCTAATTGCGCTGGGAACTTTCCACCTTGAAAGAACTTCCAAACATCTCTATCATAAGTATCTTTACCACTTATTTTGAATGCTTTAAATGTAGAAGATGACAGTTCAGTATTAGCACTAAATGATTCTAGATACAAATTACTCCCATCACTAACAAGTTTAACATTACCTGTTAACTTAGGATTGGTTCTAGCTATACTATAGGATGCTTTATCAAATAATTTTTCGGCCATTTAATTTTCACTTTTTTTATTTATTCACCAAACGATTAGTGAAAAATTAAATGTTACAGTACATTTCCACTAGAGCCGTTATCCTCAGTAAATAAACCCTTGTTAATTCCACCGCCACGGCCACCACCTACACCACCTTCGTTAACTATTCTGTTAACTCTAGTTGAAGTAACTGTTGGGCTTAGTTTTGTTAATACCTTTTCTAAATCATTTAACCCTTTGGTTACTGTTTTAGTTGGGAATACATTTATGTTTAATTTGTTTGATCGGTATTTTGCAAATATTTCAACATCATATTGGTAAGGCTCTGCGTTATTAGGATAAATATCAAAACCTATTTTCTTGGCATATGTTATGTTAGTTGTAGCTCCAGTTGAATCGCCTCCAATATTACCTATACCACCATCAGCACCTGAACCAGTACCAAAGTAATCCGTCATTCTATATTGAAATACCATAGGTATGTTTATTGAATTTTGTTGACCAAATTGTATTAATTTAGAAGATTGTCCTGAATCTCCACCTGTTTGTAAATTTAAGTGGTCATCAGACGATATAAAGAGATATGATCCACATCCTTGTTGCCCTAGCGTATATTGGTCAAAGTTTTCAAATGCACCTTTGACATTTCTGCTATAACCGACCCCACCGTTTACTAAATTAGGATCTCCTGCTTGTCCTAATGGACCAATAGCAGTAATAGATGGACTAGCCTGTAATTGTTGACCATTAGGCCATATTACTCCATTAAAATCTGTACTGTTACCTAATGTAGTTAAATCAACAGCATTTTCATTTAAGTAGATAGCTTGAGATTTACCTAATCGTGAATCCGACGTTAAATTTATGAATCTAGATTGTCTAAATAGAATATTTGCAGTACCATTTCCACCAGTGGTACAATCAATTCCACCAACTGGTATTGTTGCTGGTAATGTGGTATTACTGGTATCCCCTGTCATATTTTCATATGCCTTCTTATATGTAGCATAACTAGTTATATAAGGGTGTGTTATTTGGATTTCTAGTATATCATCAGGTGTTGGTGAAACAGGATAACTTCCTGCTGTGAATGGCGTACCATCCTCATTAAAACCACCACCCCAAATAAACTGACCAGCAGTTGTACCCATTGTTCCGTTCCCTCTTCCGTAAAAATTCTCGGCAGTATCTAGATTAAATGTAAATAACCCATCACCAGGTCTGCTATAACTATAAAAGTCATTTTCAGATGAAACATCACTAAACCTACTATTTATAAATTGGTTTTTATTCTGTGTTGATTGGAAAGGTGATAATGATGTAGTTTGCCCATACTTAGTCTGAGCTGTTACATCAGGGTTAGATAGTATAATAGGAGTAAGATCATATTTTCTTACCGTGTTATAATCTGCATCATCAGATTTAAATGTTGGTTGATTGTTGCTTTGGTTTGCTTGGCTATTATCTAACCATGAATATGTTGCAGGTAATATTGTAGTACCACCGGTAATAGAACTAATATTACCAACATAATTAGGATTTTCTGATTGCTTAACCATTCGGCCTCTGTTACCAGATATTCTAGAAATTAACCTTAAACCGGTTTGTTCGTTATTAGCTAAGTTAATAAAGAATGTTTTAGATATAATAGCTCCTCTTGGATCATCAAGGTTAGTAACCTCCTGTGCATAGAAACCAGCAAATATTTTTGTTACTGAATTTCTTTTTAGATTTTGTACATTACCTTGATCATCAATTATAGTAACCACTAAATTACCTTGTGCCTGTGCAAGTAACTCTTGGAATAAATCCAATTGGGATTGCATCTGCGATAACTTTGTAAATAAGTCAATAGGCGTTTGGTTTTCCGATAAAAATCCTGATGCAATTACCGGACTAGAATGAGCAAAATAAGTTTCATTAGCAACAAAGGAAGAACTTAAATGTTCCTGTATTCCCATTTCATTTAAATCTTGTTCTAATGCTACTTTTGCTAAATCTTGTTGATTTTGATTTATGATAGCCTCTGTTGCATTATCTGAACTAAGATCTGCTGGGAATTTAAGAATTATAGAATTAGACCAATCGCTCTCTAACGGATTAGATGGCCATCCTGCCTCGGATATAGATTTTACCTGAACCTCTACTTGCTCACCTTTTCTTATTGGAATATCTAATTGATTAATATTAACAGCATCTGCATTATCAGTACTTATATCAACCCACTGGTATACACCAGTTAGAGAACTTTTTGCTCTAGGTCTTAGTGTACTTTCTACAATATTATAATTTGAAAACGCGCCTTGTGTATCACCTGAGCCATCCTTAAATGTAAATTGATCAACTGGGTTTGCTGCGCCGTCGCTGGATAAGTATCTATACCTGGTCTTAAATTTAACTATTGACTGTAGTCCAGTTGCTGGTGTAGATTTTTCTTTTGGCATCGCCCAAAAACCACGAGCTCTATATTTAGGTGTAATACTAGATACTGAATTATCTTTTTGTTTAGCATCAATCTCTTTAACAACCGATGCATATAATTCAGCTTGCGAAGATCTCTCAGTAATTAAACCTTGTAATGCATTCTTATCAGCATCTCTTTCTACCTCAGTTTTATAATTGGTGGTTTGAATTTTAGTTCTGCTTTGTGCAATTGCACCATCCAATTCTTTTAATGTAGCTTCTATTGTATTTTTCTGGTTATTAAGATCAGTAAGTTCAACTATCGAAGATGAATCACTCACTTGCGCATTAATTAATTTAACTGAAAAATCACTATCATTTAAAACAGGTGAGTTAGGTTTAACACCTTCTCTAGTTGTTGGTATTTTATCATCAGCAAAAGAAAGTAACATTGATCCAAAATCAATTGCGCTCTGTTGGTAATACTCTGCTAATGTTTGCTCAACGCCATCAGCATTAATGGTTGTCAATGTATTGGTATAATACCCACTACCTGGAGACCAATTTACTGCAGGTATTTTTGAATCAGGATCAATAGGTTTTACAAAAGTAATACATCTCTCATTGAATCCTACTGTAACATCAACTTGGACATTATCTTCTAATGTAGATGCAATTTTTAACTGATCTGCACCTATTCTAATTGGATCCGATCCCTCGACCAATTCTACAATAACTGTGTTTGTACTGGAGTCAACATTAGTTACTTTATATCTTGTACTTATTGGATTAGAAATAACCTCAAGGCTATCTCCTACTGAAAGCTGTATTGTGTCATCAAAGTCAGCCTCTATATCAGTATAAAAAATCTTATTTAATTTATATTGTTTGCGTTGTGTTGTTACAGTAGCACCATTTATTACATCAGTAGAAGTAACATCTGATACCCTAAGTACACTAAAGTTTCCAGTATATCTTTTAACTCTTGGTGGTAAATCTACCACATCTTCATCTAATACATATGAAATATTTCGTTCAACTATTTGCTGTAAAAACTCATCATAGTTTAAATCTGCTCTACCGTTATAAGTATTATTAAAAAAGTTAATCTTACTCTGAGTATTTGTATTTAATATGTACCTTTGGATTATTGCTCTTTCTGTGTCTATAGGAACCTGCCCAGTTAAATCAAATGATACGTAAAGAAGAGGATTAATTAATTCTTCAAAAAACCAATTAGGTTTAATATTAAAATTCTCAATCGAATTAATTGAAGTTAAGTCTGTTGCTTCTGTTGGTAGTTTAGCTAATACTAATTTTCTAAAGGTACCATCAGATAATCTAATTGAACTGTTTTGCCCACCAACATTTGTAATAGTATCAATATTATTCTGTAGCCTATCTACTGAATTTTTTAGAAAACCAAAGCTAGGAATAGTTACTCTTGAGTTAGTACCGTCATTGTTTTGAATGTTAATAGTTACCGACTCATTACTAGATGTTATGGCCTGATTAACCTTCTCAAAGCTTTCTAAAGAATTATTAAAAAGTCTAAGAAGCTCTGGGAGCATTGTTGATATTGAATTATTTTCAGCCATTTATTTTTCTTCTTTCTTTTATTATTTATTTAATGATATCAAACACAAAATTTAAAATACCTTGCTCTGTACATATAAATTCTATTATAGGCCTATTAGTAATCTCAGAATTTGGAATCACTCCCATTGAAACTCCAAATGAACCATTATTAAGTCTGCTAGGTGCATCGGTCCATACCCTTATATTTCTTGAGCCTATATTTAAATTATTATTAAATGCTAATCTAAAAGTTTGGCCAGTTTTCCACTGTATCATAGTATCATCTATGTAAATATTTAAATCACCACCGGCTTCATTAACCGTATCCAATCTTAGCATATTTGTATAGGTTACCAATTCAGTAAACACCTGTGGTACTGCCGTGTTTAGATTTAATGGATTTAATGTATCTATAACAGTTTCACTTGAATTAAAAGGAATTACAAACGAGTATTCTTGGGTAGCTAATGATACAGTTATTAAATTAGGTGTATTAGTGTCTACACTTATACCAGTACCCTGTCTTACTACGTCTGTGTTATATTGTAAAGATACCGGTACATTTCCATTTGCTAAACCTTGTATCTCATCAGAATTTTTAGCAATAAGATCTAATAAAACAGTATCATTGGCAAATGCCAAGTTAGCATTATCTAATTGATCTTGCACACTTGTGATCTGTGCTTGTAGAGAAGTAACATCTGCTACATTAGTTATTTGATTTTCTAAAGTTTGAACCTTTTGATCTAATTCAGAAATTTCTAATTGCTGAGATTGGAATATTTTAGCTGATTCCTGTAGCTGTGCAGTCGCTTCACTGAAGAGCTGCATTGAAAATGTATTATAGTCATTAACGATTGTGTCGATACCGGCCGTTCCTGGTGAAGCATCGAATCGTAAATTAATTTTAAATCCATAACTGTTTCCATTTTGTCCTGTTACTTTATTAGGTTTATATTTAGGGTATCTTTGAATATAGCCACCATCTGTTGTTGGCGTAATATTATCCACTAATAAAATACCATAAAGATTAGTAACAGTATTTGCAGTGTTACTAGTATCTACCATGTCATAATAAACTAACACAGCGTTAAATTCAAATGTACTTGCTAAATCAGTTCCATTAAATTGAGGTATTGTTGCAATTGTTGGATCTGTTATAATCTGCTCGTAATCATTAGGTGTAAAATCTACAGAAATTCCATCTAACTGATTCCTAACATAAGCAGAACCATTAAACCCTACGGGACTACCATAATCAGCCGGATATTTTCTTATATTAATATTGGCAGTATTAGTAAATGTATTAGGTTCAGTAAAATAAGATTCTTTAGATGTTGGCGGATTAGGTTCTAACATCCAATTAGCATTAGGGTCAGTATAACCACCGTTTGCAGGATCACCAAGCAATGGATCATCATAATCATAAAATGCATTAATACTTAATCCTTGTGGTTGTACTGTACTAGGACCACGACCTAAAATAAATTCGTCCTTACCTTGTATTCTTAAACTAGGTTGATAGTTTGTATCTGAAATAGAGTCAAATAAAATAGTTGGTGTACCTCCTACTTCAGTTGGTACATTAATATAAAGTTCAGTGTAAGCCTCGCCTGCTTTATCTACATTATTTACAATATCAATATCACCTACATATTTTACAACTCTCCTGTACTGATAATCACCTGTCTCTTGAGTATCCTCCTCCACAAATAAAGGTCTAGTTACTCCAGGATTTTTCTCTAAATTAGTAGCAGGCCTAAATCTCATTGCCCCTGTCTCTTTCATCCATTTAAAGAATACTCTTTCAGCTACAGATCTCTGTGTGGTATTATCATATGATGAATCACTAATAATTAACTCTTCTAAGTTCAGCGCGTAATTCTGAAGACTTTCGGTAAAGTTAACATTAGGATCACCCTTTAAACCACCACTTGCAATCATACCATCTATAGTATCAAATTGCATATAGTTTTCATAACTATCAAATGTAACAGGATTAAGCTTATCAAAATCCGGTATATTTAAAAGCACAAACTTAGAAAAGACCAACTTAAGCTCATCATTGTTAAGGGTCTTTGATAGATCTCTTGCAGAAGAAGAGAAGGTATAAAATGTACCCCCATCTGCCTGCGGCGTTTTAATTAAAGGCGTCGTTGCCATGTATCGTTTTTCTTTTTATTAACTTATTGTATAACCAGTTCCACCTACTAAGAACCAAACTCCATTTCCTGTACCGTCGTCTACACAAAGTAGGTGAGCAGTTTTACCTTGCGCATCTAAATCAATTTTAGTACCACCTGGTAGTACTAAAGGTGTAGATGCACCTTGGATAGTGATCAATCCTGTCTGTGCTTCGGAGTATACAAAAAATAATTCTTGACCAATTGCACCATCATTAAGCTGTATAGTTACTACTGTACCGGTACTGTTTCCAACTCTCTCCACTGTGTACGGTGGTATTGCTGTACTTGTACCAACAGTAATTACACCAGGTGCTCCTGTTGCAAAACCGTCGTTTAATGTTTGTGGATCTACATCATTTCTAAATAATCCTCCACCATTAAGGTTAAGATTACCTGTCATATTAACATTTGTTAATACATCAAATGTAGAAGCATTAATGTCTAATAGAACAGTACTTAAACCTACTCTTAGTGCTTCTGTTTGCACGTTTTGTAGATTACTGAGTGTTCCTGCGGTAGGATTAAAATAAACCTCCATTGCATTAATTTCACTAGTCAAGATATTGAAGTTATCATTCAATACCAGTCTGGATCCGGATAACGAATCTGTTCCAAGAATTTCTGTTACGCTAATTGCCATTTCTTTTCTTTATTTAATTACTAGAATATTTCTATTCTTTTTATATTTATTCCCATTCGTATCAGTAAGTTCAAGGGTGATTTCATATTTCCCTGAATTCTTAAACAAATAAGTTAAGTATTTACTCTCAAAATATATATCAGCCATGCTGGAGTTAGTTGTATTCTTAATTATCCATCTAGGCTTACCTTTACCAGGTATCTTACATTTATCATAAACAAACATGACCCAAGTCATTTTTGGTAGAGTCTTTCCATTATTTATAAACTTAGCAGTGTTCCATGTTGGGTTGCTTGCTACACTTTGCCCTTTTCTATAAATTAAACTAGGGCAATCGTCATCCCCAGTTGGCCACGGTGAACCTGTTCCAGTAGATGGGCAAACATTATCGCCATCTGCATATACCATATCCACAGTTTTAAAATCTCCATGTAACCCAAAATATCTACAAACTGCCTGTACAAACATCTGATTATTAGATACGTCATATACAACATTGTATACATACTTATTAATAATAGTATTAGTACTTACATTTAAATCAGCGGCTGCTTCAGCCAATGTAGTTATGGAAGAGTCAAAATAATGTTCTGCCGTATCTCCGTTTAATGCTGTAATTTTTAAATATGTTTCTGGTTGAACTTCTTTAAACTGAAAGAATGCAGGGGTATCACCAGATGTACTAGTCATATCCCACCATAAATGATAAGTATCGTCCCAACCTCCGGTTGTTAAATTATCCCATCTGTATGGACCACTAAAACTAGCTTTACCATCATCTTGGTAATTTAATAATTGAAAGTCTGGTGAAGCACCTAAACCAAAGTTATTAAGAATAGCATTAACCCTATCAAGTGATTCATATAAGCTAGGACTTTCTTCATCCCATGTAACACTAGGTGTAATAGGTAAATTCCACAATGAACCATAATTATTCCAAACTTCTTTAGCCTCACTGTTCCAGCTATAGTTAGCTTCCCTTGCTTGGTACCAGCCTGAATATTCAACTTCTCTATTTTCTACACAAATAAAATCAGTCTTTACATTAGATGATATATTGTTATACAGATCAAATAGCTTCATCTCTACACTATATGTCCCAACATACGGTAGTATTATTGGCAATTTATTATACTGTGATAGAGGTCCTCTAAATACCTTGTAGTATGATGGTGAAATATCAGTTTCTTCNTTATAAATTGTCCATTCTATTTCTTCAAAATTTCCGCGTTCAATGCCATCCCATGTAAATAATGTTTCACCAGGTAATTGGTTAAATAATAATTGTGATCCATAAATTGATTCACATGATACTTTCAATCTGTCAACGTTTTGCCCAAATAATCTAACGACATCCCCAGTTACACCAGACTCTTTTGTAATATCCCACCAGATCCAAGGTTGGTTAAATAAATTATTTAATGCTATGAGTTGATTATACAAAGCATTTCTTACATCAGTATCAGTATCACCAAGCACAGCAGTATATGTAGCTCCCGTGTTAGTATCTGGGTCGTTGATTGTAAATACATCACCTGCAACAACGCCCTGTGGATCTATATCAAATGTAAAGAATTTATTGGCATCATTTAACTGGTTCCAAGTAGAATCAACATTATCCCAAGTTATATTATTAAAAGAATCGTTTTCTAAAATTGTCATTGCACCAACCGGTATACCTGGTTTATCTGGTAGATAATATGAAGACTCCCCATCAGGCCATACTCCAACCTTATTTAAATCCGGCGCATATCTAGTAAAGTATGCTAAAAACGCATCAGCTAACCCTGCTATTGTAACATTACTTCCATCATATGGGATTCCCATAGGCCCATTAAAATCTGGCCCTATCGGTGATGGTGGGTAAACCTGTCCTGGTGTAGTCGGACCTAACAATAAATTTCTACCTATTGCATTAACTGGTGAGAGTGGTGCAATGTAAGCATTACAAAAATTAACAATAGCTTCATCAACTATTCCTTCTGATGCTAGACAGAATGAACTAAATGATCTTAAGTCCTCCATGTATATACAATCTTCAGTTGACAATTTAAAGTTAGTATTTATACCCGCTACAATTTCTCTTTTATCATTTCTACTTATAGTATTAACAACTTCAAGTAATCCGAAAAAATCAGCCTCACCTGTTATATCTTTAATTCTAGCATTAAGTGGTAAAAATTCATTTTCTAATTTTTTCTTTAATCCAAATAACTTAATTAAAATTTCTTCAATAGTAAAATCATAATTCTCCTCAGTTATAGGTAATGACTCTTCATCAAATCTATTAGGTACAATGTTATTAATTCTATAAACTAAACTAAACAAACTAGTTTTTCTAAACTTTTTATTAGGTAATGTTATAGTTTTATCATTTAATTGTACAGATGGTTCAAATACGGAAATATCATTACTCATAATGTACTTACCAAACATCGGTGAATTAGCATCAACATTTTTCCAGAATTCTCTAACCTTTAAAGTATCATATCCAAAAAACTTTATTGCATTTATTAAACCTTTATAAGAACCGATGAACGGATAGATATTATAACCTTCCATCATAATTTCTTTTCTCTTCAAATTAACCTCATCAAAGTCAGGAAGCAGTTCTTTTATATTTGTATTTCTAAATATTTCACTATCTGATTCTAGAATGTTATAGCCCATATTCTGAGTCATAACTCTTAATCTTTCATCTTCGCCAGTAGTCTCACCATATATTAATATTTCTGCAATAATTTTATCTTTGCAGCTATCCTTTATGTATAAGGTTCTTTTAAATGTATTTTCTTTTTCTGATCTTATTGCAATATTAAGCTGTAATGCTTCAGGGTTAATTACATCAGTAACAGTATATCCTTGAGGATCAATAGTTTCAGTAGGATCCGAATTTAATGATATTTCTAATTCTGTTATAACTTCTAAAGGTGGACCATCAGCCTCCATCTCTAAAGAAGTCTGTGTACCGGTATTAAAATCCATGTCAAATTGAAATAAGAATATTTCATTAGGATCTGTCGTTTCCCATTCAGCAGTCCATTCACAAACTCCACCAGTAGACCCAGTGGTACCTGTTGCAACTTCAATACCATGAGGAAAACCGAACTCTTTTAGATTAGTATTTTTATTTACAAACTCTTCTAATATAAAAATTTGACCAACTTCAAATAAGCCTATAGACACCTCAGGCAAGTACATAGTACCTGACCATTTATCTTCTGATGGGTCATAATCAAAATTAAGATACTTACCACCTTTATCAAAGAAATTTAAATGTTTCCAGTTATTAACCATCTTAATTTATTTTTTGGTAATCTTTAGGCACACCAAAGTTATAATAGATTCTAAGGTATTTTACTTTATTAATCCAAAATGTCATAATAGGCTTTAAGTAAGAATCTAAAAAGGTTGAAAGTCTTTCATTTCTAAACATATAATTTGAAAATGAATTTCTCATTAAATTTTCATTATAGTCATTACCTAGGTTTTTTAACTCCCAACCTTCTTCATAAGTAGCTTTATAAACACTAGGCATACCGGTTCTTTTCTCTGTGGCTCTATTCATATTATTTTCCTCTTATTGCTTTTAATGCAGGATTATCTTGTAATCTTCCAGTGTTAGTGCTTCTTGAGTTACCTGATGTTGCAATCGTAGTTCCTCTATTTCTCTTAAGATCATTAAACTTAGCTTGCTGAGTTTTATTATAAAGGTTATTAGGTATGCTACCTTTAAAGAATATGTTAAGTGAACTTAGTGCATTCTTGTTAGGTGTTGCTTCATAGAACGTTCCATTCCTATCATCCCATCCACCTCTTATGATTGCTAAATCCTCAGGTCCAATAACAACATCACCAAACTCATCTAACCCTAATTGTGGATCCTCATCACCTCTAATGGTAATTTTATTAGTTTCTATTAATACCCTTTGGTCGGTTACCGGATCTGTACCATAAACAGGTACTTCATAAAACCCATCTCTTATTGCTTTTTCATTCTCTTCAGAAATAAAGAATACATTTACAGAATCTACACCATCTACATTTTCAATAATTGAAATAATATCTGATCTAGGAATTCTGTCTCTTCTGTTTATGTATATAAAATATGTACTAAGCTGTTCTCTTATAGATGCATGTATTTCGTCTTTATCAAAACCTTCCACGTATCTTATAACAATATTCATTGCATATCTTTTAATTACAGGATCATTAATTCTAACCTCAGCAGTAACAATTTGCCTACCGCTTTCATTTAATATTTCATACACCATTTCCTTTTCGGCTGGTGTCATTGAAAACTCTTCAACAGGAACATTAAAATAATCCTTGTCACTTGTTATCTTTTTAGCAATATCAGGTATTAAAAATAAGTAAATAATATTGTCATCATCTAAATACTGGTCATCTTTAGTATTATATGCATCCACGAAAGAAAAGAAGTCATACTTACTTAAATAGTAAATGTAATTATTAGGATTAGCTAAAACAAATGAATTACTTTGGTATGGTGCAATCAACCTTGTAAACTGTGGATCTTCACTATCAGAACCGAACATAGGATTTCTTACAATATTTAATGATAACACTTCATCTAAATTAACCTCGTTCCCTTGTGAATCAGTACCGGGGTCTTTAAATTTTAAATCTAAATTTAAACCTCCTATATTACCTGCAGATCCTCTAGTTTTTACATATGTAACTTTTATAATAGATCCTAAAGCAGGCGGTTGTCCAAATTGCTTATTTCCAAAGAAAATTGTTATTCCACCATTTACGCTTGTTTTTACCATAACAGATTCCTCACCGTTATTCATGTCATATAATGAATTTACATTTTTCCATAGCTTACCATCAACATGTACACTAACCATATATTGGTCAGTTGGATCTTTAGTAGTTAAATTGTAACTCTGTAAATCTAACCCGGTACCAGTAAATTTTTGATCTTCTCTTTCACCTTGAATTAATTGTACATTTACAAACGAGCTTGTAGTTTTTTCTAATCTAATATAATCACTATCAAATTTTAAAAAGTAAGATAGATTGTTTTGACCAACTTCTAATTCTACGTAATTTAGTATTTGAACAAAATCACCTTCAACAAGACTTGCGGCAGATGTGTTTAATCTTAATCCAATTATACCTTGTGAAGATATACCTCTAGTAGGATCATGACCGGTTAATCTTGATAATCCATATATTGATTCAATATTTCTAGCCCTACTAATATTAAGCTCAGTTGCTACTGCTTCAATATAAAATAAAATTAGCTCACCTAGGTTTGCAACCACTGTAAGTATTTGTCCAAATGGAGAAGCAGGAGTAAACACCTCACCAGCTTGGTCATACTGACGTTGTAAATATTGAAATGCATCAAAGAATAACTCTGTTGCCTTTATTCTTGTTTTACTAAAAAATGACATTAACTATTTTATTTTTAAAATAAAGCCCCTATGACTCTCTCTTCATTTATATAAATATCAACTAAACAACCGTTTCTATCCACTGTGCTGTAAAATTGTACTCTTACATCTAAACCAAAGGCAGAACTACTACTGTTTAAGCAATATGACTGAATTTGGTTACTAATCCTTTGGGAAATAACCGATTCATTTAATACCAAAGAAAAGACAAGATCATCTAAATTACATCCCATGTTAGGAGAACCTAAAACATCACCTTGCCTTGTAAACAAACAATTCTCAATCTTAAGAATAAGCTGTTGTAATTGATCTGTCACCTCGATTACATCATCATTGTACTTCGGTGCATCTATGTCTCTACTGTATATTTCTTTTATCATTGAGAATATTCTTTTATTATATATTCTCTACATTTTTTGAGGGTCTTAGATTATATTTTATCCAGTGAAAAAGTAATCTACTCCTTCGTCGCCCTTTATCTCTTCTACTATTCTATCAACCTCTTCTCTTCCTTCACCAGAAATTAAATCATAATTAATAGTAATATTACCTGGTAAGTTAAATTGAAAGGTTCCTACGATTCTAGCTAATTGAATTTTAGCCATACCACAACAGTATCTTATAAATGCTTCATCTTGAAAAAGATCGCAATCAGGAATGGTATTATAAACCTGAAATATACATGCGCCATTTTTAGGTAACTCCCCCATAAATCTAAACTTCTTAGTTAACCTATTATAGTTATATGATATTTGAGCTTGTAACACTTGTCTTGCATTATCTATAAATTTTGAATTAATTACATAGTACATTAAATCCTCTGAGCCAATTCCAGCCCCATATACATCAGAGTATATAAATTTATCTAATGAAAAATCAGGGTCACCTGCGGAAAATGAACTATCTCCAAATCCACCATCCTCACCAGAGAATCCATTTATTTGGAATACATTATTAACTGCCCAAACAGTAGAAGGCATTTTTACAACACCTCTAGGATTATTCACATCCTTCTCTGTTAACTTATTAGGATTAGCTCCAGTTGTACTGTTATGACTAATACCTTGTCTAAACTCAGCTTCACCCCAAGCAGACCTTGGTAATGCAATAAACATTTCTTCTACACTATCCTCATATATTTTATAAAAATAATCTTTAGCTCTAGTTATAATATGAGCCAACTCTTTTTTAGGCACAGTAAAAGGTATTTGACAACCTACAGTTAAATCATCATTAATTTCCTTTATGAGTGCGTCTAAACATTCTTGGTTATCTGGGTTACACCAGCTTTTATTCCTAGCCATATTCTTACTTAATTTTTTCTATTTCTATTACTTCAGTATTATCTCCAAATCTTGCAAGAGGGGTTGCTCTACCTTGTCTAAAAATACCTCCAACCATTTCTCCACTAAACACTCCTCTTTTTCCAAATACATAACTTTCCTCGCATATTACATTTCTACTAACATACGATTCTTCTATTTTACAGCCTTCTGCCACAGTCGCACCAAATAAGTTAGATTCAAATACTGATGCATTTTTAAGGTCACATCCAAAGATATCACAATTAACTATATTTCCTTGAATAACTGAATCAACAATATCAACACCGCTTATTTCAAAACATCTCATTAGCTTAGCATCTTTGATTTGTATTCTTCCAGTATCACTATCATAATTAATTAAACCTTCGTTCATATCAGCTCTGGTAATTAAATCAAAAATCTTTTCTCTAATTTTAGGGTAATACATTTCAACAATTTGATCATATGTTTTTAGATCAATCATTAAATGAACATTTGGAAATTTTTCTTTAAACGAAGAATAAGTTCGATAAGATTCAACAACAGTTTTATGTTTTTCTAAAATCTTATCTAAAACTTTTAAGTCAGATTCATTATATTGTGGATTAACCAAAGTTTCATACAATGAAGTAATAAAATGTTCGGTCATTGAAAGTATTGTAGAATACTTCTTTTCATAATCGGCACCACCAAGATATCTAAATTCAATATAGCCTTTTTGTAACTTTTCAAAATTAATGCCATAATACTTTTCTTTGACAAACATATAGTTTTTCCAAAGATTTTTTTCTGGTGATGGTTGAGTCATACCACTTAAAGGTACAATAAACTTTATAGATTTTGCATAAACAGAATCTCTTCTATTTGGAAAGGCTTCATATACTTTGTTTTCATCAAAGTTAAGTACAAATTTACCTACATCTAATTTAGACATATTAACAATAGGCCCTAGCTTTTTTCCATCAAATGCAATATTAACATGGATTGAACATCTTTCATTAGTCTTTCCGTTTTCTCTAATCCATTTTAAAGTTTTAGCCATAATTAGTTTAGCTTCAACAAATGGCAGAGGTCCAGTTACCAGCTCTATCATCCCAGTACCACCGGAATTATCTGGTTCTAATTTAAAGATATCTTGAGTAGGCGCAAAGTCACTATGAGCTTTTTCTTCTACTCTAATTGCCTTGTTTAAGGTTTGTGCTAAACCGTCTTTAGTAAGGTCTAAATTTTCATTTGAAAAAAACTCAAATTCAAAACCTATCTTTGAAGAATGTATAGCATTAAGTTGTTCGTTAGAATACATATTTATCCTGATTTGTTTATATATTCTAAACCAGGATAAAGGTTATACTAAGTTCATAGTAATCTTACGATCACTGGTATTAACACTGCCGATTTTAACATTAACAACATCACCCTTTGAAACTTCAGTATTCTTTAACTTAGTTTTATGAATAAGTCCACTGATACCTTTTTCTAATTCTACAAATGCACCATACTTTGTAACTTTAGTAACTTTACCTTCAGTGATCATCATTGGTTTATATTTTTCATCAGCACCATCCCATAAATCAATTTTAGGACCGGCTTGGCTTAAAATAATTTTTCTTTCTGAAATAATTTCCTTTGCCCAGAAATTAATCTCGTCACCTGGCCTTATACTTCTATTATCAAATAATTGTAAAGTAGATTCATCCAATTCATTTTTAGGTATAAGCCCAGTTAAAGATTCATTAAATTCAGCAAATACACCAAACTTAGTTGTACCGGTTACTATTCCTATAATAGGTTCTTTAATATTTTCTCTAAGATTTTCTACTGCCGTTGGGATCATAGTTCTTAAATACTCCCTATGTGAAACGACAATAGTTTGTTTTTCATTTGAATATGTAATAGGCATAACAATTAATTCTTTTCCTACTATAGCCTCAAAATTATGTAGCTTATTTAATCCGCCTAACGAACCTGGCATAAAACATTGAACTCCACCAACTTCAACCCAATATCCTCCGTGGATTAATTCTTTAACTTTACCAGTAAAACCGATTGACTTATTTCCAATGGCATTATAAATTTCATTACGTTTAACTTCATCCATTGCATCACTGATAGAAGCATACATTGTTCCTTGCTTGTGATCCTTGACTTTAATATCAACAATCATACCTTTTTCTAATTGGTCAACAATTTCTTTAGGTTCTTTTTGTAAATTACAAACAGCTGTATTCTTTCTTGATATATCTACTAATGCTTCTATCTTAACTTCAGTATCTTCACCATCTATATTTTGAATCTCAGTTTTAATATAAACAATTTCACCTTGTGTAATATAATTGGTACTCTCCTCGGACATTTGTAGTTTTTTGGCTTCATCATCAGCTAAATCATACATTGCCATTACATCAGCGGCATAAGCCTCAGTACTCATTAATTTAGTACCTTTAGGAACCATTACTTTTATCGTAGTAGTATCAAATGGATCATCACCATTCATAACTGTGATTTCTTGTTCAATCATTATTTTTTTATTAAAGTGTTATTATAGATTATATATTACCTGTCTTAGATTTAATTATTATACTTTAGAATATCTAATAGTTTAAGATTATGCAATAATAGCTGGTGGTGAAGGTGCAGTTGTTGCCCCAACCTGTGCTGCAGGTGATCCCGCGGTTGCAACTAGTTGCCCAGGTGGCAAAATTATAACTTGTGATCTTATGTAAGCATCTATTGATGGTCCAGCTACAGCAGCAAAGGCAGCTGCACCAGCGGCGATAACTTGATCTTGAGTAACTTCTCTGGCTGGATCATCTCCAGTTGAAAAGGCTGTCATAGCTTGCATCCCTGCAACAAAGGCAGCATCCATTCCTGATATAATTACTGGTGGTACTAAAGGCATAGTTTAAAGTTTTAATTTATAGTTTATATATTTACAAAGATTTTACCTCTTTCTGGCTTAATAGTGAAGGTGTCATTGGGGATATAGGTGGACTTGTTGGAGCTCCTAAATTACCAACATGATTATGTCCATTAAAATATGCCATAAAAGAATCACCTAATACAATCTTTTCTTCAGCGCCTTGACCTAACTCAATAGATGATGCATGATTAATGATTGTATTTTCACAGTTAACAATTGCATCTGTACAATTTATTTCGGTATTAGCTCCACTGTTAATTGTAAACTGAGCAGAATGTGTAAATGTTATATTACCATCATTAAGCATTACAATAGAATCTCCGTTTGCATTTATTATTTCAACCGAGTTATCAGGCTTTATATTGACTGTAGTTGGGCCTTCGGTTGTAGTATAGTCCATCATTAAACCTTTCTCCTCTGTAAAGAAAACTTTAATATGTTCACCATCTCTTTCGTTTGTTACATCTGTGCTACCGGATTGTAAATCACCAGTTAACCCAAATGCCGTGTCATATATTAATACATGTGAATTAGGATATGCTGCTTCTATCTCCGCCTTAGTCTCATCAGAAGGGTATAGAGATTCGTGGTATACTGGTGAATAATAATTTCCATTATCAAAACTTATTCTTAATATAGTACCAAGTTTAGGTACTGAAAAAGTACCGCTCCCAGTATTACTTCCACCTGAAGATGATACGGATGGTCTTGACCACGGCAAAGATTCAGTAGGCATAAGGTATGCACTCCCAGGATCTTCAGGATCTTCTCTTTGATCCATTTTTCCGTAGACTCTAACTCTACATCTCCCTTCAAATAAATCATCTTCAGTATCTTCAACAATTCCTATCCATTGAGTACCTTTAAGATTATCATCTTTTAAATCCTTTGTTGTTAGTTTTCCCATTATTCAAAAATATTACCACCGCTAAAATTACCACCTGGTCCTGATGGTCCGGCTCCAAATATGTTTTCTGTTCCACTTAAATCATCTCCACTAGCAGGAGGTACTTGGCCCGAAAATATATTATCATCTATACTTTGATTTATACCTCGAGCAGCGCTACCTGCTAATTCCTGTACTGCTGCGCCAGCTAAAGAATTAATTAAACCTTGTGGGTTATTAATAGCTCCTACTAAATTATTTCTTAAACCAAACACATTACCAAATACTAAACCTTGTGTAAAGGAATTAATAGTTCTCTCTGCAAGATTAGTAGCTCCTTTTATAAGACCATCTTTAAATGCGTCTGCCTTACCTGCAACAATGTCACTAAACTTCTGTTTTTCTAACATTCTATTCTGTAAATTAGTTTCACCGTTTATCGAGGATGGTTGTAATCTAGCTTGATCTTTTATGGCTGAATCATATCCAGAAAATTGAGATTCCATTTCACATCTTCCATAACTCCATTTCATTGATGATGTAGCCCATGAACTACTCCCATCGTTTGCAACATTTGCAAATACCTGGCCACTTGCAGTAGGATCCCAAACACACTCCTCAAATCTAAATGTAATAGTTGAGGTATTGTTGTTTACAAGCTTGGTTATGTCATTTTCTGGTGAGTTAGGATTACCTGCAGTTGTAGCTTTTGCAACAGATTTAAATTTCCTAATTTCTAGTATATCAACATAGCAATTAAAATATCTTAAATTAATCGGAATAATGTTTCTTCTATACTTAACATCATAACATGCAGCTTTATATAAACTAAATAATGCAGACATCTTTAAATCAATAGCTTCTAATAATCCTACAGTAATACCTTCACCTTCAGCAGATCCACCATAAGGAGTCATATCCATTGTCTTATTATATGCTTCCGTTACACCTTCGATGGTCTGAAAATAATATGGCCTTTTTATTTCTATCTCTCTTATACCTTGAATGAATGCTTTTAAATACCCAGCTCTAGTAGTTTCCCCAATAGATTCTAAATATCCAACAGCGGATTCTCCACCTGGATGAGTAGGCGTACCTGAATGAGCATTAGGCTCAGCTGCAACCGCATCACTACCACCTGGTCTAGGTTGCTGTGGTGCACCTGTGGTTCCTCCATTAAATAAAGGACTCATAATATCAAATCTAATATTAAATCCTAAATAAGTTGGATCATCTAAAGCAGTAACACCGTTCCCTCCACCGAGAGCACTAAAGCTTGGTGTGACAAACGATTTTGCAAAATCGTAAGAACTTGGGAACTGACCTGTCAAATTACCTAGCTTATCAGCATTTAAGTAATCTTCAGGAACACCCCTAGGGTCTAACGGATTATATAACTCGAGTTTAGGCATATAAATTTTTTTTATTTATTCTTTATGTTGTAGGAGTAACCTCTCTTCTACGTAAATGTAATCTCTGTCTTATTCCAGCTCCACCTGGCTGAGGGCCTTTTGTCATAAAATATTCAATACCTGTGATAACATAAAAACCAGAAAGGTATTCGTTAATAACACCAAACTCATTTGATGTATCACTCCCTGCGTTATCAGGTGTTTCCTTTCTTCTTTGTGTATCGGTTGGTGCATTCTCATCATTTTCAGTAGCAGTTAAAACACCCTTTACCATCTGAGCAGTTTCCATCATATGACAATAAATTCTACTATACCTTAATATAGCAGGATTAACCGTGTCTAATTCAATAGTCATTCCTAACTTATTTATTTCTGCAAGATTCTGAAAATTTTGTATAGATGCATAATAATAATTCTCATGTACATTATCTCCTTGTGTACCTAAAAATTTAAACTTAACCTGTTCTTCTCTAGGACCTTCTACTTCACCTTCTGGTGTTACCCTACCTTTAGTGACCGGTACCATTCCTTCAGTATCAGTAGTTAAAGGATCTACAAACTCACTCACAAATTCTTTTGCAGTCAAATCCCAATATTGTGTATATCTTTTATAGCCATTATTTTTGCTAATCTTACCGCTATTATTTACCTGTTGATATTTAGATATGTATCTGGCAGTTCCTTGAAAATCTAATTGATTACTTAACAGATTAGGAAACTCATTATTAGTTTCAGCCTGATCACCACTACCCATTGTATCCATTGCATTCTGTTGAAACATCTGACTAACTTCAAGATCATCTTCCTGTCCAAAAAATTTATTAGCATCAACAAAAGTTAAGTAATAGTAAGGATCAATGTAAGCAGTAAAAAATGACTCATCATTTAAATATGAATTTGAAGTAATATCCTGTATGAATTTTTCAGAAGTATCATATGGGTTAGTCCAAATCTGTTGATCTGCAGTATCTTCTACATTTGAAGCATACCCTAATTTTAACCCTTCCGCTATTGCTAGTAAAGAATTCCAACTTGTATTATCTTGAAACTGTACCTTCTCTGTAAATAAGTTAGGTACATTCATTCTTCCTTCGACCATTAACTGCGATGAGGTATCTGTTGCACCACCACCACCTAGCGGTTTAATATTTTCAACGGTAAAATCTATTCTTATTGGCTTAAATGTAGTTTCATCACCTTGTGATCTAATGTACAACTGAATTAAGTCCCCATCTTTAGGGAAAAATCTAGCAGTAAACATTCCATCCCTATCAAAGAAACTAAATCTGCACGTAGGATAAAACCCTGTACATACAAGTTCAAACATTTCTAATCTATCTCCTTGTACTTCATAATTGTTAATCTTGATAAGAGGTATCATAGTAGAAAACTTTGATGGTTTTTCTTTCATAGTTTCACCATCTGAGTTTTCAGTACCACTTTCAACATCAGTTATTTCTAATTCATCAAGTACAATGGTAGGTTCTACCACAGTTAATATATTTCTTTCTACTGCAGACATATTTAATTAGTTTGTGATTTCTTTAAAGTACTTTTACTTTTTAAATTAGTTCCTAGTTGTATTTTACCACCGCTATAGGTTTTTGATTCTTGGCCTGGTTGTAACATATTAGGTGGCATTGGTTGTTTTACACCAGCTTCACTACTCTTAGCCTTTTCTATTAATCTTTGCATTCTTCCTTGATCCTTTTCACTCTGTCTGCCCGTATCTACGTAAGCCTCTTGTGGAGCAGATGGAGTTACTGCTGGGTTAGGTTTCTTATAAACTATATCCTTCCTCTTTAAATTAGGTATTATTAAAATATCACCTTCATTAACACTAAAAGGATTAAAGATATTATTAACTACACAGATAGCATCTATAAATTCACCACTACCAAAATACACTTCTGATATCTTATCTATCCTACCTACTTGATCTTGTGTAACATAATGTAATGCTCTAACACCAAGATCAGCATCATAAATAAACGAAGGCGCAGTAAGGTCCCAATAACCTTCACCTGTTTTATCTAATGTCAATTTATTTTTTAAAGTTAATGATTTTACATTCATATTTAATAATTATATTAAGAATCAATAAACATACTTACCGTATTAGAAATATACTCGGCACTATCACTAGTTGCTTGTTTATTAGGATTATCTTTTATATTGGATATTTGACTACTTTTAGTATTACCAGCACGTGCACCTTGTGTAGCTTGTGTGTTACTCTTACCTGCTTTAACTGCACCATAAGTAGCAACATCTAATCCTGCTAAATTTAAAATATCTTCTTCACCTTGAGCAGATGCGTAAATTCTACCACGACCTGCATTAAACATATTTTCTATATCACCCTTATCTCTAGGCTTACCATGTTTTAGATCAATTTCAAATTTAACCTCCATTGGAAAATCATCATAACCTAAACCTTGCCCTAATGTCATTGTTGAATTATCACAATACATATTACCCATTGTAACAATTGGGTTAAGTGGATTACCTACAGTTACATGCCAATCACCAGTAGGCTCTGCGCTTATTAAAGCTTTAGATGCTTGGGTACCTGAAACTGCTCCAACATTATCACTTAAGAATCCACCTAGCATATTACCTAACATAGTTTTACCAACCTTAAGTAATCCTTCAATTCCACTCTCAGCATTTACATTACCATTAGCATCCCCAAATACACTTTTAAATCCAGTTTCAACATCAGTAACTACACTTCCTATATAACCACTGAAGTCTCCTTGCTTTAATTTATTAATATCTCCAAATTGACTAGCAACAGCACCAGCACTACCATAGTACCTTTGACCACCGCCAAAGAATTGTCCATTATTATAAGTCATAGTTAACATATTACTAATAATGTCAATCATAGCAATTTTAGGATTAACATAACTAAGAGATTTAAGCTCGTATTCAAAATTAAGTTTTAAGTCATTTGAGAATTTCATACCACGATCTCTAATCTGTGTTGAATCAATAACATTAACAGGTCCTATTACAAAGTTAGCATAAGTGGTTCCTAGCTGATCACCAGTAGACATATTTTGTTTGGCAAATTTTTGTCTTGAGCTAATTCCTTTAAATGCATCAGCGGTTGCTTTACCTACACCACCCATCTTAGAATAGAAAGGCTGAGAGGTATAACCACCGTCACCACTACTAATATCTTCCATTTCAGATTTAACTTCCTTATAGTTTAAACCATAAGACATTGTTAATATGTCGTCTAATTTGTTTCCTGCCTTTTCACCTAAATATGTAATGGCAGTAACACCAGCGGTTTGTGTAGCATCTACATTTTCTGCAGCCCTAGGTGTATCAGGATCTTTTCCTGCTATATCCATTTTTAAATCAAATATGTTATCATTTACTGGTGTTGGGAAACGCCTTAAAGTAACAAGGTGATTCACTGGTATTTGTTTATAATATTTACAATATAAGAAATCTTGAGCAGTATATGATATCCTAGGATAATTGGTATTAAAATAATCTATAAGTTTGGCAATGGAAACATTCTTTGAATCCGAACCACCCATAGTAGCATTATCAGGACTATCCTTAAAATCAGTAAAAGGTTTTCCACCAGTTAGTCCACCATGCAAACCTCTAAAATTAAATAAAGCATATCTGTTAAATATGGATCTAGGTACAACAGCGTTCATACCTGTAGCTACACCAAATTGATCTGGTATTGCTCCATTAGAATAAAAGGATTTAGCCATTTCAGTTTCAACACCGTGGGCAAAGCCCGTGGATTCACCGCCAAAAACACCTAACCTATTAGGCGATGATGAATTAGGATTAGGTGATGTGTTATCATTTACACTGCTGTTACTTCCTGTTGTTGTTGTGNACATATAGATAGACTATTTTTAGTATATATTCAGCCTAAGCTGTTGAGATACTTATCAATGTCAATATCTCCTTTTTGGAATTTATCCACCCATCCTTTTTTAAACCTAACATTAAACTCTTGTGAGCTATCAGTAGAAAGAGAACCTTTAAAAAACGGCCTTGATGATATATCTCTTATTTCTTTTAGGTTTTTTGATATTATATAAAATTGAACTTTTTCAAATAAACCTTGCAAATCATTTTTAGTTTTCTTACACATAACAGATTCTACAATTACATATAACCTATCTCTATCAATTTCATCAAACCTATCTTCTAATGATTTTACATTTTTAAAGTCTTCTTTTTTAATAGGCATTTTTCTAGCCCTATTGTTAAACTCATATTTAAAGTTCATATCAAAAAAATGAGACTTAAGATATTTCATATTATCATACATCTTAATAATACGAATTTGATAAAGAGGGTTAATAGGATCCCACTGTGTATCTACAATAAGTCCTTTTACTGGCAACAAAACATTAGGCCTACTAAAAGAGGATAGTAGGCAATATACGATTTGTCCTTTGGTAAATATTCTGTGTGCTTTCATTCAAACTCAATGACATTTTCAAATAGCTTGGCGCTACCATTTACATTAATGTCAGGTGAATGATATATGTTATATGTGATTTCATTATTAGTTAAAGATTCCACATAAGTTTTTATTCCTGTAACAGTAGGCTCATTTAAATTACCTAACACATAAAAAATAGATACAGCATTTCTATCAAATACCGTTTGTAGTTGCTTCATTAGGTATGAAGATACAACAGCATCAGATGGCTCAAATTGATAAAAGTCATTTTTCGTTAGCTTATTAAAAATGTCCATATAATTGATACACTCAATATTTCTTGGTACATTTCCTAAAAACGATTTTACTTTTACTGCGTCTTTTGAATATATGAAATTAAATTCTATGTTTGTTTCCATTCAGATAATAAATCGATCTCAGCTTGGAGTTCTTTTATTTTACTTTCTATTTCCTTTTGATTAGGTTCATAATGAGTTCCCCATTCAGTGCCAATTGTTAAAACTTGTTTTTCAAATTTATTACCACACTCTAAACCTAAATCGTCGGTAAGCTCATAAAAGAATCTCATAATATATTCAAACTTATTCCTATGATCTTCATTAGATTCAAATACATCGGTTGAGGTCCACTGTTCTTTCCCACCACCATGATTATCATTAATCACTCTTTTTATTACTCCATTTCTGGCAGGCTCTAAAACAATTTTAATCATTTAGTCTTTTATTTAAAGATTCCCTAGCTTCTTTCATTAATTTTCTAGCCACCTTCTTATCAGTATGCCAAGTCTCCTTATCTTTAACGGATAATATAGCATTAGCTTCTCTTAACATTTCAATCTCCTTATCATTATACCCAGTATCCTTCCATGCCTCTATCTTTCTTTCTTCTATACTTTCTAATTGCTCGGTTAGTCTTTTATCCTGAGCATCAACAGTTGCAGCATGTAACTCTTTCCCTTGTTTAATATTTTCCATAGTAACTTCCATCCACTTATGAAATGGTAATTTACTCTTTGCTTTAAGAAGTCCTTGGTACTTCATCGCTAATCTTCTCTGTCTTCTATTTGGTGCTTGTGTCATATGATTGATTTTATTATATATTATAAGTTAAATTGCCTAGTCAATACCGTATCTAGTTTTAATTAATTCTTTAATGCTATCAAAAAGACTATCTAAAATTAAGTCTTCAGATATTTGATTTTTAATAAAGACTTCTAATTCATCATTTACTTCTTCGCTATCAAATGAAGAACTAATAATTTCATATATAGCCTTTTTAGGAACGTCTATTGGAAATGAAAGATTCAGTTTTACTTTATCATTCTTTTTCTGTTTATCAAAGAGGGTTCTTATTGGAGATGTAATAGCTTTTTGCGGTGTCACCTTTTCTTTATAGACCTCAGCTGCTTTTATTAATGCTGGTGTAGGAGGACTAAAATCTAATGGCTCCCCATCTATTGGTTCTAAAAATTCGCTAAGTAAGCTTGTCGCTATCCTACCACCGTTTTTAAATATCGTCCATTCACCTTCAGTACTTTCAACTGTTTCCACTGAACCGAACTTATCTCCCTTTATCCACTGTAGGTTTACTTCTTCTGTATTTTCCATACTTGTATCATTTTATAATTATTATACTTGGAAAAAGAAAATTGTTTAATTAAATGTTAAGGCTGTGGATCACTACCGTTAAATAATAGATAAGATACAATCATGTCGTTTCCACCAAAACTTTCCTCACCGTCAGTACTTGCAGCAAACCCTACCGCTAAATATTCAGAAAATCTATTAACAGTTTTATCAAGAGTAAATTCTCCATTAACACAAACTCTACCTCTACCTTCACCTTCACTAGTCGTTTCGAATACAACATTATTTGACTCTATAATTGTACTAGCTATAGTTTGCCATTCGTTGGTTCCATCGCCAAGAATACCACATTTTAGTTTATATAAATTAATACCGATCTTTGAAGGTGCCGAATATGCTCCACTTGCTCTTCTACCGACAAATACTCCTCTAAAGGATATTTTATCGCCAACAATATAACTCTTTGATGAGACAATACTATTACCCATTAATGTGAATTGGTCTTGGAATCCACCAACACCACTAACAGTTCCGCCATTGCCTACCGTGTTATCACCCCAATACGCAGAATTCCATCCACCACCATCAAACCCGTTAGCAAGATCAGGTCCGCCTATTCTAAATGAACTGTTTGCTGCATCGCCGGGTATATACCTAGGTAAACCAAACTTAGCTCTAAATGATGATTTTACTATTTCTCCAGCAAGATCAGTACCGTTAGTTCCCTGTAAACCGAGTAAACCTTGTACACCTTGTACGCCGAGTACACCTTGTGTACCTAAAGTACCTTGTATACCTGCAGTTGAAGCACATACTCGATGAGCTGTTGCAGTATTACTAATATCTAAGCCGGTAACATAAGTAACATCATATACATATCCAATAAATCCTTGTACAGTAGCATTAGTTACAGTATACACTGATGTAGTAGTATTTGCAGGTGATTCTGATATTGTTATTGTACTGCCTATTGGTAAACCTGTGCTCGGCTGTGGAACGCCACTAGCCAAACCTAAAAATATCTCGGTAATATTACTAGTGAATCCACCATCTGCTACATTAACACCAACATCAGATGAAGTAAAAGTGCCTGCATTTAATGGAGTCTGTGAGACATAATTTGATCCTAGTATTTCAGCACATCCATTATCTAGGCCATTAGTTCCTTGTAAACCTTGTACACCTTGTACACCGAGTAAACCTTGTAATCCTTGTGTTCCTTGTGAACCATCTAATCCTTGTAAACCTTGTATTCCTTGTGAACCTTCTAATCCTTGTAAACCTTGTATTCCTTGTGAACCATCTAATCCTTGTAATCCTTGTGTTCCTTGTGAACCATCTAATCCTTGTAATCCTTGTGTTCCTTGCGAACCTGCCACAGATGCAGGGTATATACAATATGTATAGGCTTCAAATATATTACCGGCACCACCAGCTGGCCCTATAACATAATTTCCAGTTTGGAATGTAACACCTAAGGCATCATATCCAATATTACCGGTAATACTGTTTACTGTATATAATGCCAGTGTACCAGTTTGGGATACATTTAATGCAATAGTGTCACCTACATTAAGGGCAACCGGGTGAATAATATTAGTACCTATATAAATTGTATTAACATTATTGGTATTAACAGAATTTAGCTGAATCTCATTTGCCGAACCAGGAGTTAAAACATTGACCACACTAGTCCAACCAAATTGCATACCGGAGATACAGCCAGAACCTAATCCTTCGGTTCCTATAGTTCCTTGTGAACCGGTGTTTCCTACAGTTCCTTGTAAACCTTGTACACCTTGTACGCCAAGTGCACCTTGTATTCCTTGTGAACCGTCTAATCCTTGTAAACCTTGTATTCCTTGTGAACCTTCTAATCCTTGTAAACCTTGTATTCCTTGTGAACCATCTAATCCTTGTAAACCTTGTATTCCTTGTGAACCTTCTAATCCTTGTAAACCTTGTATTCCTTGTGAACCATCTAATCCTTGAATTCCTTGCGAACCATCTATTCCCTGGGCTCCTAATGTACCTTGGCTACCTGAACCAGAAATACCTTGTAAACCTTGTGTTCCTTGCGTGCCAGGATCTCCATTACCAACAAGTTTAACTAATGTAAGTGAAATATTTGCTACTGTGAAAATTATAGAAGTACCTGCTGAGTCCTTAATTCTAACCTCAACTTGATCACCGCCATTAAGATCCAATATATCTACAGTAGACATGCTATTATAATCGTTTCCATTAAAAGTTGATCGGATTTCAGTAGTACCACTTCCACTGTATGGATTACCATTAACAAATATTTCAGCAAAAATACCGACAGTTGATGCGGCTACTCCACTAAGAGTAAAGTTAATTTCATAATTACCGGCTTCATTAGCATCAATACTTAGTACATTACCTTGTGGGCTTCCACCTGAAGGAACATATGCCATTTGATTTATTTCACCAGACGCTAATAGTAAACCTTCATAAGAATTTGTTAATGTTATTGCTGGTGCTGAGCTATCTAATATCATAGAACCGTATGCAACGGATCCACTTATAGAACCAGATAAACCTTGTACACCTTGTGAACCTGAACCATCGATACCTTGTAAACCTTGGGTTCCTTGAGTACCTTCACCAGTTATCCCTTGCAAACCTAGAGCTCCCTGTAAACCTTGTAAACCTTGAACTCCTTGGGAACCTGATCCTTGTAAACCTTGTAAACCTTGAGTTCCTTGTAAACCTTGAGTTCCTTGTAAACCTTGGATTCCTTGTAAGCCATCAGTTCCTTGTAAACCTTGAACACCTTGTAAACCTTGGATACCTTGAGTACCTAAAGTTCCTTGAGAACCATCAGTTCCTTGTAAACCTATTGTTCCTTGTGTACCACTTCCTTCAGTACCTTGAGCTCCTCTATCACCTGTCACAACAAATGATACTAGAACGTCTTCGTCCATTATAAATGGAGCATTTTCTGTATAAGCAACTGGTACAACATCTAATTCCCACCATGTTCCACCAGAAGAAGGTCTATCATACACTTCTGTTATTTGCCAAAGTATAAATTCATTAGCATCGCTTTGCGATGTAATCCTTACATGACCTTTAGGTATTGATGTGGAACTTCTTATAGTTTCTAAAAAGGTTGATATGTTATTTCCTGTAACACCAAAGTCGTTAATAGCCATTATGTTAGCTAAATATTGATCTGTATTATTTACAGAAACATAACTAAAGCCTGGATCAGCCACAGATGTTTGTATATTAAAATTATAATCAAACGATGCACCACCAAAACCACCTTGATCTCCTTTAGTTCCTTGTGTACCTACAAACCCTTGTAAACCGGTACCACCATCAGCACCTTGTAATCCTACACCCTGTGTTCCTTGCGTACCAGGAGGTCCTGATATGGTTGATGCTTCTCCTTGTACACCTTGCGTACCTTGTAAACCAAAACCTTCAACTCCCTGTAAACCTTGAATACCTAGAGTTCCTTGTATACCTTGTGCACCTATAGTACCTTGTAAACCGAAACCATCATTACCTTGTAAACCTTGTAAACCTTGAGTCCCGGTTACACCCTGACTTCCAAGTAAACCAGCAGCTGCTGCCGTTACATTTACCCAATCACTCCCATCATATTGTAAAAATTCAGAAGTTGCTGCTGCAGATGCCTTAACATTTCCTAGGCTATTAATATCGGTACTGTTATTATTAAGAGTTGCTAAGTCAATTAAAGAAGAGTCAAAATTATAAACAACAGATTGGTTAGGTGAATTAAAAGCTAATGCTAAAGGTTCACCTAATGTACTATATGTATTAGACGCATTAAGACCTCTAAAGGTTAAAGTAGTACCACTCATTCCACCAAACACATTCTCTACACCGGCACCTATACCTATATTTAATCCTTGATTTATTTCACCACCAGCAGAAGAGTTAATTAATTTAATTGCATTAACAGTACTATCATATTGTAATTGAACACCGTCACCGGCTATTAATCTAAATGTATCATTTGCAATTGTAGAATTTAAAGTAAAATCATTTGCTGCTGCTAATGAAGGTGTAGCACCTGTATAATTAACAACTATTTTACCATAACCATTTGATGAACCTACTGTCACGTCACCAGTTCCAATACCACCAATGATATCCCATTCAGCTGTTACAAACACCCCTTGGGTAGTTCGTTTATTTGCTCTCCACCAAACTAGAGTTTCTGTTACTACACTTGTACTACCGGTAGGTTCTAATACTTCTACTGGGTGATATACAATATGCCCAGTGTCATATGTTCTATTATCTACCCACGGATTAGCTACTGCTTTAAAATTTTCATCTACCTCACCATTAAAAAGTTCCCTTTTAATTTCATTTCTGTAGATGATATATTCTTTTAGATTGAATGCCATTTAACCTATTCTTTTTTTATTTATTCAGGTGGTTCAGGAATAATATTTACGTCATCATATGGGAATTCCGCCACATCATTTTTTTCTGTAAATGCTAATCTTAATTGGTCTAAATACCAAGTACCTTCTGACCATCCTGGTTCTGCATAGCATATAGAATAAATGCCTGTTGTATATATTCTATTAATTTCATTCCAGAATTTTCTATAATCTTCAACCGCTCTGTTTATAAACCCTATTTGTCTATTAGTTAAAATTTCTCTCTGCTTATTTCTTTGTATATCAAATGATGAACCAGAAGTAAGCTTAAAAACTTTTGTAATATTCTCCGCTCGGTATTCTGTGGTAAATTCATATAAATTACTTTCACCTATAAATACCTGTATAGATACTAAGTCTCCAACAAAACATGGATCAAATGGTACATAATTAGTCTGGTAAAATAATTCCATTTCATCAATGCTACTAAAATCAGTGTATGTTGATTTATTTTCAGCAACATCAAAAAACCCAATACGGATTTTTGACACTACTATCTTGTACTTTTTTAAGTAAACAAAAAAGTCTAAGGAAAGTTTAAATGTTAATGCTTCTACAACCAAGAGGACTTGCTATTTTTAGTATATATTCAGTCCTTTATTATGCGGTAGTCATTTAATAGGTTGAAAATTTTACCGTGTGTCACATTACATTCATTAAAAATTTGAAGGTGTTCAGTATCTCTATAATCTTGCATCCAATAAACATGCTTAAATCCTGCATTAACCAGAATTTTAGTACACATTTTACATGGTGATAAAGTTAAGAGTATTATATAATTTTGTGGATCGTATTCTTGAAACTTAGCAATCATATTTACCTCAGCATGAATAAATCCACTTTCTCCTGGTGTTAAAGAATCTTCTTCAGTTCCAGTATCACTGTTAGATTCAGCTCCACTATAAGAGCCATTATATCCAAAGCTTGCTATTTTACTAAAGTCTTTTTTTAAGGCCATACAACCAACCTTAGTAGTAGAAGAATTTGAAAGATCTCTAATACTTAATAAAATATTAGTGAATGCTTTTAGTTTTATTTGAAGTCGCTGAAGTTTGGGATCCATTTTTGTTTAATTAAAGTAGCTTTCATTCTTACCTCAGGTAAATCTTTATTAAGACTGTTTGCAATTCTTATGTTTTCTTTATCATCATCAAAGAATTGAAAATTTCTAAAACCCATTTGTACGAATTTCATAAAGGCATCCTTTTTCTTTTGCGCAGTAGAGCCAGTGAATCCTAAAGAAGGATCATTGATTGCAAAGATAAAATCAGGATTAACATCAACACCGTTATGCATCAGAAAATCATAGATAAGTTTTGAATCATCTCTCGCAGTAATAATACCTACAGCGGTACCTTTTGCAATTGTTCTTTTAAGTATTTTAAAAACCCAATCAATTATTTTACCAGCCTTAAGAATTTCTAAATCTCTGAAGTCATTAAAATCAAACTCATCATGTGGCTTAGTTTTAAATGTATTAAATTCTTGTGGAGTAAGATCAATCTCGTATCCTGTTTTTGGATTAAATACTTTGATTTTACTTTTGGTTACAATCAAAGTATCGTCAACGTCAAAGACAGTTATGTCTTTCCCCCATTTTCTATACTTTTCAAATAATTCCATACAATATATATTAGTTAATTCCGGTTACTTCACCACAGGTGAGATATGGAATGGATACATTAACAATTTCTTCCATTCTCATATATGTGTTTCACCACCGGAAACCTTAGTGAATATCCACCATTCTGATTTTGACTTTCTTCAAAATATTGAACGGTTATAGTTTTACCGATTAGTTCATTATGATTACTGAGGTAATGTTCTCTTTGTTCTTTGGAGAATCCAGATCCTACACTTACCTTATTACCTTTATGTTCAATTATAATATTACTTAAACCTTCCTTCTCAACTTGTTTTCCATTTTCTGTCCATCGCATTGTACCGTTAACACATTCCAATACCGTGTATTCAGCATCATGGAATTTTTTAACCTTTAGAAGATTATGGCTTCTTTTACCTTCATAGCCGATATTCTTTCTAACCATGATTCCTTCAAACCCAGCCTCTTCAGCTTCTTTTGCCATTTCAGTAAATTGTTCTTCGGTAGTTAGTTGTTCTTGTGGTAAGAATTCCAACATAGAAGAGTTAATATTTTCTGGAAGAATATCATAACCATTCTTAAGTCTTTCAGTAAGTGGCGTATTTCCAGTCTTGTTATCAAATTCCTCTAAAGTTAAATAATCAAATACAAAGAATTTAGGATTTTCAATTTGATGGTCCTTCTTTCGGATTTGTTTCATAATTCCTTGGAAGTCTTCGTTACCATCTTTATCCACCATACAGATTTCTCCATCTAAAATAAAGTCTCCACCTATCTTAGAAATTTCATTTTCCAAATTACCTAAAGTAGTAAATTCTTTACCGTTCCTTGAAAAGAATGTTACAGTATTCATTTCTTTTCTACAGATACATCTTACTCCATCCAATTTTCTGGATCCATACCATTCTCCACTTTGAAAATCCACTCTCTTAGGATTATATGCATTTGCTAAAGCGACTTTAAATGTTGGAATTAAATCTGGATGGATTGCCTTATTAATAGAGGTAGTACCACATCCCATATTAAGGTCTCGGTTTAGCATATAGTAAATAATATCTTCCCATTGTTTATTCTCTAGGACGAATCTATTTACATTTGCAATTGCTGTATGACCGGTACATACCCTATTTCTTAAATCATCCAATAAGGTAAAGATACTACCGTATGTATTTGGGTGACCTAGTAAATCTGAATTCTTTTTGCAATTCCTGGGAGTTACATTATATTTAAAATAAGGATTATAGGTATAGAAGAAAACCTTCTGTAAGAATTCTCTATCAGAGTTTTCATCAGAGTTATCAGCATACTTTTTAATAGTTGCAATTTTGTGATTTCCTGAAGAGGAAGATCGCATTTCATCCAAGAAGGATTGTAGATAAGTAAGGTTTGTGTATTCAGTCATATTCCGTTTATTTAATTATATTATAAATATAATCAATTTAATTGGGAATTGAAAATTTTTGGGAGACTTTTTTCAAAAAGTTATTAACAATTTTTCAACTGATCCTGTATATCCTTAAGCCTAGCGCATTTTTCATAATCTTCCTTTTCTTCAAAATGTAATAGGATAGCATCTAAACTATGTATTCTATGTTTGGCAGTTTTTTCATCATACCTTAAAACTTGATCAGGAAACATTGCTATTACTGTATAACATAAATTCATATACTCATCCCAGCTTGTATGTTCTAAACTATCCAGGAGCCTCTTCATAAATTCCTCTTCACTATTATCCATTTTCTATTTCCTTTATTTTTCTAATTAAATCCTCCTGCTCATCAGTAAGAGATTCAGGTAAATCAACAAATATATTTATATAAAAATCCCCAAGTACATTTGGGTTATTATATGCAGGGAATCCTTTTCCTCGTATTCTTAACATTGTACCATTCCTTACGCATTTAGGAATTGTATATGTAATCTTTTTATCAAAAACATCTATAGTACCTTTACCTCCTAAAAGAGCATCATACATATCAATATGTCGTATCGTATGTAAACCTTTTTTGTCTAAATAAAAATTTGGATCATCTTGAATTAATACAGTTAAAATAAGATCGCCATTTTGGTCTTCTGTCATTCCACGTTGGCCTAATCCTTTTAACCTCATTCTTTGCCCATGCTTCACACCAGGCTTAATGTCAATATTAATTGTTCTTGTACCTAATCGTATTTCTCGTAAACATCCATAGTATGCATCTTGTAATGAAATGTAAACTTTAGAATCAACGTTTGCGCCTCTTGTGCTAAATCCAGAATTACCTCTAAAGCCACCACCATATCCTGGATTGTTAAATCCTCCTGTTCTAATAAAGTCATCAAAGTACCCTTCATTAAACCCACCTCTAAATGGATCACTGGTTATTTGATCGTATTGTGCTTTCTTTTTAGGATCACTAAGTGTTTCGTATGCATCTGCTATTTCCTTAAACCTCTCTTCATTACCTGAAGATTTATCTGGGTGATATTCTTTGGCTAACTTTCGGTACGCCTTCTTCACTTCATTTTCAGTGGCTCCTTTATTTACACCTAATGATTTATATGGGTCTTTCATTTCCAAAATAACTGTATGCCTATAAGACTACATGCCAGACATAATGATACTATTGTTTTTGTGGTAATACCTTCTCCAAGAAAATACCATGTTAAAAAAGTAAATGAGATAATTCCTGATCCAAATGCAATGAATCTTCCTGGCCATAAAAGACCATCATAGTATTCTACAATAAATCTTGTACCAAAAATTAAAATGTAACTTATTATAGTTCCAAATGTTAATGATACTATAAAAGGATTCTTTTTAAACCATGGCCATACAAATTGACCATTAGTTTGAAACCATATTGCTGATTGCCCTAAGAAGAACAATAAAAATGCTAAAATTAACTTATTCATTTATATAATATTTATAACCCATCCTAACCATGTGGTCCATGTGAGATTCCATTTGCTTTGCTGTTATCCATACAGAAGGTTCTGGTTTTACGACACCATCTTCTCTTTTATCAAACGCTTTATTTAAAAACCATTTCTCTTTTTTACTCTCCCACCAAAACCATACCTTTTGCCATGACCTAGGTTTTTTCATATAAACTTTATTGCCTTTATCCATGTGGGCAATAAATTGTTTATATGTAATATCTTTATCAGCCATTTTGGTTCGCTTCTTTTATTGCAATCTTATGGATCCTTTCTTCCAATACAAATTTCTTTTCATCTAATTTGTTTGCTATTTCTAATTGATTAGCAATTCTTTCTAGTACTGATGTTAGTTTTGGAATATCCTTTTCCAATAATTTACGACCAATACCTGTTCTTAAAAATTCTGACATAATAAGTTGTTTATTTTTATATGCAAAAATGCGACTTAGTTTTATGAATATATAATCAAAATAACAACAATATGAAAAAGGTACCTTTATTTGAAGATTTTGTCCCGGTGGGGTTTGGAGGAAGTAATGCAGCTAACTACGGTTTAGGTGGTGGCTACAAAGAAACTGGTTATGATATGAATGCTATAGTTGGTCCAGTTGAACAATGTTCTAACCATGTAGCTGAACAAGCTAACAGTTATGAATCAAATGATAATGCTGAACATACAGCAGAAGCATATATTAAAGAAGCAAAGAAACATATAAACGATAAGATAGACGAAGCATGCGAAAACTATGCAGCTGGGGCTATGGAGGAATCAACGGTTAACGAAGGGACTGATATTAGTTCATGGAATCAGGCTGGAATTAAAGGCTCTGATAATGCTCAGATAACTACTTTTGCTGGACCTAAGGATATTGAAGATTTTGGCTTAGGTAGAAAATGTATGCAAATAAACATAGGAAGAAATTATGTTCAATTAAATCCTGCTGATATTGTGGAATTAAAGGATCTTCTTAAAAACTATAAAGTATAATATGATACCAAAATTTGAAAACTATTTAAATGAAGCTTCTGATTATGAATTTAATCCTAATGAAGCTGCAAGAAGATTAAAGGACAGAGAAAAAGAAAACATACAAAGGTATAGAGCTGCTCAAGATAGAGGAGATAATTATGCAATTGAATTATATGAGCTAAAAATTAAAATGGATAAAATTGATCTAGAAGGATTAAAGGTACAAACCGCTATTCATCAACTAAAACAAAAGAATGGAAAGTAATGGAAAATAACCAAGAACGAGAAGACTTAAGTAAAATACGCCACTATAAAGGTACAGTAAAAGATTTTAAAAATTACTGGGATGAAATGGCTGGAACTGAAACTAATGCATTTGGTACACCAGAATACCAAGGGTTTAATAATGTACACCCTACTCGTGGTGCTAATGATAGTGAACACTGGAAAACTTCAAATGTAACTGAAGGTAAAACTACAGATGGTTTAGGAAAGGAAGGGATGGAAATCTACAGAGATTTACAAGATCTTGTAGGATTTGAAAAAGGCATGACTATTACAAATTATAATAAGATTGAGCCTACTATGAAAGACCATAAGTTATTTAAAAAGTTAAATCCTAGAGAGGTAAGAATCTTAGGTAATGCATTAGGCAACTTAATGAGAATTGCAATTAGAATGGAAAGGTAATATGAAAGCAGATAAAACTCACATAACAAAATTTGATTTATTTGAATCTAAAGAATCTGATGCATTAGCAAAAGCAATGGATAAAGCAATGATTAAGATAGATGAAAATATGTCTTATACGGATTTTGCTTTAGCTGTTGGGAAAATCTTAAGAGAAGATTATGGAAAACATAACTTCGGACCTTTTATGAAAGTTCTTCACAAAGACTTAGGAATATAATTACATACAAACTAAAAAAGACCACTCTATGAGTGGATTTTTAGTCTTATAGCTTTTATTGTAATTTAATAAATCCATTGGCAACTGACCAAGGTTCTTCGGCCCAAAGGTTAATTGCAATAGCACCTCGCCTACCTGCAGTTACAAGTGACACACAATGTGCGACATCACCAGGATTAAATATTACTAATCGGTTAGGTCTGGTTTTTATTACCTCTGGTGTTTTATCTTCTCCATCAGTATAGATCAAAAGATCACCACCAGTAAAGTCAAATCCTTCAGGATAATATACACAACCTAAAACTGGTTTAAGAGGTATACCATCATAATCTTTGTTTTCTTTTCTATAGGCAACATCATCATCATAGTGCATTTCTAAATTATCTTTAAAAACTACATCATCTTCATGATTACCTACAGCTTCCTGTAAACCGGTCCAATATTCAAAACCGTCTATTTCAAATGTTTCTTGTAATGGAAAATTTTCACTAAAGATATACTTAGCAAGTCTTTGTTTTAAATTAACAGCATCTTTATTCCACCAACCTTTCCAGTACTTATACACGCCTGGATCACTAAAGAATAATTCATCATTCTTTATTTCATCTAATAAAGATTGGTCTTTTATAAAATTGTCAAATACAGCTATCATAGTTTATTAAAATAATTTTTCAAGGTCATTTTTCTTAATTACTTGTTTAAGCATCTTAACATAGTTTGTTGCTTCTGCATAACTTGCACCTAAGTATTCAAAATAATCTTCTTCAGAATCTAGCTTACTTAAATACCTACACTGATAAAAGGCATAATCATATACCGATTCTCTCCAATGATTATAGTAAGCATGATTCCTACTAGTACCTTCTGCTGTTGTAATTCTACGTCTTGCCTGTTTCATACCGAAGAGGTTATGGTTTTCCAAAAAGATATCACTTTTAAAATGACCAGTTTCTAAAATAGATTGTGCCATTACTATGTGGGGGTAGTCAACATTAAGATCACTTAACATTGATATTAATTTATCTTGAGAGAAAGTATCTACTTGAGCAATAAAAATTTGAGTTTCACCTTCTTGTAAATTTTCAATAATAACCTCCTTTGCGGTGGTTCTCCCAATAGAAAATCCAACAATAGAAATTAATAATAAAATTGATAAAAGATAAAGAACCCAAGTTTTAATACATACTTTGCTATACTTTAATTGATCCTTGTCGTATTTAAATATCATATACTTTTTTTAAGTTAAACAAATAAGCATTAGAGAAAAATACCCCAATGCTATAATTAGAAAAATATCTATTGATTCTAATTTAGTTAAAAATCTTTTCATAATTCTTTAGATAAAGCTATCCATAATACTATGTATACCCAGAATGCTGCAGGTATAAAAAATAGAAAAGCAACCCTCCATAAAATAGAAGGTAATCCTGACCACTCACCAAGCCCTTGGCATACACCTCCGATGTATCCGTCTCCTCTGTATAATTTATTTGTCATTTTTAATTTTTAAAATTTACCTTCAGCAACCTGAAAACAATCAAGCCCGTTTTCTCTCCACATCTTAACTACCTTTTCTCTATCATCAAAGACACAAAGAATATCACTTTTCTTTTCACCTTCAAATAATAAATCCAACCAGTGCTTCTTTAGCTTATCATCTGGCATCCACTTAAATGGATGACCAGTAGGTCTCATTTTCAATACGTCAAATGGAACATCAAATTTATTTAACCATTCTTTAGTAGTATCTTTAGTAGCTTTACTTCTCCCACTGAAAATTACAATATGATGACCGGCAGCTTTAAGTATTTTAGCCATGTGAATAACTGGCCAGTTTGGTTTATCTAAACTAATGTTATTAGGATCAAAGAATTTATCCCAATCCATTTTACCGTCTTCCTTTGTAGACAATTCTCGTCTTTCTTCAATGTCAGCCAAAGTACCATCCAAATCAAAGATAACAGTATTAGCTGTACCGTCTAATTCAAATTCGTTAATGTCTAATTTAATTTCCATAATTTATTAATTTATTTAAATATAACAAATCTACCTGTAAAGTGAAAGTTTTTTAAGATCTTTTTTCTTCATCAGATCTAAGACTCTGTATATAAATAGCCTTTTGTTTTTGAAGTCTTTTAGCCTCGGACGGTTTTGTAAAATGTTTTCTATCCTTAAGTTGAGTTCTTAGCTTAGTTCTTTTTTGCTTTATCTTATACCTCTTAAGCATTCTATCAATAGATTCTTTTTCATTGCGCTTTATAATTATCATATAGTATATATTTGTTGTGCCGCAGGGGCTCGAACCCCGACTCTTCTGTACCAAAAACAGACGTGTTGCCAGTTACACCACAGCACACGGTAATTACTTACCTATTTTCTTTTACTATTAACCTTGCAATAGTACCTTCTAATTGTTCAAATCTCTTATTGATTAGATTATCATATTTGTCAAATCTTGAATCAATTAGTTTACCTAACTCATTAGATTCTTCTCTGAATTCACGATCAAGCCTGTCAACTTCATCTTGAGTGAGAGCATGCAATTTTTCTAACTCATCAGAAAAATCATCAGCAGTATCACCAATGTAATCTTCCATGTCATTACCAGAAAATTCAATTTCTGAAATTTTGTTCCAAACCTTAACCATACCAAAAATCCCAATGACTACAAGAACCGATAGTATACCTAAAGTGTAATAAAATATTTCCATTTGTTTGTTTGTTTTTACAAAATAAAGTTCATTCCTTATTTATTATTATATACCTAAATGATGAATAGTTTAAGCATAAAAAACCCAGGGTCCTAGAATCCTGGGTTTTAATATTAATATAAAGTTGGTTTAGAATTTTAATCCAAATCCAATCTGTAAGTTAGTTGTTTCCATTCCTAGATCATAAACGATCTTAGGGTCTACAAACATAGATCCTTTGTGGAATTCAAACATTCTACCTACACCTAATTGAGCTTGATCAAAATCAAAATCATTTAGTGCAACATATCCAAAAAATCCTTTGTGGAAATATCTTCCTTCTAGACCTAATGTCATGTCCTCTGTTGAATCAGCTTGAGAAAGACTCATGCCGACCATGTACTTATCAGAGAATGCGTATCCGATTGTTGGTTGGATTGATAATTCAGTCCATGCAGTATTAGTAAAATCACTAGTACCTACGTACCAATCACCTTTTGCATTTTGCGCGTTTGCTCCGAAACCTACTAGGATTGTTAGAGCGAAAGTTAAAATTAAATTTTTCATTTTTAAAATTTGTTTTTGTTATTATTATTAATTATTGTCACTTTTTAAAACACTTGAATTTCATGAGAATGAATCTAGTAATTAAATTTTCATAAATTTTCAAATGAGTAGCCGTGAACAGAAGTGCCCACAGTTTTCTTAATGTTTTTTGTTATATTAATTATATAGCATTTAATAAATTTGTTTCAGAATTAATATTGAGATTCTATTTTTACTACTTCTATTGCTCTAACTAACTTATCATAATCAACTGGGCATTTAAGATCCAAACCAGCCTTAGCTGTAAATTTAATATATGCATCTCCTCTAATATAAAGTAAGATAGTAGGTGCCATTCTAATTTTAAGATCCTTTTTTAATTGGGGTGAATTAGAAATATCACATCTATAGTATTTAACCCCATCCAATTTATCAACCTTTGCCCAATCTTTAAATGCATTATCTTTATTAAACTCTGCGTAAAATTCTACAACTATTACATCATGATCATCGTGATCTTCATAAGCACCATATCCTGTAACTTTTTCATCAAAAGTTTTATCAGATACCCAATTTAAAAAATGTCTTTGGTTCTGTGCAGATGCAAATATGTTTGCTAGTAAAAATATTATTACTAAAATCTTTTTCATATTATCTTCTTTGTTGTAATTCATAAAGGCGTTCATCAATCTTCTTCAGTTGCTCTTTCATTTCCTCAACATCTTCTTGCGTATCCATAATAGTTTGTCTGATTAATTCATCCTTCATATCAAATTCCATTCTTTCAATTACAGGTTTAGGTAATTTCTTTGCATCATCTATATCAGCTTGTAATACAAACCACATACTGATTACTGTTGCCATTGCTGCACCTATTGCTAATAAAGTTTTAATACTAACCTTAAATCCAATATCTTCATTTAACTCTTTTGCCATTTTAATCTATTCTTATTTAAAAGTATAATTTAATCCAAACATAGTTTGGTATAGTTTGCTATCCCACATTTTAGAATATTCACCTTCAATAAATACTCCAAGATTTTTATTTACTTTAAAACCTAATGAAGTTCCAAAGGAATAATCAGACCATTGTTCCGGTTCAGAATCTTCTCTTAATCCACCTAGACCCCAATTGTTTCGGTTAAGATAACTAAATTCTTCTTCTCCAGCAATGTATGTATGAAGTGGTAAAATATAATTAGCGTAAGCATGTACCCAGAATCTATTTTCATAATGATAAAAATCAATGCCTACTATAGGGGCTACCTCCATCCATGGATCTAATAAGTCCCAGGCTTCACCATTGAAACGATTCATTAAACCAGGCATTATCGTTTCTCTAAAATCTAAATCTGAGTGAGCTACTTCATTACCATCAGCATCTACCCAACACCAATCTTGTGTGGTTACCGGTTGACCTGTATTTGGATCTGTACTGGTTTGTGTATAAAAAACATCTTGGTAACCATATTCATATCCTAATTGATACCATTGATTTATAGCTTGACCACTATCGTTAGTTTCGTTTAGCCAAATTTCCACAGGGTTATAACCATAAGCTCTTTCATGACCTCTTAATATAGCCCCAGCAGATATACTAAACTTTTTGCCTATTGGTAATCTTCCTCTAAGTTCAGCTGAATTATAATTAAGATTAATTTTACCAACTTCTCTAGCTTGAACTTTTGCAATATGATATTTACCGGTATGCTTTATAAAGAATCTATAGTTAGTAAAATCTTCACCTCGCCATCTTTCCTTTTCAAAATGAAATTGATATTCCAAACCAGGTATAGCAGATGAAGGTGCACCAAATGTTAATTGATTTTCGGTACCGTCATAATAATTTTTTGGCTTTCTTTCATAATTAAATCTTGCTAACTTTCTAATACCAAAACCGTATCTATAATCAAATGGATAAATTGGAGTATTATCAACAACATCAGGAATTGAGTATATACTACCGTCTGGATTAGTTCGTAAAAAATATGTAGGCTCAGCTGCCTCAATAGAATTGTTTATATCCCCTCCTCCATAGATAGTACCATACTTTAAAAAGTCTTGGTATAAATTTGAAAAGAAAGAATCATTTTGAGCACTCGCATTAGTTGATGTTAACATAACTAATCCAATTAAAATGCTAATTAAGTGTTTCATAAAGTTAGAACTATTTTTAGTATTTATTTTAAAGATAAGGATTTTTTGAGAGAAATTTCTTAAATCTTTACAAAAACAAAAAAGACTGGCATAAACCAGTCCTTAATGTAATATTTACTATTTAAAGTTATTTATTATTCACTATGTACAACAGACCCTGATGGTATGTTAGTATTAGCCGGGATAGTAACACCTTCATGAACAGTTACATTATCTCCTATTGTTACACCATCACCAATATTACAATTAATATCAATAATAGAACCAGCTCCAATATAAACCTGGTCTCCTATTAAGGTGCCTGGTCTAACTAATGAACAGCACCCAACAGTTAATCCTTTTCCAACCTTTACATCATCTAAATTATTGCAGCCTTTAAAAAATGTATTCATAGAAGCACCACTTAATTCAATATTCATAACTGATAATCTGTCATCTCCAGATTCTAAAGCAATAACCCAATCACCATCACCTGCTTGTGGATAGTTATCTTTATCAAATAATTGGTAAGAGTTTTTAGGCATCAAAGATACAATTTTTGTATACCAATCATTACCTGGTGTATAATAAACGTTTAACATATTTCTAATTAATTTTTTTATATATTTAGTTAGTGTAGGTTATATCTAAATCTCCTGCTGTAGTATCAGAAACCCAATAAGGGGGCGGTGAGGTAACACTCTGCAAGTAAATACCTTCAGATTCATCTTTCATCTCCGCTAACTCTACATCGGTTGCAAACGGTTCAGGTGTATCTTCATTCTTATAAAATTCCGCTAACTCTTCTTCGGTCATAGATTCAATCATATCATTTAAAACCATGTCTAATGCATGTGATTCATCAAACTCTTCTGGAACTGTATGACCTTTATATCTACCCATACCTGCGGTTAGGGGAGTCTGTGGTTCTTGGCGATCTACGTAAGGGTCATGTGTAGTAATGTCTCTGCGTTTTTCCTTAACATATAATAAACTACTTCCTACTAATTCAGCATTTAAAAACCCATCTACATAAATTTCTTTTATTGCATTGTATGGAAGTTCGCCTGGAATTAATTCTTGGTATAAGTCTGATTGAGCTGAGATGATTTTTGCTACATACGCTTTAGTATATGTAACATCATACTCAGAAGCTTTACCATTTACTGTAATTGTTTTTACTTTTGCCATTGTTGATTGATTTAATAAAAAAGGAAGACGATGCGAAAGGATTTGAGAATACCTTTATTAACGAAAGCTGCTTTATATTAGACTACCACTCTTTGGACTGCCGTCCTATTACTTAATTAAACCGGCCGAGGTTTAATCATCGTAATTGATTATCATAATCTTCAAGTGTACCTTACGCCACATACTCTTTGCGTTGTTCAGTCATTAACCAGGGCTTGGCGATTGGCCTACCTGGAAGTCTTTG
>JGI20160J14292_10000112_pt1 | contig 72129 bp, 61 predicted proteins | sample COG_10_FD_14292 | JGI IMG/M metagenome (IMG submission 14292) | reverse complement strand
ACGGCCATGGGTGGCTGCCAACGACGACCCCCTATCGGTGGGGCTGCATATGGAATTCCCAAAAATTCAAGTAAGCCGTCATCACCTTGGTTACCCGCGATCGCACCACTGTCAATTCTGATGGTGTTATCCAGCTCAACAACCGTCGCTGGTTGTTGTATCTCGTTTGATTCACCACAGGCGATCAACGCCACCAGGATAATTAAAAACAGCTTTCTCAACGCGTTCTCCCCTGATCATAAAAAAAGCTCAGACAACCCATCGCCGGCAGTGCGATCCCTGCTAATTGGTCTTCACCTGAGCTGGACAACGGTTATCATGCTTATAAAAAACCTAAAGTGGTTCACCGTCAAGCGCAATGCGCCCCAACAGCGGGTTGCATTGGCGACCAATCAAAAGGAGTTACTTGTGAAATATTTTATCGGTGTGGTGACCAGTCTTGCTCTGATAATGCTATTTATCCTCTGGTTTGTTTTCTTCTCTGCGCGCCCGGCGTTGACGATTGATCCAGCCGTTCTGGCGGGCGATGGGAGCCTCATCAACTATTGCCAGCTGCCCATTTTAGACAACAGCGGAAAATTAGCCGCTGATATACCCAAAGCAAATACACCCGGCTGCAGCTACGACCACTTTCCTTTACCGATCCTGAGCGCATGCACCGAAACATTACCAACCGATGCGGATGATATCCGGGGTTTATGGATCGGCGTCACCGGCAAAGTGGGTCATGTCGAACGCATTGAACAGTGCGGCGCGCGCGTAGTGGTAACCTCCAGCGGCATCATTCACGATTTAGGGCCTAACAGCACAAGCAGTCACAACTCTAATGACACCGAAGGGGGGGTCTTGTTCACCATCGGTGATCAGGAATATTGTCCCCGCACATCTGCTGGCGCGCTTTGGAACAAAGGTGTGCTCAACTTTCGGGTACTTGGCTGGGGCCCCATCGTTGTAAAGCGGTATCGAGAGGATGAACAGTTGGTCTGGGAATACGCAGACGGTAGCACTACCCGCATGAAGCGACTCTGCAAACTACCCGCGACACAAAAGATACCGCAAGCGCGCGGGCCCCGAATTGCGATCGGGCTCTAACGCGAATCCGTGAGAAAATCTAAATCAATGTTTGCGCAAGAATGATTAATCACTCTAACTGACTCGCGGTTCAGGCCCGATGAATGGCATACTGGCGTCTCCCATAAGATACCAAATACAGAGAAACCTATGCGGGCAAACCTTCAAAGAGTCGTTCACCAACTTCTTGCGCTGACCATCACCACGTTTGCGACCGGCCTCGCAAGCGCCGACTCAGAGCGCCCCCTGTACGGTGTCCCTGAATTTCCCACTCAAGTTTTCTGGGGCGATACCCATCTGCATACCACCAATTCCTTGGATGCGCGCGTGATGGGTGTAACCCTGGGCGTCGCAGATTCTTACGCGTTCGCGCGCGGCGATCAGATTGTCACCAGCACAGGACAAAAAGCACAGTTAGCCAGGCCTCTGGATTTTCTGGTGGTATCCGACCACTCCGACGCTATGGGTGTTGTGGATCAGCTGATTCGTGGCAACCCAACGCTCATGCAGAGCAGCGAACTCGAAGCACTGCGCGCAGACCTCACATCCGGTGGGACCGGCACCATCGAGGCCGTTCAAGTCATTACCGCAGTTTTGATTGATGAAAACTATACCGGTCCGCTGTTGAATCAGGATGTCATGCGCTCCGTCTGGGAGGATTACGTGGAGACCGCTGATCAATACAACAATCCCGGACACTTCACCGCGATGATCGGCTACGAGTGGACGCCCACCCAAAGCGGTGACAAATTACACCGNAACGTGCTCTACAGGGATGGCGCTGAAAGCGCGCGCCAGATGATGCCGTTCACCGCTAACAAGAGCATCAATCCACAAGACCTGTGGCGATGGATGCAACGCTATGAAGACACAACGGGCGGCAAAGTTCTTGCTCTGGCGCACAACGGAAATCTGTCTAACGGTAAAATGTTCCCGGTGGAGACCAACCCCAACACGGGCGCGCCAATTGATGAGGATTACGTTCGCACAAGGGCCCGATGGGAGCCGCTGTTTGAAGTAACCCAGATCAAGGGTGACAGTGAATCCCACCCCGCCCTCTCGCCAGATGATGAATTTGCCGATTTCGAAACCTGGGATCGAGGTAACGCCAGTCTCGCAGGACTTAAAACGCCTGAAATGTTGCCTTATGAATACGCCAGGGAAGCATTAAAAAATGGCCTAAAACTCGAACAACAGCTCGGTGAAAATCCGTATCAATTTGGCATGGTCGGCTCAACCGACACACATACCGGACTTGCGACAGCGGATGAAAATTATTTTTTTGGCAAATTTATTCATGAAGAACCGGTCGCTGACCGAATGCATACACCAATGGTGAGAAGCGGCGCTGAAAACTTATGGCATACGTGGGAGATGAGTTCGTCAGGCTACGCAGCCGTATGGGCAAAGGAAAACACCCGCGAAGCGCTATGGGATGCGATGCAACGACGCGAAGTATACGCAACCACAGGCCCGCGCATGACCGTCCGTTTTTTCGGCGGTTGGACACTGTCACAGGACGATGCCAGCTTCCAGAAACTGGCCACCACCGGCTATGCACGGGGTGTGCCCATGGGCGGCACGTTACAGCCCGCAGACGGCGCGAGCGCACCTGGATTCTTGGTGGGTGCGTTGAAAGATCCTATGAGCGGGCATCTTGACCGCATTCAAATCATCAAAGGTTGGTTGGATGCCGATGGCAATACCCAAGAAAAGATTTTTAACGTGGCCTGGAGCGATCCAGAGCAACGCAAGATGACACCCGAGGGGCAGCTTACTCCTGTGGGCAACACGGTCAACATCGCTGAAGCCACCTGGCGAAATACCATCGGCGACGCTGAACTGGTCGGCTACTGGCAGGATCCTGAATTTGACGCTGCCCTGCCTGCTGTTTACTACGCGCGAGTGATCGAGATTCCCACCCCTCGCTGGACCGCCTATGATGCAAAACACTTCGGCGACAACCCCGAGCCTGGCATCAAAATGACCCTCCAGGAACGCGCCTATACATCACCGATTTGGTATTCACCGAAAATCGATACACCCCGGTCCGAGCTACCCTGAGGACCGGTCAAGATTTGGGTCGGCCACCCGCCTTAGCGACCAGCCGACCGCCTGATGCTGAACATTTTGGCTTGCAACCGCCTACGCCTGCCTGACACACTGCCTATGCGCTTAACACCCACTGCGGAGGAACGTTATGGATTTAGGGGTTTGTGTCGCCTCACACATTCGTGACATCGACTACATTGTTCGCGCTGAAACTTTAGGGTATTCCCACGCGTGGCTGGCAGATTCTCAGATGCTGTGGTCTGACTGCTACGCAACGCTTGCCTTAGCCGCTGACCGAACATCACGGATTAAATTGGGCACGGGCGTTGCTGTCAGCGGTACGCGACCGGCTTCGGTAAATGCCAGCAGCATTGCCACCATTAACGCAATTGCACCGGGGCGAACTTTTTTTGGCGTCGGTGCAGGCAATACCGCGCGTCGCGTCATGGGGCTGCCCCCCCAAAGAATTCAAGCATTTGAATACTATCTGCAGGAGCTTGTGCCACTGCTTAAGGGTGAGGAAGCACACATGCGCTGGGCAGATCAGACGATTCCCATACGCCACGTTATGCCGGACAAAGGTTTTGTCAACTTCGATGATCCGATTCCGCTGTATGTCTCAGGATTTGGTCCACGCTCGCTGGCACTGGCCGGCCAATACGGTGACGGCGCCGTCTTGGCTTTGCCCGGCAACCCCGCGGCAATGGCCAGCCTGTGGCATATGATACAAACCGGAGCCCGGGCGGCCGATCGCTCTCTGTCGACGCAGGGCGACTACTACACCACCGCGCTGACCACTATGGTCGTGCTAGATGATGACGAGGATGCCGATTCGGACCGAGTCAAAAACGAATGCGGTGCTATGGCCCTGGCCGCCGTTCACTACGCCTACGACCAATATCGGAATTTTGGCCACCAGCCCCCGCATGCACTTGCTGGCATTTGGGACGAGTACACAAGGCTATTAGACAGTTATCCTGAAGAACGGCGGCACCAGCGAATTCATGCGGGACATAATTGTTGGGTGCTACCCGAGGAAGAAAAATTCCTCACACCTGAAGTACTCCAAGCATCATGTATGATCGGGTCAAAGTCGGCTTTGATTGAGCAACTGCGCGCATTAGAAGCGGCAGGCCTGCAACAAGTCATGATCCTGCCAAATTTTGATACTCGTCATGATGTTTTGGCGCGCGTGGCCAACGACATCATTCCCAATGTCTAATCGGCGCGACCTGGCCTACCGGTGAAGAGATAAAATAAGCGCAACCCATCCTGCCGGCATATTCAGCACGGGTATCGATCGCGGGGGGCTGTAGTTATGGTAGTCTGCGGCGCCGGAAACTAATTTGAGGTTCTATTTTGGCCAGCAGTTTTGAAGGTGTACTCGCCTTCGCATTTCTTGCCGTTATGCTCCTAGCGGGCACCATCATGCGAGCCAACGTGCCTTTGTTTCGAAACGCCTTAATTCCCGCCAGCTTAATTGGTGGCGTGCTCGGATTTGTTCTGCTCGCACTTGGCATGGGCTACGGCTATGAAAGCCGTGATTTCCAGGTGTTCACTTTTCACTTTTTCACGTTGAGCTTTATGTCCTTGGTGTTGGTACGTGGCGAACAGACCAGCGCCCGCAGCATTACCCGAGGCGCCAGCTGGTTGTCGCTGGTCTGGGTAATGAGCCTGGTGCTTCAGGCGCTCATCGGCCTGATGATCATCGTCGGCTATAACCTGCTCTCTGGCGACAATTTATCCGAATATCTCGGCTTATTAGTGACCCACGGATTCACCCAAGGTCCAGGACAAGCATTGGCGCTGGGCGGCATCTGGGAGCATGAAATGGGCATTACCCATGCCGTAAACTTTGGGCTCATTTACGCCTCCGTCGGGTTCATTGTGGCCTTTAGCATCGGCGTGCCGGTGGCTCGCTGGGCGGTGCGTCGCGGTTTAACCGCAAATAAGAACGCACAGATGAACGACGATTTTATGCGCGGCATCCTGTCACCAGAAAACCAACTGAGCGCGGGCACTCAGATCACACATCCGGCCAATGTCGACAGCCTCGGCTTTCACCTTACGCTCCTCGCCGCTGCCTATTTGATCACCGATATCTATATCAACCTGATGGCCTCAGCGGTGTCCACAGTGGATCTAGGCGCAATCAACCTGACCGTGATTTTCAGTCACAATTTATTCTTCTTCCATGGATTGATCATTTGCGTGCTGCTGCGCACGCTGATGAATCGTTTGGGTCTTGGCCACTTTATTGATGACAACACCCAACGTCGAATTACCGGATCCGCGGTCGACTTTATGGTGGTGGCTACCATCATGAGCATCGAGCTTGCTCTGTTGAGCGAATTTATTGTGCCTATCTTGGCCGTCTGTATCGCGGTGAGCGCCGGCACCGCGCTGCTATGCTACGTTTTCGGTCGGCGGCTCAACGAATTGGGCGTCGAACGCGCCCTCACCGCGTTTGGTTGTTGCTGCGGCTCCACCGGCAGCGGCGTCCTGCTGCTGCGCATGTTGGATCCAGATCTACGCACGCCAATTGCACGCGAGTTGGCCTTCTTCAACATTGCCATAATGTTTTTTGGCTTTCATATCCTGACGTTAATGTCCCCCGTTTTACCCAACATCGACCTCACCACTGTGATTGGCGTTTATACGTTAACCTTTGCCCTTGGCGCTGCGGGTGTGCTGTGGTTGTCCCGACCTAGCCAACCCGCCTGAATGCAGGTGGGCGCGGTTATATGCCAACAATCTGATAAGCAAGCCGCTTGAAATCATGACTAAACGGATGCCAAAAACCTGGCATTCTCTGCGTCATGCAGACGCCGGCAATATTCGCCTGCGCAGACCACCAAAAATGTGTGCCGGCCATCCCCCCCCAATGATATTCACCGGTTGCCTGCACAGGCTCCCCGGGCGCAGGTTCGCCTTTTAGCGCAAACCCCAAACCGAAGCCAGTGCCAGGCATACTCCACATGGGAAAATTAACGATCACACCCGGTGCGCATTGATTGCTGCGCATCAAAGCCAGAGTTTCCGGCTTTAGGAGTCGTGTCTCTGCGTGCCGCCCTTGGTTGATGATCATTTTGGCAAACGTCAAGTAGTCGGGCAACGTCGACATCAAGCCCCCGCCTCCAGAAAGGAAAGATGGCCGCACCGAGTTGGCCGGATTAGCGGCGGTATCTGCTGGTGTCGGGCATACACTCATCGGATCTAATGCGTCGTTAGGCGCATACATTGTGGTCAGCCTGCTGAGTTTTTCAGGCGGCACAAAGAAATCGGTGTCGATCATACCCAACGGGTTGAAGATATGCGTCTTAAGAAACTCATCAAACCGTTGCCCGGATACCACTTCCACCAGTCGAGCGGTCACATCTGTGGCAAAACTATATCGCCAAAAAGCGCCGGGGTGATACACCAAAGGCATCTCCCCCAGCCGCGAGCAAAGATCTTCAAGAGTTTTCACACCACCGGGTATAAAAGGATTGATACCCCTTCGATTATAGGCGCTATCAATCAAACCTTCGGGCTCAATAAAACCATAAGATAAGCCAGCCGTATGACTCAGCAGATGTCTAACGCTTATTGCACAGTTAGCAGGTTCGGTGTCCTCAATGGATACTGCGTCGGGTTTCAGAACAGACATCTCGCCAAGCTCAGGAATAAACTGACCTATGGGATCGTCGAGCTTGAACTTGCCTTGTTCGAATAGCATCATCGCCGCTACGCTGGTGGCGATCTTGGTCGACGAATGCATACGAAATATTGCGTTTTCTGCCGGCGGCGCGGACCCGCCGTCGGTGTTTTTGCCGTAGAAATGTTTATCAACAACTTCATCACCCTGCAAAATCAGCGTATTGGCAAACGGAATAATATCTTCGTCTACATACCATTGAATTCGTTGATGAAGCTCCGAAAAATCGAAATTATTGGGCCTTACGATGATGCTCACAGGTAATATCCAACGCAATTAAAGAACCCGCAGCCTAACGCATTGTGGTTTTATAATGCCAGCCGCGGCGGCGCTGTTCAGTGAGACACCCCCTGCATAACATTGCGGCTCAATCAAGGCGCTGCTTGATGACCACCTAAGGCAATCCAAGCATGACTTTGGCGGCATATACGGCCATCCTAGAGCACGCTAAACCACCGGATTATCAAAAATGACAGCCCTAAAATTTCAATCAACTCCCAATTAAATTGCAACCCTGTAACCAATGCGGCAAATGCTGCATCAACTACGCCGACGAAGGACTTTCCGCCACGCCTGACGAGATCAGCTGGTGGGAAACGTTCCGTCCTGAAATCTTCGCATACGTTGCCAGCAATAAAATTTGGATGCANCCCACCACCGGACAGCAATTGACTCGCTGTCCCTGGTTAGTTGAGTTGCCCGCCCAAAAATGGGGATGTTCGATTTACCATGATCGCCCCGAGGATTGTCGCCACTACCCAGTAGACATCCCGCAAATGGTCAAAGATCAATGCGAAATGCTGGAGCTCAAAGATTTAAGTGATCAGGTCAAAGCGCAAAAACGACTCGACCACCTGATGACCGAGAGCCGCCCGCCCCGCGGTTAATTTACATCACCNGCCCTCTGCGTTGGGCCAATCAAACGCTACGTGACAATCGGGCACGATTGCGCGATGCTTTGTCCATGACAGNCCCAATACAACATTACGACGCCATTATCATCGGATCAGGCTTTAGCGGGCTGTATGCGCTACATCACCTGCGCGACAACTTAAATCTAAACGTTCGAGCTTTTGACAGCGCGGGTGGTGTCGGCGGCACTTGGTGGTACAACCGCTATCCCGGAGCCCGGGTAGATGCACCCAGCAGCCCCTTTTATGCCTACACTTTCTCGCAGGCGCTTGTCGATGAGTGGCGGTGGAACGAAACACAGACTTCACAGGCCGATGTGCTGAACTACCTAGAACACTTTGCCGAAAGGTTCGATCTGGTAAAGGATATCCAATTCAAAACATGGGTCACTGATGCGCAATACGACAGCATCACACAACAATGGACGATTGAAACAGACGGCGGGGAAACTGCATGTGCTCAATTTTTAATCTGCGCCGTTGGTGCGTTATTTGTCGCCAATATGCCCGATTATCCCGGCATCGAAAGTTTTTCCGGTGAGTGCTATCACACCGGTCGTTGGCCACATGAGCCAGTATCATTTGAGGGCAAACGCGTTGGCGTCATCGGCACCGGCTCCTCTGGCATTCAATCTATTCCCGAGATTGCCAAGCAGGCAAAACATGTCACGGTTTTTCAACGCACGCCGCAATATTCTCTGCCCGCGCGCAACCGCCCAATAAGCGATACAGATCTTGTCCAAGCCCGCGAACAATGGGACGAATTGCGCCAATCCATGCTTCACCGAGGCGGCTGGCCACATAAAACAATCCGCAGAAACGCTGCCGACTATACTGCCGAAGCGCGACAAATCATTTATGAGCAACTGTGGGAAACCGGCGGCATTCATCTGTCCATCAACAGCTTCAGCGGCGTCTTGGTCGACAAGAACCTCAACAACGAAGTTTCAGAATTTGTCCGCGAAAAAATACGCAACTTGGTGCACGATGCCACAACTGCCAAGAAGTTGCTGCCCGAATATCATTTTGGCACCAAACGTCTAATCCTGGACAATGGCTATTTCGAAACCTATAACCGCAATAACGTCACCTTAGTTGACCTACGCGAAGATCCGATTCAGGCTTTTACCCCATCAAGCATACAAACCCAAAACGATGAGCACGCAGTCGACATACTGGTCCTGGCAACCGGTTTCGACGCCGTGACCGGATCAATGCTCAATCTAAATCCCAAAGGTCGCAACGGCCTGCGTCTTAAGCAGAAATGGGACGATCAATTCGAAAATTACCTTGGGGCAACCATCGCAGGCTTCCCCAATCTATTTATGATTCATGGGCCAGGATCGCCGGGGGTCCTATACACCATGCCGCTAGGGGGTGAGCGAACGGCCAATTGGATTGGTGAAACCATCCAGCATTTGCGAGCCGCAGGCCTGGGGAGTATTGAGGCCACCGACGAAGCTGCTCAAGACTGGGTCAATAGCATCAATGAGGCCGCTGCCCAGACCCTCTACCCTCTGACAAATTCCTGGTACATGGGCGCTAACGTGCCCGGCAAGCCTCGACAGTTTCTAGCCCACTTGAGGGGTTCGCAATACTTCAAACAGCTGGAGGCCGTTGCCGCATCGGGTTATTCAGGATTTACTTTCGAGCCAAAAACATAAGCCTGCCGGAACCGCTATACCAACAATCAGATCCTGCTCAATATAGTCCCGCCACCACAAAATCATTCGGTGCGCGCAACCTGCACAAAACCGTCTTCCACCCGGATATCAAATGCCTTGATCGGCACGCTCGTCAGCTGACCAACTGCTTCGCCGTTGGCCAATTTGTAGCGCATACCGTGCACGGGGCAGAAAATATACCCATTACGAATACGCCCGCCTTCCAAGGGCTGGTCTTGGTGAGAGCAGCGATTCTCAACCACCCAAAGATCACCCGCGGACTTGCAGACCAGCAGGGCCATGCCTTCCATCTCAACCGCGACACTGCCGTTTTCAGGCACGTCAGACTCGTGTATCAATGTTTGAAACTGGGACATGAGTCAGGGGCGTCGCCCTTCAATATAATCGTCAATCAGCTCGTGATATCGACGAATACGCTCTTCCTGTTTGGAGAGGTAGACCCCTTTAAAGCCGCGTGAGCGAAACCCTCGCTGTTGGGTCAAAAATACCCGCACGTCGTCTTCAATTGCAGGCCCTATGGATTCTTTTTCGATATCCACCATACGCAGTTCAACTTCTTCGCCCGCTCCCATACCTCGCTCGACNCCCGCTTCTAAACCAGCGGGACTGCAGTACCACCAATTATCAAAAAGGCACTGCTCAGGATCACTACGGTGAGGTCGGGCGCGCAAAAAATGAAACCCGTCAGACCATAACGAAACCGCAAAATTGGGAAACAGCGTATAGTGAAATGCATCGGTTAACTGGGCATCGGGCACATTGTCATAATGAGTAAAGCCTTTCCCGGGTCCCAGGTTACGCTTGGCTTTCTGCAATGCCGCCCGAGTATCGTGCGGGCGGCCTTTCAGATCATCCACGTCAACTTCCCAGTACGCCAATTGACTGGCCAGCGGTTCGAGGAAATTGCCTTCTTTATCCATAGATCCAGCGCCATAGCCGCCTTCCATGACCATTCGGTTGTGGCCTTCATTAGACAAATCAAAGCGAGTCTCTTTGACATAGGTATTAATGTTGCCGCGAATTTCTTTGCGATCGGTTTGCGGAGTCGCCCCCATGTGCACCGTAGGCACATGATAAGACTCATTAAAGTTGTCCAGCACAATCTTCCAGTTACACGGCAACCAAGTGCTGTTCGCCATGGTACGCGTCCATTTGTGGATTTCACGCGCATGCCACTCATCCCAAATTGGCCCTAAGTATTCTTTCAAGGAGACGCTGTTCGGGTCCATGTTTACCCATACAAAACCAGCAAAAGTCTCACACTTAAGTTCACTCAGCCGGACTTTTCCGCAAGGGTTACCTTCTGGAAAATCATCCCTATCAGGCGCGAAATTAAGCTCTCCGTTGGGCATAAACGCCCAGCTATGGTACTTGCAAACAAACCGCTTAACGCTGCCTTTGCCCTCTTCAACCAGGGGATTACCTCGATGCTGGCAAACGTTATAAAACGCTTTAACACCCCCGTCATTTTGCCGCACCATGAGAATTTCTTCTGGTCCAACTTCTTCCATTTGCCAGTCGCCCGGGGCAGGAAGCTCCGATTCGCGCCCCAAAAGCAACCAGACCTTGGTCCACATCCCTTCCCATTCCGCGTCATGAAATGCTTTGGATGTATAACGTTTGCCTTCCAATAACGATCCGCGCGTACGTTGCTCGGGATAGGCTTGAATATCGACTACAGATTGCTCAGCCATGTCTGCCTCTAAGTTAAAATTCTCCGCCTATTCTGGCACCCCGCGCGTAAAAATAAAACGCATGATGCACTTTTGTTGAAGCAAATTTACCACCGGATGCTTGCCCTGCGACGGTAACCGTCGCCCACAGTACAAAACTGCAGTTCACTCTTGAGTTGAGACAACGCCGTTGCTGGGTCAATATAAGCGTCGGTGGCTGGACTTTACCTCTAACGACCTGAAAAGGATGACAAAATGACGATCGCTAAAAACGTAAATACTGTTCCTTTGGAGGAAATCGATGTCAGCCAGCCAGAGCGCTTTCACCAAGACACATGGCGACCCTGGTTCGCACGACTGCGCAGCGAAGCGCCGGTACACTACCTGAAAAACAGTGCAAACGGTCCGTTCTGGTCAGTCACCAGTCATGAATTGATCAAAGAAGTCGACACCAACCACAAAGTTTTTTCATCAGAAAAAGGCGGCATATCCATTGTCGATTTAATCCCGGTAGACGGCCAAATGCAGGGTAAGAATTTCATCTCGATGGATGAACCTGACCACCAAAAACAGCGCAAAGCAGTAGCGCCTTCTGTGGCGCCAAAAAATTTGCGCGAATTGGAACCGCTAATCCGCAAGAACGTCCGCGATATCCTCGACCATCTGCCCCTAGACCAACCTTTCAATTGGGTAGAGCGCGTTTCTATCGAGCTCACTGCAAGAATGCTGGCCACTTTGCTGGATTTCCCCTACGAGGATAGGCATAAACTGGTCCACTGGTCGGACATCACCACCGCCGTTCCTGAAGTCACCGGCGAAACCGGCATCGACATGAAAGCACGCTACGACGAGTTGATGCAGTGTGCGGCAGCTTTTTATCAACTGTGGACAGCAAAGGTCGGACAACCACCGTCTTTTGATCTGATCTCCATGCTGCAAAACAATCCAGACACCGCGCGTATGAACGAGGATCCGGAACTCTTCTTGGGCAACCTTTTGCTGCTGATTGTGGGCGGCAACGACACCACCCGTAACAGCATCAGCGGGGGTGTATTAGCGCTAAATCAATACCCCGACCAATACCAAAAATTACGCGACAACCCCTCGCTGATTCCCAACATGGTGGCGGAAATGGTGCGCTGGCAAACCCCCGTCATTCACATGCGCCGCACCGCCCTGCAGGACTACGTCTTAGGAGGGCAACAGATCAAACAAGGGGACAAAGTCATCATGTGGTATTTATCGGGTAACCGCGACACTCACGTGTTTAAGGACCCAGACAAGCTCATCATTGATCGACCTAATGCTAGAGCTCATGTCGCCTTTGGGTTTGGCGTTCACCGCTGTATGGGAAATCGTCTGGCTGAGATGCAATTGCGTGTGCTGTGGGAAGAGATCATGCTGAGGTTTCATAAGGTAGAGGTGATTGGAGACGTCGAGAGATTGCCAAACAACTTTATACGTGGCATCAAGGATGTACCGGTCAGGTTGAGACCGCTCTAAGCTTACCATTGGTGATGTTCACTGCCCTGAGGAGTTTACCAAAACTGCCAGCGCAACACTTACTGGAGGTGGCCTAACAAACAGCAAAACAAGAAAAACGCCTCTTTTTAGTTATCGAGTACAAAGGAGAATTCAAATTGGCTTTTGATCATCCCAGTCTTATGCCACAAATGCTGGCTTATCGAGCGCAAAACCAAGCAACGGGGATTGCATTAAAGAAAAACGATGGCTCAACCTTAACTTGGGAAAGCGCTTATACACGCACTTTACGCATCGCCAGCGCACTCGAACGCTTGGGCGCCAAAACGGGACAGCCCGTTGTCACCCTCTTTGCAAACAGCTTTGAGGCCTACTGTGTCTGGCAGGGATGTGCATGGTTCGGTGCAATCGAAGCGCCAATTAACACCGCCTACAAAGGAGAGTGGCTACGACACGTCATTAACAACACCCAGGCTCATATCGTCATGGCGGACGCCCGTTTTGTCGCACCACTTTTCGATATTGCCGCTCAATTGCCCCATGTTCAGCACGTTGTTGTCTTTGGCCAGGCGTTAAATGCACCGCCTGATTTGCCGTTCAACGTAGTCAGCGCTGCAGAATTTCTCGATAACGTGGCCATCAAAGAGCGTGCCGAGCCCCGACCATGGGATATCTCTTCACTGATCTATACCTCTGGCACAACCGGTCGATCCAAAGCGGTCATGGTACCTTGGGCGCATATTCAGGCTTCGCTGGAAAGCGGATTCTTACCACACGAGCGGCTACATAATATTTCCATTTACGCGCCCTACCCTGTGTTTCACATCACCGGTAAAGGCGGATATTATTTTGCAACGGTATTTGGCGGAGCCAGCGGTATCCGCGAAACCTTCTCTTCAAACCAGTACTGGGATGATGTCCGTACAATGGGTGCCAATGCTACTGTCTTGTTAGGACCGCTGGCACAGATGCTGCTCGATCAGCCCCAACGCGCGGATGACCATGACAATCCAATGCAAACCGTTTGTATGGCGCCTGTCATCGCTGACGTTGACCTTTTCAGCGAACGCTTCGGCGTTGAGGTCTTCACCACCTACAATATGACTGAAATCAATTGTCCTATTATCCGCTCCGATGAACCTTGCACGAGCAGCAATCATCGCAGTTGCGGTAAAGTCCGCAGCGGTGTTGAAGTGCGGATTGTTGACGAAAACGATCAAACCGTCGCCCCGGGCGTCCCGGGCGAAATGATTGTTCGCGGTGAACCGTGGGAGCTCAACGCCGGATACTGGAACATGCCGGAAAAAACCAATGAGGCCTGGCGCAACGGCTGGTTTCATACAGGAGATGCTTTTACCTATGATACAAACGGCGATCATTATTTTGTCGACCGCACCAAGGACTATATTCGGCGCCGCGGCGAAAATATATCCAGCTTCGAAATCGAAGCGATCGTCAATACCTACCCCGGCATTGTTGAATCTGGAGCAGTGGCGGTGCCCGCCGAACACGGCGAAGATGAGGTGAAAATTGCCGTGGTACTGGCGCCACAAAGCTCCTTTGAGCCCGCCGATTTAATCACCTTTCTGGACTCAAAAATGCCGCGTTTTGCCATACCTAGATTTATCGAGGTCTGGGAAAGTTTGCCTAAAACCGAAGCCACCGCACGCATCCAAAAAGCAAAAATTCGTGACAGCGGCATTAGCACCGATACTTGGGACAGAGTCGCAGCAGGCATCAAGCTGCGTGGATAGGCATGCGCATGGTTCTCAAAAAAGATGCACCGGTAGCGTGCGCAGTGACCGATCTACAATGGTTGGGCTGTAATCAGGTGCAGTTGGGTTAGCCAACCGCATACGAGGAAATCGCTGCAGCAGAGCGGGCAACGCAAGCGCAGCCTCAAGTCGCGCCAACGATGGTCCCAGACAAAAATGGATACCCGCACCAAAAGCAAGATGAGGATTGGGCCGACGGTTTAAATCAAGCGACTGGGGAGCTGCAAACACGGACGGGTCATGATTTGCTGCCATAACACCTAACCACAGGTGCTGACCGGGAAGAATGTCGTGTCCACCCAATTCTAGGGCGCCTTGTGCCACTCTAATGTTGGTTTTAGAGGGGCCATCAAAGCGCAATAACTCCTCAACCGCAATCCCCACACTGGCACTATCGGCATGTGCCAATGTAGCCTGTTCGCCAGCTTGCAATAAGGCGTGCACACTCGAGGCAATCAGCGCTGAGGTGGTATCGTGTCCAGCAAATAGCAACATCGAGCACGTACCAATCAATTCGTTGTGAGTCCAAGACTCATCATTGCCGGCCTTCAATAAATGGCTTAATAGGTCTGCTCTGGGCTCACTTGAGCGCTGTTCTAAATGCCGAGAAAAACGCTCATAAAACTGATCTCCCATCACCGCCGCTGCCTTTATATAGTCACCGTCGCGGCTGGAGGTTCCGTAAATCAACCGTCCAAAAGCACGCGCCCAATCACTGAGAAAGTCTTTTTCCGCAGGGTCTACACCTAATAATTCACAGATCACCAACGACGTCAGTGGCCGGCAGAAATCCGCCACCAGATCACAGCTGGGGTCCAGTTGATCGAGCAAGGCTTGGCAATGCTGACTGATTCGTGGTGCCAGTTGCGCAACCACCGAGGGCGCAAAGGCCTTGCGCACCGGATCACGTAAGCGACCATGTGCCGGCGGATCGTTCAACAACATCCAACCATCAAGCAAGCCCATGGCATGCTGCACAAGCGGCCCGTGTTGAGCCTGAATGCGTTTGCGAAAACCGCTGATCATGCGCCCAGAGGACATATTCTGGTCCTGAAATAATCGCTGGACATCCGCGTGAGCCGTCACCATCCATACCTTGTGTCGCTCACTCCACAATACCGGGTCGTGTTCCCTGAGCCGTCTAAAAAAACTCTGCGGATCGGCAATCGCTGCCGGCGATAACAGATTGTCGTCAGGTGGATGCAAAACAGTCCTGACCTTGCAGATGCGCTCGAACCGCCGGCGCGACTTCTTTAAACAAGCGCTCAAGACTGCCGTTCATCTGTTCAGGACGCAATCCAGGTGGTACCGCCATCGTTACAATATCGGTAATGCCGAACGCTTCAATGAATTCGAGTAACTCATCAACACACTGAGCAGCATCACCCACAATCCAACGCTGAGGGATTTGTTCCCCGGCGCCAAAACCTTCACCACTTTCGGCAAACAACTTTTCATAAAAGCCCATACGATAACGCTCAGCTTCGCGAATCAATGGCCAATCCGCACTGCGATTGTCCGTCACTAAAATACTGCGCAGAATACCCACCCGATGGTCGCTGGGGTCGCCACCGGTAGCGGCCAATTGTGCACGCCATGGATCAAATGAGGCCGCTCGGGCACCCTGAGGTAGAAAATGCGTTTGATAATGCGCCGCTCGCAACGCACCAGCTTCTGACATCGCGGCAATCCAAAGCGGCGGCCCACCTTCTTGAACGTAACCGGGCGTAATTTTCACATCACTAAACGTATATCGTTTACCGCGATAGCTAAACCGTTCGCCACTGAAACAGCGCTGCAAGACTTCGATGCCTTCGTCCATCAGCGAGACACGTCGGCTCACAGGCAGACCAAAGCCGCGAAATTCATGCGGCGCGTAACCCATGCCAACCCCAAGCTCGATGCGGCCTTGCGATAGATTATCAAGAACCGCTAAATCCTCAGCCAGACGCACGGGATGATTAAAGGGTAATAAACAGATATCGGTGCCAAAGACCACGTTTTTGGTCACAGCCGCCATAGCACCGGCTACCGGAACCCAACTGGGCAAGTAACCATCCTCGACAAAGTGATGTTCCGTGAACCACACAAGATCCGCGCCCAACTGATCAAGCCATTGAACTTGCTCAAGCACTTGCGCATACAAGTCGGCATCACTACAGCCCGAATCAGGTGGGTTGCGAAAATCGTAGCAAACCCCAAAGCGAATGCGATGCGCCATGTTTAGCTTTCCAGCCCGCCGATGCCCCACTTAATGCCGCGACGCAGCAGTTCATAATAAACCGGAGAATTCCATGAACCCCTGACCACAGGATTAATATCTACCATAGGTTTCATATCATGTTTGCCGCTGCAGTGGCCCAAAGACAGGTACAACACCTCGCCAGCACCACAGGGGTGCAAATACATCTGCGGATGACGCTCTCGATCAGTACCATAATCTGACTGCACGTAGCCCACTGAACGCTCGCCGTATTCAGCTTCTAACAGCACCGTCTGCGTACCCAAGGGTTCGCAGTAATAAGGTTCTTCATCTTCAACTGTGAAATCTGCAATATCTGCCGTCAGCGGATGCACCACATCGGTGACTTTGACGTCGATTTGCTGATTTGCAGGGTGGGCAACAAATCGGCTACCCAGCGTCTCCATAAACAACGGTGCAACATCCGGCGTATCCACCCGACCATCTTCTGTAAATTCAAGCAGCGCATTAGTGGCGTGCAAAGCGAACCAACGGCCCCCGCCCTGAATGAACCGCTGCAATCCTTCCTGCTCTTCAGGCGTTGGCCTTAAATCACATGTATAGGTAATCAACAAACGGCACTGACTGATTTGTGTGATGTCCCGAAAGCTGTCTGCCACGTGGGTATGAATATCTTCGTTTTCACCCAGCAGCTTTAATAATTCCAAGCGTGCAAAATTTGTGTCGTGATATTTTGCGTTACATACCACATACACATCCATTTTCTCGTCGCTGCCCATCATTGCCTCCCACGTTAACCGTTGACGAGGTCGCAGGAAAAACTCAGCCGAAGCGGCGTGAACGCCAACCGTTCAATCGACAAACGCAGGCCTGCGCAAAAGACTGATCGGTCGTGGTCCGCGCCTCTTACAGAGGCCTCATAAATCCATCTCCCCCACCTTGCAGTTTAGATCCCTTGGCTTTAGAAAGACAGCATGCACGCCTGCTTAATTTGTTCGCAGCCCGCCACTGAGCCCCACCCACTGGCAACAACATTCACCTCCCACCAGCTCAATTGGAACCATACAAGCGTTTACTTAAGCCTGTATTTCCCTCAATGTTATTGAGCGGCGTCTTACTAATCGCCGGTTCTTAGGAAAGCGCACATGACAAATCAATCCTTATCTTTGGCCGGCACACCCGCAGCGTCGCCGCTGGGCTATTTCAGCTGGACATTTGGTCAGGCTGCTCGCGATCCGTATTACATCATGGTCGTGATTTATATTTTCTATCCTTATTTCAGCAATACAGTGGTTGGAGATCCAATCAAAGGCCAAGCCTTGATCGGTTATATCACTGCAGCAGCTGGTTTTCTGCTCGCCTTCACCGCACCCTTTTTGGGTGCCATCGCCGACAAAGATGGTCGCCGTAAACCTTGGATTATCGCCACAATTTCACTGATGACTCTGGGCGCACTGAGTCTGTGGTTCGTCGAACCGGACAATCAAGGGATCAATCTGGGACTTTCATTACTGATTCTGTTTGCTATCAAGGTTTGTTTTACCGTGTCGGAGGTTTTCCATAACGCCATGCTACCCTCGGTTGCACCCGTCAACCGGATGGGGCTGATTTCGGGGCTGGCTTTCTCCTTGGGCAATATTGGTGGTTTATTGCTGATGTTGTTTGTCCTGCTCGCGTTTTCAATGCCGGGCACGCAGCCGTGGGCTTTTTTGCCTGAGGCACCCTTGTTTGGCATCGATCAGTCCGCACACGAGCATAATCGAATTGTTGGGCCTATCGCCGGGTTATGGATGCTGCTGTTTACCCTGCCGCTACTTTTATTCACTCCGGACGGAAAATCCTCCAGCTTACCGATGTGGCAAGTGGCCCAAGCCGGCATGCGGGATGTTGTGCAAACACTAAAACATGTTCGCCACTACGCAAATATCGCCAAATACCTGCTGGCGCGCATGTTTTTCATAGACGGCATGGTTGGCGTGCTGACCTTCGGGGGCGTTTACGCCTCTGGCACCTTTGGTTGGGACACCACAACGCTGTTAATTTTTGGATTGTGTACCAGTGGCTCAGCAATGTTCGGCGCCTACATCGGCGGTCGCCTAGACGATCACCTGGGCTCTATGCGTACGTTACAAATTGCCATCGGCACAAGTTCCGTGGTTCTGCTGACCCTTGTCTCCGTGCAACCCGACACTGTCTTATACGTTGTTCAGGTGGGCTCAGAGCCGATATGGGATTCCCCTTATTTTGCCTCGGCACCGGAGATTTTTTATTTTTGCACCAATCAAATATTTGCGATGTTTTTTGTGACCGGCTTGTCCTCCTCACGAACCCTTATGGCAAAAATATCACCGCCAGAGATGGCCACCCAATTTTTTGGGTTATTTGCCTTATCAGCCACTGTGACTGCTTTTTTAGCACCCTTGATGGTCGCGACCGCAACCGATTTTTTTGATTCACAGCGCATGGGCTTCGCCTCTCTGGCTCTATTGATGATCATTGGGGCCATATTGCTGATGCAGGTAAAAGAAGAACAAGGCACGGTGGCAAAAACTACCGAGCTTTGAAAGAATCTGTAGATTAGGCACATCGCCCTCAAACCGGTTAATCAACAAGGACCCACCGCATGCACGTCCAGAACAGCCTCGCCCCCACCCAAGAACAAATCCAAGGGTTCTTTGACCCCAATGCTACTGGCCCCATTTATATGCTGAACCTTTTAAAGTTCAAAGCAAGGGCGCAATACAAAGACGGTCGCGATAGCGAACTGACTGGGGCTCAGGCTTACGCACTTTACGGCGCCGAGGTATCCAAGATCCTTGCTCAACAGGGCGGCGGAGGCATGTTCAAAGCCGACGTTACTCGGCTTGTGCTCGGTGAAGTTGAAGCACTATGGGATGCGGTGGCCATCGCGATGTACCCAAATCGTCAAGCTATGGTCACAATGATGCAGTCCCAAGAATACCAAGCCATTCATCATCACCGTGAAGCAGGGCTTGCCGGTCAACTGAACATTGAGACCACCAATGCTAACGGGATTTGGTTAGACGGCTCAGGGTTCGCTTAAACACATCGGCTACGCGCACAGCGTTGGCCACTAAGTACTACGCCGCAACGCTTTGACGAGACCCAGACAATGCTTACGGGGCGATCACCGCCCCTTGAGAAAAATCATAGCTGAAGTGCGGATCCCCGGAGATAGTGCCGTCTGCATGCACGATATGCGTTTCTTTACTGGCAATATCAATGAAATCCTGCACCCGCAGATAACCCATTATTTCGCTATTTGGATCCGCTGAAACATGATTTTGTAACAAAATGTCCGTATCACTCTCGAAAATCCCGCGTGCCTCAAAACCTTCAGGACAATCACTGTAAGGGGTATGAAATGAGCCTGCAGCTTCATAGGAAAACATGCCATTGTCCACTTGATTGGTGCCCTCTCGATAACCAAACCACCCTTTCGTGGTGAAAGACATCGCTCGACAGATATGGAAGTGGGATGGGAAATCCGGCGCACCCGGATCCATACGAAAGGCATAAGCGACCGTCTGGGTAGGTACATGTATGGTCAACGCCTTGAAATATGACCCGGGCGCGACTTCCACCCAATCAAGATCGTTGGCTTGAACATCTGCGGTGATACGCTCGAGTTGCTGTAAATTCAAACCCATGACTGACTCCTTTATTTGCGGCTGTAAGCACGATCACACTGTTAACCATACCCTACCGGATTGCCGCGCGCACCCCACCCACTGACATCTGCAAACCATCGCTCAAAACCGTTCGTAAATTCACCAAAAAAAGCTTGCGCAGCGAGCAAAAATACAGAAAATGGCGCCGCTGTTTTTATCTATAGGTACGGTGTGTTAGCAAACTGTCATGGCAAATTCTATACGCTCAATTATGAGTGTGTTGCTGTCTGCGGCGCTGCTAATCACCGGCCATGGACTCCAACTCACGTTACTACCGCTCCAAGCGCACACCTTAGGTTGGTCTAGCGACCTCATTGGTCTGACCGGGGCAACCTACTACCTAGGGTTTGTGCTGGGTTGTCTCTTCATTCCTCGAGTGATTCGACAAGTTGGACACATTCGCACCTTTACGGTTTTTGTCTCTATTGCCTGCATCAGTGTTGTGATCGCAGAATCAATCCCGCACTGGCTGGTTTGGACCCACGTCCGTCTGGCCAGCGGTCTGGCCATGGCCGGCATCTACACTGTGGTCGAAAGCTGGTTGAATGAGCGAGTGGCCCAGCGTTGCCGCGGCTCGATCATGGCCATCTACACCACCCTCTCGCTGGGCGCTATGGTTGCCGGCCAAATGCTGGTGGGATTCAGTGAACTGCCTCTGGGTACGTTATTTTCCATCGCCATCACCTTTATCGTGGTGGCCACAATCCCCATTGGTCTTACCGCTCAAGCCCAACCTGTACCTCCGCAGGATGTTAGCTTCAACTGGCGCACCATCTACACCGCTTCTCAAGTAGGCGTGGTCTGCGCAGCATTGTCTGGGGTTGTCGTCGGGCTAACTTGGAGCATGGGTGCAGTATTTGCTGTGAAGGCTATTGGCACCGTTGAAGCGGGCAGTCACTTTATGTTGTTGTCTTTGTTGGGGGGCTTTATGACCCAATACCCCGCCGGCCGGCTCTCAGACTATCTCGACCGCAGATATGTCGTACTGGGACTGGCGGTGCTGGGCAGTATTGGCGCAATTGTGGCGTTGACAGCAACTGGCGGATCGACGTTTTCTATCTACTGCGCCGCGTTTTTATCCGGTGCCGGTGCCATGCCGCTTTATTCTATCTGTGTTGCTCACGCAAACGACAACGAACAGGGTAACTTCCTCGAAATCGCCAGCGGTATGCTGATTGCCAACGCCCTTGGATCAATTGCTGGGCCTGTTAGTTATTCAGTTTTATTACGCTATACCCCCGATGCTTATATGCTAATCATCTGCGCGTCATTCATCGGCTGCGTGCTGTGGACCCTCTATCGGCTGACCGTGCATCAGGTCGCGCGCGCGTATTACGCCCCGTATCAACCCTTACCTAAAACGACCACCAATGCCATTCCACTTGATCCGAGGGTCGACCCCGCCGATTTGCTGGCTAACGAGGCCCAAGTCGTCAAAGAATAAATCAACCTCACCAGAGCAGGCCAGCGCCCAACCGATTTATCATCATCGCTGAAACTGTTTGTAGTTAACGATTAATTATTGGCAACTGACCTTCCTGCGGGCCAAGCGGATGATTAGTTTGCAGTGCGAGGCGAGCCTGAATCCGTTTTCCTATTTTTCAGCCACTGCTCATGATGGACAAATTGATGGTCGTCCCAAAATCCCCACTCATTGGATTTTGTCCCCGTCAAAATGACCGTCCAGACCGGCTGGCCACCGACCAGTTGCACGATATGCCGGTACGACGCAGGGCGAAAATGAGGCCGCCAGCGTTTCACCTGATGAACCGCCGCGCCCGGCGTTTGCTCGATATATGTGCTCAGGGGAACCGTGATAAACCACCACGGATGGTCGTGGAACGCACGGTCATCATCACCGGAATGGAACTTGTGCAGTCGCAACGTAAAGCCTAACCAGATAATCCAGCGCTCCAAATACAGCGTCCCATTGTCAAAGACTGCATCATGAGTGACCCCAAAGCGCCAGCCTCTCAGTGAGATCACCCAATCAAAAAAGGGCATCATATACTGATCCGGCGCGCGCAAAACCGCGCAACACGCTGGCCAACCCGGCAAGGCTGCGCTGATTTGCCAAACGCATCAGGCAATCTCACTTGCGCCCTTTTTATTTGCACAAGAGCCTACAGAGATTTTTGATCATGCGCCGCGATTTCCAAACTACTACGCGGCGCATTATAAACGTCAAAGAAACACCAAACCACAATCTCGCCTCAACATGCTAGGATCCGACCTCGGGGCACGCTGCCCGCCCAATCTGCTCACCATCAAGGGGTTGTTCCTACCGATGCACATATCCCCTTCAATAAACGGCGCTTGCTTATGCGGCAATATCGCTTTTGCAGTCCGCGGCAAACTAAAAAACGCAAGATCTTGTCACTGCTCCCAATGCCGCAAAGCGTTTTCTAGCCAAGCTTCAGCCTATGCGCTGGTCCATCCAGAAGAATTCACATGGACTCGGGGCAAACACCTACTGACAGCCTATGAGAGCAAATCCGGCTCCGGGCTTCTATTCTGCAGCCAATGCGGCTCAACCCTGGTTGGCACCGCTGACGGCATCATTCACGGCGTTACTTTAGGTTGCATCGATGGCGATACCGGGGTGGAAATCGAGACGCATATTTTTGTCGACTCAAAAGCTTCTTGGGAGATTTTACCGGAGGGCATTAAGGCGTTTTCCGGCGCTGCACCTCAGCGAGAGTAAACGGCTTGTTTTAAAACTGATGTGAATCCATTTATAATGCGTTTCATTATTTTATAATTTTTTACGCAAGGAGATATCGCATGCCGCAACAACAGCCGCTCAAGCTAAAAGGCGTGCCCGGCTCTCCTTACACCCGAAAAATGCTGGCCTATCTGAGATTTCGCCATATTCCTTACGAACTCTTGCTTGGCGACCAAAGCAATGCTTTGGACCTACCCGAGGCCAAGGTGGGTCTGCTGCCCACATTTTATTTGCCTAATGCGGATGGCGCATTAGAGGCTGTCGTCGATTCGACTCCACTAATTCGTCGTTTTGAATCGCAGTTTCCAAACCGAGCGGCTGTTCCAACCCACCCGGTGTTGAATTTCATCAATTACCTTATCGAGGACTACGCTGATGAATGGTTGACCAAAGCCATGTTCCATTACCGCTGGCACTATCAGGCGGATATCGACATGGCAGGCACCATATTACCTCACTGGAGCAACATACAGGAATCAACCGAAACACTTACCCGCCTTAAAGACTATGTAGCAAACAGACAAATCTCCCGGCTTTACGTTGTGGGCTCCAACGAGATTACCGCGCCTGTGATCGAAGCCAGCTACAAACGCTTTTTGTTGATCATGAACAACCTGATCGAAAAACAGAAATTTGTGCTCGGCGCTCGGCCTTCATCCGCTGATTTCGGGATTTATGCGCAACTGACACAACTGGCTAAATTCGACCCCACTCCTGCAGCAATCTGCATGGACCTTGCGCCGCGGGTATATGCCTGGACCGACCTCGTTGACGATCTCAGCGGACAACCCGCAGCCGAAGACGGCTGGATGGAAGTAGCCGAAATTTCTGCTGTACTGGGTGACTTACTCACAGAAGTTGGCCGAACTTACGCACCCGCGCTGCTCGCCAATGCACATGCATTGCAGAATCAACAAGCGCAGATGAGCACCACCATTGATGACAAACCCTGGCAACAACCGACTTTTCCCTACCAAGCTAAATGCTTGCAATGGATCAATCAGCTATACCACACGCTAGATACAACCGCGAAATCCCAGGTAGATACGGTATTAGCAGGCACTGGCTGCGAATACTTGATACGCCGCCAATCAGAATAACAATTCGACGCGCACTGGCAACAACATGATTCTGGGCGTGCATGCCCAAATACAACAATTGCAGCCGAGTTAGGGGTACAGCGTTGGCACTGAAAACCCACCCATTTCACGACTGATAAGCCGCGCAAATTCAATACATCGATAATCTCGAAAAGGTGCGCTAACTGCCTGCAGTCCAATAGGTAGTCCATCGGTTGACAGGCCTGTTGGAAAAACAGTACTCGGCAGATAGGCATTAACGACCAAGCCGGCCCACATCATTTGCTGAAAGTACGGCTGCGGTTCGTTATCCACCAATAACGTGCGCTCGCCCATTGGTTTTTGATCATGACTAAAGGCAGGCGTGGCCATTTGCGGACAAATAAGAATATCCCAAGTATCAAAAAACTCAGACCAGGCATGACGAAGCCGTTCACGTCGGCTGTTACTATGAATCCAATCACGATGTGACAATACCGCTGCTCGCGCATTGACCGCATCCATAGAAGTATCGCTGGGGTCCAGCACGGCGACTTTGGCCTGCATACGAGCCACGGTCTGCTCATCCCAAGCGGCGGTCATGACAGAATTGAGTAGTGTCTGGTAGTTCTTCAGGGCACCCTCTAAATCAAAATTGGGTCGCGCATCGTAAGAAACTTGGGCACCCAGACCCTCGAGCGTGGCACCCACTTTGAGCGCACGCGCTTCGATTTCTTTGGTCACTGGTGCTAAAGAATCGGTGGCCCAAATCGCGACGCGGAAATCCTTTAGGCAAGTGATGTCTGCAGCGGGTAAATCCAGCGACCAACCAAGGGCTTCTCGTTCTGCCGGGCCGGCCATAATCGACAGCGCCAGCTGCAGATCTTCAGCACTTCGCGCCAGCGGTCCGCACACAGCCAGATCAGCTTCGGGCTGACCGGGAATTAACTCATGCCCTTGCATGGGCACAATTCCATAGGTGGGTTTATGGCCGAATACGCCACAGAAATGCGCCGGATTCCGAATCGAGCCACCAATATCTGAGCCAGCCTCCAGCGCGGTGAAACCAGCGGCCAATGCCGCTGCGCTGCCGCCAGAGGACCCCCCCGGCGTCCGCGTCGTATCCCAAGGATTGCCGGTTGTGCCGTAGATTGAGTTATAGCTCTGGAAGTCTGCGAGATCTTTCGGCACGTTGGTTTTACCCAAAAAATGCGCGCCAGCTGCTTTAAACCTGCTAACGGCAAGGCCGTCGGCGCTGGCGACATTGTTTTTGAAGGCTTCGATACCAAACGTCGCAGGCGTATCCGCGATGACATAAGACTCCTTGATGCTCATAGGAACACCATGCAGAGGGCCAAATAACTCATTGCGAGCAAGCGCTGCATCAGCGCGATCTGCGGCGGTACGCGCCGCCTCAAAAGTGCGCACGACCATCGCGTTGATCTGACCGTCATATTTTTCAATACGATCGATGTAAAGCTCAGTTAGCTCACGAGAGCTAATTTCGCCGTTGCGAATACGTTCTGCAAGCTCAGTGGCTGATTCATATGCGATCATAACTTACCCTCGTATAACCCTACCCATCGAAACCCAGAATTGATGTTTTGAGGCGCGGTAGATGATGTTGACATTGCCAAACCCAATATCCACATTAACCTAAGCCACGCGAGCGAACTAGCCAGCAACGGCGTGATTATCAAACCAACCATCGAAAGGCCAGACCATGTCCAAAGCAGCCGAAGAACAGATCCAAACAACCATTCAAATCTATTTTGATTCAATGTTTGAATCAAGCGCAGAAAAAGTTCACCAAGCTTTTCACGCCAACGCTCGCATCACCGGCTATTTGCCGCAGGGGTTTTTTGAAATGACCGTGGGCGACTTTGCTTCTTTTGTCCAGCAGCAACCAGCGGCTCATGCGGCGGGGAAAACCCCGTTTCTGGAGGTGGTATCGTTAAACGTCCACGGGCAAACAGCCGTGGCAAGAGTAAGAGACGATTATCTGGGACATCGCTATCTCGACACGTTGTCGTTTGTGCAAACCGATGGGAGATGGTTGATCTATAACAAACTTTTTCATATTGAAAGTGAAGCCGCAGATTAAAGATGCACCGGCGCATCTAGGGTGATCAGCCGTGAAGATCAGCCGAACTTTGCCCCTTTTGTTGGGCAGGGTCACTGGCCATAGAAACCTGCCTTGTCATTAGCTGGTAAGCCGCGGGCACCGTATACAAGGCCAAGATGGCCGAGCCGACAACGCCACCAGCAATGGCGGTGGCCAATGGTGGCCAAAAGGTACCACCAAACAAAATCAACGGTACAAAGCCACCGATTGTGGTGGCGGTGGTAGAAACGATATGCCGTGTTGCATCGACAACCACGTCTGCGCTGCGCTCGACATCCCCTCGTTGAGCGTTAGCGTCAGCTTTGAGGGCAGCCAACACAATAATCGCACCGTTAATAGCCAGACCAACCATGCCTAATGTACCAATTAGTGCGGTATATCCCAGCGGCCATCCAAACACGCGCAGGCCAAACAGCGCCAGTCCAGTGCTGAGAAAGCCGACACACGCAATCAAAGCAGCCTGTCTGAAGGAGTTCAGCGACAGCACAACCACCGCAATCATCGCGACAGCAAAAAACGAGAAGATCGACAGCAAATTGCCAACTGACTCCCCGCGCTCCTCCGCCTCACCGCCGACTTCAATTCGGTAACCGGCGGGCATCAGAAATTCGCTGGCGGCCAGACGCGACTCAAATTGGCTCATGACTGCTGCGGGTAATGTGAACGGTATCAGGTAAGCTTGAACAACCGACAGGCGTTCACCTTGATAGCGATCAATGGTCGTGGCTGCAGGCTGCAGCGACCACACACCCAACTGATCTAAAGGGATTCCCCCACCATTAGCTGAGGGAATAATGGCCGGCATGGGCAGCGAGCGAATGTCACTCACCTCATCGCGGTTGACATTCGCCAATCTGACCCTGATGTCTAGTTTGGTATTACCCTCTTGAACGCTACCAGCGGGTACCCCGACTAACGCACTGGCGAGCAACTTAGGAATGTCACCGGTGCTGAGTCCGGCTGCCGCTGTTGCGTTTTCATTCGGGGAAAACACCAGTTTCGGCTCGGAAACCGATAAGCTGGCGCGAGTGTAGGTGACCTCATCAATGCCACTCAACAGCAGGCGCAGTTGCTCACCCAAGCGACGCAGCACGTTCAGATCGGGTCCAAGCACCCTCACTTCGATAGGCGCATTGGTCGGCGGCCCCTGCTCAAAAGGCAATGCGATAACCTCCGCGTTAGGCAGCGCCTGGCTTAACTCACGCTGCAAATCAGGCAACAGAGCTAAGGTGGTCGATGCACTTTGGGTGGTGACCCAACCACCGGCGAAATTAGCTAACCCATCGTTGTTGAGCAGCACGTTATAGTAAGTCCTGGGCGGCCCGGTGCCGATCGTCCAAAAGGTATCTGTGATGCCCTTGTTGGCGCGCAACACCGCATCCGCAACCGCAACTGAATTTTGTGTCTCATAAATTGAGGCATGTTTGGGCAGGGTTATCTGCACTTGGAACTGGTTGCGGTCCACCGGCGGAAAGAACTGCTGAGTCAGCGTCGGCGCAAGCACAAAACCAATCAACGGAATCACCAGACCAATGGCAATTCCCTTCCAAGGGCGTCGCAACACAGCAACTACTCCCGCCCGATAGCGGCGAGTCAATGCAGGGTGACTATAACCACCCTGCCACCAGGCTTGCGAATTGTATTCGGTCGCAGCCAATGTGGGCGGATAGCGCCGCTCAATGAAGCCCGCAATCGCAGGCACCACGCTCATAGCCAACAAAAAGGAACTAACCACGGCTAAAGAAACGGACACACCAATGGTTCCTGTAAAATCTCCAATTCCCCCTGGAGCCAATACAATTGGCATAAAGGCGAAAACGGTTGTCAATGTTGACGCGCCCAGCGGTATACGCAGGTGAGTCACTGCTTGTTGTATGGCCAGCGCAATATCTGCGCCTTTGCGCCGGCGCAGCTTATAGTCCTCAACAATGACAATGGCATTGTCGATCAGCAAGCCCAAGGCAATGATCAAACCGGTAACTGACATCTGGTGTAAAGGAACATTCAGCAGGCTCATGCCAGCCAGGACCATACCGCCAGAAAGCGGCAGGGCAATACCTACGGTAAGCGCTGAGCGCACGCCCATGAACAGCATCAAGACCAACATAACAATGACTAGGGCCATAATCAGGTTAGTCAAAAGGACACGCATGCGCTCGGCTGTATAGCTATTCTGATCATAAACCACACTCAACTCGACGCTGTCGGGCAACTTTTCCCGGAACCCATCAATCACGTCATAAGCGTTGGCGATCCAATCATCAATGATCAAATCCTTTTCCATTTTGGCATTCACGAAAACCGCACGCTCAACTCCATGCAGCGACATACTCAACGGGGGATCAATGGCGCGCTTGCGGACTTCGGCGACATCACTCACTCGCAGCGTCTGACCATTGGACGCTTTAGTTTTAAGCGGAATCCGCGCGATACGTTCTGTGGAAATCAGGTCTGCATCGACTTCCACCAACATATCACTGTGATTATTCGACAGACGCCCGGCGGTGAGCTTGGTGTCAGCCGCCGCAATCACATTGCCAATTTCTACAGTGGTGAGCCCAGCACTTGCCAGCGCATAAGGGTCTGCACTGACAAGAATTTCTTCATCTATCGCACCGTAGATTTTAGATTCTTTGGTACCAGACATATTGGCCAACCTGATCTGTAAAGACTGCGCAAGGCGGCTGAGAAGGCCAATTTGAATGGGCTCATCTGAATGCCACTTAAAAGCCACAATCACGGTTGAGGCTATAGGCGCCGATATTTCTAGCTCAGGACCTGACGTTGCTGTGGGTAGGGCAGATTGCGCCTCCCCCAATTTGTCCCGTATTTCCGACCATATGCCATCGACCTGAGCCGCACCTACAGAATCGTATATTTCGATATTTAATACTGACAACCCGGCCCTGGAGACAGAGTCAATCTGTTTAATTTCCGGTATCTCACGCAGCTTGGTTTCTAACGGCTCACTGATCAACGATTCCACACGGTTCGCAGTAGCACCGGGTAAAAAAGTGAGCACATTAGCCCACCGCTCGACCATGGTTGGATCTTCCTGCCTTGGCAGAGAAAACGCCGCACTTACCCCAAGAACGAGAATGAACAGCACAGCAATCGCGGTCAAACGCGGATTAGTAAAAAAGTTGTTCATGAATAACCGTTGGTGAGCGCCGCTATCGAGTTGGCACCAGAGGGACCGGTGAGGGAGCATCAGCCACCTTCACCCGCTGACCGGGAACCACTCGGTGAATGCCCGTGCTAATGACGCGATCATTGGGTTGTAATGTGCCGCGCACATAGGCTTGTCTCGCATCGCTATGCAAGACTTCTATCAACCGTCGCTGGACCGTTTGCGCACTATCTACGGTATACAATCCCCACAAGCCGCGCTCGCTCTCTGTTAGGGCCCCCAACGGCACCCAATAACCTGCCTCGTTGATGGTTTGATCTAGCTGTAGTTCGACCACCGCCCCCACTGGCAGCGTGGATTGCTCTAGCTGGTAGACGGCGGTTTGGGTTCTGGTGTTTGCGTCGATCTCTGGCAGTAGTGTCACCAACTTAGCCGGCAAAACTGTGCCGGACCAGACAATATTATGAGTATCACCCGAGCGCAGGGCTGCTGCGACTGTTTGCGGGACGCCTATATGCGCTTCGAGCTTGCTGATTTCAACGATACGCAGTACTGGCTGACCCGGTGAAACTTGGCTGCCTTCGTCCACATGACGCGTCTGAATGCGGCCAGCATAGGGCGCGCGGATTTGGGACTCTCGCAAAGCAACCTCAGCAGTTTTTCGAGACGCCTGTGCGCGTTGCAGTTGGGCGACGCCAACACTGCGCTGCGCAGTTTTTGCGCGCAAGTTGAGCTGCTGTTCCTCATAGGTTTGCTTGGCAATATGGCCCTGTACACGAAGATTTCGGAATCGTTGTTCGGTCTGTTGTGCAAGCTGGAGTTCCGCGCTCAAAGCTCGCAAGTTTGCTACCGCTAAAGAGACATCCGCCTCGGCTCGGGACAAAGAAGCCAGCGCCGCAGCCGTATCCAGGCTCGCCAACAAAGTACCGGAGGCTACCTGTGCACCCAGCGCTACCTCTACCTTCGCGATTGTTCCCCCGAATTTGAAACCCAGCTCAGAACTGCGCGCCGCTTTAACGTTACCCGAATAGCGGCGCAATGCACGGTATTCGCTCTGTGGTTGCACTTGAGTCACGGCCACACTGAGGAATTGGTCTGTCGCCACCGCAACGTTGGTGAGTAATAACAATCCCCAGGCAACACAACAAGAAAAGACGAAATTGACATATCTAGTCATGACACATGCTCATTGTCGTTGGGAATTTGATTCAACTCGACCCCAAAGCGCGCACTCATGGGAACAATACTGGATCTGCCTTGGCTGTGGAGCGCCGCTGTTTTGTTCACCGTTTTGTCTGCCAGTAGGTGCATATTTATACATCACCGCGATGTCGCCACCCATCGCCCAACAGTCTAAGCCCTCGAGCGCTTTCTCGCGACTGACTCATCAGATTAAGTTTGCTGCCGGCCAACAATTAGCTGGCACCCCTAACACTTTTTTGGCCCCGGAAAAAATCGATTGGTTTGTTTTTGATATTCTGCATAGCCAGATCTTTTTCGCACCGAGTAATATTCTGAGGGCACCGCTCCCGTGATATATACCAACGTGCGGTACATGAATATAGAAGCCATTAAAAGACCCAACCCCAGCAGCCACCACAACACATCCGATTCGACACCTTTTAGCGCTAACCAAGACGGCACCGCCGCAATGACCAAGCCGTTCCAAACCATCCATTGTGCAAAATAATTAGGGTGTCGGCTAAATTTCCACAGGCCTATATTACATACTTGGCGATGCATACCTGCTTTTTTCATCTCCTTCAAGAAACGCATTTTTTGCAAATCAGCAATAGATTCCATGACAAAAGCCATCGCCCATACAGTCAACCCTATCAACTCAAGTAAGTGCAGCTGCTCGCGGGTATTCGCCGCGATAATAAATACCGGAAATGCAAAAAATGATGCATTGGCCAAGCCTTGAGAAATAGCGTCTACCTGCAGCGCCAGCGCGGTTGTGGTTTTGCCTTCTTTTTGCCAGACAATGCGTTGATATTGGTAGCGAGGAAATTCCTTCTTTAAACGACCCTCGCGCCACATTTTTAAAATACCCAGCCCCATGCGCAATCCAATCAATATCACAACCACACTGACCGTCAGCGATCGCACCCAATAACCGGGGCTCAATACCAAGCTGACCACACCAAGAACCACTAACCCCCATGGCCAGCCTATATCCACATAACTCATGCGCCCTGTGCGCCAAATAGGTATACACACGACCACGGTAAACAATAGAAGCTGCGCCAAACTATTCACCAGCGCCGGATCAGCCAATATCGAACTGTTTAGAATAACGGCTAACCCCAGCAAAAAGGGATAGAGCGGACGAAAATACTTCATGATTCATTCCACAATGATTACTACAAACTCTCGAATCCACCATAGCAGACTGACCGCCGGAGTCTTAAACACAATCAGCCGAGCCCTCCTTTGGCGGGATTATTCGACTCTCCTTTTAAAAATGTAACCTTTTCTTCTCAACTGCCGCATGATAAGTTTGCGTTATATTACGTTAGAAGAGAAAAACGATGTCGGAGTTCGCCGCAATTCTTGCCATTCTCACAGGCTTGATTATCCCCTTAGCCGTATTTATTTGGTTGTATTTGGAGGGCAAAGGCAAGCGAGAAACCATCCTGGAGATCTCTAAAAACATGGATGATCCTGCGCGGATAGATGACCTGCTGGGGATGTTTGATGAGCGGAAAAAACAGCCTATAGATTATCGACGCAGCGGCGTCATCACGTTGTCCGTGGGGGTTGGTCTTTTCCTGCTCGGTGCTGCCGCAATGGGACCTTTCCTGGAGGGCATTGGACTGCTGGTGGGCGCCATCGGTATCGGCACCATCATCGCAGGCTATCTCTACCCAAACACTGAAGTAGAGTTGACCGACGCTGTCGAAAAATTCGAAGACAAATAAACCTTGGGCAAACACCACAAAAAACTTCTAAACAATCTTGAAGAGCTCAGAAAATCTGCCGGGTTAACCCAGCAAGCGCTATCAGAAAGTGCTGAGGTTTCCAGAAAAAGCATTAACGCCATTGAAAATGGCATCTATGTCCCCTCTACTGTCCTTGCATTGAAAATATCTAAAACCTTGAATTGCTCGGTAGAAGACCTTTTCCGACTGCCGTGATTACATCACTCACCAAGTTATGGGCGTTGCGTAATTTGCTTAATTTGTGCCGAAAAATGAGAAACCAGCGACGTCAGGCCGGGATGCTTAACGAGGTTGTCAAGTTCGTCGGGATCCTCCTGCAAATCAAATAACTCGCACGGCGTTGCGGTCATCGTTTCTAAGGTGAACCGATACCGTTGGTCTCTAATTGCTCTAAATGTTGGCGGGGCCGCTCGACGGCTTTGTCGTTGAATTTCGCTGAACAAAAAATCGTTGGTTATAGCGCATTGGTTAAGGATATCACCGACAAGCGACTGACCTCGGGCATCAGGCAGAGGCTCCGCGCCGGCGAAGTCCAGTAGCGTTGGCCCTATATCAATCAACTGGGCAAGTGCATTGCTGGTGCGCCCTTCACAGCCACCTGGTGGTCGAATAATCAGCGGTATCTGCACCGACCCGCGATAAAAATTGAATTTAGCCATCAGGCCGTGATCACCCAGCATCTCCCCGTGATCCGAGCTGTAAACGATGAGGGTGTTTTCCAGCAACCCCTGCTGGTCAAGCTGGGTAATGATGCGACCGATACACTCATCAATAAGCGAGATCATCGCATAGTACTGACGTGCGCCCGCTAAAGTGTATTCGTCGGTCAACAAGTGGGCATTCGCATGATGACCACACCAGGCAAGGTAATCCGCCCAAACAACTGGATGATCGAACTCCGGGCCCATTGGGCCGCGCGGAATCGATCTATCCGCATAGTAGTTCGACCACTGCGGATCAGCCATCAACGGCACATGCGGTTGGACATATGACAACTGCAGAAAAAAAGGCGTTTGCTCAGACTGGGCCTGCAGCCATAATTGTGCTTCACGGGTGAGAAAACTGGTGAGATCCTGCGCCTTGCTCAACGGACTGGTGACTCCATCCCAATGATTTTCGGTCAAGCGCCAGATCTTTTTTATGCGATCACGGTAGGTCTCGTAAACATCCTCAGATTTTAAATACTGCGTATAGGGCGTCTTGATGCCCTCTAAAGCATGGACGTAGCGATCAAACTCCTCCACCACGTGGTCAAAACCAAAACGCGCAATACGCCTGCTGAAGGCTCGCAAATCGGTGGGCGTTTCTGGTTCAACCAACCCTTCAGCGTAATAATGTGTTTTACCCACGTTGGCTGTACGGTAACCGCTACGCTGCAGTTGTTTCATGAACGTAGGCCAATTTTCGTCAAAATCGGGACCAAAATTGCGCATCACTCCAAGTTCATGAGGATAACGACTGGTGATCATGGCACCACGAGAGGGCTGACAGATCGGCGATTGACACCATGCATTGGCATAGCGTACGCCATTAGCGGCCAACTGATCGATATTGGGCGTAACAACAACCTCATTACCCGCGCAGCCCATTGCATCGTGTCGATGCTGATCAGCGAAAATAAAGATGATATTGGGTCGTTTCGACATAACTGGACTCACGTTTTTGATAGCTCTGTGATTCAAGGGAAAATAGGCGCAATCAGCGACCACCGAGCCGATTCATTAACAATCTGCAACCTCCACAGCTGGCCATTGAAGCAAACCCATCCATTATGACCGCGGCACTGAGAGCAATATCGCAACGACAGGCCTAATTTTCGATAGTTTCGACCTCATTCCTTGCCAGACTATTCAACAACATTCGGTGCAAAACCGATTCGATCACCTTCAAAAGTCCCAAGCCAAAGTCCCCCGGCGGCATCAATGGCCACGGTGGCGCCAGCGAATCCCGGACTCGGCTGCTTCACTAGGCGCGTTTGCACCGTCATGCTGACCGGATCCACTTCCGCAACTTCCCATTGCGCTATACACAACTGCTGGTTGCAATCTGCTCTCTGGGATAAACGATGACCCGCCGCATATAGCGTTCCTTGCTTGGACCAGCGTAAATTATCCACGCGGAAATTTAATTTTGATGTATGTTCATGAGTAAGACTACCCCGCTCAGACCGCCCAAACCGAACGATCTCCCCCCTTCCCCATGAGGCTACAAACACCTTTTTCCCGTCTGGTGATACCTCAATACCGTTAGGACCAGACATTTCGGTACCCGCGACCACTCCAAGCTCACCACCCGGATGCCATTCATAGAGAAACCCAGTGATATCACCGGCAAAGATATCAGCCAAAGCGCCCGGCCCTTCGGTCATGATTCGGGTGGTCATAAAGCCACCACTGGGCAAAGCCGCAACCGAGTTGATCGACGCCTGTTCAGGCATCACCACACAACCCACCCACGCAACATTGGGTTTATCAACGCGCGTATTCACCTCAAATATCTCAACAGCTTCGCGCGCGCCATGACTGGTGACATACAACCGATGAAGACCGCCGCCTAGCTCACGAATCGCCAATCCGTGTGCGGAAAAGTTAGCCGTATTCAATTCACCCGGACAACTGGCAAACTCGTCTTTGTTCCACCGGTGCGCGGGCAACTTTCCCGGATATAGCTCTTCATAGCTGCGATTTTCCGGATCAAGCAGATACATATGCCCCGACACACCCTCACCAGACATACCGCTGGCAATCATCCACCCAGTGCCCTCAATCCGGACCAGATCCTCTGCATTATGCAGACCGCACAAGAACGTTAGACCCTGCTGCGCACTGCAATCTTGCGGTTGCTCCCCGACAGCTGGTTGTGCAACGAGCCAAGGGGCACAGACCAGCAGCATCATTCGCGCGACCCGCTGGGACATTGCCATAACATCCATACAAACCTCTCAAGTCCGAAACCCTCTGGGCGCACCGCAAAGCGTTTGATCTCAATTCATTACGCGTCCAAATCCAGCGGCCGAGACATTTGTTTTCCTCGACGAGCGAACTCACCAACCAACTTAAAGAATGATTCGCCGCCAGAACCCTCAGCCGTCAGCGTCATGTCCTGACGGATAAAATTAACACTATCGGGATTTAACGACTGCGCCAAATTCCAGTACTGCTCGACCTTCGCCGCTTGCCCGTGCGCCCTGAACAAATTGGCCAGACGAAACGCGGCATCAGCGCGCAACTGATCTGGTGTATATTGCCGAATGTTGGCCGTTACCTTGTCCACCGACTGCACATACTGGCTGTTAGCACCCTTTTTCACCCAGTCTTTCAATGCAGGCGCATAAACGTCATTGCCAAAGACAAAAGCAGCATCCCCTTCACCAAACTGATGCGTTGTGGCATAGGTGCTTTCATCAATGCGCACAATGCGACCTTCTTCATCAATCCATGCCGCTGATGGTACATTCACAAAGTTAAACGCACTGCTGATGACATGGTCTTCATCGACCACTTGTATGTAGGTTGGGTTGGCCGCATCAAAAATTGGGCCGGCAACAGCTTCACCGCCGGTATCTTGCGCGGCGGAAATTAAGACAAAATCAGGCTCGTTTAGTTCTGCGTAAATATGCTGCCACACGGGCACATCAAGTTGGCATCCTCACCAGGAAGACCAGGTCACAATCAACGCTTTCTTACCTTTGAGATCCGCTAAACAAACCACTTTACCGCTGCGATCTGTCACTTCGAAATCGGGCGCTTGGCCGTCGACCAACAGGTTGCGGCGTTTGGCGGGAATCTCGGCAAAACTCCATACTCGACTGTCAAGATCAGCTACGTAAGGCTGCTCTAGGAGATCGGCAAACGCCGTCAAGTTGAACCACTGCTGTCCATCTTGTTGGACCAATAGATCCTCGTTTAGCGGAATGCACATGGCACCCAAACAAGCGCCTTGCGGTTTGAGTTCAAAGCCATTGACACGCTTGAGATCGCTCGCACGAATCAACAAGCCCTCTCCTGAACCGGTTTCGGATAAACCAATTGCTCTGCCCTGATAAAGAATCGTCGTATGACCCGCGTCATGAATCGGTCGATCTTTAAATGGATGTCGTAAATCCGGATACGCCGCAAAAGCCTCTGCCACAGTGCTACTCCTTCTATCGAGCTTAATACTATCGCATAAAGCCGCAGCCTTGCCCACACGGACCACTGTCGCGGTGGGGTTGCTCGGGCCTGCAAACCAAGGGAATATTTGAGTTCGACCCAATGCAAACAGAGCAACCCATAAACTGTCTGTCTGGGGTATGAAAAGGCATACGCTTGGCCCTAGGCACGATCTCCCGCATTGCCACACACCGCGCTTAAGGCGTGCGAAAGATGTATATGTTGACCACTGAAAAAATGATCGCTACCTGTGAGCTCTGTGACCGTTATGCCGTGCATCGATTTAAGGCGCTCCAGATCTACGAAATTGTCTTGATCTCCGGCAATAGCGGTGACCTGTGTCGACGCCGGTTGATGGTTAAATTCCAGCATACCTGTGGGGGGTGCCAGTAAAATTGCCTTTGCGGGGGGGGCATTGCGCAAGGCCTGTAACGCGCGCCACACAACCGCTGCGCCAAAAGAGTACCCCAGCCAAAACTGCTGATGTGTCAGTCGATGAAGACTGACCCAATCGGCAATCGCCAGAAGATCTTCCGACTCGCCGAATCCCTTATCATAGGCGCCGTTACTGGCACCAACGCCTCGATAATTAAAGCGTACACAATTGATTCCTTGCTCAAGTAACCTCTCGGTACAGGTTTGCAGAACGGCATCGTGCATGTTGCCACCATATTGTGGATGAGGGTGGCACAAAATGGCCGTTACCGGTTCCGGCTGGGGGGCATCGTTTTGCTGTATTTCCAATGCGCCAACGGGGCCTTGAATCTCCATGTTATGTACCTCCTCGAAACGGGTTGCGCAGGCATCTTAGCAAGCCATTGCCCCTAAATTGGCTAAAAATATTCTGAACAAAAACGAAAGTCTTGAAATTTTCAAAAAAATTTGTATTTTTTTGCGTGCTGTAAATATGCTCGGATGCGCTTGCTTGGATTTTTTACTAGCGGTAACGCGCGAGCAGCGATTTACAAGATTGTGATTTAAGCTGCCTACCACATCAGCTGAATCATATCGTTCAGCCTTAAGCCTAACAGGAGTTTTAATGATCGAAGCAAAAGGGTTGGTTCGGCGCTATGGCGATTTCGCCGCAGTTGATGATGTCTCTTTCAGCATTGGCCCGGGAGAAGTGGTTGGCTTGTTGGGACACAACGGGGCTGGAAAAACAACCATCATGAAAATGTTAACCGGTTATGTAGAGCCCAGCGCAGGCGGCGTCTGGGTCGATGGGCAAGACGTATTCTGCGATCCATGCCGAATTCAAGCACAAATGGGTTATCTGCCAGAAAGCTCACCGCTGTATCCTGAGTTAACCGTGATCGATTACCTAGCTTATGCCGCCGAGTTGCGCGGGCTGAAGCCGCGTGCCTGCGTGGCTGAAGCTATTGCAGCGACGCAACTGGAGGAAAAGGCTTACGATACGATTGCGACCTTGAGCCGCGGATTCAAACAACGAGTGGGCGTCGCTCAAGCCATTTTACACAAGCCCAGATTTCTCATTCTGGATGAACCCTCCAATGGACTAGATCCCACACAAACGCAGCATATGCGTAATTTAATCCTTGAATTGTCCACCAGTGCAACCGTGATCCTCTCAACGCATATCATGCAAGAGGTCAATGCAGTTTGCGATCGAGCGATTATTCTGCGCAGCGGCAAGCTGGCAGTCGACGAGCGCCTCGAAGCGCTCCAGCAGACTTCGGGCCTTTCACTGGTCACGGCAGTTGACGTAGATGTGCCCGCTTTGCTCGCACCGCGGCCAGAAGTCAACACGGTGCGCGCGCTCGACGGCGGTAGCTGGCACATCACGTTTACAGTGGCGGCGAACTCGGGAGCAGACGCAGTAGCACAGACCATGGTGGCGGCAGGCGCGCCAATTTATGCGTTAACGCCCCGAGTACGCGATCTTGAAACCCTCTTCAACGAATTAAACCAAGGAGATCATCTGGGGACTCAAAATGCAGCTTAAAACTATTGGACGAATTCAAGGCAAGGAGCTTACTTTGTTCTTTGCTTCACCAATTGGATACCTGTTTTTAGGCGCTTTTCTCGCCGTAACCTTGTTTGTATTTTTCTGGGGCGAGTCTTTCTTTGCGCGCAATATCGCCGATGTTCGACCCATGTTTGAATGGTTGCCGATATTGCTGATTTTTTTAAGTGCCGCATTGACCATGCGGATGTGGAGCGAAGAACGTCGCAGCGGTACGCTGGAGTTTGTCGCTACTTTGCCAGCGACCATCTGGTCATTTGTGGTGGGTAAATTTCTTGCCTGCTGGACCCTTTTAGGCATTGCACTGCTGCTAACCCTACCCCTTCCCCTGACGGTTTCCTTTATTGGAGATCTGGATTGGGGCCCGGTAATCGCAGGTTATATTGCTGCCATGTTATTGGGTGGCATGTACATCGCAGTAGGTTTGTTTGTCAGTGCGCGCAGCGACAGTCAGATCGTCAGTTTGCTGTTGTCGACTTTAGTCTGTGGTGTTTTTTATCTGGTGGGCAGCCCACTGATCACGGCATTATTTGGTGCCGGCATCCAGGAATTGCTGTCCGCCATTGGCAGTGGTGCTCGCTTCGAGGCCATCACCCGAGGTGTGCTGGACTTCCGCGATCTTTACTTCTATGTCTCCATAGCGTTGGTGTTTCTCACCGGTAATGTCTACGCACTGGAAAGTGAACATTGGGCACAGCAATCATCCAGCACGCGCCACAGGGATTGGCGATGGGGAACCGGTTTATTGGTTGCCAATCTGCTGGCAGCTAATGTTTGGTTGCAACCCGTGAATGTCTTGAGGGTCGATATGACTCAGGGTGATATCTATTCGATATCAACCGCAACCGAAGGTTATCTCAGTCAACTGAAAGAACCGCTGCTGATCCGAGGCTATTTCAGTGAAAAAACACATCCCCTGCTGTCACCCCTGGTCCCTAGAATGAAAGATCTTTTACAAGAGTATGCGGTGGTAGGCGGGAAAAACGTGCGGGTAGAAATTGTCGACCCCGCGGATTCGCCAGAGTTGGAAGACGAAGCAAACAACAAATATGCCATTAGAGCCGTGCCTTTTCAGGTCGCCGATCGTTATCAAGCGAGTCTGGTTAATTCCTATTTTGATGTGTTGATCGCTTATGGTGATGAATACGAAGTACTGAGTTTTCAGGATCTCATCGAAGTGAAAGTGGTGGGCGAGGCAGACTTGGATGTGCAGTTGAGCAATCCTGAATTTGATGTGACCCGGAGTATCAAAAAAGTTCTGTTTGGATTTCAGGGCGGATCTTCAGTGTTTGATAACATCTTTAGTCCCGTAGAGTTTGTCGGATACATCTCAGCTGACACGGTATTACCTTCAGCATTGATTGAACTCAAACCTGCACTGACCCAGGCTCTACAAGCATTGGCGCGCGAAGGTGGCGATAAATTTTCCTTTACGTTGATCGACCCGGAAGCTGGAGACGGTCAGCTTGCCAGAGATATTAATGCTCAGTATGGCTTTCAGCCCATGGCAGCCAGTTTATTCGACGATTCGCGATTCTATTTTTATCTGACGCTCAACGACGGGCAGACTCTTGTGCAGGTTCCAATACCCGAAGCGCTATCGGCTGAGAATTTTCAGCGCGCTATCGAAGAGGGATTGAAACGCTATGCCTCAGGTTTACTCAAAACCGTTGTTCTGCACGCACCTGCTCCGGTATCACCTTATCTTGCCCAGCAAGGTGCGCCGCCGAGCCAGCAATTTACCCAGCTACAGGGCTTTTTAAGCGATGACTTTGAGGTGACTATCGACCAACTAGAAAACGGACAGGTACCGGCCAACGCAGATTTGGTGATTGTGGTCGATCCTGACGGCTTAGATGAACGACAAGTTTTTGCGCTTGATCAGTTCCTAATGCGCGGTGGCACGGTTGTTGTCTCCAGTGGCGCCTTTGCCGTGCAGACATCACAGTCAGGAATCAACGCCGTACCGCGTAACAGCGGCCTGGAACCATGGCTGGCCCATCACGGGGTCAGCATAGAATCTGCCTTGGTCATGGATCCGCAAAATGCGGCTTTTCCAGTGCCGGTGACTCGTCAAGCCGGTGGCTTTTCCTTTCAAGAATTAGTCATGCTCGACTACCCTTATTTTATTGATGTGCGCGCACCGGGCTTACATGCGGAGTTACCCATCACGACGGGCTTATCTCAAATAACGATGTCATGGGCATCCCCTCTGACGGTACAGCCCGCTGAAAATATTCTGATCACGCCTATATTGTCGAGCAGCTTAAATAGTTGGCGATCGTCACAAACCAATGTCATGCCGCGCATTGATGAACAGGGTTTAAGTGCTTTTGTGCCTGCAGATGACACCGCAAGACAAACCCTGGGAGTTGCTCTACAGGGTCGCTTTGAAAGTTATTTCGCTAATCAGGCCTCTGTTTTATTAAATTCGCCCACGACAAATAAGAGTGATCCGCAGGATGGCAATGCAAACTCCAGCGCAATGGATAAGACTCCCAATGCAGCTGAGTTAGGGGTGATCTCTTCGGTTATCGATCGCTCGCCAGAGTCCGCCCGGTTGCTGGTTTTCAGCTCTAATGACTTTTTAGCAGACCAAACACTGGCCATGGTGGGCTCTGCCGATGGAACTGCTTACAGCAACTCCCTGCAGCTGGTCGCCAACATCGTAGACTGGGCTTTAGAAGATCAGAACCTAATCGATATTCGTTCGCGCGGTAATTTCAACCGCACGCTGCCAGGATTGTCCAAAAACGAACAGACCTTTATTGAGATTCTGAACTATTTGCTGGCTTTGGCGGGGCTGGCCCTAGTTTATGGCCTAAGCCGTTCGAGCATGAACAGAAAAGCGGCGCTGCACCGCAGTTGGCTAGAGGTATCCACGGGAGAGCAGGCATGAATAGCAGACTGGGATTATTAAGTGCGCTATTACTGGTGCAGTTGAGCATGGTCGTCGTCGCCCTGCTCGCGCCTATTGGGCGCCAAAACGAGCCCTCACAGTTAGTTGTATTTGACACTAACGAGGTTGATCGGCTAACCATCAGTGACGCCCAAACAGCGGTTGAATTGACCCGAGATAAGCGCAACTGGTCAGTATCCGCAGTGCCCGCTGATGTTGGCAAGGTGAACGACTTCCTCGGTAAATTGGTCAACATCAACGCACCATGGCCCGTCGCCAGCAGCCGAGACAGTGCTGAACGCTTTGAAGTCAGCGAAGAAAATTTCCAAAGACGTATTCGTGTCTATCGCAGCGACAACCTGGTCGCAGATCTCTATCTGGGAACATCGCCAGGTTATCAACAAGTGCATGCCCGCCGGGCAGATCAGGACGAAGTATATAGTGTCGGTTTATCTAATTACGAAATCAGTGTTGATCCAGACAGCTGGTTGGACAAGTCAGTTCTGGCGTTTCCAGAAGTGCCCTCGGGCATTGAATTACGTTTGTTATCTGATTCAACTGAATCAACTGCCGTTGAAACTGGCACACCGCAATCCCTTAGTTTGGGCGATAACGGCTGGCTGTATAATGACAAAGCTGCTGATCAAGAGGCGGCGGCCATGTATGCAAATCGATTCACGACGCTGCGTGTTTTGGGTTTGGCTGATGCCAGCCTGGCAAGCATCGAGCGTGGGCGTATTATGCTTCGTGATGGAAGCGGCGAGCGCACGCTAATCATCAGCCAACAGCTCGACGCCGGTGACTATTTGATTGCTTCGACCGATACAGGACCGCGTTATCGAGTCGCGACCTACATTGCGGAGCAATTATTAATGAGCGATGCTGATTTCCTAGCAACGGAGAACAAGAACCAAGATTTACCGTAAACTGCACTGAAGCAGTGAGCTCCTAGGCGCTCTTTCTTCTGAGCAGGGCGATCTTCTGGCTAAGCATCCTCAAGTGGCAAAACGATTAAGGAATGCACTCCGACCCCACAACGAGGCGCAGGCAGAACCACTGTGGCCTTGGATAACCACTAAAGCCACCTACATAGATCGAGATCTGTCTCAAAATGATGAGCCGCAAGACGAATTCGCCTAGATGTCGAATTGAGCCGCTTGAGTTGCCCGCAAAGCGAGGGTGAACCACTCGCGATTAGGCCGCGCGTTCTGCCCTGACTCATGTTAAGTCAGTATGCGCTGTCGCCCGACACGGGTTAAAGCCTGCCTGGGTTAGGGTTCTGAGGATTTTGACGCTGAAGTTTCGTTAACCGTCAAAGAACGCTGCCACCAGATTCTCAGCATTCTCAGCTGAAAACCGCTGTAGGAAACCAAAACCAGCAGCATCATTAAATTGATCAGGTGGCTGGTGTTAACGTTGACCGCGTAGAGGCCGAAGCCTGAAAATAATCCGATCATCACGAATGCCGGAATAAAATCTGACCACGACGCTGCCGCCGTAGCTGTAAAAAAAGACGCATTACCCCTATCAAGGCGAGCTTTGCGCATGGTGCTCTGGGAAATCCAAATCATGGTTCCAAAAAGGACACTCGCGATGATAAACCAGCCGCCAATGTCGATTGGAGCGAGAAACTGAACCATTAGGAGTTGGATAAAACCCACCCAAAAGGGCAAGATAAATTCATAAATCGAAGGCAGCCACACAAATCGGATGACATTTACGGCATAAACCAGCCAGACCAAAATACTTGCCAATAATGTTGCAAGGACTTGTATCCAAGTCGTCAGCGCCTGCCAACTCACCTAGTACAGGGCATCGGCGTCCAAAACATGCGTCCAAAGCTGTTCAAATGCGAGCGCTTGAATGATGCCCAGGAGTGTAAGCACAACGGTTGAGACGTTCGATCGAACTCTATTGGCGATTTCACTCATCGAAATTCCCTTGCTTGACGCCAATGATGTGCCGCGCGGTGGCATACGCACCCACCAATCAAACGTATCGCGATTCATCAAGGCATCTCGACCCTTGATTCGCACCCAGCGGCCTAATCATATCTGCCTCATCAGCGGTGTCTAGCGCCGAGCAGCGTACTTGCTTTGAAGAATCAAACCTATCAAGATAAATTTTGAAAAGGGCAGTGCCCCACACGCAAAAATTTTGAGTATCGTCACCATTAAAATCGGTAACACCACTGCATCAACTAAATTAACCCATGACTGAAGCGCCGGTTCCTGTCGCGCATGCAGAGCGTGTAGAGTCACTGGACGTCCTGCGGGGTTTTGCTCTGCTGGGTATTTTATTGCTGAACATCATCGGCTTTGGACTGATCTCAACCGCCTATTCTAACCCGCCGACTGGCTTTACCCACCCAGCAGATCCATCAATTTGGGCGACCATGGATATGTTTGCCGAGGGCGCCATGCGTGGATTGTTTTCGCTGTTGTTCGGTGCTGGCGTTGTCATGTTCACAACCGGCGCTGGCGCGAAAAGCCGCCGACTGCATTATCGGCGCCAGGCGTGGCTGTTAGGCTTTGGTTTAGTTGACGCCTATGTGTTGTTGTGGAGCGGGGATATCCTGATCACTTACGCATTGGCCGGCGCTGCGCTGTATTGGGTGCGCAATGTCTCAGCAACTCGCTTGTTCATTTGCGCAGCGCTCTTGGTGATCTTAATGTCTGCTATGCACGGCATCACTCAATTTGGTCTGCGTATTTCGCAACAGGTGCATGCAGAGGTCGCTTTAGTAGAAGATCGTTCCAGCTTGTCGGTCCAGCAACTTGAGGCTGCAGCGGGCTGGGAAGATTTTGCCGCTGATTTTTTGCTCAGCGACAATTCTGTGGATGAGGAATTAGCCGCGCGGCGCGGCAGCTATGCTTCCGCCTTCTTGTGGAATGTTGGACGAGTAAATGAACTTCTGACGGTTATTTTGCCGCTTTTCCTGTTTTGGGATGCGTTAGCAATGATGCTCTTGGGCATGGCCCTTTATAAAACCGGTATTTTGCTGGGGAATAAGTCGCGTTTGTTTTACCTGCGAATGACGATAGCCGCGATGCTGACCGGGATAGCGGTGAATAGCTATGAAGTGAGCCGAGCTTACGCTGCCGGATTTGACCTATTGAACGTTTTTAGTCAGGCGCAGGTCTCCTACCACCTGGGTCGAATAGCGATGAGTATAGGCTATTTAAGCTTTATCCTATGGCTACTGCAGACCAACATGATGATGACTGCGCGGCTGCGCCTAGCAGCCGTAGGACAACTGGCATTAACCAACTATCTTCTGCAATCGATTTTGTGCCTATTTATCTTCACCGGCGCCGGATTCGGCCTGGTCGGAGAATTACATCGATGGGCCCTTTACCCAATTGTTATCAGCATCTGGGTTTTTCAGTTGATGATAAGCCCCTGGTGGCTGGCTCGTTTTCGATTTGGTCCCGCAGAGTGGCTTTGGCGCGGCTTGACCTATGGCCAGTGGCCTCAATTACGCCATCTCCACTGACCTTGCCCGTTAGGGCAATTCACCCTCTGCTGCACCTTGGTCAAATACCCGGCAAGCTCAATTTCGCCTCAAGCACTGCAATCAAACGGCAAAACAGACAGCCGAGAATAACAACATCGTAACCAGCGACCACCTCGCAACATCTTCCACATTTATCTCAGCTGCGGTATCTTCTGATCTGCGCAACCAATTCCATGGGACAGGGCGCATTCACTGGCACTCAATCAGTAATCTGCTGATCCAATAGAGGTTAAGACAAATGAATCTGTTCGACGATGATCAATTACGCTGGAAACGATTTACCGGTGGTGATGAATTCGACTACCCCATAGACTATTCAGCAGCTTTATTGAATGCTCGTGAAGACGGTCATGTTGAGCTGCTCTATCGCTGGGCACCGAACAGCTACTGCCATTTTCACCGACATTCGGCGGCAACCACATCAATCGTTCTCGAGGGCGCACTTCACGTTATTGACGTCGATATCGACACCGGCAAGGAGATCAGCCGTCGAGTCCGTGAAGCAGGCGATTTTGCTCACAAAGCCCCTGGAGACGTGCACATGGAATGTGGCGGGCCCGAAGGCGCGCTCGTCCTGTTCAGTCTGTATGCCCCGGATGGTCTACTGGCCGAATCGCTGGCTAAAGACGGTAGCCTGATGAGCCAATCAAAAATGTCCCATATTCTGCGCAAAAAACGAGCCTGAATCGGATAAACGCCGAACTACTCGCGTCGATTACAGCAATCAGTTGGTTGTCAAAAATCTACTTCTGGTGCCAGAAGTGAACTCACGTTTACGCTGAAGGGGCCTGTTCCTCCACAGCCCGCCACGCTGCATCAAACGCAGCATCCATCAGCGGCATCGCTTGGGAATCGGTATTGGCGATAGATATCCTGCCAAACTGGGCACGGCCAATCTCGTGCGGCGCTTGACCTTCCTCCCAGTCGGGGTCATCTAAACCCAGGTAGGCGTATGCATACCCATGGGGTATTCGATTAACGGTAATTGCTTGGATATCCGTTTCGTGGTTGAACCCGTATTGTCCAAGCAAACTTTGGAGTTGCTGGCGGATTTGCGCCTCGTATTGCGCAAACGTGGTGGTATAGATTTTGTGTCGTCCTACCCGGTACAGATCACGCGCAGAACTGCCTTGAATGGCGGGTGTTGGGGAGGCCATCATAAAAATAGCCATGGGGTCAGAAGGACTGCGCGGTGGCTCATATCCTCCATTTGTCATAGTTGGAGCGGTACTCACCCACTGGAAGGGGTCGTCGGGACAATGTGCAAAAGTGGCTCCCAGATCCGCGAAGGCGTGCCCGTCTTTAACAAGCACATTGGCATACACGAACGGTGACCGAGCACCATAGCTCAACCCTCTCTTTTGTACCTCACTCATTTCAGGACACAAAAGCGGTATAAGATTGTTGTAACACGCTAGAACACAATGACTGGCAGTCACATACACTGGTTTCCCATTGCGCACGTACTCCACAATCACTGTGTCATCGTTTGTTTCTCTCACACCAACAACCGTGCTGCTCAATCGCAGCCTTGTTGCCTGAGCCTCAAGGTCTAGCTGCCCGTAGTCGAACTTCGCGACGGCCACGTCTTCAAAGCCTTGCATCTCTGGCGCAACATTAGGAATGAGTTTCTGCACAATAAGACGGGCGACCGAAGCATTGCCATCGGGAAACATTCTGATTTGCGCAATATCCTCGAACATCATCGCTGCCAGCGAATCAACAAAGTTGGTGAGCCAACCCATGGCCCTCAAACCCGGAGCGCCTGCCGAGATCGCCTCGAATACCGTATGCTGCCAGCCAGACACGCCGTTCAACAACAGCAGGTGACCATCAAACATAGCCATGGTCTGCGTCGCTAGCCCGACCTTGTCAACAAGGAATCGGTTGTAGCTCACGCTGTTAATATAGTCGTATTGCTCACTCCACGACAGATCATCCAAAAAGTCTTTAGTACCGCCAAAGAAGGTGATCAATTTTTCCTGCTCATCAACGGCTATAGGAAGCGCTCGAACAGCCGCCGCATAGTCGCCGCGACCATGCATGAATTTGTACCAATTACCAACAACGTTAACATGGTCAGCCGCCGCGCTTGGCATGGACATAACCGAGTTTGCATGCAGCTTAAAACCAAGCAAAAAATCATCGGGTGTGTTTCGCTCCATGGCAGCAATCGCCGCATCATCGATACCAAGATCTATCATGAGCATGCCGGCGTTTTCGCTGTAGCTGCTGGGGTGATCGAGATTTTGCGCCCCACCCAAGCTCAACACCATGCGGCCATCATGATGGAACTCGTTACGTTTTGCGTGACCACCAAAATCATCGTGGTTGTCGAGAATGAGAATTCGCGCGCCAGGACCCATCTTTTTACGATAGTAGTAGGCAGCTGCCAAGCCACTCATTCCGGCACCTACGACGACCAGGTCATAGTGTTCGCCTAATGCATCATAGCTGGACGGTTTCCTGCCCTCCCACGCCAAAGCGTGCGCAACCTCATAGGAGCCTTCATGGCTGCCGCGCATACCAGTAAGCGTTGGTGGGTATTTTGCATCAACAAATTCAACTCCGGAGGGTTTCATGGCCCAGAGATCTGCCGGTGCTAACAAGCCAACACCGGTGCCGATGGCCACACCGTTAAAAAAGTCACGACGAGATATATTGTTGCTCACTATTTGCCCCTTTTTTGTTGTTCGCTCATTTATTCTCAGGAGGCCCGCCCCAACAATTAGCAAACCGAAAGGCTCCTCAACACCTTGATATTTTGAGGATTTCAGACCAAAGCATACGCCAGGTGATACGCTCCGGCACTGTGACCCGGCAATCCAGTCATAGCACGCCAATGATCGGAAACGAACTCGGTCACCGCGTACATGTCAAATGACATGTTTAAATCTCCCGACCGACATGTCAACCGTTTTGTCGAGCCAAGCAAGGTGAGTCTAGATTTGTACGCTTTGTGTTTGATCGCGTTGCAACCGACCAATGTAATGATCGAAGAGCTGCTATGCTTCATCGATAACATTCGCGCCTCACGCATGGCCAATAAGCAACAGGTGATAGAGCAACATTCAAGTCCTCATCTGGTTAATTCACATGGGCCAACAGCAAAAAAGAGTTGAAGTATGAAATCGCACGATACCCGCTTGAGGCCTAAATGTTGGAAGCTCGGCGTGACAATTTTGCTCATGGCTCTAACGATGCTTCTACCAAATCCACTGAACGTAATCGTGTTGACCGCGGTGGGCGTTATGGCAGCGCCGCCCCTACGATGCAATCGCGGCGCAACCTTTTTACTACCCGTCATGTTTGTTTCCATCAGCTCGATATATGCAGCGTCTGGTGCTCTGGCGATTGAGGCTATTCCCGCGAACGCGATGCAAAAAGAGTACGGGAGTGGCTGGGTTTGTGCTCCCGGATTCCGCGAAGTCGATGGCCAATGCCGGGAGTTTTCAGTTCCCGAACATGCCTTCGCTACCCACTATGTCTGGGGCAATGGGTGGGAATGTAAGCGAGGCTACACACAAGACTCAAATAAATGTATCGCCATCGTTGTGCCGGCCAACGCTTTTCTCACTGGCACTGATTGGCAATGCCATCGAGGGTTTAGACGTCGAGGCGAATCATGCGCGTTGATAGTGTTACCAAACAATAGCTATCTAACCGGCACATCTCATAGCACGGGTTGGGCCTGCAATCGCGGCTTTAAGCCTGAGGGGCTGACCTGTGTCGAGATTTCTGTCCCTCAGGGCGGTTATCTGTCCGAATCGGCCTTGTCAAAACAAGGCTGGCAGTGCCTTCGCGGCTTCAAAAAAGTAAGTGACACGTGCGAGAAAATTCATTTACCAACCCATAGTTATCTAAGCGGTTTTTCCTATGGCCCCGGGTGGAAGTGTAAACGCGGTTATCAGGCACAGAATGAGCATTGCATTGAAATCGTCATTCCAAAAAACGGCCATCTCAACTACTCCGGCGACGGGTGGGATTGCGATCGGCCATACAGCAAACGCGCTGGCCTCTGCACCTTACAAACCAGTAGATAATGAATTTTCACCAAGACCACAACAACCCCAGCACCCATCGCCAAGATAAGAACCAATCAAAGACAAATCGTCCAATGCCTCTCGTGCGCCTCGCTCCCAAACCCTAGCGCTTACAGGCTATTACACCTTCGCGCCACTTGGCGAATCGGATGCCGCGCCGGCAGCTATACGTACAGCGAACGCACTGCGGCGATGATTTCCGCCGCACCGGGCAAGTATTGTTTTTCCAGAACGGGCGCAAAGGGTACCGGTGTAAATGGCGCGCCAACTCGTTTAACTGGAGCATCTAGAAAATCAAACGCCTCGTCGCCAATAGTTGCAGCAATTTCGGCACCAATTCCACAAGTTCTTACCGCTTCATGCGCAACCACCGCCCTGCTGGTTTTTTGCACCGAACCTAAAATGGTTGTCATGTCCATCGGTGAAAGCGTGCGGGGGTCTACCACTTCAAGGCTAATACCTTCTTTGGCCAATTCGTCAGCCGCAGTGAGCGCATCTAGAACCGAACGCCCGATGGCAACTACCGTTACATCGTTACCAGCGCGCTTAACCTCTGCAACCCCTAAAGGCAGCGCATAGGGTGTATCCGGCACCTCACTCGTGAGCTGCATACACCGCTTATTGCTGATGTAGATCACTGGATTGTCATCTTGGATAGCCGCAGTCAAAAGACCCTTTGCATCATAGGCATTGGATGGCATCACCACCTTCAAGCCAGGCACGTGGCAGAACCAGGCTTCTAAACTACCAGAGTGTTGTGCAGCGCTACTGCTGTCGATACCAGCATGTGTAGTCACCACAATGGGCAACCGAGCCTGCCCCCCTAACATATATTTCATCTTTGCCATTTGGTTAACAATTTGATCCATGGCGACCGAGACAAAATCCATGATCATAATTTCAATAATGGGTCGCAAGCCAACCGCGGCCGCACCTACACCGATACCTGTGAGGGCAAGCTCCGAGATGGCCGTGTTTACAATTCGTCTGTCGCCATATTTGGCATGCAGGCCTGCTTCGGTGCCAAAGGGGCCACCCACGCGGACATCTTCGCCCGCGACAAAAACCTTCTCGTCCCGCTCCATTTCCTGATCAATGGCTTCGTTGATTGCCGCGGTCATGGTTTTAATAGTCACGACAAAGACTCCGAATACACGTCAGTAAATAAGGCTTCGGGCTCGGGATCCGGTGAATGTTCAGCCACGGCAATGGCTTGCTCCATATCCGCAGCGATACTCGCCGTTATGCCATCAGCCTGTTTATCGTCGAATACACCTTGCGCGATAAGTTTCTCACGCCACAACAATATAGGGTCGCGTGCACGCCATTTAGCAATCTCCTCTGGGTCACGTTTGAGCACGCCAAAGTCGCGACCCACATGGTCGTAGAACCGATAGGTTTTACATTCAAGCAAGGTCGGCCCCGCACCACCACGGGCGCGAGCAATGGCCTCATGAGCCGATTCGTGCACTGCGGCGACGTCCATGCCGTCAACGATGGCCCCCGGTATCCCGTAGGATGCCGCCCGATCAGCAATATCCGTTACCGAGGTTTGCGATGCGGTTTTAGACCACTCGCCGTAACCGTTGTTCTCACAAACGAACACCATCGGGGCTTTGAGGATAGCGGCCATATTCAACGCTTCATGAAATGCACCTTCATTGGTTGCACCGTCTCCGAAAAAGCATACAGTCACTCGATCATTCTGCTGATACTGGCTCGCAAAGGCGACCCCCAGCCCAATGGGCAGACCTGCAGCGACGATGCCATTGGCACCAATGATACCCAGATCAAGCGCAGCCATGTGCATCGAGCCACCCTTGCCGCCATTATATCCGGAAGCTTTAGCAAACAGCTCCGCATACATGCGCTGCACATCACCACCTTTGGCTATAAGATGGCCATGACCGCGATGAGTCGACGTGATGTAGTCATCTGAATTAAGCGCTTCACAAACGCCAACAGCAATTGCTTCTTCACCGCAGTACAAATGTACCGAGCCGTGGACCCGTGCTTGCTCCATCAACAATGCCGCACGCTCATCGAACTCCCGGATACGAGTCATTTGCTCGTACATCCGAATCATGTCGGTGTTACTTAGATCCATCAAACTGCCTATTCGGGTGATCTGTCCTTGAATCTAGTTTACCCAATAGGCAGATTCAAGCCGCCGAAAATTAATCAGCGAAGCCCAAGCAAACGAGTTTTTCAGCTTAACCGCGCGCCGTCCCGAAACTCGTGCGGGTCAACCTTACTCTGCTCATACACAAAGCGGGCTGCCGAGTAGGGCCAGAGCGTGAAGTTATAGTCGTTGTCATCGGTGTACCAGGAATCACACCCACCAGAGAACACCATCCTCTTCATGTCTCGCTGCAATCGGCCGTTGTATCGCGCCACCACTTTAGGGTCTGGATCTAAATGCGACAACCCACGCGAGTTCATAAGCTCTAGCGCCTTAATCACATAATTTACGGTAGATTCGATCATAATTAGGGCCGACGTATGACCGGTTGCACTGTTGGGTCCAAGCATCATGAAAAAATTTGGAAAGCCCGGCACCATCATCGTTCGAAACGAAGCCACCTTATCTTTCCAAACGTCCTTCAGGTGCTGGCCATCTCGACCACAAACCTCAACGTAATCTGTAATGTCAAAAGGTTTGAATCCCGTTGCCTCTATCAGCACATCAATTTCATGTAAATTTCCGAGCGTGTCACGAACGCCGTTAGCCTCGATACGATCAACGCCATCGGTGACTAGATGCACGTTGTCGCGATTGAACATGGTGAGATAGTCATCCGCAATTACCCTGCGTTTACAACCGGCCGCGTAGTCAGGTGTCAGCTTGGCTCGGATTTCTGGGCTGTTTACAGAATTTTCTAAGTGCTTGAGTGCGCCCTGTTTTAAACGTTTCGAGAAAAAGCTGTTTCGCCGTAATGACAGGACTCCAAGCAAATCCATGGTCAACCAGATCGACCACCGGTATACCCTCATCAGCCAGGGGTTTTTGTTAAACATAGCCCGGCGCTTATCCGAAATCTCTGCTGCCATGCGCGGAAATACCCACGCCGCTTTACGCTGAAACACCGTCACTTCTTTGGCGACAGGGGCAATGCCAGGCAATGCTTGAGCAGCGCTCGCGCCGGTTCCAATGATTGCCACCCGCTTGCCTGTTAAATCAACATCTTCATCCCATTGCGCTGTGTGGAAGCGCCGCCCATTGAATGTTTCCAAGCCGTCGGCCGAAAAATAATTCGGTATATGTAATCCACCCAATCCTGAGACCACCACGTCCGCCTCGAGCAAAGCGCCGTCTTGGGTTTCAATTCTCCAGCATTTTTCATCAAAACGGGCCGCCTTAACTTCTGCTCCGAAATGAATAAAGTCCGCTAGACCATATTTTTCCACGCAGCTTTCACAATACGCCAATATCTCTGCGCCCCCACTGTAGGAGCTTGACCAGTTTGGGTTTAGCTCAAACGAAAAAGAGTAAACGTGCGACGGTACGTCACAGGCGATATTGGGGTAACGATTTTCGCGCCAAGTGCCCCCGACGCCGNCCGCTTTCTCTAGGATGACAAAGTCATCAATGCCTTTTTTGCGCAGCTGCATGGCCATACACAAACCCGACATGCCTGCACCTAGGATCGCTATGCGAGTTTTTGCTGGAATCATACTTTAGCTCGATTAGAAGTAGGGTAGCCTATGATGTTAACCGACCTATTGCCCTAAGCAATAGGACTCACGGCTTCAGCTAGACCCGGGGCAGCATTGCCCCGACCCGTGAGGGGTTCAACGCCAGCTGCTGGGTGCCCAGTCTACTCAATCGATGATTCTAAGGTTGCTCGATTCCGGTCTTACGCTCACCTTTGGCATCAGTCAGCTGAATGACAGGATCGGGCTTTGGCCACACGAAGGGTAATCAAAAACTCGGCTACCCGATAAACATCAAATTCGATCGGATCACTCATCTTTTTCATCTTACCCACCTATGCCTGGGGGGTTATCCAAATGGGAGAGGACCAAGCACGTTCCTGAATAACCGCATCAAGATCCGCGCGGGGCATCACACCGGCGCGCAGCGCATCCCAGGTGGACCATCGGCACGATGGGTTTTCTAAGACACGTGTGTAATAAAAGGCTTTCTGCTGTGGATCATATTCCGGATCCAGCCAAAATGCCGTGAGCTCCACTGCGCCTCGATCCGCAGAGATAGCGCAATCGGTTAGATTGACCTTCGCGCCATTGTCTGGGCAGCGATGGGTGGTCGGATCCACCTTCAGACCGTCCGAGCACGCGACATCGAAGACTTGCTCTTGCGCCTGCGCACCCTCTAGCCAACCCTTCACGATCTGCAGCCGTTGTAACGGTGCCGAATGGGCATCCCTAGACGCCCAGACTAAGAACGCCGGCGCCTCTGCGGACGCTGCGACTAAATCTCCGCCCATCGCTACACCTTGAGCCGCGGCACGCGACATGCCATCCACCGTTTCCAACATAGAGCGCACAAGTTTATGTCCCGCGAAAAAGCGTACTTGTATCCTCGGGCCTGAAGTTGCAAATGTCTCCTTGCGACGAAAGGCGTCGTAGATAGATTCACGAGTGTTCTGCTCAGCCCACACACCCGCCAAACCTGATGCGCCAAACACCGACGAACTGCGCAGCAAGTAGCGTCTACCATCGGCTGCAACATAGAAACCCGACTCATCCGCGTTGGTTAAACCTAGCCTGTCAATATCATCAGCACTGATCGGCACTGACCCACGAAGCACCGCGGTTGAATCCAGAAGACCCACCTTTGCAAAATAGTTCGTTTCATCATATGAACCTGCACCAGTATGGGTGTCCGAAGATCCGATAAAGCCATATCGAAAAGGGTTACCCCGTCCTTGGGCTTCCAGCATCAATCCTTGCTTCATCGCGTCACGCACATAACCTCCGGCAGGCTGCGCGGTCCTTAACTTCCCGCCACCGGCAACATAAGGGTCAATTTCAAAGCCGGCCCATTCGTCGTTCATAGACAGGGCCGGATGTGTTTCGGAAGTGCCTTTTACCTGCGTAATTTCGACCAGCGGCTCATTGCGCATGCGCTTTTCATTGTGGTCCAGCGTCAGCGGGTCACCGGCCCAGGTAGCCAGTTCGAACATTTGGCCGTTGGACTTGTTGGCGTTATGAGGGATCGCTAGGCTTTCGACACCCTCTTGTCTCAAGCCGTCCATCCAGTTCCATAAATCCTCCGGATCCAGTGACATGGTCCGATTGAATGGCACAGCCGGCATATTTTCGGTGCCGCGAAAAATCACGTTCCGATGCATGCTGCCACCATCTTGCTTGGTCGATGAAAACTCGTAGGCGGCAAACGTCGTAAAGGTGCCGGGCTTATAGTGTCGATCAGCAGCAGCCACTTCATCTGCCCAGGTCGTACGTATAATGCGATCCACCTCCGCCTGCAACGGCGTGGAGCCCGCCATCGCGCGTCTAAACCCTCCAATCCAAGCTCGAAAATTGCGCCTAGGGATGCTTTCGAGGTTGAGATTTTCTGCGGCGTTGAGATTGTGAATCAACGCCATCGCCGGGTAGTTAGAGATTTCGGTTGAGGTGTCGGCCCCCGCCCGAACCACGCCGAGATAAAAACCGTGGTCTGTGACCGCATAAAAATCCAGCGGCCGATCGATCTGCATCTCGAAACCGCCCGGATGCTTAATTGGGCTCCCCTGCGCGTAGCGATAAGCATCATCGGGTGTCGCTAGAGTGCCGAACTGAAAGGCATCCATCGAATAGGTGGTGTGAACGTGTAGATCACCAAAGTAGGCATACCGTTCACCATCAGGTATGGCCGCTTGAGCCGCCAGCTCAGTCTGCGCACCCGATACGATGCCCCTATGACCGATCGCAGCAGGCTTACCATCCGAACAGGCACCAACAGCTGTCATCAGCATAAACACGAATAGCAAATCCGCCAGAACCCTAAATCTATCCTTCAATTACCGCCCTCACTATTTCTATGCCGCTACTCGTCGCAGCGACCATCATGACCTTGGCTTAAGCTTTGTATGTGAGCACATTAACAGTCTCATCAGCAAGGATGAGTTGCCTCGACATCCGCCCACGCCGCGCAAGCATCCGCGAGGGGTTTTTCACCGATCCTAGCCTGACTTTGGCGCACCCCTTGTTTTGTTAACGCTTCCATCATGTTGTTCAATGCGAGGTCTCTTAGTTAAGATTGAAGACAACAGCCCTCCTAGCTTACACGCAACGCGCTGGGTGGCGACTGCCGTTCAAAGAATTTTCTAGGTCTAATCCCTGGTCAATGGGCTGTAGGCATCAAGCTGTAGGCTCCACNACGCGGCGCACCTGCGGTGCGCGTGGCTTGTGACAAACACGGCCGGTCGCTGTGAGCCAGTGTTGGGCATCAAAGCAAGGATAAAGATGTACAGATTTCCGAAAGGATTTATTTGGGCAACCGCCACAGCCGCTCACCAAGTGGAAGGCGGCAACACCAACAGCGACGTCTGGATAATGGAGCAGACAGCGCATTCAATGTTCAAGGAGAAATCCGGCGATGCCTGCGATCACTTTAATCGTTACCCCGCAGACATCAGAATGCTCGCTGAACTGGGATTCAATACTTATCGATTTTCTATTGAATGGGCCAGGGTTGAACCTCTGCCGGGGGTATATTCGCAAGCTGCGTTAGCGCATTACCGACGAGTTTTACAGTGCTGTCAGGACAACGGCCTGGAACCCACGGTGACGTTACACCATTTCACCTCACCCATCTGGCTTCTGCAAGAGGGCGGCTGGTGTTCGGCTAAAACCCCCGCGCGATTTGCGGACTACGCCGCTTTGGTGACCGATGCACTAGGAGATCTGATCTCGCGAATTTGCACCATCAACGAAGCTAATATTGGACGTGTGCTTACCTCAAGCGGCGTCATGCCGCCGTTGGAAAAGTTACAAGCAAGCAAGGGATGGCAAGAGGCCTCGGCAACTATCGGCGTTCCCGCTGACACGTTCTTGCCCTTCATGTTTGCGGTCACTGATCAGGCTAAGGACACCGTTATGCAGGCGCATCATCAGGCCGTTCGCGCAATCCGCAGCTCCAACCCAAACATCCCCTGTGGCCTGACCCTCGCGGTACAAGACATCGTAGCGGTAGAAGGCGGCAGTGCGCTTGCCCAACTTCATCATGAACAAGTCAATGAAGCTTACCTAAAACAGATCAAGCAGGATGATTTTGTAGGCGTACAGAACTATTCCAGACATCGGTACAACCGCGACGGACCCATCGCTGCTGAGGCAGGGGTTGAACTCACCCAAATGGGGTACGAGTTTTGGCCAGAATCTCTGGAGTCATCCATCCGCACAGCACATGCCCTGTCGGGTCTACCCGTACTCGTGACTGAAAATGGCATCGCAACGGCAGATGATCAACGCAGGCAGGTTTTTGTTCATCGTGCCCTGCAGGGGGTCGCCCGCTGTATTGACGACGAAATTCCGGTACTTGGATACACCTACTGGTCAGCTTTCGATAATTTTGAGTGGATGTTGGGTTATGAGCCGACGTTCGGGTTAATTGCAGTTGACCGTTTAACGCAACAAAGAACCATCAAGAACAGCGCCCACTGGCTCGGTGAAATCGCCAGATCAGGTTGGCTCCCACCGGCCCTTTAACCCTCGCCTTGTTGCAGATTTTCGACAAGCCTGATACTTTGTATTACAAAGTACTTTTAATAATATAAATTACATGAACACAGAATCAGAAGCACACATTTCATACTTGAAACAGGTAGCCGAGCAGGGACAAAAAGCGCCGCTGCAGGGCGGTGAGCATGGCGTAATTTGGGGAGGGATGTACATGATATCGGCTCTTTACGCCTACGCCCTTTTGAGCGGTTACATTCAACTGGAACCCTGGACGCTGGGGCTAGCATTTGTCATTCCAATACCCGCCGGAGTAGTCATTACGCGCTATTTCGCCAAGAATGCGGGTGGCCTGAGTTTCGGCAATAAAACTGCCGCCGCTGCCTGGAACGCGGTAGGAATCATTATTTGGGTACTCTACGCACCCGTTATCGCTGCCAAAGCCTTAGGCTTACTGACGTTGAGCGCAACTTTTGTGCTCGGCGCACTTCAGGTCACAATTTTTGCTTTATATGCGGTCGCTTATGCTACAACAGCGCAAGTTTCTCAGGATCGCCAGCAGTACCTATTTGCCGGTACTGCCGTTGCAGCATCATTGGGTAGTATTTTTGCGATCGGCACCTTAGAGATTTTTCTGGTAATGGCGGCCGGAATATTTTTCAGCGCTGTTATACCTGGTGTTCTGATAATGTCTAAGTCATGGGTAAAAAACTAAACCTGTAATGGGCAAATCTCCAAATTTATCCGCAAGTGATATTAACGAACTGATTCATGGCAAGGTGAGGCTTGCAGCCATTGCGTATATCTCTGGTGCTGGAGAAGCAGATTTCACTTCGATCAAAAAAGTAGTTGATACCAGTGATGGCAACCTATCGGTGCATTTGCGCAAACTAGAGGAAGCGGGGTACGTAACGGTCACCAAAACATTCAATGCACGAAAGCCGCAAACCATATATGCACTAAGCGATAGTGGGCGCAATGCCTGGCTTGAGTATTTAGAGCAGATGCGCGCACTGGTCATGCGCAATTGATGCACTTGCGCCAACTCAGTAACACGCTCAACACCTACATTTGCGAGCCATTATACTCTCAGGTAACGTTCATCCGGTGCCTGACTACCTATCGGAGCAGTTCATGACTGATCACATCAAAGCGGAAACAAAATACACAGTGTGCACAATCTGCGACATTGGCTGTCAACTGCGCACCGAGGTAGAAAACGGCAAGCTTAAACGCGTCATCGCTCACGACAACCCGCATTTGGCCAAAAACGTTTGCTTCAAGGGCATTGCTGCGCCGGAAATTCACAACCATCACGAACGCCTGCGAGTACCCTTAAAACGCGTCGGCGAGCGCGGGGCGGACCAATGGGAGGAAATAACCTACGAGCAAGCCATGGACGAGATCGCCGAGCGACTGGGCCAGGTGGTGGAAAAATACGGTCCAGAATCTCTCGCTGTTTCCACCTCAGGTTGGAATACCCAAACCACCCACAGCATGGATAGGCGCTTTATGAATGCGCTGGGTACCCCCAATTACATCAGCGGTGTTTCCTTATGTGCCGGTAATACAGCCGCCGTCAATAAGTTGACTTACGGTTGGTTCGTAGGCGCTGACATTATCAACAGCAAATGTATTGTTCTGTTCGGACACAATCCGCGCAAACATAGCTGGACGCCTATTTACAACGCCATCAACCTGGCGCGAGCAAACGGCGCCAAAGTGATTGTGCTGGATCCGCGCATATCAGATCAGGCTGAAGTCGCCGACTTGCATCTGCGGCTACGCGCCGGTACTGACGCAGCCATGTGCTTGGGATGGCTTAACGTCATCATCAACGAAAAACTATACGACCAGGGATTTGTCGAGAATTGGACTATCGGCTTTGAAGAGCTATGCGCGCGGGTTGCAGAGTATCCGCTGGAGCGCGTTGCTGAAATCACTGGCGTGGATGCGCAGCTTATCGCTCAAGCCGCTCGAGTCTATGCCAATGCAGACAGCGCATGCATACCCTGGACGCCTATCACCGATATGCAGATATCCTCTACATCGGCGATCCGGTTACACAGCATTTTACGAGCCCTGACCGGAAATCTGGATGTTAAAGGTGGAGAGTTACTCGGCGGATTCAATCCTAACTACGTGCCCGAATCCAAACTCGGATATCACGAGTTGCTGAGCCAGGAGCAAAGAGCCAAGCAATTAGGCGCTGACGCTCATCCGGCCTATACGTATCGCGCTCAAGATCTATTAGGAGACGCCACCGAAAGCGTTTGGGGATATCGCTATGCTGATATCGTCATGGGTTGTTATATGGCCAACCCCAGCGCCACCTTTCGGGCGATGGCGACAGAACAACCCTACCCGGTTAAAGCATTCATCACATTAGGCAACAACACCTTGATGAGCTACCCCAACCAAAAACAAATTCACAAAGCTTTGATGAATCAGGAATTGATCGTAAGCCACGAAATCTTTATGACGCCAACCGCTTTACTGGCCGACTATATTCTACCCGGCGATGTTTTTAGCGAGCGTAACCATGTCGCCGATTCTTGGAGTTGGCGCACAGGTCTGAGCCTGTCACAAAAAGCCGTTGAACCACCCGAACAATGCACCAGCACTTTTGAGTTTTGGCACGATTTGGCCCACCGCATGGGCTACGGCAATCTATTTCCCTGGCATAGCATTGAGGAAATGCTAGATCATCGCCTGGAACCCTCAGGGATGACCTTCGAAGAATTTCAGTCAAAAAACTACATGCACGCTGAACCACCAAAGTATAAGAAATATGAACAGACCGGTTTCGCCACGCCCTCGGGAAAGGTGGAGTTGAAATCGAGTGTTTTGGACACACTGGGATTCGACCCCCTGCCCTACTATCGGGAAGGTCCGGCGGTCAGCGCTGAGTACCCTTACTACGTATTCACCGGTGTACGCGAGGATGCATTCTTTCAAACCGGCCAGCGACAGATAGAAAGCCTGCGTAAACGGTCACCGACTCCCCATCTCTTCATGCACCCAACAGATGCAGCGCGTCAGTCGATCATGGACGGCGACTGGGCCAGCTTGGAGACAGCAACCGGCCAGGTGAAAGCTAAGGTTTCAGTGCAAGCTACAATGAAAGAAGGTCACATCAGAGTACCCCACGGATGGTGGTATCCGGAATTGCGCGGCAAGGCCGAATTATCAGGCGCATTCATCAGCAGCGACGCAGTCTTATGCCCTGATGAGCCGGAATTTCTCGACCACGAGCAGGGTATCCCGCATTTTAAAGGGTTCCCGGGGCGAGTGGTAAAGTTGGATGAACCCCCACAGGGGCTCGCAGAACAAGTGCTGCGCGGCTGAAGACGCGGATCCGCTGGCGAGAGCGCAGAACGCCCTCGCTGCCTGGCTAAACTGCAGCAGCCTGAAGCGGCAAGATATCATCGAATGCTATTTTTCGATCTGCAATGCCGACCATTTTATCGTAGTCGTAGACTTCTTCGCCGATGAGTTTCTCCTCGAGTGGATCAACGGGCCACACCACCGTTGTCATACCTTGAGCCACATACCAAGCCTGTGCGTCATCGATCTCAATATCCATGGCCTGCAACGCGTGTCCGGGAAAAGCCACTTTCATCACACCTTCTGTTAAGACTGCACTTTCGTCTACCATCACGCGGGTAATGTCCCATTCCAGACGGTAAGCTTGTGGCTCGACAATCATGCGTTGGTAAAAGTCTGCAATGGCCTGTTTTGAACCCCGCGGATTGAGCAGCGCATCATGTGGCTGGCCGTGCCAAATATATTTGGGGCGCTCAACCAAAGTATCCAGAACCCCTTGCACATCGCAGCGCGCCTCAGCTCGCATATGATCGATCACCAGTTTTAAGTTACGTTGATGCAGCACATTGCTTTGGCGAGCCAGCACCTGCTCACACGCGCGAATACCTTTATTAACGTCTAACTGCATCTCCAGCTCCTTATCATCGAAATTCGTTGACTCGATCTTATCCCTGACGCCCTTATGACAACACCAAAAAAATTGACCCGCTGATTCACGGCGCTGCAAACATCTGTTGTGCCATGCTCAAAACGGGCGCGATCCGAGAGATTTGACCCCGCAAGGAGCGCTCTTGCAGAGAGATACTTCCACGCAGGTAGGCAAACACAGGGCACTGTGACAGCCCCCGCGTCTAAAAATCAGAACAGGCACTTGATGCAAGAGGCGCCATTTTTCAAATATCTGTTAAATCGTCGACTGACACTAAGACCAAGTTCGAACGATCATTGTTTATGCCTGTAACCTCATTAAATTAACCCGTTACAACACTGATATAGCTTGAGGACAGATTTATGATTCGCTACTTCTTGATAACTCTTATTATTTTTGCATTCGTAAGCCATGCGGCGCTGGCAGACGATCACGCTGCCGATCCCGGGGAAATGGTGACCCTAAACTTGTGCACTTTGAACTCAGGCAACACCCTGGCAGACGTTGAAAAATTTCAAAATAGTTGGATCAAATGGGCAAAAAGCAGAGATATTGATTTATTCAATGAAATTCTCACGCCTCTAATGATCAACACCTCAGGTACGCCAACCTTGGACTTCATCGAGTTGAGTGTCACCAGTTATGCGGACGGGGGACGCATGTGGGCTGACTGGAACGAAACCAAAAAGGGGCAAAAAATGGCCCAACAATGGAGTGAGATGGCAAATTGCTCCGCGCGAGTCAATCATTTGGTCACCAAATATCAGGACCCTGATGCCGACACTAATGATCGCAGTCGGGTGGTAACTTTTACTCGGTGTGAAATACATGACGGTGTCACCGGTGACGATATGCGAGCTGTTCATCAGCGCGGCATAGACCGTCGTAGTGATACAGCGACTAATATGTTCTGGGGGCTCTTGCTCCCGCGGGCGGGCGGTGACGATGCTCGCAACGTTTTTAGACACGCCAATGTTTACTCAGATATGCAGTCTTATGTTGCGCAACTGGCAACTCACTCACAGCGCGCACAAATGATCCGTGATTATAACCAACGCTATGCGCAGTGTGATAAGCCCACTATCTGGGCGAGTAACGTTCTCAGTTTGCAGGAGGATTAATAGCCGTAAGCTCGAATCAGGTGATTAGTTGACAAGTCACTGGGTGAAGGTAATCGTTGTCTTTTAGCGGGATTACCCTTTCCAACTATTGGACTGAACTAAAACGCTTCAGTGCTAGAATTTGCAGCACCCTGTTGAGGCTCGTGTTACCACACGAGCTTCAGTTTGGACTTTGGGATTCACCCGCAATTCTAGGGCATGAGCTGCCATTTGCTGAACTCGTTGCATCACCGAGATTAAAGGCGGCGTGAGAATCAGCCTGTTGATTAGCACTCGTTATTACCGCTTGCCGTTAAGCACACCGCAAAATAGGTTGATGTCTAGACTTCGGTGTCTCCTAACTTTTATGATTCAGACCGACTATCAGCAAACAATAAACTTTGGGCGGGGTTATGCGACCACATTTAAGTATTCTCATTTGGATGATCTTACTGAGTATGTTGGTGACACCCCCCCTTTGGGCTGCCGATAAAGAAGAAGCACCTGCGCCATTTGTGACTCCAGAGTTGGTGGCGCCAAAGCCCGCCAGTGCTGTAATGGGTTGGGTGGATTCCCGTCAATTTAAAAGCCTTAATGGTAGCTGGAAGTTGCTTGTAGACCCCATGCAAGTAGGCTCGCCGGGCGGCTTTTTTGGAGGCTGGGCGACGACGCGAACACCGGTAGACGCCTTCCAACTGCTGGAATACAGCTACCCCGACGCCGATGATATTCGTGTACCAGGTGATTTTAACAGCCAACGGCAAGACCTCTTTTTTTATCGAGACACCGTTTGGTACCAGCGATTTTTCAACGTTAATACTGAGGCCAAAACGCGTTATCACCTGTGGTTTGGCGGTGCAAATTTCGATGCGACAGTTTTTCTAAACGGCACCGCGGTTGCGCGTCACAAGGGCGGCTATGTTCCCTTTTCGGTTGAAGTCACCGAACACCTAAAGCCTCGCGGCAATGATCTGGTCATTCGCATCAACAATCGCCTAGGAGACGACACAGTGCCTACGGGGCGAACCGATTGGTGGCCTTATGGCGGTTTAACCCGCGACGTCATGCTGGTTGCGACGCCTGAGCAGTACATCGTGAATGCCAGGGTTGTGCTGCACAGCGATCGCAGCGCAATCACAGCAGAAGTAGCCACCCAGGGGTTTGTATCTGGTGACAAGGTTGCTGTTGTTATTCCTGAGCTTGACATCAACCAAACTGCCCGTATTAACGACCGCGGCGATGCTCGCCTGCGCATCCCCGCCCAACCGCAGCTTTGGCAGCCAGGGGCGCCAAAATTGTACCGGGTAGAGCTGACTGCCGGTGACGACCAGATCAGCGACGATATCGGCTTTAGAACTATTGAAACCTCGGGCACCACAATCATGCTCAACGGTGAGCCGATTAAATTTAAAGGCATTTCCACTCATGAGGAGCCGATAGGCCGTGATGGTGTCGCGTACTCTGAAGCCGATATGCGAGTGCTCTTTAACGAGGCCAAGGAACTGGGTGTTAACTTTGTCAGAGCAGCCCATTATCCTTACTCGCGCCACGCAGCCCGAGTTGCCGACGAGCTGGGCATTTTGTTATGGGAGGAAGTCCCCATCTATTGGAATATCGCCTGGGATAACGCCGAAACTTTGGCCATCGCCCGGGACCAGCTCGCGCGCTTGATCGAGCGTGACTGGAATCGCGCCAGCGTTGTGATTTGGTCGGTCGCCAATGAGACCCCGTATTCAGAGTCGCGCATGAAATTTCTGCGCCGGTTAATCGACGATGTTAGAGAGCTCGATGACAGCCGACTGGTTTCAGCGGCACTACTGGGCGACACTCGGCGCGAACTTAAACATGTGGCTGCCCATTTAGCCGCCTATGGCCAGGAAAGTGATATCGCCAGCGACCAAGAGAAGGCCGTTTTTAGCCGTGTGGTGGCGGCTGCCGGTGACGCGGCACCAAAGCCCGGAGCGGGGTTTACGCTGGTGATCGATGATCCTCTGGGCGAACTGGTCGACATCGTAAGCTATAACGAATATTTCGGCTGGTATTATGCGCGTGCATTGGCGCCTCAAATGGGTGTGACTGAAAAAACTATCCGCAAACTGATGCTGCAATTTATACCCCAGGTGACTATGAGTACGGCCTTTGGTAAACCCATGTTTATTTCGGAGTTCGGTGCCGGTGCGAAAGCGGGTAAGCGCGGTGAGGGTGTTTGGACCGAGGATTATCAAGCAGCTGTTTACCGCGCCCAGATTGCCATGCTCAGTCAAAGCCCGCAGGTTCAAGGTATGACCCCTTGGATTCTGAAGGATTTTCGCGCCATGTTGCGTACCCTACCGGGGATTCAAGACTATCGGAATCGAAAAGGATTGATCGATCAAAACGGGCAGCGCAAACAGGCTTTTTATGTGCTGCGCGATTTCTACAACGGCCCTTGGGCCAATACCCATTGAATACCAAGTCAACCAGGCCTATACAAAGCGCCGCGGTCGGACAAATCCCCGTGTGAGGATTCCCCTGGAAGAGCAATCNAGCGGTTGTCTTCNGTTGGCCTTTAAATTAGCCGCTATACCCTCTCACTATCCACAATGGGTCTCCGNTCTGAGGAGAACGGTCCAACGCTTCTATCGCGGTCAGCCCACTTTTTTTCATGTAGGTTGCAACAATCTCGCAGCGCTCGGCCGGTGGCAGGATCTGGAAGGCGCGAATGGCTTTGGTGGGAAAAAGTCTGTGCGACATGGCNACGATGCACTGACCACCGGGATTCAAACAGCGGTTTATCTCAGTCATGACCTCCACAGGTTTTACCAAATATTGAATGGAAACAGCAATTAACACCGCATCAAACGAGTTGTCCGCATAAGGCAAGGCCGGCGTGATATTCAGATCCTGCACGCAATAGTTGTTGAGCTGCGGGTTTGCGTCAAGCTCAGCCACGTTCATGCCAAGCCCGGCAACATGAGCGTAAGTTACGCCCTTCGGTAAATGAGAAATCCATGACGACATTAGATCAAGTACGCGACTTTTACTGGCAATCTGCTCGCGGTAAAATTCAGTCAACCTGCTAATAGTGGCGTCATCAATATGCGTCACGAAACGAGGTTGAATATAAAAGTTCTCGTCCGCTGATTCATCCTGGCGCTGAAAAAACTGTTCTGGAAAATCCCTAGTCATACGTGCTGCCCTCCGGGCGGAATGGATCCATGGTTGTCGGCGCGCGCTTCAACGCATGAAAAAATGCTGATCACTCCCGCCAAAGCCACGCTTGGGTCGTTTTTGCACACTTACACAGGCACTACTTTGGTCCATCCGTATGGATCGTCCGCTTCCCCTTTTTGCACTGCGGTGAGCTGATCATACAATGCCTGCGTGACGGGGCCGATCTCTTGTCCACCACCATAAAAGCTGTGCCAAATCTCTCCGGCTCGCACCTTACCCACCGGAGAGATGACAGCCGCCGTTCCGCACGCCGCAAACTCTTCAATTTGATCTACCTCTGCAAAAAAATCTATTGGCCGTTCAGTGACTTGGCGACCTAGTGACTTTTCGGCTAGCGTCATCACTGATCGGCGAGTGATACTGGGCAATATAGACTCTGATTTGGGCGTAACCACGGAGCCGTCTTTCATCACCAATACGATGTTGGCGGAGCCCGCCTCCTCTAAATATCGATGCTCTGCCGGATCAAGATAAAGCGCCTCCTGTGCACCCAGACTCTGCGCCTTCTGGGTGGCCAGCAATCCACCCGCATAATTAGCGCCAGCTTTGTAGGCGCCAGTACCCTTCGGGGCCGCGCGATCCAAATCGATAACTGCGAGATTGATTAAGCTAAGTCCGCCACCTTTATAATAGGGACCAACAGGTGATACAAAAACTCTGAATTCGTAAGTGGGCGCAGGACGTAGGCCTAGATTTTTGCCAACGCCGATCAGGAACGGGCGAATATACAAACTTGCGCCACTGCCGTAGGGGGGCACCCACGCGGCGTTGGCACGCACGGTTTCTTGCACGCCCTGCATAAACAGTGCTTCTGGGACCGTGGGCATTAACAAACGGTCACTGGTGCTGGTCATTCGGGCGCAGTTAAGCTCTGGACGAAACAACAAGATATCGCCATTAGGTGCCGTTTGCGCTTTGAGCCCCTCGAAACAGGTCTGTGCATAATGCAAAACAGGTGAGCCCTCATGGACAACCATATCGGCTGAGCTGATCAATTCGCCGTTGCCCCATTCTCCGGCTTGCCACACCGCGCGAAAGCGTACATCCGTCTCAATGTAGTCAAATCCTAATTCGCTCCAATTCAACGCTTTTTTTTCCACTGTGTACTCTCTTGTCTCAACGGATTGATTGCCACTGTTAAGTAGCGATCGCTTGCAATTTTACTGATCGATCCGAGCGCACTTCTGCTGACTCGTTAATGAGGTGGGTACCAGTATCTTGCACCGCCTACCCGAACCTGACCTTTCATTCTAGCGCATCTGGCCAAGTGTGCACGGCTTGGGTTTCAATATGCTTCATCGGCTGCCCGCATAACACAGTGCAGCATGCAGGGCCCCGCGCACAATCTCGGGATTGTGCCAGTCGCATGGCATGCGCGTGCAGCTGCATGGGTGTGATCGCGGGAGCAGACTAAACTGGTTTTATCGACTGAACATCGCTGTGCTCATCTTCCAGCACGTTGGCCGCATATTCCTCATCGATTGAAGCTAGGTTAACTCCACAATTGGCTAGGCATATCCGGCAGAATCAACGATGTATCTCTTGCATCATACAACAGTGACACGCGCCGAGGCACCGATCAACTAGCATCTACAAACCGAATCGGCAAATGGTCGTGGCCATTGAGGGTAGCATAGGGAAATGGTACTGCCTCACCGTTGCGTTCGAATGTCTGCACACGACGCATAAACTCTTCTACAAATATTTTGCATTCAAGCCGAGCCAATGGCGCGCCAAGACATTTATGCAAACCTCGACCAAACGTCATGTTTTGACGAAGTAGTTTCAGATCGCGGGTAATATCGAATCGGTCTGGGTCTGCATACATTTGTGGGTCTCGATTTGCACTACCCCACATCAGACAGATTTTTGAATCTGGCGCCACTATGTGCTCACCCAGAGTCACCTCAACATTGTTGGTTCGAAACAGGCCATGAACGGGGGCCTCGTAGCGCAGTACTTCTTCGATGGCCTGATCCATAAGCATAGGATCGTCTTTCAATAAGTTGTACTGTTCAGGGAAACGAATCATAAGGTCGACGAAGTTACCGATCAGGTTTGTGGTCGTGCCACTTCCTGCGACAAGCAGAAACTGGGCAAAGCTCAGCATCTCTTGCATGCTGATACGCTCACCATCGACACGACCTTTAGCCAGGAGACCAATGAGGTCATCACCCGCATCCTCTCCAGCCATATCAAGGTCCACCTTGGCCTGAATATGCGGCACAAAAAAGTCCACCAACGCCTCAAATTTCTTGGCACGCTGAGCAAGCAGTGCCTCATCGCCGGCTTTGGTGAATACGGCTCCCGCTAATACCTCAACCCATTGTCTGAGCATGGTTTTATCACGCTCATAGTTTAGGTCGAGCATGTTACAGATCACCCACATAGGTATGGGAACTGCGAGGTCTTGGATGATGTCACATTCGCCAGTTGGGATCAGGCTGTCAAAAAGATCGGTAACAAAGCCGCGGATACCCTCTTCCATGGCGGCAATGGTCTGTGGGTTGAATGCGGCGGTGATTGCCTGCTTTTGCTTGCCATGTAACGGGGGATCGGCACTCACCAGCACCGCGCCCGTTTCCGGTTCAGCATGCAAAGGACCCGGACCGTATTTTACGGAGAACGTTTGGTTGTCACGAACAATATTCTGAATATCTTCGTAACGAAAAACCGATAACCAACCGTTGGTATCCGATTTGTGAAATGGACACTCGGATTGCATTTTCTTAAAGGTCGCTGCTGGGTTGAGTTGAAATTCCTCACTGTAGAAATCAAAGTCAGTCGACATGTCCTATCCCCGCTTATGCACGTTTATCAGCAAATTATTAGAACAGGTTCTGTTTTTTTCGTCAACGGAGACGTTTTTGGTATCTCTTGAAGACACTGGGCGGCATCGCTGGTGCTAGCACCAAAAGAGGTGATCGGGTGTATTCCTGCTTAAAGTCTTGGTCGCAAATCACCCCCTTCATCCAGAGCAAGATAGTGGACCAGGTACATGTGCTTAAACTGTTCGCCAACAGATCAGGAGACAGTGTTCGAGTCAGTTCGCCATCTGCAATCATATTTACAACTTGCTGGCGATTTCGAACGATTAAATCCAGTAGGAGCGTTTTGACAATGGGCGAGTCCACTTGGCCATTAAACAACGTCAAGGCCATCGCATTCGCATACTTAGGTGTCTTAAGAATCTGCTCGGCTGTGATTTCTGAAAACCGCAGGATATATTCGATACCGGTCTCATTCGTGGCTTGCGCTTGGGCTCTGATCTCGGCAAGTAGCTCTTGCAAAGCCAACAGAATCAAATCGTCTTTGTTGTTGAAGCGGTTGTACAGCGTCATGAGGGCAGTGCCTGCACGGTCCGCCAAGACCCTCATCTGCAAGCCTTCATACCCTTGCTCTGCAAGCAGGTCGCGCGTGCAGGCAAGAATGCGCGCTTGTCGTTGCGCCTGCAGGGGTGTTAAAGATCGTTCACTTTTCAAAGTCATATCGTTCGAGGCTGATCCAAGGCTGCGGCAGTCATCTTAGCGCGAACGGCAAAAAAACCACACGCTTGCGTTAGTTGTTGAGTTGCGTATTATTAGAACACGTTCTAAATAATATCTCACGGGGAAATATGTAATGGATGTTCTGACGGCGATGGACACGTGCACTGCCATGCGGTACTTCAAAGAAGACCCCGTACCCAAGGAAGATATCGAAAAACTCATTCATGCCGCCACCCGAGCTTCCAATCCGGGTAATAGCCAGGGATGGGCTTTCTTAGTCATCGACGACCCTGAAGCTAAGGCCGTAATTGGTGAAAAAGTACTGGAAGGTATGGCCCCGTTTTTTGCTAATCGACCGGACGGTCAGGATGGGGTCGAAGAACGTATGCTGCTCGGTGCTGAACACTTGGCCAAAAACTTTGCGAAAGTGCCCGCTTGGATAATCGGGATGGCCCGCAAAGTCTATCCGCCACATGACCCGCAAGAGAGCTTTATGCACTCAACCATCTATCCAGCCGCACAGAACATGATCGTGGCTGCTCGTTCAATGAATATCGGCACTTGTTTTACGACCTTTCCGGGCCATGCAGAACCGCAAATTAGAGAATTATGTAATGTTCCCGAGGATTTACATATGTTTGTCTACATTGCCGTGGGCTATCCAAAGCGCGCATTTATGCCCGTTAAACGCAAACCTATAACAGAAGTCCTGACCTGGAATCGTTTCTAATCAATCGCTCGATGTGAGACCCTCATGTACGAACACGTATTAAGCCCTATTGAGATCGGAGGCGTCAGCGTCCCGAATCGAGTAGTGCGCACAGCACATGCCACCGGAATCGGCGGTGGCCATATGAGCCCAGAACTGATCGAATATCATGCTGCTCGCGCCCGCGGCGGAGTCGGCCTTACGATCATCGAAATCCTTTCCGTACATCCAACGAGCCCCGCTTCCCTTAACGCTTTTGACCCTCGGCTGAGCGAAGAGTATGCGCAACTCGTAACAGCCTGTGCCCCCCATGGCATGAAATTATTCCAACAAATTTGGCATGCCGGTCACAACGGGCTACCCATCGATGGCAGTCCACCGTGGTCAGCATCGGACATCCCAAGTCCACAGGTCGGGGTCGTACCAAGACCGATGTCCAAAGGCCAAATTGATGAAATTGTTGAGTCATACGCGAATACCGTGAAATTGTGCAAAGACTCTGGACTGCATGGCGTCGAAATTCACGGTGCCCACGGGTATCTACCCCAGCAGTTCCTTTCGACTAATACAAACAAGCGAAAGGACGCATATGGGGGATCTTTAGAAAACCGTATGCGCTTTCTGATCGAGATTATGCGAGCGTGTCGCATTCATGCAGAGAATGGTTTTGCCGTCGGCGTCCGCTTGGCAGCAGACGAAACCCGGGGCGGCATTGGTCCACAGGAGAATATTGCGGTCACCCAGACGCTGATAGCGCAAGGCTTAGTCGACTTTGTTAACATCTCGCTAGGCAACTACCACAGCTTTCCCAAAATGATCGGCGGAATGCATGAACCCGTTGGCTACGAACTTGAAACAGCGGCGCCGGTGGCGCAAGTGACCGGCAAAATTCCCTCAATTATCACCGGCCGCTATCGAACCATGCAAGAGGTGGATCAAGCCATTCGCCTGGGACAAGCAGATCTCGTTGGTATGACGCGCGCCACCATTGCGGATCCTGATCTGGTCGCTAAAACCAAGCGAGGCCAGGCATCACGCGTTCGCCCCTGCATCGCCTGCAATCAAGGATGCGTTGGACAACTCTTAAGTCCACTACGAAAAGTGGGCTGTGCTGTAAACGCAGGCGCTGGTTTTGAAACACAATGGGGTGACGACAAACTCACACAAGCGAGCGTACCTAAACGTATTCTAGTCATCGGTGGCGGGCCAGCCGGCATGGAAGCTGCGCGCGTTGCGGCTAAACGCGGCCACATGGTCACTTTGACTGAAGCGATGCCTGACTTGGGTGGTACGCTTGATTTAGCCAGTCGCGCNCCAACACGCCAGCAGTTCAAAGATTTTTTAGTGTGGCTACAAGATGAGGTCTACGAAGAAGGTGTCGATGTGAAGCTCTCCAGCTATATCACTGAAGATGATTTAGCAAGTTTTGCCGCAGATCACGTGATTCTGGCTACGGGTGCTGAGCCCAGAATGGATGGCCTACAGATGTCTCATCCGGGTGAACCGATAGAAGGTATCGAACTCGGCCACGTTGTATCTAGTAATGACCTCTTTTGCGTGCCAAATGCTAACCCCTGTGCAGACATGGCAACCCATGCGTTGGTGATTGACGATGTTGGCCACTACGAAGGTCTGGCAGCCGCGGAACACCTGGCCAAGTCGGGCGTAAAAGTGACCATGGTTACAAGACTCCCGACGCTCGCGCAAGACGTCCGATCCGCGCTGATGGTTGATCCAGCCTTGACTCGACTGAACGAGATGGATTTTAGTTACCATGTCGGCACAAGGGTGTTAAAAACAGACGGGCAATCAGCCGAACTGCAGGCGGTAACCGGCGGTAAGGTTTGGTCGGTGAACGCAGATTTGGTAGTTTTTATCTCACTGAATCGACCACGTACAGATCTTCTGGAGTGGATAAATGAACAATCCATCGCGCACACGTTAATCGGAGATGCCAACGCGCCGCGTTTTCTTGTCGCTGCGGTGGCAGAGGGTAACGCTGCAGGGCGATCGGTTTAAACCTAAAACGAGCTATTAGGAAGCAAGAGTATGTCGAAAGTTTTGTTGGTCACCGGCGGCGCCACGGGTATTGGTGCAGCTGTCGCAACTTTAGGCGCCCAAAGGGGCTGGACCGTCGCAATTTGCGATGTCAATGAAAGTGTTGGCAGCGCACTGGCGGAGCAGTTAGGTGGGCGTTTTATTCACTGTGATGTAACAAATCTCGCCAGCGTCTGCGCTGCGGTGGATGAATGCGAGCGTGAGTTGGGTGTGCCAAATTACGCGCACTTAAACGCAGGCATCATGACTGTGCCAACTGGGGACTCGTATTTAGCCATTGAAGATGTTTCACAAGCACAGTACCGAAAAATAGTCGGGGTGAACTTAGACGGTGTTTACCATGGCGCCAAGACGCTGATACCGAAAATGCGCGCCTGTGGTGGTGCGATTACCATTACCGCATCAACTGCAGGTCTCACGATGGTCCCGGTTGATCCTATGTATACGGCAACAAAGTATGCCGTGATTGGGTTTGGCCGGGCGGTGGCCGCTGCCAATGAGGGCTCTGACCTGCGCGTCAACGTGATTTGCCCGGGAGTAACCGACACGCAGATCGTACCTGAGGATTATAAAGGTCCGCAGTTCAATATGATGCCTACAGAGGTCATGGCCGCTGAAATTTTGGATCTCCTACAAAACGGCGCCAATGGTGAAGTGCGCGCAAAGGTGGCCACAGATTCACCTGCCTTCATTGTTGATACTATCGATTTAGATCGATAGTCAAGGCGCATATGCAATACTTCCTAAATCTACCCAGCGATTTTTTCGATAAGCCTGCTGCGTGGGCAAAAGAGATGCAAAGACAGGGTTGGTCCGGGATTTGTGCGAGTGACCATATCCTTGTTGGGTCCAATCCCTATCCCCATGTCTTTGCCACCGCCGCCGCCATGGCGGCAGCTACTGACCAAATATTGATTACAACTTCTTTTGCCAACAATCTGTTTCGTTCGCCTGTTGAGTTTGCGCAGGCAGCAATGACGCTACAGATGCTTTCAAACGGTCGCTTTGAAGCAGGTATCGGTGCTGGCTGGGCTGAACATGAAATGTTGGCCATGGGGCTTGAGTATCCGGATCCGTCCGTACGCGTCAGCATGTACATCGAGGCGTTGACCGTTGTGCGCGCGCT
>JGI20160J14292_10000109_pt1 | contig 72738 bp, 63 predicted proteins | sample COG_10_FD_14292 | JGI IMG/M metagenome (IMG submission 14292) | reverse complement strand
TCATGCGGGCGATGTCCTCGGCAGAGGCCCGGAATTCCATGGCCACGACGGCTTCAGCGATCATATCGGCAGCCCGGGGACCACAGATGTGGACGCCCAAAATCTCGTCGGTTTCTTGATCGGCCAGCACCTTCACCACCCCATCGGTATCCATGGAGGCGCGGGCACGGCCAGAGGCTTTGAATGGGAAGCTGCCCGATTTATAGGCGACCCCTTCGGCCTTCAGCTGCTCCTCTGTGCGGCCTACAGCGGCCACCTCGGGCCAAGTGTATACCACACCAGGAATCAGGTTGTGGTCAATGTGTGGCTTTTGGCCGGCCATGTGTTCCACCGCGTAGATGCCTTCTTCTTCCGCTTTGTGGGCAAGCATGGCGCCTTTGACCACGTCGCCGATGGCGTATATGTGGGATTGCGCCGTCCTGAGGTTGCCATCGACCTCAACGCGACCGCGGTCGTCTACAGCGATGCCCACTTTGTCTAGCCCGAGCCCATTCGTGTATGGTTTGCGGCCAACGGCTACCAGACAGTAGTCCACATCCCAAGTGACCTCCTTGCCTTTTTTGTCGTCCGCCTTCACAGTGGCTTTGTCGCCAGCATTGACGACTTCTTTGACGCCGTGAGACAAGTGGAACTTCACTCCGATTTTTTTCATCGAACGCTGCAGTTCCTTGCCCATTGTGCGGTCCATGGTGGGGATGATGGCGTCTTGGTATTCGATGACGTGCACTTCCGTGCCGAGGCGGGCGTAAACCGACCCCAGTTCCAGGCCAATGACGCCACCTCCGATGATGGCCATCGACTTGGGCAGGGCGGGCAATTCAAGGGCCTCAGTCGACGTAATGATGCGCTCCCCGTCCAATGTGATGAAGGGCAGGCTGGCCGGCTCTGACCCCGTAGCGATCAAAATGCGGTCTGCAGCAACACGGCTGGGTTCTCCCTCAGAGGGAGTGACCTCGACGGTGTGGGCATCCACCATGGCGCCCATTCCGTGCAATACAGTCACGCCATTTTTGTCCATAAGGAAGTCCACGCCCGCTACGGTTTGGTCCACGACCTCTTGCTTCCGCGCAATCATGCGCGGAAAATCAATGTCCAGCCCACCGACTTTAATGCCGTGGGCCTCAAATTCCTTGTTGGCTTTGAGGTAATGCTCCGAGCTGTCGAGCAAAGCTTTGGAGGGAATGCACCCCACATTGAGGCAGGTTCCGCCAAGGGTTCCGCGCTTTTCGATGAGGGCGGTTTTGAATCCGAGCTGTGCGGCGCGAATGGCGGCCACATATCCGCCGGGTCCGGCGCCAATGACCACGAGGTCGTACTTGTCCATGGTTGCGAACGATTGTGGGTACGAAGGTAATCCCGCACTTGCACGAGAACTACTATAGTTCGCGTCTCTTGTCTTTCCTTTGCCACCGCCTATGTGGTCCCGACTCGCTACGTTCATCCTGAGGGGACGCCTGCCCATTCTGCTAATCATTTTAGCGATTACGGCAGGTATGGCCTCGCGCATCGATGAATTGGGCATTCGCTACAAATTCGGCGGCCTCCTTCCACAGGACGATCCGGTGCTGGTGGATTACGAATCTTTTTTGGATGAGTTTGGCGAGGAGGGCAATGTGGTGGCCTTGGGGATTCAAGATGCCCGCTTGGACTCATTGGAGGTGTTCCAAATGTGGTGGGACCTCGACGAAGCGCTGCGCCAGGTGCAGGTTCCTGTGGACAGTGTCAAATCCGATGGGACCCCTTGGAAGGTCAGTGTGGTCGACAGTGTTTTTGGATTCCGAACTGCGGTAGCGCTTGTGCGGGTCGACGACCCAAAATCTTTCGTGATGGAGCCCGTGATAGGACGGCGCCCGGAAACCCAAGCCGAACTGGACAGCGTGATGGGGGTGTTGCGCAATATGCCTTTTTACGAAGGGTTCTTGCACACAGAAGTCGGGGCGACCATCCAAATGGTGTACGTCAATGCACCGCTCTTTAACTCTGAAAACCGAGGCCGTTCTGTGGAACTTTTGGTGGAAGAGGTGGAGCGGTTCGAGCAATCTACAGGCGTGGACGTCCACATTTCCGGACTCCCCTACATCCGCACAGAAGTCACCACGAAAATCAAAAATGAGCTGGGGCTCTTTATTGGCTTGGCTGCCCTGGTGACGGCCCTTCTGCTCTTGCTGTTTTTCCGGAACATCGTGGTGATGGCGGTATGTATGATGGTGGTGGGAACCGGTGTTGTGTGGTCGCTCGGAAGCATTGTCCTGTTTGACTACAAGCTGACCGCCTTGATGGGGTTGATCCCTCCTCTCATGATTGTGATTGGTGTGCCCAATTGCATCTACCTCTTGAACAAGTACCACGCCGAGTTCAAAAGGCACGGAAACAAGGGGCTTGCGCTAACGCGGATGGTCAAAAAGGTGGGCAATGCGACCTTCATGACCAACGCCACTACGGCCCTTGGTTTTGCGGCTTTTATGTTCACCACGAGTGATGTTTTGCAGCAGTTTGGCGTCATCGCGTCGTTGAACATCCTCTCGATGTTCTTTATCTCGCTGCTCATCATTCCTGCGGTGTTCAGTTGGCTGCCTCCGCCTCGCCGACGCCATGTGCGTCACTTGGACCGCCGTTGGGTGTTCTTGGTGGTTCACAGACTTGAGCGCGCGGTCAGTCACCACCGCAAATGGGTCTATGTCGTGACGGCTTGCGTCTTGATTTTGGGAGGCATCGGCATTTCCAAGATGAAGGTGACGGGCAATATCGCGGGCGATTTGCCACAGGAAGACGCGATTTTGGCTGACCTGAATTGGTTCGAAGACCGCTTTGGCGGTGTGATGCCCTTCGAGGTCGTCATCCAGTCGGACAAGCCGGGAAAGGTCACACAACTGGCCTTCCTTAAAAAGGTAGAGCAGCTCCAAAAGGTGCTCGCTGAAGAGCCACAGCTCTCGCGTTCGGTTTCGCTTGTGGACGGCCTCAAGTTGGCCAAACAAGGGTTTTTCCAAGGCAACCCTGCCCGTTACAGCCTGCCTTCGCGTCGGGAGCAAAGCTTTATGGGCCCCTACCTATCGGGAACCTCCGGAGGAGGATTGGAAGGCGACGGCAAGTTTGTAGACAGCGCGCGCACCACCATCCGGGTTTCGGCCCAAGTGGCCGACATCGGCACGCAAGAGATGAACGCCCTCACGGACAGGCTGCAGCTGCGGATTGACAGCATTTTTCCGCCGGAGGAGCACCGCGTTTTCATGACAGGCACCAGCGTCGTCTTTGTAGAAGGGACCACCTACCTCGTCAAAAACCTGCTCGTCTCCCTCATGTTGGCTGTGCTGGTCATTGCCACTGTTATGTCCATTCTATTCCGCAGTGCACGAATGGTGGCCATCAGCCTCTTGCCCAACTTGGTTCCACTCATTTTTACAGCGGCTGTCATGGGTTATTTCGGCATCGCACTCAAGCCCAGTACCCTGTTGGTGTTCAGCATTGCATTTGGCATCTCGGTGGACGACACCATTCACCTGCTGGCCAAATACAGGCAAGAGCTTGATTTGCACGGCTGGAACATGCGCGAAGCCGTGTTGCTCGCCGTGCGCGAGACAGGGGTTTCCATGATGTACACGAGCATCGTCCTGTTCTTCGGGTTCCTGATGTTCTTCGCTTCTGACTTTGAAGGCACCAGAGCCCTGGGCATTTTGGTGTCCACCACTTTGTTGGTCGCCATGTTGACCAACCTCGTGCTGTTGCCGTCCATGTTGCTTGGATTCGAGCGCTACATCACAGCCAAGACCTTCAAAGAACCCTTGCTCGAGATCATCGACGAAGAGGACGACGTCGACCTCGCTGAGCTCGAGGTCATGGAGGGACAACGTGGGTTGGGTCATTGACGAAAGTCACTGGGCCTCATGACGGCCATCAGGTGAGGGGTTGAACCCGCAGGGCAAATTGTCCTCATTGTTCAAACCCCGCACGCCATGAATGCCCTGCCTCAACACACCCACGTCGCTTTTCTTCTCGGTGAAGCTGAATCCCACCGAGCCTTACATCACCCCTACCTGACGGCCTTAAAGGACGGCACCTTGCCCGATCCCGCTGGGGCCCTGAAGCGCTTTGCCTCGGAGTATGCGGTCTATGCGAAGTCCTTTCAGAACTATCTGCTGATTGCCATGAGCAAGCTGGAGGATCAGCAACACCGCTCCATTTTGCTCGAAAACCTGTGCGAAGAGAGCGGTATGATCGAAGAAGAGGAGCTCGCCGAAATCGCCGAATTGGGTATCAAGCCCGAATGGGTGCAGGGGGTTCCCCACCCAGAGTTGTATGCCCGCTTCCGCGAAGCCATTGGCGCTTTCGACACGCCCGAGACAGGCAGCATTGCCCGGACCTGGAAAGAACTCTTCATCGCACACTTGACGCAAGCCAATGCCGCTGAGGCGCTCGGCGCCCTGGGTTTGGGAACTGAGAGCATCGTGAAGTTCTTCTACCGTCCGCTCATTGAAGCCATCCGCAATCACACAGATGTGTCCAGAAAGGACGCGGTCTTTTTCGAGTTGCATGCTGAGCTGGATGATGAGCATGGGGAGCTGATGCTGAAGGTTGCCGAAGACCTCATTGCCGGGAACTCCGACAATTATGAGGCCATGAAGCAGGGCATGCGCAAAGCCCTTGGGCTGCGTTCGCTTTTCTGCGACCAGATGCTTGAAATGGAAATGAACCGTTAAGCGATCGAGCCATGGAAGCCAAGAAAATTTATGATGGCCATGCGGACCTCTGGGTTCGGCAAGAGCCCATCCTGCTGTCCGATTATTCGGCGCGTCCCCGCGTGCTCGAACTCTGTGGCGATGTCCAAGGAATGGACATCCTCGATCTGGGATGCGGTGAAGGCTACGTTGGCCGCCAACTTGCCGAACGAGGAGCCGCCTCCGTATCGGGTTACGATGTGTCGAGCGGCATGATCGCCGCGGCCAAAAAGGTGGGGTCTGCCCAAGGGCTTGACCACCTCACCTATGCCGTTTCGGATTTGCGCCAAGGGGAATTTGGAGACCCCGAGCACCCTGTAGATATGGTCATCGCAGTGTTCTTGTTCAATTACATGGACCAGGCCGCCATGGGGCGCATCCTGCAGCGTGTGCGGGCCGTACTCAAGCCCGGAGGTCGGTTCATTTTCACGGTTCCGCACCCTCTGCTTCCGTGGATCAAACCTGCCGAGAGGCCGTTTTACATGCGGCCGGAAGGAGGGTACCTGTCTTCGGTCGATGTGCCTTTTCCTGGCCGCATTTGGAGGCGGGACGGCGAGTCAGTGGAGGTGCAGGCCGTACACAAAACATTCACCACCTATTTCCAGGCGCTCAATACGGCCGGTTTCCAAAAGATGCCGCTCGTCGAGGAGCTCCATATCACCGCCGAGCACGTGGCCCTCGACCCGGACTTCTTCCGTCCGTTGGTGGATCTGCCCTTGCATGTGGCCTTTTCAATTCAGTCATGACAAACGCACTCCCCCTCCACCTTTTGACACCGCCTCAGGTCGTCCGCCTGCCGGTTCCCCATGCGCTCCGGCGCGCCTTGCCGCTCAGCCACGAGGCGGAATCGGCCCTGTCCGCGTTGCTGGCAGGCGGCCCCGTTCCGCACTTCGATGTGACACGGATCTCAGAGGTGTTGTCCGAGGCATCAGGCCATGTCGTCCTGAGGGCGCCAGCCTGTTGGACAGACGCCCAACTGCGGTGGGTGTATGTGGTCATCTTGCGTCAATTGGGCTCGCTCAATGACCGCTACGGCCAGCTGTTTGACGTCATTGATCGCGGACTGGACCACACGACTTCCAACGCCCCGATTTCCAAGACGAAGGCGGCCACAGGCATGCACACGGACAGCAGCGATGCGCGCTACAACCCAGACCTCGTGGCTTTGTTGTGTGTGCAACCCGGGTCGCTCGGAGGCCAATCGCTGTTGGCCAATGCAGCGGACCTGCTCGCCCGGTTGCGGCGAACCCATCCCGAGCTTGAGCCCATCGCACGGCAGGCTTTTCCCCGCGATGTCGTCACGCCAGGACTGCATGACCACCGGACTGCCATCGCAGCCAATACCATCCCTGTCTTCGCCGAGGATGAGCACGGCCTGGTCTTCCGCTACATGCGTTTTTGGACAGAGCGCGCCATGGCGAAGCTGGGCTTGGATGTTCCTGCGGAATTGACCCAGTTGTTCGATTTCATCGACGCTGACATGGCGGAACATGCCCTGCGGTTCAACCTCCAAAGGGGCGACATGCTCATCGCCCACAACCGCACCATGGTGCACGGTCGGGAGGCCTTCGAAGACCTTCCTGGTGCTGCCCGGCGCTGCCTGGTGCGCGCTTGGGTGGATGGTTTCCACGATTCCCGCGCGCAATCCTTGTCTTTGCGGGCCTGAAGCCGGAACTTTATGGCATGAAAGGCATCATACTCGCCGGTGGAAGCGGCACCCGTCTGTATCCCATCACCAAGGCGATCAGCAAGCAGTTGATGCCGATCTATGACAAGCCGATGATCTACTACCCCTTGTCCACGCTGATGATCAGCGGGATACGGGACATTCTGATCATCTCTACTCCCCACGACCTTCCCGGGTTCCAGCGCCTGCTGGGCGACGGCAGCCAGTGGGGCTGCTCGTTTACCTACGCAGAGCAGAAAGTTCCCAATGGACTCGCCCAAGCGTTTGTGCTCGGTGAGGAATTCATTGGCGACGACAAGGTGGCGCTCGTTTTGGGTGACAACATTTTCTATGGCCGGGGTTTTGGCCGCATGCTGCGCGACAACACCAACATCGAAGGAGCCATGGTATACGCCTACCATGTCAGTGACCCCGAACGCTATGGCGTGGTGGAGTTTGATGATGAGGACCGCGTGGTGAGCCTTGAAGAAAAGCCCGATCAGCCCAAGTCCAGCTTCGCTGTTCCCGGGCTGTATTTCTACGATAACCGTGTGGTCGAGATTGCCAAGAACTTGGAGCCCAGTGCCCGGGGTGAATATGAGATCACCGACGTCAACAAAGCGTACTTGGAAATGGGCGAGCTTTTCGTGAGCAAGCTCGACCGGGGCACAGCTTGGCTGGACACGGGGACGTTTCATTCACTGACCCAAGCCGGACAATATGTGCAGGTCATCGAAGAGCGCCAAGGCCTCAAAATTGCCTGCCTCGAAGAAATCGCCTGGCGCATGGGCTTCATCGATACCGAACAGGCACGGAAGCTGGCCGATGAGCTTGTCAAAAGCGGTTATGGTCAATACATCCACGCGCAATTGGACCTCGGACTCTGATGCAAGAAAGCGCGACTTTTGATGCCAAAAAGGCCATGGAGGCGTACCGCACAGCCTTCGAAAATGGGTCCTCTGAATTTCTGACCCGCTACCCCGAAACCGAGCTGTACGCTCCAGTGCGCTATTTGATGGGATTGGGGGGCAAGCGTTTGCGTCCGGTCCTGGTGATGGCGGCTTGCGAGGCCGCTGGTGGGCGTCCAGAAGCGGCACTTCCTGCTGCGCTTGCCGTGGAGTTGTTTCACAACTTCACCTTGATGCACGACGACATCATGGACGATGCGCCGTTGCGCAGGGGAAAGCCTACCGTGCACGAAAAGTGGGACAACAATACCGCCATCCTCTCTGGCGATGCGTTGCATGTGATGGCCTGCGAGGCCCTGCTGGACGCACCGGACAAGGCCCTGCCAGATTTGTTGCGCACCTACCACCGCACGGCCCTTGAAGTCTGTGAGGGGCAGGAGCAAGACATGGCCTTCGAGTCCCGAAGTGACGTCAAGATTGAGGAGTACATGGAGATGATCCGCCTCAAGACCTCCGTGCTGCTGGCGGCTGCCTTGGACATGGGGGGCAAGTCTGGTGGCGCCGATGAACAAACCCGCGAGGCCTTGTATGAATTTGGCCTCCATGTGGGACTGGCCTTTCAGTTGCAAGACGATTACTTGGACGCCTTTGGCAACCCTAAAAACTTTGGCAAGCAGGTCGGTGGAGACATCCTGGCCGACAAAAAGACCTTTTTGCTCATTCGCGCCTTGGAGAAGGCCCAAGGAGCAGACTTTGAGGCATTGCAATGCGAACTGGGCCGCCGCAGTGAAGGCAAGGTGCAGCGTGTGCTGGACCTCTACCGCCATTTGGGGGTGGACGCCGAATTGCGCGATGCCATGGCAGGCCAGGTGTCCTTGGCCGAGGGTGCGCTTGCCCGACTGAAGTCACACAACCCCAAAGCACTCAAGGATTCCGGAGGCGCTTTGGCCCTGCTTCATGGTGTTGCAGCCATGGTCACTGCACGCCTGAGTTAATGCTTCATCCTTTTTGGGGGAAAACCCTCCGTTTTCGGCTGTGTTTGGCTGGTCTGTCCGCTTAACTTTGTGGGTCGCACCTGCGAACACATGGACCTCCACTCCCATCTGAGCAACGCCGAGCCGGCCGCCATTGAGGCTCTTTATCGGAAGTTCCTCGAAGATCCCAACTCGGTGGACCCGACTTGGCGTCATTTTTTTCTGGGCTTTGACTTCGCCCAACGCGTCTACGGCGAGGATGCCCTCGAATCGGGTTCTGCCTCTGGAGCGCCGTCCGCTAAAGGTTCGGGCGTAGGGCCGAAGGAATTCCGGGTGATCAACCTCATCCACGATTACAGAACCCGAGGACACCTCTTCACCAAGACCAACCCTGTGCGCGCCCGTCGGGATTACAGTCCTGACCTCAGGATTGAGCACTTTGGGCTTGAAGAAGCCGACCTCGATACCGTCTTTGAAGCGGGCAGTCAAGTGGGCCTTGGCCCTGCGACGCTGCGGGACATCATTGCCCACATGGAGGAGACTTACTGCCATTCCATCGGCATCGAGTTCATGTACATCCGCGAACCCGATCGTTGGGGCTGGTTTAAGGACCACATCGAGCTGGCGAACCGCCCAGTTTTGACATTGGAGGCGAAGAGACAGATCTTCAAAAAGCTCAACCAAGCAACGGTATTCGAGGAGTTTTTACAGAAGAAATTCGTAGGGCAAAAGCGCTTCAGCGTGGAGGGCGGCGAAAGCCTATTGCCAGCATTGGATGCCATCGTAGAGCGCGGCAGTGAATTGGGAGTCAAGGAGTTTATCATCGGCATGGCGCACCGCGGCCGCTTGAACACCCTCGCCCACATCTTAAACAAGCCCTACACCGACATCTTTGAGGAGTTTGCCGGCAAGGCATACGACCACGGTGAGGACTTTGACGGAGACGTGAAGTACCACATGGGCTACAGCACGGACATCGTAGCCGATACCGGGCTTCCTGTGCACATCACATTGGCGCCCAATCCCTCGCACCTTGAGGCGGTGGACCCTGTGGTGGAAGGCATTGCCAGAGCGCGCATTGACCGCGAGCACAAGTCAGAAGACGCGGTGGTGCCCATTTTGGTTCACGGCGATGCGGCCGTGGCGGGTCAAGGCGTAGTATATGAATTGGTTCAGATGGCTGAACTCGACGGGTACCGTGCGGGGGGCACCATCCACCTGGTGGTCAACAACCAAGTCGGCTTTACCACCAATTACCTTGACGCCCGGACCAGCATTTACTGCACCGATGTGGCCAAGGCGACACACTGCCCTGTACTTCACGTCAACGCCGACGATGCCGAAGCGGTGGTGACGGCAGTCAGAATCGCATTGGAATACCGGCAGCGGTGGCACCGCGATGTGTTCATCGATTTGCTCGGCTATCGGAAGTATGGCCACAACGAGGGCGACGAGCCCAAGTTCACACAACCCAAACTGTACAAGGCCATTCAGCAGCATCCCAACGCAAGGGAGTTGTATCTCCAACAGTTGGTTGCAGAAGGCTCCATCGACCATGCCACGGCTGACAGCATGCGGGCCGCGGTCGAAGCCGAGTTGGACACAGCCATGGAAGCGGCCAAGTCGAGCGAGAAAATCCACGTGACCAACTTCTTGGGAAAGCTCTGGGACGATTACCGACTCAAACAGGCAGGTGACGACGCGATGGAGGTGTGGACAGGGTTCGACAGGGAGCGTCTGGGCCAATTGGCCGAGGCGCTGTGCCACCTGCCCGAAGACAAAAATTACTTCCGCAAGGTCAAGAAACTGTTCAAAGACCGCCGTTCGATGGTCGAAGACGACCGTCTGGATTGGGGACTCGGCGAATTGTTGGCCTATGGTACGCTGCTCGTTGAGGGCCACCCTGTAAGGGTCAGCGGTCAAGACGTGGAGCGGGGGACCTTCAGCCACCGTCATGCGGTGGTCAAAACCGAAGACTCCGAGGAGGAACGGATTCCATTGAACCACTTGGAAGAAGGCCAAGAGCAGCTGTCCATTTACAACTCCCACCTGAGCGAATACGGGGTCATGGGCTTTGATTTTGGATACGCCTACGGCACACCCGAAGGCTTGACCATATGGGAGGCTCAGTTCGGCGACTTCAACAACGGAGCGCAGATCATCATAGACCAGTTCATCTCTGCAGGGGAGGACAAATGGAATGCCCCCAATGGGATCACGCTGTTCTTACCACACGGCTACGAGGGCATGGGCAGCGAGCATTCCAGCGGACGCATGGAGCGCTATCTGCAGATGTGTGCCCAAGACAACATGCAGGTGGCCAATCCAACGACGCCAGCAAACCATTTTCACCTTTTGCGGCGTCAAGTTTTACGCCCATTCCGGAAGCCATTGGTGGTCTTCACCCCCAAGAAGTTGTTGCGCTATCCCGAGGCGGTAAGTACCATGGCAGAATTGGCTGAAGGCCGCTTTCAGCCCGTGATTGACGACCCGCAACGCCGCGGAAGTTCTTCGGAACATGTGACCCATGTGGTCTTGTGCACCGGCAAGTTTTACTACGACCTCTTGGAAGAGCGCAAAAAGCGGGTTCAAGCTGGGGAAATGGACAACATCGCCCTGGTGCGCTTGGAGCAACTTTATCCATTTCCGACAGCAGAGCTCGGTGCCGTACTCGACCGCTATGAAGGCGCAACGCTGTGTTGGGCGCAGGAGGAACCCGCCAACATGGGGGGGCTCGCCCACATGCACCGGTTTGGACCGGGCGTCACACAGTTTTTCTCACGTCCAGCCTCGGCCAGTCCGGCGTCTGGCAGCCCAGTGGTGCATGCGGAGCGCCACAAGGCCATCATCGATTCCGTGTTCAAATTGGGTTGACGACCTTGCTACCCATTCAACGATTCATCCCCTCATACAGATCCCATGCCTATCCTAGAAATGAAGGTCCCCAGTCCAGGGGAGTCCATCTCGGAAGTGGAAATCGCCACTTGGCTGGTTGCTGATGGCGACTATGTATTCAAGGACCAGGCCATCGCTGAAGTAGACAGCGACAAGGCCACCCTTGAATTGCCTGCTGAAGCCGGGGGGACCATCACCCTAAAAGCCGAGGAAGGCGATGCCGTGGCTGTAGGTGCTGTGGTCTGCCTGATTGACACCGATGCAGAAGCGCCAGCAGATGCCGCGCCACCCGCGGCCGCTCCGGTTGCTGCGCCCGCTCCATCGCCCGCTCCATCGGCGGCACCAACGCCCGCTCCTGCCCCTGTGGCAGCATCGGCCCCCGCTGGACATGCGGCAGGTCATCCTTCTCCTGCGGCGCGAAAGCTCATGGAGGAGTCGGGATTGAAGGCCGGTCAGGTGGCTGGTTCTGGCCCCGGTGGCCGCGTCTTGAAGCAAGATGTTTTGAGCGCTTTGGCGGCAGGCGTGCCCCAGCCCAATCTTCCAGGCGCCGGTTGGTCAGGCAGCCGTGAAGTGCGCAATGAGAAAATGAGCATGCTGCGCCGTAAGGTGGCAGAGCGCTTGGTGGGCGTCAAGAATGAAACGGCCATGTTGACCACCTTCAATGAGGTCGACATGAAGCCCATTATGGACCTTCGGAAGAAGTACAAGAACGCATTCAAGGAGCAACACGGAGTGGGCCTTGGCTTCATGGGCTTCTTTACCAAGGCGGTCACGTCTGCCTTGGAGCTTTACCCTGCAGTCAATGCCATGATCGATGGCAAGGAAATGCGCATGCACGACTACGCAGACATTGGCATTGCGGTGAGTTCTCCCAAAGGCCTCATGGTGCCCGTTGTGCGGAATGCAGAGTCTATGTCGCTGCATCAGATAGAAGCAGAAATCAAGCGGCTCGCCATCCGAGCCCGCGATGGTGAAATCACGGTAGACGAGATGAGCGGTGGTACGTTCACCATCACCAATGGTGGGGTGTTCGGGTCCATGCTTTCGACGCCCATCATCAACCCCCCACAGAGCGCCATTCTGGGCATGCACAACATCGTGGAGCGTCCCGTGGCCATCAACGGCCAAGTGGAGGTGCGTCCCATCATGTACGTGGCACTGAGCTACGACCACCGCATCATCGACGGCAAGGAAAGCGTGAGCTTCTTGGTCGCCGTGAAAGAGATGTTGGAGAACCCCGAGCGCATGTTGTTTGGNTCNAAGGACCCCATTGAGGTTTTGCTTGGCCTCTGAGGCCTTGCAAGGTTTATTGAGGGGGTTTGTTTCCGCTGTTTGCTAGCGGAGCACACTGAAGCGCTCTGCGTCGAGCCTCACNAGGATGGCGACCATGAGTGCGAACGCCATGAAGCTCGATCCGCCATAACTCATGAAGGGCAGTGGAATGCCAATGACGGGCGCCAAGCCCAAGACCATGCCCACATTGATGAGCATGTGCATGAAGAGTATTCCGCCTAAACTGTATGCGTACACCCTTGTGAACGCGCTGCGTTGACGTTCGGCCAGGAACAAAATCCGCAGGATGAAGCTGGCAAACAGTATGAGAAAAATGGTGGAACCCACAAGGCCCCACTCCTCGGACCAGGTGCAAAAAATGAAGTCCGTTTCCTGTTCTGGTACAAAGCCGTAACCGGTCATGGGGCCATTGCGCCAGCCCATGCCCGTCCAGCCTCCGGAGCCTATGGCCGTCTTGGCGTGACGGATGTTGTAATCGGCATCGGGGTTGTCCACTTCAAGTCCAAAAAGCACCTGAATGCGCTCCCGTTGGTGTGGACGCAAGACCTCCTCTAGCGCCAGGTGCATGACCACAGAGAACAGCAAAGCGGCAATGGCCGAAATGACCGCTTGCACGGTAATCCGGGCGCGGTAACGGGGAAGGGTGGCGTTGCGCAGAAGGGCAATGGTACCTGCGCCCAGCACCACAAACAAGATCCAAAATCGGTAAATGCCGTTGGCTTCTCCCACAAACGGGTACGTTAAATCGCCTGCTCCAGAGAGGATGGTCAATACAGCCATCACCACGGCAGCAAAGCCTACAATCAGGACCGCTCCGCTCAACCCTTCGCGGTACATGGCAAAGACGAAGCCCAAGAAAACGAGCACGGTTCCAGCATCGGGTTGCAGCAGAATGAGGCCCGCGGGAAGGCCCACAATCACCGCTGCCCGAAACCGTTGTCCAAATTGATGGAGTCCTCCTTCTTTTGAGCAATACCAGGCCAGAGCGAGGGAAGCCCCCATCTTGGCAAACTCGGAGGGCTGGATGCCAAAGCCCCCAAAACCAAACCACGACCTCGCCCCACCAACCTTTTTGCCGATGACCAGCACCAGCCCACAAAGCAGGAGTTGAATCCCGTAATTGAGCCATGCCGTTCGGATAAAAAACGTGCCTTCAACCTGCAGAATCAAAAACCCAATGAGCAGGCTGACCATCAGCCACAGGCCTTGTTTTCCGTGCAAAGTGCGCAAGCCCCATTCCACTGCACCATCGGGGCCAGTCGCCGCCGAGACCAGGTTCACCCAGCCCAGCCCAGCAAGGGCGAGGAAGAGCACAATGGTCAGGCCATCGATGTTGCGGCGGATGTCCGAACTCCGGTTCATGGCTGCAGGTTCTCCGTTTCTGGTTCCGGATAGGGATCGGTCAGATCGGCTTCCAAAATCCGGTTCAGCTTGCGCACATTGGACACTTTTCCCGTCAAATATTGCTCAATGAGCAAGGCAGCGATGGGGGCGGCCCACTGGCCACCAAACCCCGAATTTTCCACGTACACACTCAGTGCAATCTGGGGGTTCTCCATCGGCGCAAAAGCGATGAACACAGAGTGGTCTTTGCGCGGTTCGTCTTGCACCGTCCCCGTTTTCCCGCACACAGTAATGCCGTCGATGCGGGCCCGGCGCCCCGTGCCAGAGGGGTCTTCTACCACCTGGCGCATGGCAGTAATGATGGGTTCAAAATGGGCGGCGTCCACGCCAGTCTCCATGCGCATGCCCAGACCAGAGGGCTTGCCTTCGTCGCCCAAAGCATGAACAAAGTGGGGCAGTCGGTACCATCCCCTGTTGGCCAGGGTGGCCGCCAAATTGGCCATTTGGAGTGGAGTGGTCAACAGCTCGCCCTCCCCGATAGCAATGGAGTAGATGGTGCCAAAATCCCAGCGTCGCCTCCCGTATATGCCATCGTAGTATGCACTGCCCGGGACACTTCCGGTCGAAGTTCCAGGCAACCTCCCCCCCAGGTTGGTTCCAAAACCAAAGGCCATGACGCGGTCTCGCCAATCGTCGAGTCCCAAGGCTGCCCGTTCAAATTTCGAGTCACCTTGCCCTGCGTTGACCACGCGTTGCATCACCTTGTAGAAATAGGGATTGCAGCTGTGGATCACAGCATCGCGGAGGTCGTCGCGTGTGTGAGGACCGTGGCAGCCGATGATATTGCGGTCGCATGCAAACCGAGAGGTGGGTCGAATGTGCCCACCTTCCAAGGCGACCAATCCTTGGACCATTTTCCAGATGGATCCGGGGCGGTAAGTGGCCTTAATGGCCCGATTGAAGAGCGGTTTATCTGGATCAGAGACCAGCGTTTTGTAGTAGGGGCCGCGCTGATAGCCCACCAGCATATCTGGGTCAAAACCGGGCGCGGAAACCATGGCAAGGACCTCGCCAGATTGAGGCTCAATGGCGACGACGCTGCCTTTCTTATTCAGCATCAGTTGCTCTGCAAACTGTTGCAAAGTGAGGTCCAGTGTCAGGGTGATGTTCCTCCCAGATTCGGCAGGTGTGTTGTCATTTTCGGTTTGGGCGGTATTGCGAACGCGGTTTCGGGCATCGACCAGCACAGAGGTTCTGCCTTTGACGCCGCGCAGTTCCAACTCGTACACCCGCTCCAGGCCGCTGCGTCCGATGTGGTCTCCCATGCGATAGAAGGCATCGGCGGAGAGGTTTTCTCTGGAGGCTTCGGCATACTCTCCAATGAGGTGACCCGCCACACCGTGAATGTGGTTGCGCACAGGACGGCTTCGAAAGGAGAAGCCCTCAAAAGCATGAATGGTTGCGGCCATTCTGGCGTGTTCTTCCACGCCAATACCACGCCGTATTGTGGACTTTTTGTAGCGGCTGTAACGCTTGGCCTTGGATAAAGCGGCCTCCATATCCTCTACTTCCATCCCTGCCCATTGGGCTGTGGCCTCTACAGCAGCGCTGTCCATTTCAGCCAACATCCGGGGGAGAACCATCAGGTCGTGGGCGGCCCTTGAGCCGACCAGCAGCGCTCCATTTCTGTCAAACAACAGACCACGGCTGGGCGGTATGGAATGCCGGTCACTGGTCAGTGTGACGGCCTTTTCCTTCCACTCGGGTTGCCAAACTTGCAAGCTGAAGAGCCGGAGAATGAAAGCGGCCGTGAAGAACAGCACCAGCAGCACCACTGTCCGGAATCGGGTATCCATCAGGTGCTGGATTTGCGGCGGTCTGGGGCGTACACCATCAGGTGCAAGACCAAGCAACACAAGGTGGTAAAGGCGGCACTGCTGAGGGAAGGCAAAAGCGCACCGGGAATCAGGTGCCAGTACCAGTTGGAGACCAGCATCAGCGTCAAATGATAGGCCAAAGCCGCCGTGAAGGTCAGTCCCACCAGCCAACTTGATCCCATATCCCTCAGAATGGGGTGGTCGCTGACTTCATACCCTTCGCGGGGAGCAAAAAGGCGGTGTATTGCAGGCAGTAAGCCACCCAATACCGTGCCTGCGACCATATGTTGGCCGTAGGAACCGAGGGCAATATCCAGAGCGAGACCCATCGCAAAACCCAGGCCGAGCTTGAGGAAGGAACTGGCTTGGGGGGGGATCAGCAACAACGCCCACAAGGTCCACTCGGGCCTTGTCCACTCACCCAACGGGGAAACATCCCTCAGCAAGAATGCCTGCAAAAAGACCAATAACAGCAACCTCAGCACGATCATGGCCTCAAGTCAGTTGACGACAGGGCCGTCCTCTCGGAGTCTGCCTGGTGAACCAGAAATTCGAGGTGACGAGACGCTGTGAAGTCAGCAGCGGGCACCACCGTCACCGACATGAAGTCAGCACCGGATTGTCGCTCTACGTCAAAGACTGTGCCCATGATGACATCGGGAGGAAACCGCAGGTCGTAGCCAGAGCTAAACACCGTATCCCCGCGCTGGGCTTGAACGTGACGGGGAACGTCTCGAAGTTGCAGGAGCCCCATGTCCACACCATCCCAACCAAGAGAAGCCACAGGACCTAAGCGTCCGATTCGGCAACTCCAAGAAGTGCCGGTGTGCATCAAGGTCAAAATCCGACAATGTGCTTCGCCGATTTCTTCAACGGTCCCGAAGGCCGCGCCTCCAGAAAGCACCCCCATCCCGGTTTCAATGCCGCCGTCACGCCCTGGCGTCGCAAGGGAAGAGGAGCGGGGCTTTCCGTCGGGCCCTTTGATGAGCATGCCACTGCGCACCGTCCAATGGCGCACCGTATCCTCCTGCCATTCCACGGCCAAATCCATGGAGAGTAAGCGCGATCTGAGGTCTGCATTTTCTTCAGCCAGCTCTGCATTTTGTTCGGCCAGTCGGAGATAGTTGGACCATCCATGACGCTGCTGGTCAATCACATAGGAAACAGAGCCCGTTTGGTGAAACCAACTGGACCTCGCTGCGCCATCGTTGCGAAGCAAGACAGACAGCGACACAGCCATCAGGGCAATGAAGGCCAGTGTAAACGCATTTCGTTGTAGGAGCAGCCAGAGGTTCCGCATCGGCAGGCCGGCGTCACTCGCGCATCAGGAAGGCGAAATTGTCGACATTCTTGAGGGCGATGGCCGTTCCCCGGGCCACTGCGCGCAAGGGCTCTTCTGCAACATGCACCGGCAGTCGGGTCTTAGAGCTGATCCGCTTGTCCAATCCGCGCAACAGAGCGCCACCTCCGGCCAGGTAGATGCCGGTCTTGTAGATGTCGGCAGAAAGTTCCGGTGGCGTGTTTTCCAAACAGCTCAGGATGGCCTCCTCAATTTTGGAAATGGACTTGTCCAGCGCCATGGCGATTTCAGCAAAGCTCACTTGGATTTCCTTGGGGATGCCGGTCATGAGGTCCCTTCCGCGCACGGCATAATCCTCGGGAGGATCGTCGAGCTCCGTCAAGGCGCTGCCCACCTCGATTTTGATTTGCTCCGCCGTGCGCTCACCCACAAGAATGTTGTGCTGACGGCGCATGTATTCCTCGATGTCTTGGGTGAATTCATCTCCCGCAACACGGATGTTCTTGTCAGTAACGATACCACCCAGGGCGATCACGGCGATCTCAGAGGTGCCGCCGCCGATGTCGATGATCATATTGCCCATGGGCTCTTCCACATCGATGCCGATACCAATCGCGGCCGCCATGGGCTCGTGGATCAAGAAAACTTCTTTGGCTCCCGCATGCTCTGCGCTGTCCTTTACCGCCCGCTTTTCGACTTCAGTGATGCCTGAAGGGATGCAAATCACCATCCGGAGGGAAGGATTAAACAGGCTCCTCCGGCGTTGAATCATCCGGATCATGCCCTTGATCATATCCTCCGCACTTTGGAAGTCGGCAATCACACCGTCTTTGAGCGGTCGAATCGTCTTGATATTCTCGTGGGTCTTACCGTGCATTTGCTGGGCTTGACGCCCGATGGCCACGGTTTTATTGGATGCGCGGTCTTTGGCTACGATAGACGGTTCGTCCACCACGGCTTGATCCTGGTAGTAGATGACGGTGTTGGCAGTTCCGAGATCGATGGCGATCTCCTGCATGAAAAAATTGAACAAGCCCATTGCAACCAAATTTGGGGTCTAAACGCATGTGTTGGTCATCCTGTTGTGGAAGAATCAACACGTTGGGCGGTGGATAAGCCGCGTTTTATTTTCCGTTGTGAAATCAGTGTCTGAAATGGCGCACTCCAGTGGTCACCATAACGACCCCATGGGCGTCACAATACGCCACGCTTTCGCCGTCCTTGATGCTTCCGCCGGGTTGAACAACTGCCGTGATTCCCGCCTTGTGGGCAATTTCGACGCAGTCGGGAAAGGGGAAGAACGCATCACTCGCCATCACGGCGCCTTCGAGCGAAAAGCCCATGCGTCCCGCCTTGTCAATGGCTTGGTTCAAAGCGTCTACCCGTGAAGTTTGACCGGTTCCGCTGGCCAGCAATTGTCCAGACTTCGACAATACGATGGTGTTGGAGCGGGTATGCTTGGCCAGTTTTAGGGCGAACGCGAGGTCTTCGGATTGTTCTGCCGTGGGGCCCACTTTGGTGACGCAGGTAAAGTCCGATGCGTCCTCCATTTGGTCGTCTGGCTGTTGGACAAGGTATCCACCGAGTGCACTGCGGACGAGTTTCGCGGAGTGTGGCCAGTGACGCTGTTCTAGCAGGATGCGGTTCTTCTTTTTGCTCAACAATGCAAGGGCCTCAGGGGCAAAATCTGGTGCGATAACCACCTCGCAAAACAAGGTGTGCAAGGCTTCTGCCGTATCCAAATCCATGGTGCGGTTGGAGATGACCACACCACCAAAGGCCGAAATAGGATCGCCCGCAAGGGCGTCAGTGTAAGCTTCAGAAAGCGTGCGGCGCGTGGCCAATCCACAGGCGTTGTTGTGTTTGAGGATGGCCACAGTAGGTTCTCCTTCCTTGTATTCGCCCATCAGTTGAACAGCGGCGTCTACATCGAGCAGGTTGTTGTAGCTGAGTGCTTTGCCGTTGTGCTGGGTGAAGAGCCCTTCGAGGTCACCATAAAAGGCGCCGGGTTGGTGGGGGTTTTCGCCATAACGAAGCGGAGTGCTGGTGGATTCCAATACGGAAAGGACTTCAGGGTTCCCCCCCTCTCTTACCCAACGGCCAATGGCGGCGTCATAGCCTGAAGACACCCCAAAAGCGGCGCCCGCCATATTGCGTCGGAAGTCGAGGTCTGTGGACATGCCGTCGCCGAGTGCTGCGACCAAGTCGCCGTATTGCCCCCTGGAAGGAATGCACACTACATCTCGGAAGTTCTTGGCTGCAGCGCGGATCAAGGCGATGCCACCGATGTCAATTTTTTCGATGATTTCCCCCTCAGCTGCTCCGGAAGCGAGTGTTTCTTCAAAAGGATAAAGGTCCACGATGACCAAGTCAATGGGGCCAATGCCATGGTCGGCCACATCCACATCGTCGGGCTCAAAGTCGCGGCGTGCCAAGATGCCTCCGAAGACCATTGGATGAAGGGTCTTGACGCGCCCGCCGAGCATCTCTGCAGTTTGCGTCACGGATTCCACGGGGGTCACCGCGGCACCGAGGGCCTCGATGGCACGTTGGGTTCCGCCGGTCGAAAGGATCTCCACACCATGGGCGTGAAGCCGCTCTACGATGGGCGCCAGCCCTTCCTTGTGAAAGACAGAAATGAGGGCTCTGCGGATGGGACGTTCCATGGTGGTGTGGGGCTTTGCGAAGACGCGAAATTAGAGCACGTTGGCCCCCTTCTCCAACCCGCTGTCCTTAGCTTAGCCAACATGTCGCGCAGACTGTTTGTTGAGAGTTTTATTCAGGCATGGCAAGCGCTGGTGACCAACCGGCTCAGGACCCTCCTGTCCCTGCTTGGGGTCATGATTGGCATCTTCATGATCACGGCGGTCTTTGCGGTATCAGATTCGCTCGAAGAAAACCTCAAGGGAATCTTCAGTTCGGTGAGAAGTGATGTTCTGTTTGTGGAGAAGATGCCGTGGACCTTCTCTGCAGGATATCCTTGGTGGAAGTACGCTTTGCGAGAAGATCCAACCTTGGAAGATGCCGAGTTGCTGCAGGGCAGACTGCCTTCTGCGAGAAGCATCGCGTTTCAGACTGGCAGCATGGTCACCATCGAAAAAGGCAGCAGCAGTTTTCAAGGAGCCAGGCTGGCCGCGGTAACATTGGACTACCTCGATGCCATAGAGCTCGACATCGCCGAGGGGCGGTTTTTTACTCCGAGGGAGGTTCAAGCCTCGATTCCAGTGGTCCTGCTCGGAAAAAAACTGGTAGACCGTTTGTTTCCCAATGGCAACGCGATAGGCCAATCATGCACCGTCGCGGGAAGAACGGCGCGGGTCATTGGTGTTCTGGCCCAAGAAGGAACGTCCATTGTGGGAGAAGGCTCAGATGATTTGGCATTGATTCCGGTCACTTTTGCCAAGCAGTTGCTCAACTTTAAAGCGCTCAAGGCGAGCATTTTAATTCGGGCCAAAGAGGGGGTGGATTTGGAGACTTTGCGCGGTGAAGTCATCGCAGCTTACAGGCCCATCCGCAGGTTACACCCGCGAGATGAATCGGACTTCGCGGTGAATGAGGTAGACATGCTCACGGCCTTCATCGATGTATTGTTCGGTCAGGTGGAGTATGGCGTTTGGTTCATTGGGGCCTTTGCCATTTTAATCGGCTGCTTCTCAGTGGCCAACATCATGTTTGTTTCGGTCAAGGAACGCACTCCGTTGATTGGGGTTCAAAAAGCCCTGGGGGCCAAGCGCAGCTTTATACTGGCTCAGTTTCTGACAGAGGCGGTGGCATTGTGCATCATGGGCGCCCTTTTGGCGCTGTTCGCCGTCGGGCTGCTCGTGGTGATGGTGAATGTGCTCTCAGAGGGGATGTCTTTGGTCTTCGGGCCCGATCGGTTTTTGCTCGGTTTGGGCATAGCCGTGATCAGTGGGGTGATTGCTGGACTGGCTCCAGCCCTTCAAGCTGCCCGCATGGATCCCGTAGAAGCCATGCGGGCGGCTTGAATCAAAGCCCAAAGCTCAAACCAACGGTTGCCGTTTGCCGATCGCCATCTGCAGATTCGAATTGGTTTTCAGGACCTTCTTCGAGGGGGATATTGAGCGAGCCACCGTGCTTGTTTCCGTAGCGCATGACTAAAAAAGCACCCCTGCTCAAGCGGACCCGAACCCCTGCTGACCAGCCGTATTGCAGCGCGGGTTGAAAGGTGGTGATGTCATACCCGATGCGCTCCCCAGCACCGTTCAGTGCACGGCGGTCAACAAAAGTGGCGTCCACACCGGCTTCAGCTTCAACAAAAGGACGGAAACCGCCGCGCAAGGGGTCCAGCCTCAGGACGCCGCTCATGCCTGGAAGGAGCATGCGGTATTGGGTGTTCGCGGCGTTCTCGCTGCTGTTGGGTAAGGACGGCGAATCGTCTNTAGAGCTGCTGCCCAACCGTNCGATTCCCAAACGTATTCCGCTGCGAATAGGACCTCTGCTGCGGGAAAAATAAGTCAGGTCCGCATGAAATGGGACCAGGTTTGATTCGGTGAGGGCCAACTGTGTGGCGCCTGCCGACAGCTCAAATGAGCCCGGACGCTGGTGCCGCCCTTGATTGCAGCATTGCGCCTCTGCCGCAGAAGCCGAGAACAGGGCAACAACCAAGGCAAGACTTTGGGCCGTTGATATGAGGGAAGGGGAGCGGTGGTTTTTCATGGTGAACGCTTTGATGTTGTTGGCTATGCACATTGCGTGCCAAAACCAAGGGCGGGGTCATTTTCTTTGTAGAATGCGGATAGCCATCACGGGTACAACGGGTCAATTGGGCGGTCGATTGCACGCCCTCTCGGGAAGCGAGGCGGCCGACGGCATGGTTTTGATTCCCTTGGGACGTGACCGAATGGATCTGTCAGCCCCCGAATCGATTCCCCAGGCCATTGACGAGGCCCAGCCCGATGTCGTCTTGAGCTGCGGGGCTTACACCGCAGTAGACGCGGCAGAAGATGACCGGGATATGGCCTTCCGAGTGAACGGGGAGGCTCCCGGGCATTTGGGCGCCGCCTGTGCCGCCCGCAACATCAAGGTCATCCACATCAGTACAGATTACGTATTCAATGGTCAGGGAAAGCACCCCTACTTGCCTGCAGATCCTACGGGGCCGACGGGCGTGTATGGTGCGAGCAAACTCGCTGGAGAATCCGCACTCCTCGCGACATGTCCATCCGCATCCATCGTGCGGGTGGGCTGGCTTTATGACCGCGATGGCCAGAATTTTCTCAATACCATGTTGCGCCTGTCCAAAAGCCGGGATGTTTTGACCGTGGTCGATGACCAATGGGGGTGTCCGACCCATGTTGGTGACTTCGCAGCAGATTTGCTGAGCTGGGTGCGATTGGGACAAGAAGAAGAAATGGCGATTGCAGGGGTTCACCATTACGGCCACTCCGGAGTCACCAATTGGCATGGCTTTGCTTCGGAAATCATGCAGCACAGCGCGCCGCACGTGAGGGTGGAGCCTGTATCGTCCGACGCTTTTCCCACCCGTGCTTCCCGACCGGCCTACAGCAAATTGGACGAACGCGATTTTTTTAAGCGGTTAGGATGCCTTCCTATTTCATGGGAAGTAGGGCTTGAACGCTGTTTGGGTGCGAAATTGGACCGCAGCAAAACGGATTGAAACAATGAATGTGGATGCGATTCGGGCCAAAGCCCAAGCTTGGACGCAAGCACCGTATGACGTGGAAACGCGCAACGCTGTGCAGCGCATGCTCGACGACGCGGACACCACGCCTTTGCTCGAGGCTTTTCACCAGGATTTGGCCTTTGGAACCGGCGGAATGCGCGGCATCATGGGGCCAGGCACCAACAGGATGAATGCCGCGGTAGTGGCTGTGGCGACACAGGGTTTGGCCGATTACATCGCTGTCCACCATCCCGGAGACAAGGCCGTGGCCATTGCGCACGACAGCCGTCATGACAGCGATACCTATACGCAGGTCGCCGCAGAGGTGCTGGCGGGCAATGGCATTGTAGCCTACGTGTTTGAGGGACTGCGCCCTACCCCGGAGCTCAGTTTTGCCATCCGACAGCTCGGCTGTCAGGCGGGCATTGTCATCACAGCCAGCCACAACCCCAAAGAATACAACGGTTATAAGGTGTATTGGGGAGATGGCGGTCAGATTGTACCACCCCATGACAAGGGCATCATTACCTGCGTCCGTGCCGTGAAAGGCCTTGAGGCTGTCAAGCGCGCCGATGCCGCCGATGCCCGCATCGTGACCATTGGCCCCGAAATTGACCGCGCGTATTATGATACGATCGCCGCACACCGGCTGGATCATGAATTGATCACCGAAGGCTCAGATTTAAGTGTGGTCTATTCGCCCCTGCATGGAACCGGTACCGTGAGTATGGCCCCTGCCTTGGAAGCCTGTGGTTTTAGAAACATAGAGGTTTTGGCGGCGCAAGCTGATCCGGATGGGGCTTTCCCTACGGTGGAGTCGCCCAATCCAGAGGAGGCCAGCGCGCTGCGGATGGCCTTGGATCGTGCAGAAGAAGTTGGCGCTGAATTGGTGTTGGCTACTGATCCCGATTCCGACCGGGTGGGGGCTGCAGTCCGCGAGACCGATGGTCAGTTTCGCCTGCTCAATGGAAATGAAATAGCGTCTCTATTGGTGCAATATGTGCTGCGCAACAAAGCCGATCGCGGCGGGTTGAATGAAGGTGATTTTGTAGCCCGCACCATCGTGACGACGCGGTTGATCTCGGAAATTGCCGATGCCTTTGACGTTCCGGTAGCAGAGACCTTGACCGGATTCAAATGGATTGCAGCCGAAATCCTCAGCCGTGAGGAGAGTGGGCAGTTCCTCGTGGGAGGAGAGGAAAGTTATGGCTACCTCATTGGCGATGAGGTGCGCGATAAGGACGCCATTGCAGCTGCGGCTATGATTGCCGAGATGGCCCATGTGGAATGGCGCAAGGGCCGAACCCTGCTCGACCGGTTGAGGGACCTGCACCGCCACTACGGCATGTACCGCGAAGCGCTGGTGTCGCTCAAGCGCGAAGGCATCAAGGGAGCCGATGAAATCCGCGAAATGATGTCAGGTTTTCGCACAAATCCACCGACCTCATTGGGAGGAGAGACCATTGCAGAGGTCCGCGACCACCTCGAGGGTTGGAATGGAATGCCACCATCCAACGTGGTGCAATTCATGACCTCTGACGGCGCTATAGTCACAGCCCGCCCCTCGGGTACTGAACCCAAAATCAAGTTCTATTTCTCGGTGCGTGCGGACTGGTTGGAAGGCGTGCCACATGCTGAAGCTTGGCAACAGCTGGGGTCCCGTATTGCAGCCCTGGGCAAAGATCTGGGTGTCGAAGTCAGCGTTTGATTGCTGCTTCATAACAGTCACCAGAGGAGTTGACTGAAGTTGAAGTCACTTAAAATTGGGGCACCCAAGGGTCGATCAGGGGAAGTAAGTTGCGCGCTGTAGCATCCAACCAGGGCCAAAGTTGGCTATCTGAAAGCCAAGCGCTGGGCAGCCAATCGGTGCCAAGGGAACCTTGGATCACCAGGAGCAAAATCGACCAGAACAGCCACGATCTCCCCACGGAAAACACCAAGCCCGCCATTCGATCCAACGGTTTCAATGCGGTGATATCGACCATCTTCTCGAGCAACCTGCCCAGCATGTGAACCCCCACGGCCACCGCAATAAAGGTCACAGCAAAGGAGAGGATTCCGAGGTAGGCCTTGCCAATGGCGAATTGCGCATCGAGCCAGCCTGCCGCGATGTCAGAACCAAAAAGGGCGGCATAAGCCCCCAAAAAAAGAGCGGCCAATCCTGTGACTTCCAAGATGAGGCCGCGGCGGATTCCACGGATGGCTCCCCACAGCAGTGGAATGGCCAGCACAATATCGAGGGGACTGATTCCTTCAGGCATATCGAACGGCAATCTACGTTTCAGCGCAACAAATTATCGCGGGTCCATCTTGGTGAGTGCCCTGAAAACACCCTTCACTTGAAACAAAAAGACCCGCCGAAGCGGGTCCCATTGCAACAAGAAAATGTGTTCAATTATCCGCAGGCAATGCGATGACCGTGCCTGCTTTCAGTCCCTTCCATTCGTTATCGGATAGGTGACCATTCGCCGCTCGAATGAGGTCGTACTGTGTGGCTCCAAATTCATTTGTGATTTCCCTCCAGACAGTAGTTCCACCTTGGATGACGTACTCACGCATCGATGGCATTTCGTCTTCCTCTCCTTCCACTGTGCCGTCTCCAGCCATCTCCATGTCGTCGCCAATATCTCCGGCAGACACTGCACCGAAGAGTTCCCCGGTTGACCATTCAGTCTCAATGTCGAAGTCGATATCGGGCATGGAAAAACCAAAGGGAGAAGTCAATGCCATGAGTGCACCGAGCATTCCTAGGACCAGGCCGGAAAGCAGGTTCGCCATAGGAACCCCTGTTAATCCCAGCAACAGGAATCCCAGCAACGGTTGGTTGTCATGTGCCTTGCGAACGGCCCTGACTTCTTCCACGAAATAGAATTGGTCCCCATCTGTCAGGCGCACCACATCTTGGGTCACCATGCCTGAATAGGCGATAATCGTGCAGAGGGCACAACCCGCTAGCAAGGCCAGCGCCAACATACCCAGCAAGAAAGTGAGGATCCGCATGGCACGCGATGCATCTTCTTGAGCCGGTAAACTGCCCAGCAACGTCACCCTAGGCATCACATAATCGGCATCATCAGCCGCATCAGTCAGAATTTGATCCCGCTCTCCGACCCTCATGGATCGGGCTTGCTGCAACTCCTCCAGACGGCTCAGACCATCATAGCTCAACGCAGCACCTTCCCCGTCTTTGGCCTCTCCGCCGCGCTTGGCACTGCGGTAATTTGCGTTGTGCGACCACACCACGAGGGCACTGCTCGAATTCGACTCGAGAATAGAGGAATAAGGTGCCGGCAGACTCGGTTGGGCACTTCTGTATGTCCGCACAGGGTCCGAAAGATCCTCTCCGCGGAAAGAGGTTACCCGGTACTGATAAGTCGTGTCTGTAACGGATTCATCCACCCAGAACGTGCTGTTGGCGTCGAGGTTGGCCACCTGAGACCATTCTTCACCGTCATTGCTGCGTTCCACTTTGAATCCCTCTTCATTCCAGTCATTGTCATTCCAATTCAGAACAATCCGGAAGTTGCCTTCTGCACGGGCACTGACACCGCTTGGGCCGGTGATCTCTGTGCTGCGCGTGGATGCCATGGCCACATTTCCAGGCCCGCTGCTCCCCTTCCGGTTGTTGGCGGTAACCCGGTAACGATAGGCTGAACCAGACTCCAACCCTGTATCCACAAATCCAGACCGCTCTACGCCATTGGCTACAACACTCCAGCTTTCGCCATCATCCATGCTGCGCTCGACCGTGTAAGTGGAACGCTCATCCATTTCCAGGCTGATTTGCTGGTCCAATTCGCCGATCTCCCCCTCTAAATCCGCCACCCTCGCGATGCGGATTGCCTCTCGATCTGCAAAGGCACGCTCCATGGAATCTTTCATAGCGGAGTAGTCCACCGTTTGAACCCCCTGCATCGCAGATGTTCCCTCATCAATCAGATTGAGCGGGAAGGCAGTCATGTATTCAATTTGTGCCTGACGGCATTCTACATCCGGCTTGGCCTTTACCGCCTCGCTCCATTTCGCGAAGTCCGAATTCAAATCCGAGACTGTCGCATCAATCGAAGCCGCCTCCTCAGCCACCACACCGGCCATATTGCCCAACGCTTTTTCCTTTAGAGCGGTCACACCAAAAAAGGCGCATCCCACCACTGCGACAGGAACCAAGCCAACAAAGACACTGAACAGTGACACAGGCAAGCCTGCCAGCAGCACCTTCAACACGTTGTCCCGCCCCATTCTGATGAGGGTCAGCATCTCATCCAATGGCCCATTGTCATGCTTATCCAAGATGTAGGTGGGCAGTACTGCAAGCGAAAGGAAGAGGACGAGGCACACGCCAATGCCGAGAATTCCCGCCGCATGGGCAGCATTAATCAGCAAGCCCATCAAGGGGTATCCGGCTGCAGGAATGGCACCGGAATAAGCCACCAAGTAGATGACGAGCAATACGGCAGCTGCAGCACCGACATACTTCATGCCTGTTTTTGCGCTGGCAATGCCGACTCCATGGTGATCTGCCCGCTTTTTACCCTGCACATCTCCAGTATCCTTCATCGAGGCGAGGACCCCCATGCCCCACAGGTATGGGACTTCAGCAAGTAGGATTCCCAAGAAGAGGAAGAGGTCCATTTCGAACCAACTCGCCAACCAATATCCAATTCCGACCAAAGACGCCACCAGGGTTGTGGTCCACCAACCAATGCGCATTCCTTCTCTGGAGAAACTGTCCCGGATGGTATGGTAAACGGTCTTGTAGATGCGCCAAGGCCACACAATCAGGTAATGCCAAACAACCTTCGCAATGAGGACCACGGGAACCACGATGACATTGCGCCAATACCACATGAATCCCTTGTTCCAGATCCACAATACGATACCGAGCAACCAGCGCACCAAGGCGATCATCCACTCGAAGAGCACCATGACCGCATACACGGCCGTAGCCACAGTGTTGTATGCAAAAGCCAACGGAGCCACCAACAAGAAGAGGGGGGTCCAATACCCTTTTAGTTTTGCGGAAAAGGCTTTGAAATCCAATAGCCAAGCAGGCTTATCGTCTCGGTAACTCTGAAAAAGCAATCCGAGTACGGCGAACAGCACCACGGGGGGTGCCACAGATAGAAGGAAGGTCATGAAAATTGATTTGCGTTTGCATAATCCAAGAATCTATCGATGAATGCAAGAAATATTATCAACAGCACAAGCCGTGTAAGCCGTTCTGTGGATTGATTGCAATCCGCTCACAATCAAATAATCACCACCAATTCTGCCTTGCTTTTCTCGGGCCAAGCTGCAAGTCAAGGGCGTCCTATTTCGAAGAAAGTCTCTGTATGCCACGCCCTGATCTTACCCATAAATCGCGGCCTGATTGTCACCGTTACTCAGGCCAGCTCGTCACCCTCAACCTCCCGGTCCTTTGGGCGCGGTGGATCAGGCCTCAAGATTGCAGTGACACCATGTTTTGTGTCTTGGACCCTGTCAAAGATGGGTGGCTGGGCAGGACTCTAGGCACTTGATTTCTAGTGGGAATTCCACTGAACGCAGCGGTTTGAGTGTGTGTCAAAGCTTCGATGTCGATGGCCTGCGTGGCCTAGGTTTGTATCCATGAATGCAGCGGGCAGAATCAGAGAGGCCACGGCCGGAGACGTTCCTAAGGCTTATGCCCTGATCCGGGAATTGGCGGAATACGAGCGGGCATTGGACCAGGTCAATATTGGCGAGGATACCTTACTGCAAGATGGTTTTGGGCCCAACCCGGCCTATGGTTTGCTCGTGGTAGAACCCGCAGACCGTGATGAGGTTGTGGGGGTGGCGCTGCATTATGAGAAATACAGCACATGGAACGGTCGGTGTCTGTTTCTGGAAGACTTGGTGGTGACCGAGGACGAGCGGGGAAGGGGATACGGCAAGCTCCTGTTTCAAGCAGTGGCTGCTGAGGCGGTGCGAAGAGGATGTGCTTACATGCAATGGCAAGTGTTGGATTGGAACACCCCAGCCATTGAGTTCTACAAGTCGCTGGATTCGGAAGTCAGCAGTGAATGGCTCAATGGCCGTTTGGAAGGAGAAGCGCTGCGGGCTTTGGCCCAAGGATCATGAAGCGTGAGGTCCACAAATTTGGTGGGGCGTCTGTGCGGGACGCCGAGGCGGTCCGGAACGTAGGGCGCATCGTACAAGGGTTGTGCGATCAAGGGATTCAACCGGTTGTGGTCGTCAGCGCGATGGCCAAGTCCACCAACGCCTTGGAGAAGGTGTGGAGGGGTCTTCCAGAAGGTGGNGCTGTGGAGGCACGCTGTGCTGNTGTGCTGGACTTTCACACCAATGTGGTGAGGGATTTGTCGCTTCCGGCGGCCCTGCTCCGCAAGGATGTGGCCGAACTTCTGTCTGTAGCCGAATCCTTGAACGGGAAGGCGATGGCAGACGCAAAAGGCTATGATGCCATCGTGGGTTTTGGAGAGCGCCTGTCCACGCGGATTGTCCATGCTCACCTGATGGAACTGGGTGTGCCCGCTCAGTGGCTATCGGCGTGGCACCTCATTCGGACCGACGAAACGCACCGCACCGCACAGGTCGACTTGTCCAGCACAGGAGAGGCTATTCGGCGCGCATTGTCGGCAATGGGCGGTGGCTTGGCGGTCACCCAAGGGTTTGTGGGAGGAACGTTGGGTGGCATACCGACCACGTTGGGCAGAGAAGGTTCAGATTATAGCGGGGCATTGCTCGCGGAGGCATGGGGCGCGGAGCGCCTCGTGGTTTGGAAGGACGTCGAAGGTGTGATGACAGGAGATCCGAGACGCTGGCCTTCCGCCCAAAAAATCGAACGGCTCGACCATGGGACAGCAGAAAGGATGAGTCAGGCCGGAGCAGGCATTCTGCATCCCGCAACCATGGCTCCGCTTCAGCGTGCCGATATCCCCTTGGAGGTCCGCAGCTTTCAGCAGCCCGAAGCAACGGGGACGGTGATCGAAGGACAAACGGCACCACTTGGATTGCCCTTGCTGTGGGCGTTTGGTTCCGGCATCTCAGGAGAAGAAGAGGTGCGCTGCCTCACCAACCATCCCGATGCAGCCCTCGCAGAGTGGAATGCCGTTTTTCCGGACCGGTCGGCCGCTTCTTCTGTGGCCGACCCAAACATTCCGGGCTGCATTCGTTTGGTTTTTTGACAGGCATCAACCCCAAACAGGAGGACAAAAAAAAGCCAGTTCATGAGGGAACCGGCTTTCGCTGCAAGGTGCAGAGGTGTCAGTATTCGTCTTCATTAAAGAAGAAGTCTTCCTTTGACGGATAGTCCGGCCAGATGTCTTCAATGGTGTCGTAAGTCTCCTGATCGTCTTCAATGTGCTGAAGGTTCTCCACCACTTCTAGGGGGGCACCGGTACGCATAGCGAAGTCAATCAGCTCGTCCTTTGTGGCGGGCCAAGGAGCGTCTTCGAGGTAGGAGGCTAATTCAAGTGTCCAATACATGGTGTGTCACATTTGGGCGCGGCAAAAGTAACCGAGTCTCAATACTGTGCAAGCCTTACGCAAAATCAGCGCAAAATGTTTGGCTCAGGAGCTAGGATTCGTGTCACGGGGCCACTTTTCTTCCACTGTACCCTCTGAATGCGCTGCCCAGCGACCGAGTGTAAAAAAGGCGTCACTCAGCCGATTCAGGTAGCGCATAGCGTCGGCCGACTGCACAACGAGCCGGTCCAAAGCGACAGCGCGGCGCTCTGCCCTGCGACAAACCGTGCGGGCCACGTGGCATGCGGAGACGGCAGGCGAACCGCCGGGGAGCACAAAGTGGCGCAGAGGCGGGAGGTCTTTCTCCATCCCGTCGATCCAATGCTCCAGGCCTTCAACATCTGACGCATCCACCATGGGCTGGCCTTCGCGCGGCCCATTGGGATCGGCAAACATGCCGCCAATGCGAAACAAATGATCCTGGATTTTTCGAAATTCTTCTTGCTGTGGAGCCAAAGTGGCGTGATCGAGCAAGACACCGACGACAGCATTGAGTTCGTCTATGGTGCCATAAGCTTCGATTCGGGCGTCATCCTTGTGGACACGAGAGCCATCGAACAGAGAGGTTTCACCTCCATCTCCGGTGCGGGTATAAATGCGCATGCTGCAAAGGTGCACTTAGAAACACAACCGATGTCAAGGCAGGGTCAGGGATGCGGGTGACCCATTACCTTCGTTGGGTGGATGTGGAAAAGCAAAGCCGTTACGACAGGGCCTATTTGAGGATGGCCCGTGAATGGGCCGCCTTGTCCCACTGTCAGCGCAAGCAAGTGGGCGCGCTGATTGTGCGCGAGGGCATGATCGTCTCCGATGGCTACAACGGCACGCCGAGTGGCATGCCCAATGCCTGCGAGAATGCAGAGGGAGAAACCCATTGGTACGTGCTGCATGCCGAAGCCAATGCCATCACCAAGCTGGCAAGGTCCTCACACACCGCCAAGGGCGCCACGCTCTACATCACCTTATCGCCGTGTCGTGAATGCGCCAAGCTCATTCATCAAGTCGGCATTCGTCGGCTGGTCTATATCGACGCCTACAAGGACGATTCCGGTTTGAAGTTCTTGAACCAAGCAGGCGTTCAAACTGTACGTTACACGGATGTCCAATAACCGACCACCTGTCCCGCGCGCCTGGATGCCCTTGGCACTCGGGGTTGCCCTCATGTTAGGAGCTTACTTGGGTCGGGGGCTTCATGGAGAGCAGGCAATTTGGAGCCTTCAGGGACGTGAATATGCGCCTACAGGACAGGTGCTGACCTCTGTGTTGGACCGCATCGACCGCATGTATGTGGACCCAGTGGACCGGTCGAGGTTAACTGAAGTGGCGATCGATGCCATCTTGGATGAACTGGACCCGCACAGCGACTGGTTTAGCAGCGCCGAACTTGCAGCTATGGCGGAGCCGATGGAAGGCAACTTCGAGGGCATCGGCGTGGAATTTCTACTCCAGAATGACACCATCATGGTGGTCACTCCCATTCCAGGCGGACCAAGTGCTGAAGCCGGCGTATTGGCTGGCGACCGCATTGTGGAGGTGGACGACTCCGTGATTGCGGGTACGGGATTGACCAACTCCAAAGTCATGGAGCTGCTCAAAGGTCCCGCGGGAACGAACGTCCGATTGGGGCTGTTCCGTCCGGGCCGAACCACATCGGATTCTGTGGATGTGAGCATTCGGAGAGGGCGCATCCCCATTCACAGCGTGGTGTCTGCAGAGGTTCTTGGCGATGTCGGATACATCAAGGTCATCCGTTTTGCGCGCAACACCCATGAAGAGTTCGAACAAGCCCTCTTCGCATTGCGCGATGCCGGGGCCCAGCGCTTTGTGTTGGATTTACGGGGCAATGGCGGAGGCTACTTGCATGCTGCGGTGCCGATGGTAGAGCATTTCTTGGAAAAGGGAGACCTCGTTGTCTACACGGAAGGGACCGCCCAGCCCAGGCGCGATTACCTGACCGACCGCCCCGGTGCTTTCCGCAAGGAACCGCTGGTCATCATGGTCGATGAAGGCAGTGCCTCTGCGAGCGAAATTTTTGCAGGTGCGATTCAGGACCACGACCGCGGAGTGGTGGTTGGACGCCGAACCTTTGGAAAAGGACTGGTCCAGGAGGAGTTTCCGGTGGCGGACCGCGGTGCCTTGAGGTTGACGGTGGCCCGTTACTACACGCCGAGCGGCCGTTCGATTCAGCGTCCCTATGGCAATGGGGTCGACTATGAACAGGAATGGCGCGAGCGCGAGGAGCGGGGAGAATACCTCGTGGAAGACAGCGTGTATCGGGTGGATTCATTGGCCTTTCTGACCAGCTCTGGCCGCACAGTATTTGGAGGTGGAGGCATTGCGCCAGACGTCTTTGTGCCCTTGGATACCGGGAGTTATCCCGCGTCTTTCAGAGAGCTCGTTTACGCAGGTCGCATTCGGGAACACGCTTTTCAACTCACGGAAGAAAAGCGGCCCGAGCTTGTGGCTATGGGCGGTGTGTCGGCCTTCTTGGAACAGGTCGAAAGGGGCTATGACCTTGGGGTCGCAGCACTGATCGACGAAACATACCTTCCAGAAGAAGGGCGCGCCCGTGCCACAGTTCTGACCCGCAGAAGAATCGTTGAGCGCGTTGCGCACAACGTGTGGGGCGAGTCTGCAGGCCACCGGTCTTCTTTGGATTGGGACGATGAATGGAAAGCAGCACAAGACGTATTTGAAGAGATCGCTGCAGTGTTGGCACCAGAACCCGCGCCCCCACCGGCTACAGAGCCCGATCAGAACGACTAAATTCGCATTCCGAAGAACCCCTCAATATCCACACCATGTCATTTGAACTCCCCGCACTTCCATACGCCTATGACGCCCTCGAGCCTCACATCGACGCGCGCACCATGGAAATTCACCACGGCAAGCACCACGCCGGATACACCGCCAAGCTGAATGCGGCCATCGAAGGCACTGACCTCGCCGGTAAATCCATCGAAGAACTGTGCGGTCAGCACGCTGACAACGGTGCTGTGCGCAACAATGGTGGAGGATACTACAACCACAACATGTTCTGGACGAGCATGTCTCCCAATGGAGGAGGTGCACCTAGCGGTGATCTCGGTGCCGCCATCGACGCTGCCTTTGGCAGCTACGACGGATTTAAAGAGGCCTTTGCTGCAGCCGCCGCGACCCGCTTTGGTAGCGGATGGGCTTGGCTCTGCGTGAAAGGTGGCGCCCTCGAAGTGTGCTCATCTGCCAACCAGGACAACCCCCTGATGAACGGCGTGGGATGCGGTGGATTCCCCATCCTTGGTCTTGACGTTTGGGAGCACGCCTACTACTTGAACTACCAGAACCGCCGTCCCGATTACATCGCGGCGTTCTTCAATGTCATTGATTGGAACGCCATCTCCGAGCGTTTCGCCGCTGCACGCGGCTAATGTCTAGCCTGAGCCGCATGCGATACCTGATCCTCGTCGCGGGCGGCACAGGCACCCGCATGAACCGGCCGGTCGCCAAGCAGTTTTTACCGCTTGGGGGCCGGCCGGTTATCGTGCATACCCTCACCAGGTTCCGGGAAGCCTACCCCGATTTGTACATCGTGCTGGTGCTTCACGAGAGCCTGCACCCAGCTTGGGAAGAGGTGGTCACAGCCCATCCTGAAGCTCGGGTTGATCGGGTGGTCAATGGAGGGGCAGAGCGCTTTCACTCCGTGCGCGAGGGCATGGCAGCCTTGCCCGAAGGAACCGGGTGGGTGGGCATCCACGATGCAGTGCGCCCTTTTGCAGAAGTGGACACCATTCGACGGTGCTATGAGGCCGCGGAGAAGAGCGGTGCTGCGATTCCGGTTGTCCCGGTCAAAGACACCATTCGCCAAGTGGGGGAGCAGGGGAGTGCGCCACTCAACCGTGCAGCACTGCGCGCTGTGCAAACACCACAGGTCTTTTCCTTACCCCGTCTGCGCGTGGCGTACGAAGTGGGCTATCAACCTCACTTCACCGATGACGCATCGGTGTGGGAGTTTGGGGGAAGTGATGTGACCTTGGTGGACGGTGACCTCCACAACATCAAAATCACCACGCCAGAAGATTTGTTGAGCGCAGAGGCCTTCCTCAGCCTGCGCGATGCGCCGAATCAGGCATAAGACGGTGGTAAGCCAGGAGGGTGGCCGCGGTCAATGTCACACTCACCAAGACGGTCCAAGTCTCTATTTCGAACAGGTCTTCGGTCATGCTGCCCGTGTACCACAGGGTAACAGCCGCCCCTGCGTTGTTGACGAAGTGTGCCAACATTCCCGGCAATAGGCTTCCACTGCGGTACGCGAACCACCCAAAAAGCGCTCCGAGAAAAACGCGGGGCAAGAATCCATAGAATTGAAAGTGGATGGCGCTAAAGATGACAGAGGCGATGGCGATCCCGACCCACGGCTTTCCGGTGGCCTTGATCAGCAAGGGCTGCAATGCCCCTCTAAAGGCCAACTCCTCGAAAACTGCAGGCACCAGCGCAACGCTGAGGATCACAATGATGCGGCGGTTGCCTTCTGCAGTGACCAAGAAAGTGGTCACCTCTTCGAGCATCGCCTCGATGGGTTTGAAGATGGCCTCCAAAGCGGAGCCTTCGGGGATGGCCCACACATTCCACTCGTACAGCATGGCCATTACAGGCGCAGACAACAGTGTAGCGAGCACCACCACCAACAAGCCCAAGGGCGCCAATGCGCGGGGTGAGGCGCCGAGTCCGACCGGGACGGATCGCTTCCACAGTACAGCGGCGATCGCTACGGCCCCCCCAAAACCAAGGGACTGACTGATCAGGTTTTGAAGGTGCAATTGCCACCATTCGCTTGCGCTGGAGGGCAAGGGCCCACCGGGCATGGTGCTCACGGCCTCAGAGAAAAAGAGGGGGGTGAGCATTGCAGCCATGACGGAGGCCGTAACGGAGCATACAAAGACGAGCCCGAGGAAGATGAGCGCCCGACTGAGCGCTTGGATGCGTTCGCTATTCACACTGTGAATCTAAGCGTTGGAGATGCCGTCTGAATAGGTTTCGGCCACCTTGTCGAGTTCCGCATGAAGTGCGGCTGGACTTTCCTCGGTGACCAAGACCAATCGGTGTTGCTTGAAGTGGGCCAAGCCCCGGAAATAGTTCGCGTAGTGCCGCCTCATTTCCACCACGCCGAGCCGTTCGCCCTTCCATTCAAGGCTATGCACCAGGTGGGCCCGAGCTGCTTCCACCCTGTCGGAAACTGTGGGGGCGGCCAGGTGCTCTCCCGTCGCGAAGAAGTGCTTGATCTCATCGAAGATCCAGGGGTTTCCAATGCTCCCTCTGCCAATCATGATGCCGTCGACGCCATATTCTTTGCGGTAAGCAAGCGCCTTTTCTGGGGTGTCGATGTCGCCATTGCCAAAGACGGGAATGTGCATGTTGGGGTTCTCTTTGACGGCCCGAATCAACGACCAGTCGGCTTCACCCTTGTACATCTGAGCGCGGGTGCGGCCGTGGATGGAAATGGCCTGGATGCCCACGTCTTGAAGCCGTTCTGCCACTTCTACGATGTACTTAGAGTTGTCGTCCCACCCCAGGCGGGTCTTCACCGTTACCGGAAGGTCAACGGCCTCTACTATCTCCTTGGTCATGGAGACCATTTTGGGAATGTCTTGCAGGATTCCAGCACCAGCACCTTTGCAGGCGACCTTCTTGACCGGGCAACCGTAGTTGATGTCGAGCACATCGGGCCCAGACGCCGCTGTGATCTCGGCAGCACGGCGCATGGAGTCGATTTCGGACCCAAAAATCTGTATGCCGACGGGCCTTTCTTTTTCGTAGATATCGAGTTTTTGCCTGCTTTTGACCGCGTCACGAATCAGTCCTTCTGAGCTGATGAACTCCGTGTACATCATATCCGCACCGTGCTTTTTGCACAGGGTACGGAAGGGGGGATCGCTCACATCCTCCATGGGGGCCAGGAGGAGGGGGAATTCACCGAGTTCTACAGAGCCAATGCGGACCATGGTGCAAAATTAGCCCGCATCGGGCACGATGCGACGAACGAGGTACGCCACCATGACAGCGCTAAAAGTGCCTCCCACGCCCAAGACCACGGCGGCCACCCCCAATACGTCGGTGGCATGCAGCGCAACAGGGTAGGCAGGCACCATCGCGCCTTCCAATCTAACCAGCCCATAGTGGTCTTGCAGGAGCACAAGCGCCACCCCGATGCCAATGCCCGATGCGGCACCCACTGCATTGATCAAGAGTCCTTGCCAGCTAAATACCTGCCGAACTTCGCGTCCAGTCATGCCCATCGCGGTCAGGGTGGCCACATCGCGGCGCTTGTCCAAGAGCAGCATGGTCAAAGCGGCGAGAATGTTAAAGGCGGCGACCACTAGAATGAAGCTCAGAATCGCAAACGTGGCCCATTTCTCGGCCCGACTGGTGGCGTGAATCAGGGCATTCTTTTCCCGTCGGGTCCGGGTTTTGAGTGTGGGCGGCAGCAAGCCGTCCAAGGCAGCACGTAACTGGTCTTGGCTCCAGCCAGCAGCAGGAACCACTTCGATGCGGGATATGCTTTGGGGCCTTTGAAGCACTTCTTGAGCAAAGCCAAGGCTCCCCACGATGGTTCGGGCATCAATGTCAGCATTGATGGAGAACGTACCACAAACAGGAAGTCTTCCCGAAACCATCATGCTTTCGGCACCACCATCGAGCAAACTGCGGCCTTTCATAGAACCCAAGCTGCGGCCTCGTTTGGGAGCCGCCACCGTCAAGGTGACCGGGGCGTCGGCTTCGAAAGGCAAGCGCATCTGGCGTGCAATGCCCAGCCCCACATACCCACAAGGCATACCCAAGGTGTCTTCGCGCAGGAGCCCTCCGCGAATCAGGCGTTGCCCCAAACCCGTGTAGCGGGCGTGTGCGAGATCGAACCCCAGCAGCGTGCACACCCTTGGCTCACCTTGTCGCCGGACGACCACGTCTTGTTCCAACACGCCCCCAGCGTGGGCGATGCCAGGGTGCGCTTGGAGGCTGTCGACCCATGCCGCTGCAATGGTGCGGCCTTCGGTGGGCAGTACCGCCAACTCCGTATCCAAGCTCGAAAACAGGTCTTCCACGAGGTCTTCGATGCCGTTGAAGGCACTGAGAATGGCGATCATGGCCGCGGCAACTGCTGCGACCACAAACACCGAGATGCCCGAAACCAAATGGATCAAGCGCTGCGATTTCCGGGACCAGAGATACCGGCGGGCGATGCGAAACGGTACGTTCACCTGGCCAAATTAGGTTTCAGCGTCGAGGGGAGTTGACTTTGGTTTCATATCGCCGGTTTATTTCGACATGACGCTTATGCCCTCCGTCCGATCACAGACTTCATTTTGTTGTTGGGGCCTTCGGTTTGCCCTGTGTGCCGGGAGCGATCAACTGCCCTTGAGCAGGCCGTCGATTTCCTCATAGTGGTCAAGGCTGTCATCGAGGAAAAACCGCAGCTCGGGCATTTTGCGCAAATGCTTGCCCACTTTTCCGGCGAGTTTTTTCCGAATGAAAAACCCCTCAGCCTGGACCAGTGCCAACCCTTCTTCGGGCTTGCCCACCGAAGCGATGGGCATGAAGCTCAGGTAGACCCGCGCCAGGGAGAGGTCAGGGGTCAAGCGAACCGTTGTGACGGTGATGAAATGACCGCCGAAGCGCAATGAAGACTCCTGCTGGAGCAGACTTCCAATTTCTTTTTGAAGCAGCGCCGCGAGGCGTTCCTGTCGAATTCCAGCCATGGTTCAGTTGATGCGAATTTTCTGCCGCCGTCCGTCGGACAAGGTGGCGATGATGATGCCTCCCGTCCGGGGAACGGTGCATGGCAAAGCACAGTTTAGGGGCCCCAGAGAACGCCCCATGAGGTCTTGTAAAGTCACAGAGGCCGGAGGCCTGGGCCCGACCCAACTCAATTGTCCTCCNTTGACCACCAGCCGACCGACAGGCGCACGAACCGCCTCCACACCATTTGTGGCCAAGCTGTCGGGACAACCGGAGTGAGCCGGCAGCCATGTGGTGTCCATTTGGAAGTCGTGGCGGAGTGCACCTGCTTGGGTGAAGCAGGCAGCGTGTGGATCCCAGTCCGCGATACAGAGATAGGCGGCGGGCCCCATCGGGCCGTTTTCCGAGCCGATGCCCTCGATCCAATATTCCACGAAGTTTTCGTTATCGGGCAGCAGCTGCAGGGTCAACCTCCGGCTCACCGTGCCATCTGTCCAAGTAAAGGGCTCCACAGCGGTGCAGGTGATGTCCGCCCAATCGCAATTTGGCGCCACCATCGTATCGCCCGGTTCCATTCCAAAATCGAACCAAAGTGTGCCCGGATCCAAGTCAAGGTCCCAGCGCATCCAAACTTGCCCCGCATCGGAGTCTTCATGAAACCAACCCGCCAGTCCGGAACTGGGGTTTCCCTCGTATTGGATGGCGAGTCTGTGCCACAGTGTCCCATCCCCAATGACGGTGTCGCTTTCGATAGAGTACGTAACAGGAGTGGGCAGCCAGCCCCCCTCTACACCGCACCAAGTCCGGTTTTCCTCCAGCATGGGGAGATAAGCGTCCTGGGCAACAGCCGCAGAGCAAGCACCCAACATCGCCGCAAGTAAAATGAACACGCGCATGGTCAATACAGAAAGTGGTTGTGTGGAAAACGCTGCACATGCAGCTCGCGCACTTCGGCATAAATCACCTCACGCATGCTGTCCATGCCTTCCTTGGTTTTTGCGGAGATGAACAGCACAGGGCCATCGTGGTCCGCAAACCTGCGCCTCAGGCCTTCGATCAACATTTCCCGGTCGACCTCTCCATTGGGGTCGCTCAACTGGTCGATTTTATTGAACAACAGCATGGTCCGCTGTGCGCCTGCCCCGATGCCAGCGAGGGTTTCTTCGACCACACGCAGCTGGTCTTCAAACTGCGGATGCGACACGTCGACAACGTGGACCAACAGGTCGCTCTCTCGGGTCTCATCGAGGGTGCTCTTGAAGCTCTCCACCAGTTGGTGAGGCAGCTTGCGTATGAAGCCGACGGTGTCGCTGAGCAGGAAGGGCAGGTTGTGCACGACCACCTTGCGCACCGTAGTGTCGAGTGTTGCGAAAAGTTTGTCCTCGGCGAAGACCTCCGACTTGGCGAGCCGGTTCATCAGCGTGGACTTCCCCGCATTGGTGTAGCCTACGAGGGCCACGCGCACCAGCGCACCTCTGTTGCCGCGTTGGGTGGCCATTTGCCGGTCGATGGCGCCCAAATCCTTCTTGAGGGCCGCAATGCGGTCGCGGATAATCCGCCGGTCCGTCTCGATTTCCTTCTCTCCGGGACCTTTCATGCCGATGCCCCCTTTTTGCTTTTGGAGGTGCGTCCACATGTTGGTCAGGCGGGGGAGCAGGTATTGATACTGTGCCAGTTCCACCTGCGTCTTGGCGTGAGCCGTGCGGGCGCGCTGGGCGAAGATGTCCAGGATAAGGTTCGCCCGGTCCAGGACCTTGGTCTCCGGCAGGGCCTCGCCCAGGTTGCGAAGTTGGGAAGGGCTGAGCTCGTCATCGAAGATGAGCAAGTCGATGTCGTGCTCTTCGATGTACTCCGTGATTTCCTGAAACTTCCCCTTGCCCACAAAGGTTCGGACGTCGGGGTGGTCCAGCGACTGGGTGAACGTGCAGATGGTTTCCGCATGGGCTGTTCGGGCCAGGAATTCGAGTTCATCGAGGTATTCGGCCAACAGCTCTCTGGGCTGGTCCCGGGTAATGAGACCGACCAAAACCGCCCTCTCGGGCTTGCCGTCTTTTCGTGCAAGGGGCTTCTCCAGCATTACTCTCGGAAACGTTCAATGTACTGGGCGACGGCTTTGATTTCAGCCCGGTTCAGAATGTCCTTTTGGCCGGGCATGGTGCCTTTACCATAGGTAATCAGGGCCACGCGCTCCTCCATTGACAGGACCGAAGTGCTCAAGTCCGGAGACTTGGAGGCCATTAAGCGGCCATCCTCACCGTGGCACAGTGAGCATTTGCGGATGTACAAAGCCCTGGCCTGCACCTCGCTGACGCCGGCTGAGTCGGCCGCTGCATCAGGGGCACTGTTGCTGCCGCAGCCCACTGTAAGGAGCGCTGTGACCAACACAAAGAAGGGCAATGGGAAAGGTCTCACAACCAGCCGTATGCTTCGAATCCTGCCCGGAAAGGCCAGGGAATACTGGAAAGGATGAGGACCAATGAGATGGTGAACCAAATGGCTTGGCGGCGGAACTTGGTCCGGTCATCATCGGCGCGCTTGGCGAGGCTGTGTCCCAGGGTGCCGAGGACCACTGCGATCAGCATGGTGGCCATGTGCTCCAAGGAAAAGAAACGCATAATGGTATTGGCCATGGCGTCAGCATTGCCCAACATGGTGCTCCAGCCTTTGCCGAAATACAAGGCAAAGCCCAAGACGAGCTGAAGGTGCAAGGAGATCATGGTGAACAGCCCACGCTTATAGTCGGCACTGCTAAAACTGCGTCCAGAAGACATGCCAGAGAAGGCCTTGACAATGGAGAGCAGCATAAGAACGAGGACGACCCATCGAAGGGCGCCGTGGAGGTGTTGGATTCCGGTCAACATGTGACGAAGATACGGGGGTACCTTGCGCTCATGCGTCTTGATTTGAAAGGAAAACACGCCCTCGTCTGTGGGGCGTCGCAAGGAATAGGTTGGGCAGCGGCCAAAGAGCTCGCGGATTTGGGTGCGCGGTGCACCTTGATGGCCCGGAATCCAGAGCGGTTGGAGGCCGCAGCTAANGAGCTCCCGGGCACTGGTCATGGCATTGCCGTNGCTGATTTTACCCAACCGGATGCCGTGAGTGAGGCCGCAAAAAAGGTGATNGAGCAGGGCCCGGTTGACATCCTCATCAACAATACCGGCGGCCCTCCGGGCGGTCCGGCTCATGCAGCGGATACCCAGGCTTACCTCGCCGCCTTCACCCAACACCTCATGTGCAACCAACGGTTGGTCCAGGCGGTGTTGCCGGGCATGAGGGCAGCCGGTGGCGGACGCATTGTCAACGTGATTTCTACATCGGTCAAGCAGCCGCTTGACGGTCTTGGGGTCTCCAATACGGTCCGCGGCGCGGTCGCCAATTGGGCAAAGACGCTGGCCAATGAACTCGGCCCCGATGGAATTACCGTGAACAACGTATTGCCCGGAGCGACACGCACGGCACGTTTGGATCAAATCGCAGAGGCCAAGGCGGCCAAAACCGGCCAGTCCCCGGCCGAAGTACTCGAAGGCATGGCGCAAGCCGTTCCCTTGCGGCGCTTGGGCGAGGCGGAGGAGATTGGCGCGGCGATTGCCTTCTTGTGCAGCCCTGCAGCAGCTTACATCAGCGGCATCAATTTGCCGGTGGATGGCGGCCGCACGCGTTCGCTCTAAGGCCTGAGCAAAAAAGTGAAGGTTCATCACCATGAACCGCTGATAAAGTTCATCCTGTGGATTGCCAATTCCACACCGCTGAAAGTTACTTTCGCACCGTACGTCAATCGAAACGTCACCTTACGTCCCATGGAGCACCCGAGTGTCCAGGCGTTTATGGCTGAAGCCCAACGCCGCAATCCGAATGAGCCTGAGTTTTTGCAGGCCGTAGAAGAGGTCGCAGAGACCGTCATTCCTTTCATTGAGAGTAACCCCAAATACCAAGGCCATGCCCTTTTGGAGCGCATGATCGAGCCTGAACGTGTGATTTCTTTCCGCGTTCCNTGGACCGATGATGCGGGTCAAATACAGGTGAACCGAGGCTATCGTGTGGAGTTCAACTCAGCCATTGGCCCCTANAAGGGCGGCCTGAGGTTTCATCCGAGTGTGAACCTGAGTATTCTCAAGTTCCTGGGCTTCGAGCAGGTCTTNAAGAACTCCCTGACNACGCTGCCTATGGGTGGCGGCAAGGGGGGGTCTGATTTTGACCCAAAAGGCAAAACGGACGCCGAAGTGATGCGTTTTTGCCAAAGCTTTATGACCGAATTGAGCCGGCACATTGGTCCCGATACAGATGTCCCCGCTGGAGACATTGGTGTGGGCGGCCGTGAGATTGGTTACATGTTTGGCCAGTACAAGCGCCTGCGCAATGAATTTACCGGCGTCCTAACGGGCAAGAAGCCGGCCTGGGGTGGATCATTGATTCGTCCAGAGGCGACGGGATATGGCGCGACTTATTTCATGTCCGAAATGCTCGCCCTCAAAGAGGAGTCTATCGACGGCAAGACCGTGGTCATCAGCGGCTCAGGAAACGTGGCGTTGCACGCAGCCGAAAAGTGCATGCGCCTAGGCGGCAAGGTGGTGGCCTTGAGCGACAGCAAGGGCAGTATCTACGATCCCGCAGGATTAACGGAGGAAAAACTGGCTTGGCTCAAGGACCTCAAAGAAGTGCGCCGTGGGCGCATTTCGGAGTACGCCGAGGCACACGATGGGGTGACTTTCCGCGCCGGACAAGACCCCTGGGACTTGCCGTGCGACCTGGCATTTCCCTGCGCCACACAGAACGAACTGGATGGATCAGAAGCCCAAACCCTCGTGGCAAATGGCTGCAAAGCGGTTGCAGAGGGGGCCAATATGCCCTGCACACCTGAAGCCGTGGAGTGCTTCCAGAAAGCGGGTGTCATGTTTGCTCCGGGCAAGGCTTCCAATGCGGGAGGTGTGGCCACATCAGGTTTAGAAATGTCCCAGAACAGTTTGCGAATGTCTTGGACTGCAGAAGAGGTCGACGGTCACCTTCAGCGCATCATGAAGGACATCCACGCCCAATGTGTCCTCTATGGTCAGACGGGCGAAGGTTCAGTGGATTACGTGCGCGGAGCCAACATCGCGGGATTTGTCAAGGTGGCCGAGGCCATGATTGATCAAGGCGTGGTGTAACCAGTTCTGACGGACTGTAGTCCGATGATGACAAAAAGAGTGAAGTCTGCTCCTACGGTATAACAGAGAGTACCACGCTACGTTTGTTCTGTCAACGGCACGCATTTAAGCCGTTGGTGCCACGAGACAAGCGTGGCTGGCAAGCAATTTGGTTAAGTGAAGCGCCCTGGAAACGTCCGGGGCGCTTTCGTTTTTGCGCCCTTTTTAATACACATTTCGCAACGTAGGCATCGCCCCACATCAAGCCCTCCCCCGTCTCTTACAGCCTGTCTCAACCTCGGTTTCTAAGTTTGTTTTGTCAACGGTACGCATTCAAGCCGTTGGTGCCACGTGGCAAGCGTGGCTGGCAAGCAATTTGGTTAATTAAAGCGCCCTGGAAACGTCCGGGGCGCTTTCATTTTAGGGGGGAGAAGTCACTCAGGCGTCGGCACACAACTCAACCAGCACCTTCGCCGTATCGCTGGGGTGGAGAAAGGCAATGCGTTTCCCATCGGCTCCCGGCTTGGGGCCGGTGACCACACGATAGCCCTTTTCAGTGAGCCTTGCGAGTTCGGCTTCGAGGTCGTCTACAAGAAAAGCGACGTGGTGCAGTCCTGCGCCGCGGTTCTGAAGGTGGCGCGCAATGGCGCTGTCGGGTGAAGTGGGCACCAAAAGCTCCACCTTGGATTCGCCGGCCTGAAAAAAGGAGGTCAGTACAGCCTCTCCCATCACCTCTTCCCGTTTATATGAGGGGCTGCCCAATACTTCACCAAAGATCTTTTCGGCCGCCTCCAGGTCTTCTACGGCAATGCCAATGTGCTCGAGCTTCTTCATGCTGGAGTGTTGGGCAATCGCTCTGCGGCCAAGGACAGGGCGTGCTGTGCAACTTCGTCGCTGTCCCAGCAGGTCTCTATGTCTTCACGGTTCATGACTTCTTCCATAATGCGATCTTGAATAGCACCAAGTGCCAATGCCTCATGGTAGGGCAAATGGGAAAAAGTGACCATAGAGTACAGTGGCGTCCAATGGTCGGGAAACCGCTCGGTCAGTCGGCGCTCGATGCGCTTGCGCAGTAAAAAGCGAGCATCGCCTGTTTTGTCACGCATTTCAATGAAGTTCCGCAGTGCCAAATCTCCAATTGCATCGCCATTGGGCTTGCGGTCGCGACCGAAGTCGGCAAAAAGGCCAACCCAGTTTTCTGAATCCGAAGCCCCTTCACGGGCATCCAACATATCGGCGAGAACACGCACGTCTTCAAAGCCGCTGTTCATCCCTTGGCCGTAAAACGGAACAATGGCATGGGCGGCATCACCAAGGAGTACAATGCGCTCACCGTGGTTCCAAGGGTTGCAACGCGTAGTGACCAAAGAGCTGGTCGGGTGGGTTGCCCAATCGCCTTCAAAGTCTGGCAGGTGCTCCAGCACATCGGGGAAGTGCTGTTCGAAATAACCACGAGCCGCCTTGGGGTCTTCGATGCCGGAAAAGGCGTCTTTGCCTTCGTACGGGGCGAACAGCGTGCAGGTAAAAGTGCGGTCGGGATTCGGCAAGGCCATGAGCATGAAGTGCCCGCGTGGCCAAATGTGCAGCGCCTCAGGGTCGATGGCAAAGTCACCATTGGAATTGGGGGGCATGGCGACCTCTTTGTAGCCGTGCTCCAGATAGAACTGGCTAAAATCAAACCGGTCTGTTCGCATCATCCGCGACCGTACCGCACTGAAGGCACCGTCTGTCCCAAAAACCCGACTGTGCCCGATGGTCTGGCCGTCGCGGAAGTGCAACGTCACTTGGTCATCCGTTTCGGAAAAATCTTGGAGTGCGTGGTCAAACTGGACCTGAACCAAGCCGGTGGCTTCGGCCTCTTCCAAGAGGATCCGATTGAGCGGGCCGCGCGCTACAGAATAGATGCACTCATCGTCGCCGAATCGACCGCGTCCGGGCAGTCCATAGGGTTGATAGGTGAGCACACCCGCTTGATTGTGCATGCAACGGGCTTTGACCGGCATGGCGATTTGGCGAACAGCCTCGAGTGCGCCGGCGATCTCAAGGGCGCGCCAACCCCGTTCGCTCAAGGCAAGGTTGATGGAGCGGCCTGCGGCATCGCCCACTTTACGCGGGTCTGAGCGGCGCTCGTATACGGTCACACTGTGGCCCCGGTTGGCTAAAACCAAAGCCAGTAAGCTTCCTACAAGCCCTGCGCCAACGACGGCTATAGATGGTCCCTTTTCGGGGGTCATGCGTCGAGGGCCTGTGCCAAATCGTCGATGAGGTCTTCCGGATCTTCCACGCCACAGCTGATGCGGATCAGGCTGTCATTGATGCCGAGCAGAGCACGCTGGTCCGCAGGCACGGAAGCGTGCGTCATGAGGGCAGGGTGCTCAATGAGGCTCTCCACGCCACCGAGGGACTCGGCCAATGCGAACACCTTGGTCGATTCGCACACCTTGCGGGAGGCGGCCAAGCTGTCATCAGTGAGGGTAAAGCTGATCATGCCTCCAAAATCGCTCATTTGGCGGGCGGCCACATCGTGGTTGGGAGACGTGGTTCGTCCGGGCCAATAGACCGTGTCCACCTTGGGGTGGGCTTCGAGCCATTCGGCCACAGCCCGCCCGTTGATGCAGTGCTGGCGCACGCGCACGCCCAAAGTCTTAATGCCCCTCAAGACCAGGAAGCAGTCCATGGGGCCAGGAACAGCGCCGACGTTGTTTTGCAGGGTGCGCAAGGCGGCATCAGTCTCGTCATCCTTGGTCATCAGGGCGCCCATTACAACGTCCGAGTGTCCTCCGAGGTACTTGGTCACACTGTGCATCACGATGTCAGCGCCGCATTCGAGGGGGCGTTGCAAGGCGGGAGTAGCGAAGGTGTTGTCCACCGCCAATTTTGCGGGGTGTCCTTCCAATACATTGGCCACAGCTGCGATGTCTGTGATGCGCAATAATGGATTCGTGGGCGTCTCCAGCCACACCAATCGGGTACGCTCGTTGAGGGCAGCAGCTACATTCGCCGCATCTTGGGTATCCACAAAGTGGAAATGGATGCCAAGGGGGGCATAATGCGTGGTAAACAAGCGGCGTGTTCCGCCATAGAGGTCGTCTCCTGCGATCACTTCATCGCCGGGGCGCAATGTCATGAGAACGGCGTCTACCGCAGCCAGACCACTGGAAAAGGCCAGGCCGTGAAGCCCTCCTTCCAGCGCTGCAAACGCCGATTCGAGTGCATCCCGAGTAGGGTTTGAAGACCGGCTGTATTCGTAGCCTTTGTGCTGGCCAATGCCTTCCTGAACATATGTAGAAGACATATAGACAGGGGTCATGATGGCTCCTGTGCTCGGGTCAGGTTTCACACCGGCATGAACGGCCAGTGTGCTGAATCCTTGCGCTTTTTTCTCGTTCGACATGTCGCAAAGGTCGCAACTCCGACCCTACTCTGAGCGGCGTGTTCGCCTCAACCATCCGGGAATCACCAACACCCCCAACAAGAGGTAGATAAAATGAGTGGCCAAACGCCAGATCAGCATGGTCATGGCGGGCGCAATCAGGGACCCGGACAATGCGAACCAAGGCTCGAAAAAAGCATGGAGCAGCCACTCGGCCACTCCACTCGAACCGGGAGTGGGACTGATGAGCAAATACACCCACATCACCAGTTGACGCGCCACGATGGTCAATGGTTCCAATGCAGAAAAAGGGACCACTACCATGGCCATTACAGCAACCAATGACATGAACCGGGCGGTCCAACTCGCCATAGTGGCGAGGAACGCCCCGGCCCATTGGTAGAGGGGGAGGGACTTCATTTCCAGCGCACTGTTTTGTAAATCATCTGCAAACTCAGAAAGGCTTTGCCGCCAGCGCCCGAGCCATTTAATCCGCGCACAGCGGAGGATGATGTTGCGTGTGGCTGTTGGGGCGAGGAACAGCCCAAAGGCAATGATGCCCGCCAAGAGCAACATGATGCCCCATCCAATCCAAAACACACTCCATCCAATCGTGTTGTTAAAATCAGCGGGTGCCACAGCATCGCCCAAGAAAAAAAGAAGCGGAGGTACGGCTAAGACATAGAAAAGCTCATCGAGCAAGGCGGTCGAAAACACCAGCGCCGTGCTCTTTCCAGCGCTCATGCCTTGGCGGTGCAGCCCCCAAATGGCCACCGCTCCACCCCCTACAATGCCAGGAGTAATGGCCGATGCAAATTCCCAAACCACCGTGGTTTCGATGGCGGCGCGCCACGTCAGACTTCCATTGGAAAGCCATCTCAGCCTGAGNACNTACCCCAAGTCTCGTGTCAATATCAAGCCCGCCAAACAGGCCGTAGCGAGCGGCCAGCCGGGCAAAGTGACCGACCCTTGAACCGCATCCCACCCGCCGTTTTCCTCNACGGTTTGNTACAACAAGGCCCCAACAACCGTCAGCCCAATGGCCAGCGGAATGATGGCCCGCAGAAGTTTTGGGGGTCGGTTTCCGATCATGCCCAGACTTCCGTCCCTTCTGTGCAGTTCTGGCACATCTCAATCCCGGCCCGGTGTGTGAACACCGACGCGCGGAATTGCTGATAGCGCTCACTTTGCCAGATTTCCCGGAATTCGGCACCGTCCGAAGCTTGGCCCATGCCGTGCTGGGCGTCTTTGTCGAAACAGCACGGTACAACCTGCCCATCCCAAGTGAGGACAGCTCCTTGCCACATCCGCCAACAGCGGTCGAGCATGGGGTTGCGCAAGGTCCATCGGCCCGAAGGGTCGCGGTCGTAGCGCCGCAAACGGGGGTCTTCGGTCAACAGCGGATGGCCGTCTCTAGGGTCATCGAGCTGGGCGGTTTTCACCACAAATTCATCTACACCCCAGCGCCGGGCCATGGCCCGCATCGTGGGGAGTTGGTGCTCATTCGGTCCCACAACCAGGAATTGCCACACCACATGAGGGCTGCCCATGCGCAGACGCTTCCGGGCTTCCAAAATGTGGCTGGTCGCTTCCAATACTTTTTCGAGGCGCCCGCCCACGCGGTAAGAAGCATAGGACGCTTGATCGGCGCCGTCGATGGAGATGATCAGCCGGTCTATGCCACTCAGTACAATGCGCTCTGCCCGCTCCGGGTTGATGTGGTGGGCATTGGTGGAGGTGCTGACATAGAGCCCTTCACGTTTGCCGATGGAGACCAACTCGTCCATGCCGGGGTTGAGGTAGGGCTCGCCTTGGAAGTACAGGTTGAGGTACACCAAGTCGCGCGCCAGGCCTTCGGGACCAGACAACAGGTTGGACAGCCTCTCTGGGTTGAGCATGCCGGTAGGGCGTGTAAACGAACGCAATCCACTGGGGCATTCTGGACAGCGCAAGTTGCAGGAGGTAGTGGGCTCGACGCTCAGGCTCATGGGCCATGCTTTCATATCGGGTAGGGGCATCCCGGATGGGGATTGCGCCGCGCGAAAACCGCGCACCAAACGCACGGAGTTGGCGACCTTCCGCGCATCGAGCGGAGCAAACCTCGCTTTCCGATCCCGCCATTTGGCCCACGCCCTCGAAAGGGCGCTTCGGTCTATGGTGGAGTGTGTCGGCGAGGTCAGTGGAGAAGTCACGGTGGCAAGTTACCGAAGCCGCGGCGTGGCGCGCGCGGTTTCGCCGCATGAGAGGCTTAAATTGCCGACGTGATCCTGATCGACGACACCCTTCTATCGACCGAGCTGTTCGACAGGAAGTTTTGCTGTGACCTCAAAGCCTGTAAAGGCGCCTGTTGCGTGGAAGGAGAAAGCGGTGCGCCGCTGGAACCCGAGGAGCTGGCAGAGGTTGAAGCGGCATTTCCCATCATCAAAAAGAGGCTCAAGCCGGACAGTTTGGCGGTGATTGAGCGAGAAGGACTTCATGTGGTCGATGCAGATGGTGACCACGTTACCCCCATTGTCAAGGGCAAGGAGTGCGTGTACGCCACCTTCGATGATGACGGCACGGCCAAATGTGCTTTTGAGCAAGCCCATCAGGCCGGCGAAATTGAATGGCAGAAGCCCATCAGCTGTCACCTTTACCCCATCCGACTAACCCCGCTGAAGGACCTCACGGCGGTGAACTACCACCAGTGGCCCATATGCGGGGGCGCAGTAAGTTGCGGTATAGGGCTTAACCTCAGTGTCCTCCAATTCTGCAAGTCTTCGTTGACGCGGCGCTTTGGCGAAGCCTGGTTTGCAGAGGCTACCGTTGCCGAGCGCGAATGGCGCCAGGCCACTGAAAAAGGAGGTCAAGATTTATCGAGCGGCCCGGCCTGAGCTACATGAATCCAAGGTGCCCCACATTCATCGCTGGCTTTTGGACAGTGGCCTTGCTGATCGCAACCACCTTGCCCGTTGGGGCCCAGCCTGTGGTGAAGTTGCTGAAACGCGCGGCGACCCCTGGCGATGAGTTGGTGCTGGGTGTAGACGGAGACCACTTGATTTTACTGGTTCATCCCGATCGTGCGACTGCGCAGTGGTTAGGGTCAGAAACGCGCATGGCGCAGTTGGACGGTGCGCCATGGGCTGTCACCCTGCCGGAGGTGTGGGGGCATGTACCCCAGCGCACGGATGCCTGGTCTGAGTTGGGCAAGATTGTCCACCTCGATGTCGATCTGGACTGGGGAATGGCGGTCTTATCGGTGCACTCCGAGGGAGGTGGTCAGGTGATGTTTGCTGGAAAGACGGGCCATGACAACCCTACTTGGGGAAGACCGTGGGATGTTCCAGCACTGTCCCGTTTTTCGGGCACGTGTGGCTTTGCTGTATTTGATGATCAACCCGGCCGAGAAGGGGACCTCTTGGTCTCTTTGCGGCCCAAGATGCGGGGAGGTGCAGAGGCGTTGGTGCCGGTATCGGGTCAATGGAAGGGAGGCTATGACCTGGCGCGCATACCCCGCAAGGGAGGGTATACAGATGTTTTGTTGCTGGATGCCATCAATAGTCCCGCCAACGAAATGGCCTTGGTGTCTGGCCCTGATGGGGGCGGATGGTTGTCTACGGAGCGGCTCAAAGGTGCCGGTGGGCTTGACCCGTGGTGGATCTCGGCCATCCCCGAAGGAGGGGAAGCTGCGATTTCGGACCTCAACAACACGTTGGTCGGTCACACTTTACAGGTCAGATGCGGTCGCGAAGCGCTGGTAGAAGCGGTGTGGCAAGTGACGAGTGGGGGCATGCCTGTGAGACAGCTGCGCAGCAACACAGAAGGCAAGGTGGATTTAGGGGCTTTGAGTGCGGACCGGCGTTACGGATTTGAGTGGGTAGGAGAGACGCCCGATGACTGTCTGGAGGCCGTGGCCGAATGGCGAGACGCCGAAGGACGTTTGCTGCGGCGGGTCAAATTGGCGGGCACCGCTTGGAGTTTGTCTCTGTTGACCACGATGCCATTGGGCGGATGGCGGGCCCTGCGAGGCGATCGTTCTCGCCTGCCGGTGGTCACATCGGGCACAGGGGTACAAATCGTGACAGAACCGCGGAATGTGGAGCACGGCCCCACGTCGAACGTCACCACCTTGGCATCTAACGAACCAGCGGATTGGGTGGTATTTCACGGTGTTGGACAATTGACCCTCACACCCCAGGACCGGGATCACATCCGATCATTGGCTGTGCAATTAAGGGGGCGTCCCAACGATGTCATTCGCATTACAGGACATGCGAGCATTGATGGCGACCCTCAAACCAATGCAGCCTTGGCGGCAGAGCGGGCCAGACATGTGGCTGCCCAGTTGGAATTCGCCGGGCTACAGGCCGCCCAGATCAGGTTTGAGGGAATGGGAACGCGCCAACCTTTGGTGAAATGTCCACCTGGTGTGGTCTGTCCTTCGGACGCCTTGGAACGCAGCCGAAGGACCGAGCTGCACATTGAACACGGCAAGCGTGCTGATGGCCGCGCCATGCAGTAATTTTGACACATGCGCATTGATGTCATGCGGGCCAAGTTGCACCGCATCACGGTTACTGAAGCCGACCTCAACTATATCGGAAGCATTACGCTTGACTTGGACCTCATTGAAGCCGCCGGCCTTGTGCCTGGGGAGAAGGTGCAAATTGTGAATTGCAACAACGGAGAGCGCATCGAGACTTACGTCATCGAAGGAGCGCGCGGAACAGGACAAGTGTGTTTGAACGGCCCTGCAGCGCGTCGCTGTCAACCGGGGGATGTCGTGATTGTCATCGCATACGGCAGCATAGAGATCGAGGAGGCCAAAGCATTTAAACCCACGGTGGTGTTTCCAGACACTGCCACCAACCGCATCCACACATGAAAGGGAAGCTTGGCCAAGTCTTAAAGTACGTTTTGATGCTGGGCATCGGCGTGCTGTTGATGGCTTTGGCCATGCGCGCTGTGGAGGACCCGCAGGCCCTGTGGGACGATATGCGCAGCGCAAGTTGGAAGGGCATCGCGGCGAGTTTTGTGATGGGCTACTTGGCGATTGTAAGCCGAGGCATGCGTTGGCTGATCCTTTTGGAGCCCCTTGGGCATACCCCCAAAATGGGCAACAGCATTCACGCTGTGGCGTTTAGCTATTTCTCCAACGCCTTCGTTCCACGAAGTGGAGAGTTGGCGCGGTGTGGTGCCTTGAACCAAACGGATGGCATTCCCGTCGATGAGCTTTTTGGAACGGTGATTTCTGAGCGTGTGGTCGATTTTGCCTTGCTGTTTTTGTTGACCGGCATCGCCTTGCTGTCCAATATGGAATCATTCTTGGCCTTTAGTGCCTCGTTTTCGCTTCCGGGGGGCACGGGGCCTCTGCCATGGCTGGCGGCTGCAGCGGCCATCTTCGTAGCCTTAGGCGCAGTGGCTTGGGTCAAGCGAAAAGCCTTGGGCCAAGTGCCGTTCATCGCCAAAGTTTTCGGCTTTATTTCTGGCATTGGTCGAGGGCTGGCCAGCGTCCGTCACATGCGCCGAAAGTGGGCTTTCTTAGCCCACACGGCCTTCATCTGGACCATGTACTTTTTGATGACTTATGTGATTTTCTTGGGCATCGATTCCTTGAATGGCATCACCCCGGCCCAGTCGCTTTTCGTGATGATGGCAGGTGGGTTTGGCATGGTCTTGCCTTCTCCTGGGGGCATCGGTAGCTATCAGCTCGCTGTTCAATACGCACTGGTCGCCTTGGGTTATTCGGAAGTCTTGGGCTTGGCCACCGCCAATGTGGTGTGGGCGACGCAAACCGTGATGATCATCACTACGGGGGGCGTGGGTTACCTGTTTCTTTTGGCCGCAGGCTTAAAGAAAAATTCAAAGGCTGATGCAGCCAACCCAAGCTGATGGTACACCACACTGCAGCTGACGGCCATATTAATACGCTCGCGGAGCTCGAAGCCCTGCGTCAGGAATGGAGTAAGGCGGGCCATAAAGTGGTCTTCACCAACGGCGTTTTCGACCTCTTGCACAAAGGCCATGTGACGTATCTCGCCGCCGCTGCTCGGCTGGGCGATGTGCTCGTGGTGGGCATCAATGACGATGCCAGCGTGCGCAGATTGGGAAAAGGAGAGGACAGACCAATCGTGCCTGAGGCTGACCGCGCAGCAGTAGTGGCGGCACTGCGCTCAGTGACAGCGGTCGTCTTGTTTGGCAGCGATACGCCACTCACCATGATCCAGGCCCTTCATCCCGATGTCTTGGTCAAAGGAGGAGATTATGACGCGGAGTGCACCGACGCGAGCCATCCCCGCTATATCGTGGGCAGCACTGAGGTGCGTTCACAGGGCGGCACGGTGGCCACGATCGACTTGGTACCCGGCCGCAGCACAACAGCCATCGCCAGCAAGCTGAAAGGCTAAATCAGGCCTTAAATGGTCTCTTCCTCTAGGAACTTCGTGGTGAAGTCTCCGCTGCGGAAACGCTCATGAGCCATGAGCTTCTGGTGGAACGGGATGGTGGTCTTCACACCTTCAATGATGTACTCGTCCAAAGCCCGCTGCATTTTGGTGATGGCTTCCTCCCGGGTCTGGGCCACCACAATCAGCTTGGCAATCATGCTGTCGTAATGAGGTGGAATCCGATAGCCAGCATAGACGTGGGTATCGATGCGGATGCCATGACCACCGGGGCCATGATAGTCCGTCACGGTTCCCGGGCTTGGAGCAAAGTTTCGGTCGGGATCCTCTGCGTTGATGCGGCACTGAATGGCATGCATCTTGGGATAGTAGTTCCTTCCAGAAATAGATTCCCCAGCGGCGAGCTTGATCTGTTCTTTGATCAGGTCGTAGTCCACGACTTCTTCCGTGATGGTATGCTCTACCTGAATCCGGGTATTCATTTCCATGAAATAGAAATTCCGCTCGGCATCGACCAAGAACTCCACGGTACCCACACCCTCGTACTTCACAGCCTCTCCTGCAGCGATGGCCGCTTGGCCCATCTTCTCTCGGAGGTCGTCGGTCATGTAGGGGGATGGAGTCTCCTCTACGAGCTTCTGGTGGCGACGTTGGATGGAGCAGTCACGCTCGGAAAGGTGGCAGCATTTGCCGTTGCGATCACCGGCAATTTGAATCTCGATGTGGCGAGGCTCAGTCACGAACTTCTCCATGTACATGCCATCGTTGCCAAAGGCAGCACCGGCCTCACGTCGCGTGGTGTCCCAAGCATCTGTGGTGTCCGCGTCGTTCGTGCAGAGTCGCATGCCCCTTCCACCGCCGCCCGCGGTGGCTTTGAGCATCACTGGGTATCCGATTTCTTTGGCACAAGCGATGGCGTCTTCCAAGCTGTCCAAAACACCGACGCTTCCGGGTATGGTAGGAACACCAGCGGCTTTCATGGTGGCTTTGGCAGAAGCCTTGTCCCCCATGGCCTCGATCATCTCCGGGGAGGCCCCGATGAACTTAATGTCGTTTTCTCCGCACACCTTGGAGAACTGAGCGTTCTCCGAAAGGAAGCCGTAACCAGGATGGATGGCATCCGCGTTGGTGATTTCGGCAGCGGCAATGATGTTCGGGATGTTGAGGTAGCTCTTGGCACTTTGAGGAGGGCCGATACAAACGGCCTCATCTGCAAAGCGCACATGAAGGCTCTCTGCGTCTGCTGTGGAGTATACGGCCACCGTCTTGATGCCCATCTCCTTGCAGGTGCGGATAACCCTAAGGGCAATCTCACCGCGGTTGGCGATCAGGATTTTCTTGAACATGTCGTGAATCGATGGGGGTGATCCGGCATTAGGCCGGTTCCACGAGGAAGAGAGGCTGGTCGTATTCGACCGGGCTGTTATCGTCCACGAGGATCTTTACAATACGGCCAGAAATCTCACTTTCGATTTCATTGAACAACTTCATGGCCTCGATTACACAGACAGTGTCTCCCACTTTGACTGCAGAACCTACTTCGACAAAGTTCTCCTTGTCAGGGGAAGGCTTGCGGTAGAACGTGCCAATCATGGGGCTCTTGATTTCGATCAAGCCAGCATCGGCCTCCTTTGGAGCAGCCGGTGCAGGGGCCGATGCAGCAGCAGCAGGTGCGGGTGCGGGTGCCTGAGCGGGCATCGCAGCGGGCATCTGCATGGGCATCGTCATTCCAGCGGGCATGGCCATTTGCACGGTTTGCGGCTCGAATTGAGCTGCGGCTTTACCGCGTTTGGTGCCATTGCTTGGACTCTTGATGGTAATCTTGAAGTCCTTGCGTTCGATCTCGACTTCATTCACGCCAGACTTGGCAACGAATTTGATCAGGTCCTGTATTTCTTCCTGGGTCATGGTCTGTTTGACTTTAGGAATTGGTGTATCCAGAGCGGCAAAGTAACCGCAAATTTATTGGAGAGCATCCCGAAGGTCGGGATCACTCTGCTGTTGTCTGTTGAGGGATGGCCCATTTGAGCCAAATACTGCCCCATGTGAACCCTCCTCCAAAACTGCTCAGAATGAGGTTTTCTCCAGGGGTGAGGCGGTCTGCCCACTCCCATAGACACAAAGGAATGGTGGCTGCAGTTGTGTTTCCGTACTTCTCGATGTTGATCATGACTTTTTCTCGGCCGACCCCCATCCGTTTTGCAGTCGCATCGATGATGCGCAAGTTCGCTTGGTGGGGCACGAGCCAAGAAACGTCGTCGGCAGTCAGGCCGTTGCGCTCCATGATTTCGTAGCTCACATCAGCCATGGAGGTTACAGCGGCTTTAAATACCGGCTTTCCATCCTGCTCGAGGTAGTGCATTTTGCCATCTACGGTTTCGTGGCTTGGAGGGTTGAGTGACCCTCCTCCTCGCATGCGCAAGAACTCCGCTCCCCTACCATCGCTGCGCAAAATGGCATCTTGAATGCCGTTTTCTCCTGTCGCGTCTGCCTCCAGTAACACGCCTGCGGCGGCATCACCAAAGAGGACGCACGTGGTGCGATCGGTATAGTCCACGATGCTGCTCATCTTGTCAGAGCCCACCACCACCACGCGTTTGTGCGTGCCAGAAGAGATGAACTGGCCTCCAGTGCGCAATGCAAAAAGGAAACCGCTACAAGCTGCGCTCAGGTCAAAGCCCCAGGCATTGGTCGCACCCGACTTGACACACGCCAACTGGGCGGTGGACGGGAAGAACATGTCTGGGGTGACCGTGGCCACAATGACCAAGTCGATGCTTTCAGGCGAGATGTCGCGCTGTGCGCAAAGGCCCTTGATGACCTCAGCCGCCATATCGGAAGTGGCCTTAGTGGGGTCCTTTAGAATGCGCCGTTCCGAGATGCCAGTGCGGGTTCGAATCCATTCGTCGTTGGTGTCGACGAGTTTTTCGAGGTCGGCATTGGTCAGCTTGTCGGGGGGTAGCCATCCCTGCACTGCAGTAATGGCCGCGGATTGAAGTGAGCTCATCGCACGGTTTGTTGTCCCTCTATTGGGAGGCAGGCGTCGAAATTAACGCCGCTTTCTTCCCGGGCTAAGCATGAAACACAGCTTGAGCCACGACCGGATGTGGAAAAACCCGCTTCAGCCATCGGCTGGGCGGGTTTCCGAAAAAAGCGCGAAAGAGAAATCAGGCCTCAGCGACCTCTTTCTCCATCAGAACGCGTCCCTTGTAGTAGAGCTTACCCTCGTACCAGTGGGCGCGGTGGAACATGTGGGCCTGGCCTGTCGTTGAACAGGTAGAGACATTGGGTGTCTCGGCCTTGTAGTGCGTCCGGCGCTTACGTGAGCGCGTCTTGCTCTGGCGTCGCTTTGGATGTGCCATGTTGGTATTGTTGTTCCTCAGTGCCGAAGCACCTCGGGGTCAATGGTTTGTACTGTCAAATTCACTCCTCCTCATTCAAATCCTCCTCTCCTTTCGGCTCACTGGAAGACAATCCTTTCAGTGCCGCCCATCTCGGATCAGCCTCAGCCTCCTCTTGCTCTTCATCGGGCGCGTGATCTACGCTTCCTGTCAGCCACTGCAACACGTTGGGGTCACAGTCATCCTCTAATTCGTGAACGCGGCGCAGAGGCATGCCCAGCACCGTTGACTCATAGAGGAATTCCCTGACATCCAACAGGTGCTCCGCAGGGCCGAGGACAAGAATGTCGTCGTCGTTGCGTTGCGAAGTGTCTCCGAACTTGACCACGTATCTAGCGCGGTGGTCGATCGAGAGCGTAACGGGCGCATTGCATCGGTCACAAAAGGACCGCACAGTGCCTGTCACGTGGACATCGAAGTGCATCATCGTATCGAACCGGTCCAGCTCTGTCTCCGCTGTTATGTCAGCATCATCAAAGCCTTGAGGTTCAAAATCCGAAAAGAACGTCCCATCCAGCTGAAATCCGAAAGCGTGCCTTCCAATGCCCAAACCCGTGAAGGGAATTTCGAATTCGGAATTACCGCGCATGCGTGACCCCAGCTTTGAGGGGGGGCAAAGGTACGGGTTTCAATGCAATCTTGGTGCAGCGCAGTTTGCGCTTAAAACCGGTCACGCTCCCAGTCCTTTCTAGGCGCCACTTCCAAGGGGTCTGAGGTCATCTCTTTATGCGCTGTTCGCGAGCGCCGGATGTCGACCGCAGCCCAGCAAGCAGCGCGCAAACTGGCGCCGTCAGCAAGCCCCTTTCCCGCGATGTCAAATGCGGTTCCGTGATCGGGACTGGTCCGCACAATCGGCAATCCAGCGGTAAAGTTTACCCCTTCTCCAAAGGACAGACTCTTGAATGGAATGAGCCCTTGGTCGTGGTACATCGCCAGCACGCCATCAAATTTCTTGTAGCCGCCGGTCCCGAAGAAACCGTCTGCACCGAAGGGGCCGTGGACCGATAGGCCTTGNTCTTGCAAAGCACGGACGGCAGGCAAGATGATGGTCTTCTCCTCCTCTCCGATCAGTCCGTTGTCACCGGCATGAGGATTGAGCCCCATAATCGCAATGCGCGGGGTGGCGACCCCAAAGTCCCTGCCAAGGCTATCGTGCAAAAGGCGGGCTTTGCTTACAATGGCCTCCTTGCTGAGGGCAGCGGCGACTTCTTTGATGGGGACATGGCCAGTGACCACTCCGACCCGCAAAGTGTCGGTGGCGAGGATCATCAACACATCGCTGACCCCAGCCATGTCGGCGAGGTACTCGGTGTGTCCTGGAAATTTGAATTTGCCGCCTTGGATGGTGTCCTTGTTAATGGGGGCAGTGACCAATACGTCGACTTTGTTGGCCGCCAAATCGTTGACCGCGGCTTCCAAGCTGAGGCGGGCAAAGTCTCCAGCATTGGGATGTGGTTGGCCCCAATCAGGTGGGGGTAAAGTCGGCACAATGTCCACACAATGCAGTGCGCCGTGTTTGGTGCGTTCAGGTTCTTCGGTGGGCCGGATGTCGACCTCAACTTCGAAGTGCTTGGCTTGGGCACGCAATGTCTCCGTGTGGCCGTACACCACAGGGATCATGTCTTGGAGCACACGCTCATCGGCAAAGGCCTTGAGGATGCATTCTGAGCCGACACCATGGGGATCACCCCATGTAATGCCGATGCGGACGGGTTTGGTCGCTGCCATGGCTACGAAGGTACTCCGGAAGGCGAAGGCCGAGGACCCCGTCCAATTTCACTTGCGCAGTGGGATTTTTTGCACCAGCGGCCAACTTCTGCCGCCTTTGAGAGTTTACCTTTCGATGTCTATGCGGTCGTTTTTCTTTTTGCTCATCCTCTGTCTTTCCATTCCGTTGAGGATGGAGGCGACCCATAACAGGGCGGGCGAAATCACCTACCGCCACCTGACCGGCTCCACCTACGAGGTCACCATCACCACCTACACCAAGGCGAGTGTCGTGGCGGACCGGGAATTTCTACAAATCCGCTGGGGGGATGAAGGGTCAGAGAGCATCACCGACAGCTTGCCTCGGATCAACGGGCCGCTCAATCCGGCAGGAGTTCCCACTGGAGAGCTGCTCGATGGCGATATCCGCCTTAACCTCTACCGCGGTACCCATACGTATGCAGGCCCCGGGGTGTACAGTTTGATTGTAGAAGACCCCAACCGCAATTCGGGTGTCTTGAACATTCCCGGTTCTGTTGACGTCCCGTTCTGCATCTCCAGCCTGCTCATTATCGACCCACAAGCAGGTCACAATGACAGTCCAATCCTGCTCTATCCCGCAGTAGAAAACGCCTGCATCAATCAAGTGTGGGAGCACAACCCCGGAGCGTATGACCCCGATGGCGATTCACTGACCTACGACCTGGTCTCCTGCGCCGGCTTCAATTGCCTTCCCGTCCAAAATTTTGTGCAACCCAATGAGGTTGAGGGAGCCGGAGGTGAGTTTTTTGTAGAGCCGACAACCGGCACCGTGGTGTGGGATTCTCCCGGGCTTGCAGGAGAATACAACATGGCGCTGCGCATCCGCGAATGGAGGGAGGTCGGAGGACAGTGGATTGTGGTGGGCGAGGTCATCAGGGACATGCAGATCACCGTGGAGATGTGCAACAATGAACCACCCGTGGTCGAGGTATTGCCAGACACCTGTGTCCTCCAAGGATCGTCGCTCATTTTTCAGGTGGGCGCTTCGGATCCCGATGGCGATGACGTGACGGTCACGGTGGTAGGGGGCCCAACAGATGCCTTAGATCCAGAGGCCGTGTTCAATTGGAACCCCATCATGAACGTGGGAACGTTGAGCTGGGTGCCCGGATGCGATGCGGTGAGAGAGGCGCCATATCAGTTGGTGTTCAAAGCCACCGACGATGACGCCATTCCTTTGAGCGATGTGGCCACCATGAACGTCAAGGTCATCGCGCGACCAGTGTCCACCACGGATGCGGTTCCCATTGGCAATGCCGTAGAGGTGGATTGGACGGTGCACCCTTGTACGGTCAGCTACAACGAGGCGCTGCAGTCTTTGGGCGGCTATGAGGTGTACCGAAAAAACGGGCCGGGATTCCCAGATTTGGGATACTGCACGGTGGGCATGCCGGCCAATGCGGGTTACACCCTCGTGGGCTATGTCAATGGTTTGGGAAGCAACGCCTTCCTCGATACAGAATTCATCAGTTACGGTGCGCGCTATTGCTACCGTGTGGTGGCCGTGATGCCCAACGGCGCCAAGTCGCGTTTCGGTCCAGAGGCCTGCGCTGAGATCAACAAAAATGTGCCCGTCATGACGGGGGCTTCAGTGGAAATTTCGGACCTCGTTGAGGGGGAGGTAGAGGTCAGGTGGTCCGCACCATCGGATGCCGACACTGTGGAGGCATTTCCCGGACCGTATCGCTACGAGGTGGAGGCCAGAAGCGCATCCGGTGAGGCTTGGCAAACCATCAGTGAGTCGCCCACTTCTGTGGCGCTTGGCGCCCTGGACACCGTGGTGGTCCACAATGGCGTAAACAGTGAGGTTCCCATTTGGGAATACCAGGTGTCGGCCTGGAGTGGCGACGATTTAATCGGGACGAGCAGTCCAGCGCCGGTCCCGGATTTACGGGCAAATTCGGGAGACAACAGTGTGATCCTCAGTGTCCTGCCTGGTCGACCGTGGAGCGACACGGCATTTGTGTTTTACCGGGTCTTAGAGGGCGGCACACTCGAATTGATCGACACGGCTGCTGTTCCCCAATGGGTAGACACAGGCCTCGTCAACGGGGTGCCATCGTGTTACCGTGTGCGCACCTTGGGCACATACGGTGCCGAAGATATTTTGGATCCGATCGAAAATTGGAGCGCCGTGAGGTGTGCGACGCCATATGACTTGGAGCCGCCTTGCCCACCTGTCCTGAGTGTAACCTCAGATTGTCCGGCAGAAGAAGTCACTTTGACTTGGCCTCAATTGACCTGCGCCGATGACATCATGGCCTATCGTGTGTACAGAAGTGACAGCCTGTCTGGACCGTTGAAGTTGTTGTTGGAATTGGAGAACCTGGGCGATACGACCCTGACGCTGACCGCCGAAGACTGGGGGAATACCATCGCGGGTTGTTGGGCGGTATCGGCGCTGGACAGTTTGATGCCTGGACCAGGCGGAGGTTTGCGGCGCAACGAAAGCGCTCTGAGCGACACAATCTGCACAGACAACTGCCCCTTCTATTTCCTGCCCAACGTCTTCACACCCAACCTCGACGGCACCAACGACGTCTTCCGTCCCTTCCCTTGGAAGTTTGTGGACAGCGTCGATTTTAGGGTATTCAACCGTTGGGGAGAGGAAGTGTGGAGGTCCACCAATCCCGATTTGGGGTGGGATGGCCGGCACCAAAAAACCGGCGTTATGTGCGCCGACGGGACCTTTCACTACACCTGCACCGCCTACACCAGAAGGCTGGTCGGAACCGTTCCCGAGCGTTTCTCGGGCACTTTGCAAATGCTGGACGGGGTCGCCCCGCCAGCAGAATGACGCACCACAGATGTTTACGGGTATCATAGAATCCATGGGCACCATCCTCGAGGTGAGGACGGAAGGCACCAACCGACATTTTACGCTCAACGCCGAAATGGCGGCTGAACTCAAGGTAGACCAAAGTGTAGCGCACGATGGGGTTTGCCTCACGGTGGTCTCCGTAGAAGGTCAGCGCTACACGGTGACCGCCGTGGAGGAGACGCTGTCGCGGACCACATTGGGCACTTGGGAAGTGGACGACGTGGTCAACCTCGAGCGGTGCACGCGCCTGGGCGATCGGCTCGACGGCCACATCGTCCAAGGCCACGTGGATACCACAGCCGAGGTGGTGGGCATCGACGCCAGAGATGGCTCATGGAATGTGGCATTTCAGCATCCACGTGCTCCCCATCACTTGACCGTCAACAAAGGGTCCATCACGGTCAACGGGGTGTCTCTAACAGTGGTGGATTCCTCCGCAGATGGTTTCAGTATTACAGTCATTCCGTACACGTGGGAGCACACAGGGTTCCACCGTTTGAAGTCCGGAGACCGCGTCAACTTAGAATTTGATGTGGTGGGTAAATACGTAGCCGCACTGGTGGCGCGCCAAAGTTGATCAGCAAATGGGCGTCCCCCGTTATGGGTTGGTCAGCTTACTGCGCAACACAAAATTCTGTCCGAGATAGACCTTGCGCACTTGCGGGTCATCGGCCAACTCCTCTGCCGTTCCCGCTTTGAGGATGTGACCCTCAAAAAGCAAGTAGGCCCTGTCGGTGATGTGAAGCGTTTCTTGGACATTGTGGTCAGTGATCAAGATTCCAATGCCCTTGGTGCGCAATTGACTCACGATGTGCTGAATGTCCTCCACCGCAATTGGGTCCACGCCTGCAAAGGGTTCGTCGAGTAGGATGAACTTGGGGTCGGCCGCTAAGGCGCGAGCGATTTCAGTGCGCCGCTTCTCACCGCCGCTCAAAACGTCACCCCGGTTTTTCCGAACGTGAACAAGTCCAAATTCCTCCAACAACTCTTCGAGCCGCTGCTGGCGCTCCTTGGCGTTGTTTTTGTGGAGCTCGAGCACAGCCAGAATGTTGTCTTCGACACTCAGCTTTCGAAACACAGAGGGTTCTTGGGGCAGGTAACCAATGCCGCGTTGCGCCCTGCGGTACATGGGTTCTCGGGTAATGTCGTGCTTACCGCCCTCGCCATCGACCAGGGTGACCCCACCAGCGTCAGGGCGGACCAAACCCGTCACCATATAAAAGGAGGTCGTTTTGCCCGCACCGTTCGGGCCGAGCAGTCCCACCACCTCTCCGGTTTTGACCTCAAAAGAAACCTCGTCGACCACCTTCCGACGGCCATATTGCTTCACGAGTTGATTTGCGGAGAGCTTCATGTAGGAGACGAAGGTCGGTGTTTTCAGGTGTTTCCGCTGGATGCTGCCTTTTCTTGGCGCTTCTGAATGCGGCGGGCCTGCAGGATCCCGATTTCGTAGAGCCCGAGCACCGGCAGGGCCACCAGAACCTGACTGGTCAGGTCGGGGGGGGTGATGACGGCTGCGATTATGAGGGTGACGACCAAGGTGTGTTTGCGGAATTTCCGGAGCGATGCCGGAGTCACCAGACCCAACTTGGCCAAGAAGTGCACGACAACAGGTACCTGAAAAATCAAACCGGCGGCCAAAGTGATGCTGGCCACGGTCTTGAGATAGCTCATCAGTGCAATGCGCGCTTTCACATCGCCGATTTCATAGTGCCCCAAAAACTGGAGGCTCAAGGGGGCGATGACAAAGTACCCAAAGCAGACCCCTAGAAAGAACAGCACCGTGGCGGCCCAAGTGACACCGCGGGCGGCGGTGGCTTCTTCCCCGTGGAGGCCAGGCCGGATGAAACGCCAAACCTGGTTGAACGTCCATGGAAATGAAAGGATGAACCCTCCGATGGCTGAGACCAGGATGTGGGCAGAAAAATTGCCGAGCATGGTGGTGTTGATCAGCTCATAGGTAATGTCCGTGACGCACAACCGGTCACCCGCTCCGGTCACCCGGCCCAGTGCACACCAAGCGCGAAAGGTGATGAAGTCAGGGTTGCGCGGAGCAAAAATGAGCCGTTCAAAGACCCAATCCTTCATCACAAAGAGCGTGACCGCACCACTCAAAATGCCAATCAAGGCATAGAAGAGCCGGCGACGCAGTTCTTCCAGGTGGTCCATGAACCCCATTTCCTCTCTCTGTTGACCGTCTTCCTGCGCCATGTTCTGAGTCTGTGTGGCTTAACGGATCCCAGCGTCCATCAGTTGATGAAGGTGCACAAATCCCGAGAAGACGCCGGCATTGTCGGTCACAACAACTTGCGAAATTCGGTTGGATTCCAACATGTCGAGTGCCTCAATAGCGCGCGTATTCGCGGTCAAGCAACGGGGAGTGACCTGCATTACATCGGCTGCATTCAAAGAGGACCAGCTATTTGGATCACGCTCCAAAGCCCGTCGCAGATCTCCATCGGTCACAATGCCTTTTAATGTGGTTCCCTCTACCACAGCCGTCGCGCCCACCCGGCCCTGTGAGACGGCCAAGACCACCTCGCGCAGTCCAGCATCTGGGGCAACGCTCACACGGTGTTCAGGAATCAGCAGGTCTCCCACATTGAGGAGCAAACGGCGGCCCAAGCTGCCTCCCGGGTGGTGCCTGGCAAAATCCTCGCTGCTGAACCCGCGGGCTTCCATTAGCGCCATGGCCAGCGCATCGCCCATGGCCAGTTGTGCGGCCGAACTGGTGGTGGGAGCGAGGTCATATGGGCAGGCTTCCTGGTCAACGGAGACATCGAGCACAACGCTCGCAGCCCGTCCGACTGGACTGTCTGGGCGCCCCACCATGGCCATGAGGTTGAGGTCGCGCGCTTGCAACATGGGAAGCAGCGCAATGAGTTCTGCGGTCGCTCCACTTTTGGAAACAGCCATCACCACATCTCCCTCCGATACGAGGCCCAAGTCCCCATGTAAGGCATCGGCCGCATGAAGGAAGGCAGCGGCGGTTCCTGTGCTGTTCAGCGTGGCCACCGTTTTCCTGGCTACGTCGGCACTCTTTCCAATACCTGTGAACACCAATTTTCCGCCTTGTTCGGTGCCTTTCAAAATTTGGAGAACCGCTTGCTCGAACTCGGGTCCAATTCGGGACTCCAATGCACCAATGGCCTCGGACTCAAGGCGTATGGTGTCCTGTGCCGATTTGAGCCAAGGAGCGTATTGTGGTGACGAAGGCATATTGGTAATGCTTATTGACAAATCCTTGCGACCTGGGGGGTGAAAAGTGTGGTCTAAGGTCATATATTGAAGTCGCCAAAGTTAGATGGAGACGCCTGTAGACTCTTTCCTTCATGCCGACTCTTTAGTTGGCTCCTCCCTCAAAGAAGGGCTTGCCCGTTTTTTCGGCTTCAACCAATTCAAGGGGGAGCAAGAAGAAATCATGACGAGCCTCATGGAGGGGCGCAATGCTTTTGTCATCATGCCAACGGGGGGCGGGAAGTCCCTGTGCTACCAACTCCCTGCACTTCTTCAAGAGGGAACAGCCATAGTGGTCAGCCCTTTGATTGCATTGATGAAGAACCAGGTGGATGCCATTCGCAGCCATTCTGACGATCCCGACATCGCTCATTTCCTGAACAGCTCGCTCAGCAAGAATGAGATGGTGAGGGTCAAAGACGCGGTGGCAACAGGGAAGACCAAGTTGCTCTATGTCGCCCCGGAATCGCTCAATAAAAAAGAGAATGCAGACTTTCTGCGTTCTGTCCGGCTTAGTTTTTTCGCCATTGACGAAGCGCACTGCATTTCTGAATGGGGCCACGATTTCCGCCCAGAATATCGGAGGTTGAGGGACATCATCGATGGGATAGGCCAGTTTCCCATTATTGCCCTGACGGCCACGGCCACGCCCAAGGTTCAAAACGACATCCAAAAAAACCTAGGCATCCTCGAGGCCGATATATTCAAGGCGAGCTTCAACAGACCCAACCTCTTTTACGAGGTAAGGCCTAAAGAAAATGCCATTCGACAGGTGGTCCAGTACACCCAGGAACACAAGGGCCGCAGCGGCATTATTTACTGCCTCAGCCGAAAAAAAGTAGAAGAAATCGCCGAGACTTTGAAGGTCAACGGCATTAAGGCCGCGCCATACCATGCAGGTATGGATGCGGGTCACCGTTCTCGGATGCAGGATGCCTTCCTCATGCAAGACGTGGATGTCATTGTGGCCACCATCGCCTTTGGCATGGGCATCGACAAGCCCGATGTTCGGTTTGTCATCCACTATGATATGCCCAAGTCTTTGGAGGCTTACTACCAGGAAACTGGACGCGCAGGACGAGATGGAGGAGAGGGTCATTGTATCGCCTTTTATGGGATTCAGGACATGGAGAAGATGGAGAAGTTCCTCTCCGGCAAGCCCATTGCAGAGCGCGAAATCGGGATGCAGTTGCTGCAGGAAGTTTCCGGTTACGCCGAGACACCCACTTCGCGCAGGCAGTACATCCTCCATTATTTCGGTGAAGAATTCGATCCAAATGCTGGCCCTGGGTGGGACATGGATGACAACGCCCGGAATCCGCCTGAGTCATATGCAGGTCAGGAAACGGTGGTCCATCTGCTCAAGCTGGTCAAGGCCACTGGAGGCAAGCGCAGGGGTGGATTCTTGTGTGACATCCTTTTGGACAAAGAGACACAGGAAACCAGCACCTATGGTGGTTCCGAAGAAGTCAGCGAGTTCAAAGGCACAGGAATAGCCACGGCGGATGTGGACGAATGGGCGGGCATCATCCGACAGATCACGTTGGGAGGCTTCTTGCAGAAGAAGACCGAGGAGTTCGGTGTGCTTTCGCTCACCGAGAAAGGGGAGGCCTATTTGGCCAATCCGACAGCATTTACGCTTTACCGGCCTAAGCCGATGAGGGTAAGCACAACAAGCGAAGCCGTTTCAGGTGCCGCTTTGGACCAACCGCTGTTTGACTTGCTCAAAGCCCTCCGAAAGGACGAAGCGGACAGGTTGGACTTGCCGCCATTTGTGGTGTTTTCAGACGTCAGTCTTGAAGAGATGGCGACGCACTACCCGTGCAATGATGACGAGCTTTTGATGATCAACGGTGTGGGATCTTCCAAAGTCAGGAAGTTCGGCGCGCCTTTCCTCAAACTCATCAAGGGGTATGTCGAGGAAGAGGAAATTGACCGCCCAAGCGACACGGTTGTTCGCAGTGTGGCGGGCCGGAATGTGTCTAAAGTGACCATCATTCAGAAGCTGGACCGCCGCATGTCGCTTGAGGACATTGCTGCTGCCCAGAAGAGCTCAGTGGACGAACTCTTGGGTATGATTGAAGGCATCGTTGCCTCGGGAACCAAGGTGGGGCTGGACTACATCATCGAAGAGTACCTCGACGAAGACAGCATCGAAGAGCTGTGGGAGTGCTTCATGGAGAGCGAGAACGGAACCACTGATGAGGTCCTGAANGAGATGGAAGATGCCTACAGTGAAGAAGAGATTCGCTTGGTGCGGATCAAGTTNATGAGCGAGGTGGCCAACTGAGNCTGCCCCCACTCCAACACATTCAAACTTCAGTAGCGGCCAACCAGGCCATCATGGCCGTGCCTGTTGTCAGGGCGCGCTCGTCAATGTCGAATTGAGCGGTGTGCAAACCAGATCGGCACCCCGGGCCGTCCCCACCGGTGCCCAATCGGTAAAAGCAGCCTTCGACTTCGCGTTGGTAGAAGCTAAAGTCTTCGCCCGTCATGCGGAGTGGCAATTCAACGACGTGCTGCGCCCCAATCAATTCGATGGCACGCTTGCGGCAGGATTCCGTCAGTGCTGGAGCATTGACAACAGGAGGGTATCCTATGGCCAAGTCCACTTCGGCGATGGCACCATAAGCCTGTGCTGTGGCTACAGCGACCCGTTCAATGGCGGAGCGCAATTGCTCTGCTGTGGCCATGTCGTAGGTGCGGAGGGTGCCGTCGAGTACCACCTCGTCTGGGATAACATTGCGGGCGTACCCGCCTCGAATCTTGCCTATGGTGAGGACAGAAGGTTGGGTTGGATCGCAGGAACGGCTGACGACAGTCTGAAGGGCGGTGATCACGTGTGCGGCGGCAACAATGGGGTCGACAGTGCGGTGGGGAAGGGCGGCATGCCCGCCTTTACCGACAATGCGGATGCGCAATTCATCGGCAGCAGCCATATAGGCCCCACTTCGAAATCCGACGGTGCCTGCGTCCAGTTGCGGGTAGACGTGCTGGCCTACGATGCCATCGACCAATGGCCCCCCTGCCATGCGCGGCCCCGTGGTGGGTGCGTTGGTGTGGAGCGCCCCTTCTTGGACCAGGATCGAGGCGCCGCCAGGAAGGGTTTCTTCTCCAGGCTGGAATACACAATGGACCGTGCCAGACCATTGGTCCCGAGTGGCATGCAAAGCCTCGACAGCGCCGAGCAAGCAGGCGGTATGGGCATCGTGCCCGCAAGCGTGCATCCAGCCCGGAACAGCACTGGCGTGTGGCCGTTCGACCTCCTGAATGGGCAGGGCATCCATGTCGGCGCGCAGGGCCATGCTCCGCGTTCCGGCATCCAATCCTTCGACCTTGGCGACGATGCCGGCAGCACCGTGTTCAGCGCACCAACCGTCAGAAAATTCGATGCCGATTGAGCGCAGCGCGGCGGCGATGTAGGCCGAAGTTTTGGTCTCCCCAAACGAGGGCTCGGGGTGACGGTGCAGGTGTCGGCGGTGCTGGACTACGTTTTCTCGTGTGGCCTCGACAGCGGTGAGCAGGGCAGATTTCAACATGGCGATAGGTTCAAGGAGTCCACAGGGCGCGACCCGCGCTCCAAATCATACGAACCGCAGCATAGAGCATCAGGAGGCCAAAGGCGAGCCTGACTTTCATGGGGTTCATGGAGAGGGCACAACGGCTACCCAGCCAGCCGCCCAATACAAAGGCCACCACCATGATGCCCGCAGCGCGAATGTCCAGCTCGCCTGCCTTCGAATAGTTCATGACGGCAAGGGCGCCGATAGGGGGCAGCATGAGGGCAAGGCTGGTGCCCTGGGCTGCCATCTGCGACATGCCCAAGAAGTACATTAAAGCGGGCACAATCAGCAGACCACCTCCAATTCCAATGAAGCCACTCAGGCAGCCCGCGGCCATTCCTATGAGCAGCAGTGTCAAGATTGTGTTGGCGTCTAAAGGCATGGTGCGCATCAGAAATCCGTGGTGAGTGAGAGTTGGAACACGCGGTCCAAAAGGAGGCCGTCATCTATTCCCCAGCCCCAATCTGCCCGCACAAAGTAGCCCAGTACTTGGCTGCGCAGTCCAAAACCGAAGTCCCAAATAATGGGCTCCCGATTGTTGTCGACGGTCACAGAGACAGGGTAGAGATCGACGGTGGTGCTGTTGAACGAGTTCTCATCGCTGTAGGGGTCTTGTCCTGTCCAAGCAGATCCGATGTCAAAGAAGCCCACCGCTTGGAAATGCTCCATAAACGGCGTTAAGCTTTTTCGGGGTGAGAGCGTGGCAAAGACGGGAATCCGGATCTCGGCATTCGCGACAGCGAAACTTGTTCCGTTGCGCACATTGCGCACAAAACCCCGCATGGGTGTGGCCGCTGTTTGATAGGCAAAGTTGCCGTTTGGAATGGGCATGGCGCCATCGACAGCAGTCAGCAGCGATTCGTGCACCCCGCCCAAGTAGTGCAGCAATCCGCGCTCACCAAAGGAAGTGTTGCCCGCGGCCCTCATGCAGAGGGTAATGCGGCGGAACAATGGGACATAGCGGCGGGCATCGAAGCCGGCCACCATCAGCATGCCGCCTTCACCGTCTGGTGGGGCCAACGTTTCGACCCATGCTTTGGCGCGCGTGCCGTTCCTGATGTTGAGACTGAGTTCGCGGCTGTCGTCAAAGACCCAGCTCAGCGTACCTCCGATTCCCTGCATGTACAAGTCGTCCCGGCTGGCGTTGAAAGGGTCTGTAGCGAGCAATGAAACCCGATCCAAGCGGTATGTGAACTGCGCCCGCAGGCTCATCGTTTCGGAGAAAGGAATGGTCCGACGGTAGTGCACCGCATGGGTGTGTGTGCGGGTCAATGCACCCAGGTCTGAGCTGACGCCTTCATTGCCTTGGCGTTCAATGATCCACTCTCGGTCCACCTTGCGCTCTAGGTTTTTGTGTGAGACCACAAATGTGGAGTTCTGCAAGCTGCCCGCTAAACGGATACCCCCTATCCACTTGAAGTCTTCAAAAAGGTCTGAAACCCCAATTTTGAGCAAGCCGCTCAGCCCTGGAAAACTGCCTGAAGCTCCTGTAAAGGGTTGGTAGAATGAAGTCGCAAAACTGTTGTCGACTTGGCTCAGAAGTTGGTCCAAGGCGTAGTTCTTGCGATAGGGCAATGGGGTGGGAACCCGAGGTAGGTTGGCAGCAGCCATAGGAGACACCCCATCAGGTGGCGCTCCACCCCTATCCAAATCCGGGCTGCCCAGGGCCCGTTCCGATTCGAAGGTGTAATTGCGGTAGTCCACCTGACCCGGAAGAAGCGAGAGGTTGTCTTCGGGCAGGTAGTCCCATGGTTTCTGCGCGGATGGAATGACATCAGCCCCCACTTCTCGCATAGCCGCCTTCATAGGGGCTTCAGGTAAATCACCCCTTTTCCAACGTGGCCGTCCTTGCTCAATGGTGACCGCCTCCCAACCATTGCGGGCTTCAAGGAGCTTCAATTCGGCGATGGAACCACCGACGTAAAACCAAGGCGCCTTCCGCGTAAAGTACCGATAGTGAATCGCGGTATCCACCCTGAGTATGGCACTGTCCCTTTTGGCCATGTGGATGGTGTTGGGCTGCCCCGAGAGTTGGTAAGCCATAGTGGCGACATCCAATGCAATGGGCCGCACCTCGTCTTCGTCAGGCGTGTCGGTGATGCGCTCTATGGTTTGGGCGTCCAGATCATACAGCCAGAGGTCCCGTGGACGGTTAAGGGGGACTGCCGGGTTGTCGTCTGCATCGTTTTCGCCGGGACGGTTGCTGCTAAACAACAAGCTGCGCCCGTCGGGCATCCAATCGGGGTTGAGATCGTCCCATCCATCTTCCCAAAGGGGCACCTGTGACCCGGCCAGGGTGTTGTACACGTAAAGGTCAGTGATGCCGGCGCGAACACCACTGAAAGCGATGCGACGGCCATCTGGGGACCAGTCCAAGTCAATCACCTTCTCGATTCTAAACAGCTCGTTCTCGGTGGATTCGCCTGAAGCCGCATCGGATATGGTCAGGAATACCCGGCCCTTTTCCTCGTGGATGTGGGCCAATACAGGCAGGCTGGGGTGCCATGCCAGCACCGGATACGTATCATCGACGATGCGTGTCAGTTTGTGGTCCACTTTGGCAATGCAACGTTTGCGCGCTCCATCGCTCCACCAGACCCTCACTTGTCCCCGTTCGTCGGTGACCCAAGCGGTCCATTGCCCATCGGCAGAAGTGGAGAAGTTGCGGTGGGCATATTTGCGCCGGCCACGGTGTGGCAACGCTCCCATGTGGGCAGAACGTTCTTGGGTGGTGAATGCCTCTGAAAGCACCCCGTTTTCGATACTGGAATCCCGAGTGATGGCCTGTTCGATGGCATAATGCGCTTGGGCAGCAGAAAGCAAACCTTCTAAGTCCATGCCGATCCTGCGAAAGCCCGCATCGAGCGTGCGGCCTGCCTTGAATCCACTGAGCACATCCAATGCGGCCTGCCGTCCAAAAGTCTCCAGCACAAACCGCCAGACGGCTTCGGCAGCAATCCGCCGTTCCTCGCCATCGAGCACCTGCAATTGCGGAATGAGGCCGCGGCGGGTCAAGTCATCCAATTTCGCTTGATCCAGCCCATTGATTGGCCCAGATAAAGCCGCCACCATGCCTTCTTCCATCCAAGGCGGAAGCTGAAACAACTGGCTGTTTTTGATCACCTCTTTCCAGTCGTCCCCAAAAATGTATTGGCGCAACAGGATGCGGTGCAGTCCCTGACGCAACTGAAGGCGAAAGGACTGGTGGTCTCCATCGTACCAGGCAAAAAGCTTCTTGCCATAAATCAAAGTCGACCCCCCAATGTTGCTGGCATCAGAGCCGTCGATGCCGATGTTGCTCTGCCTAAAGTCTGCGTGCTTGTTGAATACAAGGACTTCCACAGGTCCGGCAAGGCGCCGCTGGAAGGTCGACTCTACATCGGGGAGGTCCATCGCAAGGGCATTCATCCCAAACTCTGCCAGATCCCTGCCGCCTTGATAAAAGTAAAGTTCGAAGGGGTCCCCGGAGAGGAACTGCCAATCAAACGTGCGGTATTGCACCCTTTGTTGGCCAAACCCCATATCGAGGCCATTGTGGAATTGGCCCCACACTACAGATGAGCCGAAGGCACAACAGCCCAATACCAAGACCAGGCTGTTCCTGAGCTGCGTTGTGAACGACATCTAAACCGGAATGTACAAACTGCACACGCTGATTCACCGGGATAGGGGAACTTGCAGGCCATGTTTGTACAGGCTTGCAACGCTTTTTCTGAAAATACCGTCCTGCTGCCCGATGGGGAAGGGGGCGTGGTCGTTTTTGACCCTGGTTTCTCTTCTGCGCAGGAATGGGAATGGTTCGATGCTCTGTTGGACGAGCACGGTTTGGTGCCCAAGGCAGTATGGCTGACCCATGCCCATTTAGACCATGTGATGGGCTGCCATGGAATGCACAAACGATACGGCCTGCGCCCACGCTTGCACAGCTTGGATCGGCCTACCTACGAGATGGCGCATTGGGCAGCGGAACGCTATGGTGTGGCGCTCGACCCCTTGCCAGAATGCGAGGACCAAGACTTTGTGGATGGCGAGCAACTAGAGCTCGGACAGCTCAACTTGACGGTCCGTCATACACCGGGCCACGCTCCAGGTCATGTGGTGTTTGTAGACGATCGACATGCCCGCGTCATTGGTGGAGATGTGCTTTTCCAAGGCAGCATTGGCCGCACGGACCTTCCCGGTGGCGACCCCGATCAGCTGGCCGCGAGCATCGAAAACGCACTGTATTCCTTGCCAGACCATTACACCGTGGTTCCCGGGCACGGTTCTGCTACGACCATTGGCGTAGAAAAGGCGGGCAACCCCTTTGTCAACGCAGCGGGCACCGGGATGCTGCAGCGCAAGTGATGCGAGGCCGCATGGCCGTCAGGCTTTGAGGAGGGTGAACGAAAAAGTGGACCCCTTCCCTTGGGTGGACCTCACGGAGATGCTTTGGTCGTGGGCTTCAATGATGTGCTTGACAATCGCCAGTCCCAGACCGCTGCCTCCCGCATTCCTCGAACGGCTTTTGTCGACGCGATAAAAACGCTCAAAAATCCGGGGCAAGTGCTCTTCAGACATGCCCAACCCATCGTCGGCAACCTCGACCAAGACTTGCTCTTCCATGTCGTAACAACGGATTTGGGTGGTGCCTTTTTCCTTGCCGTACCGCAGGCTATTGGAGACCAAGTTTGTGATCACCTGTTCGATTTTACCGGCATCGCCTTGAACATCGATTTTACGCCCCCCGTCTTCCACAAACACCACGCTAATGTCTGCGCGTTTGGCGCGGGGTTCGAGTTGGTCCATGACCTCACGGACCAAGTGGCCCAAGTCAAATGTGGCAACGTCCAATTCCAGTGACCCCCCTTCGATCTTGGTGATGACATCCAGGTCGTCGATGAGCCTTGCCATGCGGTCCACGTTTTTGGCCGCTTTCATAAGGAACTTGCGGTTGTGTTCGGGGTCTTCTAGCGCCCCCTCCAGCAAGGTCAAGATGTAACCTTGAATGTTGAAGACAGGGGTTTTGAGCTCGTGGGCCAGGTTGCCGATGAACTCTTTCCGAAAGGTGTCTTGCTCCTTGAGTAAAGAGATCTCATTGACCTTTTCAGTGGCCCAGTCCATGACATCCAAGCGGACTTTTTCCATCACATCTTCCCCCATGTGAACGTCGCGTGCGCGCTCCTTGGTGCTCTTGAAGCGGTGGATGTTTTTGTAGATGATTCGGACTTTCTGATAGATGAACTTCTCGATGGCGCTGTATATGACCGCCGCAGAAAGTGC